>Ga0074044_10004279_pt1 | contig 11879 bp, 3 predicted proteins | sample BogForMeECP23OM1_FD_94443 | JGI IMG/M metagenome (GOLD analysis project Ga0074044, IMG submission 94443) | Bog forest soil microbial communities from Calvert Island, British Columbia, Canada - Bog Forest MetaG ECP23OM1 | ecosystem: Environmental > Terrestrial > Soil > Wetlands ...
CGTCGGACAACCGAATAGGTTCGACCTTCAACAAAGCGAACAAGTACGTACTTACCCGGGGCTCGAACGAGCTTGAATGGGCCCACACCCGGAGGTTGCACAATATTGACGAGCTGAGGAGGGTCAAAGCGGAGAAGGGCTCGGACATCATCCTCTGGGGAAGCTCAACCCTCTATCCGCAGCTGTTGGATGCCGATCTGATCGACCGCCTTCTGTTGCTCGTCTGCCCCATAGTTCTCGGAAAGGGCAAGAGGCTGTTTGGCAGCACGAACCACCCCTTTTCGCCCATGCTGAAGAAGTGGGAGGTTTCGTCGACGGGTGTCATCATTGCATCCTATGAACGAAGGCCGGAGAGGTGAAGGTAGAGGCCTTAGAAGTGTGGAGACGAAGTCCGGCGAGTGCCGGAAAGACGCCATCGAGCGGAAGGTCGCATTTCGCTCACACTCTTAGGGCTCTCCCGGGGCGTACCTCCTTCGTGGCGGGATCCGCCATAGTTCTCGCGGTTCCGGCGCGGCGCTCGCCGACGTTCTCTCCCTTACTTGTCGCAATCCCGTCATCGGCCGCGCGTGTCCCGCGTAAACCCGGCGTGGAAGGAGTAGATTCGCAGTTCGAGGACCCTCAAGGTATCCTCTCGTTTCCCGGCCCGTAATAAGCAGCGCTGCTGATGACTCCCCGAATCAGAAAATGACGGCTATGCCGGCGGTTTTCGGGGCGTGGTGGACATGAGCAAAGCGTTGTTGATGATGTTCATGACCCTCGATCGCGTGGCCGAGTGGCCAGACCATGAGGAGGAGCCTCGACAGGTGGAGGGGTCCAGCAGATGAGAGAAGTCGTGGCGCACCTGATCATCACTCTTGACGGAGTCGTGACATTTGAGGCCGTCCACGAAGCCGTTATTCGGATGTCCAACGGGAAGGCTGCGAAGGACATGGCCCGGCAGCTCGAACAGGAAGATGCAATGCTCTTGGGCCGCAAAACGTACGACGCGTGGTCGCAGTTTTGGCCGTCCTCGAAGATCCAGCCGTTCGCCGATCACATCAACGCGGTGCGAAAGTACGTCGTGACCAATTCGTTGAAGGAGGTCCCCTGGGGCACCACCGGCAACGCAACCGTGGTTTCGGGTGACCTTCGAAGGTCCGTTCTCAAACTCAAATCACAGCGTGGGAAAACCATCGGGGTACATGGGAGCCCTTCTCTCGTTCGCTCTCTGATCCGAAACAATCTTCTCGACAGACTCCACCTCATGCTCTTTCCTATCGTCGCGGGTACGGGCGAGCGCCTTTTCGAAGGCGAGTTCGCATCGCAGAAGATGAAAATTGTCGACCTGATCAGGAATCAGAACGGGGTCCTAGCCATCACGTACCGACCCACCGGACACCTGTGAAGAGTTCCGGGTGAAGGCCGAACGCAGCGTCGACATTGGCCGCTCAGAGACTTCTCCCAGCGAGATGTTCTGCGAGGGCGTCCGGTACTTTCCGCGTTCTCGCCCTGGGTTGCGCTGATGGCGGTCTTCCAACGGTCGTGCGCGCCTAATCCGTCAGGTTAGGGCGAGCGACGAGGTACCCCTGAGGGCGCGAAGATGCCCCTCCCCGCCAAGATCTCTTGAAAGTGCAATGCCCGTTGCACCCACGCCGGGCGGGCCTCGGGTTGTCTCCGTCACCGGACCCAGGAATGCGTCTATGCAGGGGTTTATCCGCCGGCTCTGCTACCCGCCCCGAAGGAATCGCCCGCGACTCCGAGGAGAGCCGATGCAGAGCCTCAAAACCGAAGGAAGGGACTCGGATGTTTCTGTCGCAGTTCCCGACAGGATGGCCCCTCCAATCCCCGAGAACAGATTCCGTCGTCGGCGATCGTCCGGCGTGTTTCCGGTGCTGTTCCTAGTCGCCATCCTGGTTGTGGGGTACGCGCTTGTGCTCCCAACGTCGTTGGGAGGTGCTTCGACGCCCTCCACCAACCGGGGGAGTGGACTCACGCTGGCCGGTGGGCCCCCATTCCCTTGTCTCCACTTTCCGGGTACCGTTGTTCTCAACCAAAGCACTGGACTTGCAGGGTCCATCGTCTTCGCCAATGGCACTGGTTTCTACCTGACCGGGTCCGTCGATATCTACTGGGGAATGACGGGCCAGGCGGGCGCGTATCAGCTGGCCGGCACCGCCTTTCTTACTAACGTAAGCGGCCAAGGTGTTTTCACCGCCGAACTCCTGCTCCCTCCGGTAGGTCCGGCCTATGCGAAGGGCACCTACAACATCACGGCCGAGGACGGAATCGATGGTTGCGGGTCCGCTCCATTTACGCTTAACTCCTCGAGTCTGGACGTGCCCCAACTGACGATTGCCTACCCCACCAGCGGTATCGTCGGAACGGCGACGAGCGTCAGCGGACTGTATTTCTCGGACAGTATGACCATCAATCCGATCACGATGGGCGGAGACACGCTGTCGTGCTCGGGCGGCAACCCGGTCACGAGCTCTATCGGCGCGTTCGGATGCGACTTCACGATTCCCCAAACGCTCTCCGCGGGAACGTATCCCGTGATTGCCACCGACCCAACGTATGGACCGATCAGTTCGACGAACGAGTTCACGGACACGGGCGGCCAGACCACCACCGTGATTGACTGCTCCCCGAACCCGATTGGCACCTCGAGTTCCTATGCCCCCTCCTACTATCTGCGGGCCTCTTCCAACTGCACGGCTATCGTCACCGATCCGGGTGGGGCGCACCTTCCCACGGGCACCGTGACAATGTCGTCCTCCAGCACCACGGGAATTTTCTTCACATGGATCTGGACCGGCAAGGAATACAGCTACACCCCCACAACAATCTGCACTCTCGACGCCGAAAGCCAGTGTTCAATCTACTATGCCGACTCCATAGTCGGTCTCCCCACGATTACGGGGGATTACAGCGGCGATACCTACAATGCGGCTGGTTCGGGGACCGATCCGCTTCTGGTCGTGCCCATCACGGCCCCGAGCGTCACCGCTTCCTGCGATCCATCGTTCGTGAGCACATCGAGCAGTTGCACAGCAACCGTGACCGGAAGCTCCCCGACGGGCACCGTGACGTGGACGCCCTACAACGCGGGCATGCCGACCGCAACGGGATTCTTCTCGCCCACGATATGCACGCTGGTGGGCGGCAGTTGCTCCGTCACGTACCACAGTCCCGCAATTTACTATACGTCGTGCCCTAGCGACTCGACCTGGGGCTGCTCTTCCCCCATCATCCTCGGGGCGCAGTACGACGGCGATCCGCTGAACGCGCCCGCGTACGGGGAGTACACCGTGGCCATCGGCCTTACCGGAGACCAGTACGATTCCTACGCGAGCGGCGTCGTGGCGGAACTTCCGCTTGGCATCATGTGTGATTATTGCAGGAACGTGTCAGGAGAGACGGGTGGCATGGCCACCCAGACTGCGAGCTTTAGCGAGCATGTCTCGGGGCTCGGAGTTGCCGATATGCAGCCTATCGCCGTCAGCGACGCCTTCGCTGTGATGGGGGCTGCGCAGACGGGAGAGATTTCCGCGACCGGCACGTCGAGCAACGCAGGCGACGCCGAAGGGTCGGTCTTCATCGCCGATACTGTCACTGTCACGGGACAGTGCGACGTTTCAGGAAACCCAGACCCCGGAAACCTGCTCGATTGCCTCGGGATCTCTCTGAGCGTCTCCGGTGACGTCCAAGCCGACTGCGACAACAGCAACGGGGGCTGCGCCGGCGCTGCCAACGCAATTGCGGGCGGGAATTTCGAGATGTGCGACCTGAACCAGCCCACCACTTACGGCTACGCCTGCGCTTCCGGCAGTTACGGAGGAGAGGCATGCGCGGGCAGTACCTGTGCCGGCCCTTGCCCGGCGGGTAACACTCCTGAGAGTGTTTGTGTGTACGAAGGGAGTGCTTCGCTAGATTTCCAAAGCCCGCCGCCGGTATTCTTCGGACCGGATACTACCATCTCGAGCGGGGACTCGCTCTATCTTTCCGAGAGCATCGGCGGGACGGTGGAAGACACCGCGCTGGGCGGCGCTTCCCTCAACATCGACCCGTCGTTCAAGATCGTGAACCTGGACCCGTCAGGCGTCTCGGTGAGCATCGGTGCGGCCGAGGTCATCGCATTGGCGAATCCATCCGTGCTTGAGCTCTCGAGTACGATAACCCCGAACCCCGTCGCGGCAGGACATCCGGTCGAGGAAAACACGACCATCACAAATGCCGGGAGTTCGACCCTCGTCAGCATCAACGCAACCGGTAGTATGGATGGTCCGCTCAGCTGCCCGGGGTATGATATCGCGCCCGGGGGGAATATGACCTGCACCGGGACGTTCACACCCGTGGCCACGGGGGCTCAGATCGACTATATCGTCGCCAACGGGACGAACGGAACGGACGCCGACGTGAGCAACGCAACCATGGCTCCCTTCACCGTCATCCCGACGCCCTACCCGGTGACCTTCAACGAGACCGGCCTTGCGCCCGGCACGTCGTGGTCGGTGTTCGTGAATGGCACGGTGCAGAATTCGAGTACCTCGACGATCAACGTCTCGCTTCCCTACGGAGTCTATTCGTACGAAGTGATTCCATCGCTTGGTTACACTTCCACGCCGAGCAACGGGTCGTTCTTTGTCTTCAATTCAGCCCTCGAGATCAATCTCACGATGGCACCGGGTCCGCAGGGACCCATCATCGCGGCCATCGCCGAGCTCTACTCCGTCTACGATCAGCGCACGGACCTGCAGAGTGCATTCCCCGATGCCAACTCGAGCCTCGCCAGTTTCACGGATCTCGTGGACTGGGCAGCTTGGGTAATGGAGGCCGGGCCGACGGGTGACAGCAACTATTCGACGCTGGCGCCGTTCGGGTGGTGGTACGCGTTGATGGGAACGTACAACCAGCGGACGGACCTTCAGCTCGCCTTCCCGAACGCATTCACGGACTTCTCGAATTACATCGCCCTCCTGCACTGGGCTTCCTGGGTTGATGCGGCCGGGTCAACGTCGGACAGCGCCTACTCCACCTTGGCCTCGTTCGGACCCTCGTACACCCTGATGGCTACGTACAACGGGAGGCCGGACCTCGAAACCGCCTTCCCCAACGCTGACACGAACTTCACCAATTTCACTGATCTCGTGAATTGGTCGTCTTGGGTGGTTGCCGCGGGTTCGGGGGCGGATAGTGCCTACTCGATGCTAGCCCCCTACGGGTACTGGTACGTGCTGATGGGGACGTACACGGGTCGGGCGGACCTTCGAGCGGCATTCCCCGACGCCTACACGAATTTCGCGAGCTTCAGCGACCTCGTGAATTGGGCCTCGTGGGTTGTCCAAGTGGGATCGACGGCGGACAGCGCCAATGCGACCTTGGCACCGTACGCCTATTGGTACGTGTTGGTGGCAACCTACGACGGCAGGGCCGATCTCCAAGGCGCCTTCGCGGCCGCGAACACGAATTTCGATAGTTACACTCAGTTGGTCGCCTGGGCGGTCTGGGTGTGCGCGACCGGACCTAGCTCTGATAATGCGTACGCAACGCTGCTCCCCTACCAGTCGATCTACGACGGTCTCTGACCCTCGGGGACGGCATGATCTGCCACGGGTCGTCGACGACCTGCCTGGGTGCAATGCTCCTTGCACGTTGGATCACGACCCACGACCGTTCTCCATCGAACGGCCTAGCCAGCGGCAGTTTCGGGGATAGGTGTAGGATGGGGATGTCCCTGCCGAGGGCGAAGTAAGCACGCCAAATTTGCCATTTCGATAGATGTATCTGACCGTATCCTGTGGGGCGGCCGCGACCGACCCGGTTTAGGTGAGGAAGATGGGAGTCATCGGGGCCAGCCAACGATTCCAGGAGAACTCAACATCCTCGCCTGAAGAGGGAGGTTTTCAACTGACGCCTGGGCGGTCCCACCGCTCGGCTTCAGTCCTTCGGCGAGGGTCGAAGATGGTTCCGGTCATGGCCGCTCTCACGGTTGTTGTCGTCCTTCTCCTCACGGCTCTGGTTCCCGCTGCGACGCAGGGAATCGCTCGGCCGAGCCCGACTTCCGGGTTGTCCGCCTCAAATTCCGGTGCCGGGATCGGACCCGCCTCGACTGCGCTGCCCGCTGCAGGGCCGGCGAACGGAATTGGGGTTGTCCTTTCACGATTGGATCTCTCGTCGAACCAAGCCTACCCTGGTCCCGGTGCCTTCCCGATTCAGGACAACCTCGAACAAGAGGCCGCGACCTACGACACCGTGAACGGCAATATTTACGTCCGGGGGGGAGATGCCAACGACATCTCGGTGATCAACGCCTCCACGTTCACCAATGTAGCAAACATTCCCGCACCGATCGACAATCAACAGACCTTCTACGTCCCACCGGTCGCCGTCGACAATGAGACAGGCTACCTCTATTCAACGAACGCCGGTGTGTCGTCCAACGTCAGCATCATCAGCGGAGTCACCGAGACGGTAACGGGCTCGATCCCGGTAGGCGGCTCTCCCCACGGGATTGCGTTCGACTGGAGGAATCACGACTTCTACGTGGCCGATTGGGGCACTTCCAACATCACCGTGTTCTCTGCGGACACCAACAAAACGCTGACGAGCATATCGGTGGGAACGGATCCTCTTGCCGTAGTCTACGACACGTCGGCGAACCGCGTGTTCGTCACGAACTACGGTTCTGGCAACGTTTCGGTGATCAATCCCGCTACCAACAAGGTCGTGAGGACCCTCGTCGTGAAGACAGACCCAGTGGCCATCACCATCGACACCCACGACGACCTCGTCGATGTGCTCGACGCTCCGGGCCCGCATGATAACGTAAGCGTGTTCGCCGCCGCCGGATCATCTCCAATAGTCACGAATGTATCGGCCGGCCCGTATGCCTATTCATTTGCCTACGATCCCCACGCGGACCGGCTGTTCGTTGCAGGTGGACAGGGAAACCTTACTGCAATCCAACAGCCGGTCGAGACTCTGTTGCGCACCCCGATATCCATAGGAACCGGAGCCGCCGACGCCGCGACCGTTTACGACCCGAGAAACGGGAACGTGATCATCTCTGGCTACCAGGGCGGTCCGGACGGATCCGGCAATATCACGGTCATCAACGCAACGTCGATTGACGCTATCGCGAACGACTCGACCGATGATGGCCCGTACGCCGTCGTGGTCGACCCGGGGACCGGGGACGCCTACGTGATGAACGGGGGAACCTCGAGTTTGGAACCGAACGTCACCGTCTTGAGCGAGGCGACGGGCCTTTCCATAGCGTCCGTGCCGCTCGCTGTGTACCCCACCGGGATCACGTACGACTCCGCTCAGAAGGCGCTCTACACCGTCGATTCGGGGGGCAACGACGTCTACGAAGTCAACGCAGCTTCTGACCACGTCGTGGGGGTTGACATCGGAGGACCGCATCCTACCAGCACCTCGATCTCCGCCCCGGTAGCTTACGATGGGGCGAACGGGGACATCTACACGGCGGACGGCTCGGTCCCCGCCGTGGAAGTCTTCAGTGCCACTCATACTCTCATTGCGACGATCAATGTGGGCGAGTGGCCCGACGCCCTTGCCTACGACAATGTTAGCAAACGCCTATTCGTCGCTAACAATTACAACGGAAACGTGAGCATCATCAACACTACGACCAACACCCTGAACAAGACTTCCCTGAGTGTCAAGCAATTCGATAGTCTCGATGCGATCGCCTACGATGCCCACTCCAATGAGGTCTACGCCGCCGACAGCGGTGGAAACAATATCACCGTCTGGGGCGCTCAGAATGACACCAAACTCAAAACGATTGAAGTGGGCGCTTACCCAGACTCGATCGTCGTAGATCCTCAGAACCATACAATCTTCGTGGCCAACCACAACTCGGGGAATGTGAGCGTGATCAGTGACACCACCAACAAAGTGGTGGAAGCGGTCTCGCTGACGGACCCCTACATCCTTGCCTACGACAGTGGGACTGGCACCATCTACAACGCTGAGGATTTCGAGAACGACATCGACGCCTTCAACGCCACCACGTACGTCACGCTTTCCGGTAGCCCCCTCTACCTTGGGGCCGGCGGGGGCTACTATGTCGAAGGGATCATCTATGACCCGGCGACCGGCGACCTCTACGTTTCGGATTCGACCGGTGACGCATTGATCACGGTTGGCCCGTTGCCTAGCTACCCCGTCGAATTCTATGAAACCGGTCTACGTCAGGGTACATTCTGGAGCGTCACTCTGAACGGCACCCTGGAGACCTCCTTCACGCCCACAATCGACTTCACCGAGTTCGCAGGAACTTACGCATACTCGGTTGGACCGGTCCCTGGCTACTTTGCCAGTCCGACCTATGGCGGCGTGACCGTGCCCGACAGCCACCAGCCGATCAACATCACGTTCACGTCGGAGTTCACTCCCTGGTCTCCGGTCGAGACGCTGTATTCGGTCTACAATGATCGGGCCGATCTTCAGGCTGCCATCCCCGACGCGTTCACGAATTTCATGAACTACACCGAGCTCGTGCACTGGGCCGCTTGGGTGGTGGAGGCAGGACCCACGGCCGATGGCAACTACTCGACCCTCGCTCCGTTCGGGTACTGGTACGCGCTGATGGGCACCTACACAACGCGAGCGGACCTTCAAACATCGATCCCGGACGCGTTCTCGAACTTCACGAACTACACGCATCTGGTCCACTGGGGTGCCTGGATGATGGCGGAGGGGTCGACGGCGGACAGCGCGTATGCGACGTTGGCGCCGTTCGGCTACTGGTACGTGCTGATGGGAACGTACAGCTACCGAGCCGACCTGGTCACCGCCTTCCCGGAAGCCTACTCGAACCTGACCAACTTCACCGAGCTGGTGCATTGGGCAGCCTGGGTGACCGCGGCAGGATCGCTGGCGGATAGTGCGTACGTCTACCTGCATCCGCTGGGCATCGGTTATTGGTACGTGATGATGGCGACGTACACGGACCGAGCCGACCTGCTGGCCGCGTTCCCGGACGCCTATTCCAACTTCGCGTCGTATACCGCGCTGGTGAGCTGGGCAGGAGCCGTCGTGAACGGGACGTATACCGACAGCGCCAACGCGACGCTGCAACCGTACGGATACTACTACGCGCTGGTCGGACTGGTGTACGAACACCGTGCCGATCTGAAGAGCAGCTATCCCTCGGTGCTGACGAACTACGCTTCGTATACCGGGTTGCTTGGTTGGGCGAAGGAAGTGGTCACGGGAGCGATCACGGACAAGGCAAAATCCACGCTCCTACCGTACGCGACGGAGTACGAGACACTAGCTTAACCGAGTTCGCTGGTCGGTATCTGGGATCTTACGGACTCGAACATTCCCTGAGAATAGGCATCATTCCAGCGAGGGGAGGACTCCCTCGGAACCGCCTCTCGGAGCTCGTTCGTGGCTTGCGCCTCGACCGCCAAGCCGAGTGCGTGCTGGCAGAAAGCCCTCACCACCAGGCTCGAATTCGAGGACGTCGACCCCGGTCTGACCGAGCGCTCTCCCGTTCGTTCCGAAGGGGTCGCCGGGGTTACCCTGCGCGGCGCTTCCGGACCACCATCCACGCCGCCAGGCCAACGGCGGCGACGGCGACCCCGACACCCGCAAGGACGGCATCCTCGACGGGGAACGAGGTACCTGTGGACGAGCTCGGTGGGCCGCTCGTGGGGGTCGCGACCGTGAGGTTCAAAGTTCCGTTTCCGGTGTATCCAAGGGTAACCGCCGTCACATCGAGCCGGTAATTCCCGACGATGTTGGGAGCTAGGACCCCGATCGAGAGGCTCCCGTTCGGGGACGCGACATATTGTCCGAACGGCGTGGCGCTCGAGGGAGCGGCTCCGTCCGCCAACCACGCGAACGACAGGGTAGGCGCCGCCGGGCCGCAGCCCGGTAGCGAGTAGCGTGAGCAAGTTACGGCCACGGTCAGCGCCACCCGGACCTCGCCCGACGGCGCAGCATCTGCGGGGGACAAGAGCCCGGTGATGTTGACCGGCGCGGCCGAATACACCGCGACGGGCGTCTCGAACGTCGTCTGGTCACCGTACGTGTTCGTGACGGTCACGTGGGTGGTGTAATTTCCCGCCGCGGTGAAGAGATGGGAAGCGGTCGCTCCGTTCGCGCCCGTGCCGTCACCGAAATCCCAGGCATAGCCAATGGGGTCGGACAAGCCGTCCGTCGCCTCCGCCGAGAAATTCGCCATGAATGGTGCGAAACCGTGGTCGGGGCTCGCCGCGGCGGTTCCTACGAGCACGTTCGAGCTGGAGGGGCCCACTTGGAGGGCGAAGTTCCGCATCACGATGTCACCCCAGCCGTCGATCGCCCGAACGCCGATCGTGTAGTGGCCGACGGTGGGGAAGCTGTCCTCGAACGAACTGCCGGACCCGTCGACCAATCCGTCGACGGTCCACGTGAGGGACGACGACGGCATTCCGGAGGTATTCGCAAACGCGTTGAGGAGGTACGGCGCGCTCGCCGACGAGGGACCGAACGTCGCGGTTAGATTGAGCGCCCCGGATCGAACTGCCAGCAAGGAGGTGAGGTTGAATCCGGCCTCGACCTCGGCACCCGCGGCGTCCCAAACGGAGAGTCCAACCTGGAGCGGGCACTGACCGTCCCCGAGACAACCGGTCTGCGCGAAGCTCTCGTTCGCGCTCGGCCCGTAGGCAGAATCGTTGGGGCCGAGCTGCCAGTGGATGAGGAACGGGGCGCCTCCGCCGCTGGCCTCCGCTCGGAAAAGGAACGGCGGACCCGCGCCCGCGTTCGTCGACGGGGCGACCGTGGCACTCAATTGGAACGGAGCGGGCGAACTGGCATTGGTCACATCGACCAGGAACGCCTCGCTCGCGTTCCCACGGCCCTGGTCGCTCGAGTCGGCGAGGACCAGGTAGAAACCGGGAGAGGACCAAGTATGGGTTACGTCGACTCCTAGGGCGAAAGTCCCGTCCCCGAACGACCAACGCGTCGTGTTGGCTCCGTGGCCCCCGTCGACCGTGGCGCCGAATTCTCCGGTCAAGGGGGCGGGGCCCGAGAGCGACGACGAAGTGAAGTTGGCCGTCAGCTCCGGATACAGTGTCACCGGAAGGGTGGCGGTCGCCTCCTCATTGAGGCTGTCGTTGGCGTAGTACGTCACCTCGTGCGTTCCGACGGTCCGGAAGATGCCGCACTGACACGTCTCGGCGTACCCATCGTCGACGCGGTAGGCCACCGAATACGGGGGAGTTCCCCCTTGAATGATCGGGTTGAAGCTGAAGTCCCCGGGGAGATCCGCTGTGGCGGAGGGGCCAGCGTTCAGCTGCAGCGTCAGGGGAGCCGGGTGGGCGCAGGCGGGAGGGGCGGCACCCCCGACCGCAACGGCGAGCTCGTTCGAGGTCCCAGCGTTGGTCGGGGATGCAGAGTCGAGTACCGCAACGCCAACGCAGTAGCCGCCCGCGATCCAGAACGTGTGATCGACCAACGCGGACGGTGTCGCGTTGACGAACGTACCGTCCCCGAACTCAAAAGTGAACGCATACGGTACCGAACCCCCGCTCGCCAGCGAAGTGAAGGCGATCGAGCCTCCCACCGGGACGGAGGTCGCGTTGGCCGTCAGGTTCACGTCCAGCGGCTCCCCTCCGACGTCGATCACGACGGGCAGGCTCACGGCAGTCCCACCGGCCGACGTCTCCGCGATGGCCTGTGCGAAGTAGGCTCCCTCGGCGGTGTAGACGTGCGACGCCGTTCCCTCGGGAGCCAGCATTGCATTTCCGTCTCCGAAGTAGATATCTGTGAAGGCCGGAGCGGCCGCGCTCCCGTTGACCGTCGCGTTCGTCGAGCACGTGACCGACAGGGGAGCACTTCCAAATCGGCCGGTCGCGTGGAGTTCCACCGACAAGCCGCTC
>Ga0074044_10004282_pt1 | contig 11878 bp, 11 predicted proteins | sample BogForMeECP23OM1_FD_94443 | JGI IMG/M metagenome (GOLD analysis project Ga0074044, IMG submission 94443) | Bog forest soil microbial communities from Calvert Island, British Columbia, Canada - Bog Forest MetaG ECP23OM1 | ecosystem: Environmental > Terrestrial > Soil > Wetlands ...
ATCTCTCCCTGGAGCATGTCGAACGCGACGACGAACAGCAGGATCCCTCCCGCGATCTCGAACGCACCCAGCGTGAACCCGAAGGCGGCGAAGATGAACCGCCCCACGAGGGCGAACACCGCGAGCACGGTCCCGAAGACGAGGACCGCGCGACGCAGGATCACCGCCCGGTCGGCGGCATCGAACCCATCGGTGAGCGTGACGAAGAACGGCAGGGTCCCGATCGGGTCGACGATCGCGAAGATGGTGACGATGATCGCAGCGTAGAGCGCGACATCGATCATTCGGGAACCCCTCGACGATACCGCCGGGAACGCGTTGGGCTTTCAGTTCTTCGCCCGGACGTCACGCCGCGACCCCGGGCTCCCCAGGCGTGGGGCCGGCCCCTCCGCGTCGCGGGGGGAGCGGCTCCGATTCGATGGCGCGCGCGCGGCCTTCGGTCGTCGTTGCCGAGCGGCGGCGGACCCCCGGGCTCGGGGGCGAGCGCGTGGTCCTCGACGAGCCCGGATGTCGTGGTCACGGAGGCGGAGGACGAGGGGCTCGCGATTCGGGTTCGCGAGCAGTAGCAAGTACTCGCCGGCGGACCTCGGCTTGAACCGGAAGCGGGCTCGGCCGGAGAGCCGCATTCGCTGGAGATGCGGCCCCCGGCGCTGGCCGATGAGAAGGTCGAACGACCGGCCCGGCCGTGGGTCTTGGAGCTCGACATCGATCTCGCACGACGGGGCTTTCAGCTGGATCTCGATCCGGACCGTGGAGACGGGGTCGAGGACGAGGAACCGCGGAAGCCGCGCGAGGGAGATCGTCACGGCTCCGGCCTCCAGCGACTCCTCTCTAAAACCTGACCGTTCGTTCTTCGCCCACGGTGCCTCGACCTTAAATTGGGCACCGGGCTCGCGCCCCCGATGGCAGCAAAGCGCACCGCCCAGGCGGTCTGGGAAGGCGACCTTCTTCGAGGGCACGGCACGGTCAAGGGAACCAGCGGCGCGCTAGGAGAGGTCGGGGTGTCGTGGGGATCACGGACCGAAGCCCCGGCGGGGAAGACCAGCCCCGAGGAGTTGCTGGCCGCGGCCCACGCGTCCTGTTTCTCGATGGCCCTGGCGGCCGGTCTGGGTCGAATGCAGAAGCCGCCGCTTCGGCTCGCGGTCAGCGCGACCGCCACCTTCGACAAGGTCGGCGACGGCTGGAAGGTCACGACGATGGAGCTCGACGTCACCGGCAAGGTGCCGGGGATGACCGCCGCCGAGTTCGAGACCGCTGCGAAGGCGGCCGGAGAAGGCTGCCCGATCTCGGGTGCGCTCAAGGGCAACGTCCACGTGACGGTGCGGGCAAAGCTCGACTGAGCGTTCGCTCCCGACGGGCCCGCGGACGCGCCGACGACGGCGCACGGCTCGGATCAGCGAGCGTAATCGCCGAGGTTCCGTTGCCTTCCCTTCTTGAGGCGGTCGGTCGCTCCTGTGGCGGGAACGGGCGCAGAAGCGGGCGGGCTCGGTTCGACCTCAACCACCTCGGCCAGCGGTGTCGGGTCTTCGTCGGACGTCGTCCCGCGCAGCTCCCGGACCTCGAGGGCGTCGGGGGAGGTTCGCAGCAGGAAGGCGGTCTCCTCCTCCGTTAGCTCGAGTTCAGACACGATCGCCCGCGCTGCGTCACGGATGCGCGCTGTCCGACGGGCCCCCGGCCGAGCCGACACGAGTCCTTCGAGGAACGGCAGCAGGACCGCCCGTGCCTTCGCTCTCGAGAGGTGGTCTCGCTTCGCGACCTTGGCCACGAGCGATTCCCGTACCGCGCGGACCGACCGGGACCGCCCCATCGCCCCCAGGAACTGAGGGAACGCCGCGCGCGCGGTCGTACGTACCGGTCGCTCGTGGAGAGCCAGCCCCACCCCACCGGTGAGCAGTTCCCCGGCGTAGCTCCACAGCCCGTAGACCCTCTCCCGGCGGGCCCGGACCAGGAACCGGTCCGCGACCGCGAGCACCGAGAAGGCGCGGTCGCGATGAACGGCATCCGGCGAGAAGTGGGGCAGGTTCTCCTCGATCCACGGGAGGAGGTCGTCGGGGGGCGCGTCGAGACGGTCGCGGATCTCGACCGACCGATAGTATCGGGAGGCCGTCAAGACCTCCTCCGTGAGCCTCGCGAAGTCGACCGTCATATCGCGCGACCCGAGTGCCTCGCCCTGAAGGGCGGACGCCGGAAGCAGCCCGACGGCGTCGAGGTCGTTCAGCGCCGCCCGGAAATCGCCGCGCGCGCGAGCGACGATCGCGTCCAGCAGGCCGGGACCTGTCGGGAGGTTCTCCTCCCGAGCGATCTGGGCGAGGCGGCCGGCGACCTCCGCGTCCCGGATCGGGTAGAAGGGTATCCGCGCGACCCCCGCCCGCAGGGCGGGAGAGTAGCGAGTCAATTCCCGGTCGTCGTTCACCGTGAGGATCAGAGGCTGGAGGGTCGATCGGACGAGCTTCGCGATCGCGCCCATCCCGCCGCGGTCCGACGTATCCACCGCCTTTCCGGCCGCTCTCCACTCCTCGAGATCGCGCCGGGCCTCGGGAATCCGTCCCCACGCGGAGTTTCCCGGCGTTCGGGGAACGGTGGCCCAATCCGCGAACCGCCGGGACTTCGGCGTGTCGCCCAGGCCCCACGCGGCGTTCAACGCCTCGACGGTGCCGTACCGCCCCCGGAGGAACTCCCCCAGCGGAGGGGGCACTCGGGCGGGGCGGGCTGAGGAGGACCCGCGGCCGGAGAGACAGTCCGCCTCATCCAGCAGCAGGAGGGCGTGACGGCTCCCTCGGGTTCCGACATACTCCCCGAGGGTGTGGCTGATGGACGCACGCCCGGCGACCCGTTCTATGGCGGCCTGGTTCCGGGCGTCCGACGCGTTCATCTCGACGACGGTCCATCCCATCTCGAGCGCGATAGCGAGCGCTGCGGTCGTCTTGCCGACGCCCGGCGGTCCCGTCAGGATCGCCGCCCTGCGGGCAGGGATCCGGCCGGCATTCCAGCTCTCTGCCCACGACCGTAGCTCGGTCCGGGCCTTCAGGTTCCCCAGGATTTCGCTGAGACGGACCGGCCGCAACCTCTCCGCGAGCGGCAACGGGTGGGGGCGGCCCAGGGCCATGGAACGGGGAGGTCCGAGCAGGGATAAGGAGGCGGCGAAGGGACGGCCCGTGGCCCGGAACCGTTGAGTAGGCCGGGCTCGGTACGCGGACGACCCTCCATGGCATCCTCCACCGTACCGACGATCGAACGCCGTCCCATCGGCGGTAGGTCGTACGGCTTCTCCGCCATCGCCCTCGACCTTGCGGCGGTGCCGGTCGCGTCGGCGCACGACCGGGGAGTGGCCGTCGCGGAGCTTCTCCGAGCGAGAGCGGTCGGTGTAACGACGTTCGACCTCGTGAACGCCCGCGACCCGCCGGTCCTCGAACGGTTGCTCGCGGAGGCGTTTCCGTCCGACGACCCCGACCTCGTCACGATCCTCGGAGTTCGCGGCTTCGGAAGGGGACCCGCCTCGCGCTCGGCCCCGGAGCGACCGCCGGTCACGGGGGAAAGTGCGTCCGCGGCTCTCCGGACCTCGCTGGCCGAATCGCTAGAGCGCCTCGGACGAAATCGCAGAGTGGTCGTCGACTGGAGACCTCGTCGAGGCTCCCTTCCCTCGGAGGCGGTCGTTCCCGATCTGTTGCGCCTTCGCGACGAAGGGGTCATCCTAGACGTCGCGGTCGGCAATGACCCGTCGTTGCCCGGTTCGACGGCGACCGCCGAAGGCGACATCGCGTTGGCCTCGGTAGTACTCTCCCTGCTCGAGACGGACGCCCTCGGGCCAGCCGAGCAGGCGAACCCACCGCCTCCGTACTGGATCGCCCGCGACGTCTTCGCTGAAGGACGTCTCGACGGGTCGGCCGTTCGGGGTTTCGCAGCCCGCCCTGGACCCGGCGCAGGTCCCCACGGGATACGCGACCTTCAGGAAGCGTTCGAGCCGGTCCTGCGCCTCGGGTTCCTCACGGAGACGCGCCGACGAACGATGGCTCAGGCCGCCCTGCGGTTCGTGCTGGGGTGGCCCTGGGTGGTGACCGCGTCCGTGCCGATGCCCCCTCCCGAACGCTTCGAGGAGATCCTCGGCTACGCGGCCAGCCCGCCCCTCGAACGGGTCGAGCTAGCTCGGGTGCTCACGAATCGCCCCACTCCGCTCGTGGCCCGGCGGACCGGGGAGGGCGCGGACTGAAGAGCGGATGCGCGCTCCGTCCTCCATGCTCCGCCCCGGAGACCCGGCGCCATCGTTCACGGGGACCACCCACGATGGCCGAACCCTGACCCTCGACGAATTCCGGGGAAAGCCGCTCGTGCTCTACTTCTACCCGAAGGCCAGTACCGCCGGGTGCACCGCGGAGGCGAAGGGATTCGCCCAGAACTACGCGGCGTTCCGCGCCGCGGGGATCGCGGTCGTCGGAGTGAGCGTGGATTCGGTGGATGCCCAGGCGGAGTTCGCCCGCGACTGCGGGCTTCCCTTCCCCCTGATCGCCGACCACGACCGAACGCTCGCGCGCCAGTACGGCGTCCTAGGCCTCCTCGGGTTCGCGAAGAGGACGACCTTCTTCGTGGGCGCGGACGGACGGATCGAGGAGATCGTCCAGGGGATGCTGCCGGGGCCCCATGTCCGGCGAGCGATCGCACGATCGGGCGAGAGCGGACCCGGGCCGAAAGCGCCGGCCAAACCGTAAGCCGTCCGATCTCTCACGGTCTCGCATCGAGGGCGCGGGGAATGAAGATCCGGTCGGTTGAACCCATCGAGGTGGCCGCTCCCGGCGACGAACGGTCCTCTCCCTGGAGCTCGACCGTCGTGCTCGTCAAGGTCACGACCACGTCCGGCGCCGCGGGGTGGGGCGAGGCGCCTACCACCCTGATGACGCATCCCGTCTTCGAGAGCGTTCGCGAGGTCGCCCGGTTCTACGAGGGACGGGACCTCTCGGACCACGTAGGAGGGCTCCGCGAGTTCGAGCGGTACTCGTTCTACCGGTCGCGGTCCATGGAAGCTACGAGCGCCCTCTCGGCGGTGGACATCGCCTGTCACGACCTCGTCGGCCGGGAGCTCGGGGTGCCCATCTCGAACCTCCTCGGCGGCGCGATCCGGGACCGCGTCGACGCGTACTCGAACGGCTGGTACTCCGACTGCATCGAACCCGGCGAGTTCGCCGAGAAGGCGGTGGCGATGGTCCGGGCCGGGTTCCGGGCGCTGAAGTTCGACCCGTTCGGGGACCAGTATCGGACGCTTTCGCCCGAGGGGCTCGCGGCGGCTGTCGCCCGGGTCCGGGCGGTCCGCGAGGCGGTCGGTCCCGTCGTCGACCTCCTCATCGAGTATCACGGGAGGTTCCTGCCCGACGCCGCGATCCGGGCGGGGCAAGCGCTCGACGAGTTCCACCCGAGGTTCATGGAGGAGCCGGTACTTCCGGAGCTCTCGGACGCGCTCGCCGAGTTCCGGCGCGTCGTCCGCACCCCCGTGGCCTTGGGAGAACGTCTCCTCACGCCCGCGGACTTCGAGAGCTTCCTCGTCCGGGGCCTGGTCGACATTCTTCAGCCGGATATCACGAACTCAGGAGGTTTCACCTACGGGCAGGAGATCGCGGCCCTCGCCACCGCGCGGGGCGCCCCGGTGGCGTACCACAACGCGTTCGGCCCCGTGCAGACCGCGGCGACCCTCCAGATCGACGCCGTGCTCCCGACGTTCTTCCTTCAGGAGAGCTTCGAGGCCAGTTGGCCGGATTGGAAGCGGTCCCTCGTCCGGGGATACGCGATCGAGAACGGCCGATTCGGGATCCCGAAGAAGCCCGGCCTGGGGATCGATGTGGACGAGGCTGCCGTCGACCGGTTCCGGTCCGATGCGGTCGAGCCGGTCGGTGTGGAACCGCCGTGGGTCATCGCTGGCACCTGGGTCCGCCGCACTCCTCCCCCGGGCGCACACGGCCCGCGCTAGCCCCCAGCGCCCGCCGGCGATAGTCGTCGGACCGGTACCCACGCCCGGGAGAACTCTCCTCCGCGAAGGGAGGAGCCCCTTCCTACCGGGCTGGCACCGGCAGCATCGCTGCGAGGGGAGCGGCGTCCAAGGGAAGCTTATTGGCCCGGCAAAGGGGATACGGGGCGGCGGCCCACCGGAGGGCTGCCGCGGTTTTGCGAAGGGAGAGGGCGTGAACGCTCCGTCAGAGATTCGAATCGGGAGCAGGGGCCACGTTCGGACGGTCCGGCCCGGCTTCCGACGGCAGGAGCCGTGAGGACGTGCGGCGGTCGAGCTCGAGCCGGGCCCCGCGTTCGGACCGGCCGGTGGGCGCGATCGTCCTAGGACTTCTTGCTGGAATTGCCGTTACCTTCTATTCCGCCTTGTTTCTCGGCGATTCCGCCTGGCCCGCGTACACCCGCTGCAACCCCACTCCGCCCGGGGCCCAATGCACGTTCCATGCGTTCTGGGGGTTCGACCCGAACCTGTTCCTCGCGGCCACCGTCGCAGGCCTGGCCATCGGAGTCCTGCTGCTCGTCCTCACCTACTTCCTGAGCGTCAACGCGCGCCGGCATCGGCTCCTCGGATTGCTGCTCATCGTCGCCGCTCTCGCCAGCCTGATCGCGTACGGCGGTGCGATCGTTGGCACCATCCTCGGCTTGGGAAGCGGCGTGATGGCGCTGCGATTCCGCCCACGGGGAGCCGATTCGGTCTCGGAATGGTCCGGGGCGTACCCGGCCGGCGCCCCTCCGCCTCAGCCGCCGCCGAAAGCGTTGGTGGATCGCAGACCGGTAACGCGCTGGGACGAACCGTTGATCAATCCTCGGAGCGTCCCTTCCTCCGCGGGTCGTCCGGAGCCGTCCCCGAGCATCGCGAGGTCCGGCTCGCCGGCAGCTCCGCAGCCCGCGGCCGCCGGGCCGCCTCCCTCCTCGGTTACGCGCCCGCCTCTCGCGGTAATCGGAACACCATCCCGGATCGGGCCGCTACGCAGTTTCAACGTCGCCAGCACGCGACGGCCGCTCGACGTCGCTCGCGCCACGACTGAGGCCACGAGGTCATCGGCCTCGGGCCGGGCCGCAAGCGCTCCCGCGGGCGGCACGCTGGCAGCGACCGACCCGGCCACTTTGCCGCCCCGAGATGCCGACCTATCGCTCCCTCCCTTTTCGGTGACTCCGGACGCGACGAGCCGGCCTGTCCTGCCGTCCGCGCGAGCGACGCTGCGGGACTCCGGGCAGCCCGCCACTCCGTCGATCGCACAGAGCCCGACGCCCCCACGACGGACCCAGGCCTGGATGTGCTCGAAGTGCCGCCTCGTGAACGCGCCCTGGTCGGAGGCTTGCACCCGATGCCACACCCTCGCGCCCCCTCTCCAGTGATCAGGAGTCTCTGGTTCAACGACGTGGGACCCCGATGACTGGGTCGGGACTGGTCCCATGATTTGACCGGTCTCCGCGTCGAGCGGTCCGATCCGACGCGTCCCGTCGGGCAAGGCGCAACCGACGGGGTATCGCTCCGCGCCTGCGGGGCCAAACTCAACGTCGTAGCCCACCTCTCGCGCCGTCAGGCGGGGTGGCGACGGGTGGCTGCGCTGTGGCTGGGATCATCGGGGTCGTCGCAGGAACTTTCGGACAGCGGACGGCGTGAACTGTTCCTCTCCTTCGAGGCGGGCCCTGTCCGGGCGGACAAGAAGCGGAAGGTGGACCTCGGCACCGAGCGAACCCAAGATCTCCGACTCGGGAACCTTCTGGCGGGTGACATCGACCAGGTGGACCGACCAACCGAATCGCTTTGCGTAATCGAGGACGAGAAGGATGCACTGCCGGGCCGAGGGCGGCAGCTCGTCGGGGTCACCCTCGTCGGCCGCCTGGGCCGCATTCACCTCTTTGGCCTGAGCGAGTCCCGCGAACGGGACGAAAAGCGACGCGAGGCGAGCCCCGAACGCGAACGGGATATCTCCGATGAGCCCGCCCGGCAGTCCCGGCTGACTTGCCACGTACATCACCAGTGTCCCGGAGGTAGCGCCTGCGGACATCTGGCGCCTAGAATGCGCCGACGGAGTAAAGTCCTTCGGCGAGGGAAGAGTCGTTCAGCCCTCCGCACGAAACGACGTGATGTCTGGACTCGGCCCGAGCCCCGCCACGGAACGAAGACATTGGCGAACCAGAGCCCGACCGGAACGTCGCGGCGACTCCGGTCCCACGTCTTCCTGCGACCCGGCTACCAGCTGCGGAGCGCTTGCGCGACCTGCTTTCGTGCAGCTCGCGTCTGGTGAGGAGGGCCATTGCGGGTGTAGACGGTGCACGCGCAGGCGCGGCAATGGCCGTCCGGACCGTGCAGGCGGCGCTGGTGCATGCATCCCGCGGTCTCACATTCCGTTGTCAGCCTGTCCACCCACCGTCGGTCCTGTTGCCCATGTAATGTGGCCATAGGCTATAGGAAGGATGCTAGCCGTGGCCACAGGTCGGGCTGCACGGTCGTAGTCCAAACCGGGATTGTGGCGTCCGTGTTTCGGGCGTCGAATCCAGTCGGGACGGATGCGAGGCTCCGGGCAGTGCAGAAGGTACCTTCGGGTCCGGGTTCCATCAGCCTAGGAGCCGATCCGTTTACAGGACGACTCGGTCGCATGGGCGGCCGCGCGCCGTGCCGATCTCGCGAGACCCTGCGTCGACCGAGGGATTGTATCAGTGTAATATTCCGGCGGCGGGTCGACTCGCGGAGAAAGTGCCGACTGTCACGCTCGACGTCTGGCATACTCTCGTCAAGCTCTCTCCCGCCGAGGAGGATCGGTACCTTGCGCGCCAGGAGGCCGCACTTGCGGAGATCGTGCGGAGCTCTCCTCGGGTCCGCCATCGCCGGCCTGACCTGGAGGTTACCCCCGACGAGGCGGCCAGGCAGGCATTCTACGCCGCGAACCACCGACCGGGCCGTGGCTCTCCTGTCGTCGAGCTCGCTCGGGATGCGGCCCGACGGGCGGGACGGACCGCTCGCCCAGGGCAGTGGCTCCGGGCGGTCGAGGCGTATGTCGCCGCACTTCCCTTCGAAGAGGTGGCTGGGGCGCGTTCCGAACTCCAGCGTCTGAGGCACGAAGGCTACCGTACAGCCGTTGTCTCCAACCTGGTCGGGGAGACCGGGGTCAGCATGCGTGCCGTCCTCCGGAGGCTCGACATGGACCGCTTCATCGAATCCTGGGCGTTCAGTGACGAGCTGCCGTGGGCCAAGCCCGCTCCCCAGATCTTCTGGCGAGCCATCGCACCTCTCGATACGACCCCGACCGAGGCTGTCCACGTCGGAGACCTGGGCCAGGATGTCCAGGGTGCCCGGGCCGCGGGCTTCCGAGGCGCGGTGCTGTTTCGGGGGGCGAAGGAGTACGGCCGCCGGTACTCCGAGGTGTGCCGGACGAACGTGCCCATCGAACCTCCCCCGGACCTCGTGCTGGACTCGTGGAGCGACTTCCCCCGGCTGCTCGATTCTCTGTTCCCCCGGACCCGCCGGTCGAGGGCGGGTCCCCGGGCCCGAGGACGCGCCCGCTAGCGAGCGGAACCGCTGTCCATCGGCCACGGGGTGGGGGTCTGCGAGACGGGACCCGGACGGTGGTCCTGCGCGTTGTGAGCTCCGTTTCCCGAGATCGGCGACGGGTTCGGTAAGGCTTTGGGGCCCCGGCATTGGCAGGGGCTTCGGTCGATGAGCGACGTCGTGCCTCTCCGCCGCAACCCGAGGTTCACCCGCCTCTGGAGCGCGCGGGTCGTCTCCCGATTCGGCTCGGCGCTCTCCTACGTCGTCCTCATCTGGCTGACGTACGCGGAGACCGGGTCTTCCCTCGCGGTCGCGTACGTGGGACTGGCCGAGTTCATACCGACCGTGGCGGTCGGCCTGTTCTCGGGAGCCCTTGTCGACCGGTTCGACCGGCGGCGTGTGATCGTTCTGTCGGTCCTCGGTCGAAGTGCCGCCATGGGCGGCCTTGTCCTGGTCCTCGAGATCTTCGGGTTCCGCCTCCCGTTCATTCTGCTGGCGAGCGTGGTCTTCTCGATCCTCGCTACGTTTTTCGGGCCGGGGAGCCAGGCCCTCCTCCCGGAGATCGTGCCGCGGGACAGCCTGGCCGACGCCAACGGGCTCTTCGAATCCTCCGAGGCGATCGTCGGGATCGTCGGGAGCTCCCTGGCCGGAGTGCTCATCGTGGTCGTCGGGGCGGTCCCCAGCCTCGGCATCGACGCCGCCTCGTATCTCGTCGCCGCGTTGTTCATCGCCCTCATCGGAGGGTCGATCGTCTCCCGGGCGCCGCCCGCGGACCGGCCGAGCCTGCTGGGCGAAGTTCGGGAAGGGTTGGCGTACCTCCGCCGCGCCCTCGGTCTCCTCGAGGTCACCGTCGCCGCTTTGGTCCTCAACTTCTGGTTTGCGTTCGTCCTCACGTTTCTCGTGATCTACTCCACGGAACTGCTCCACGGGAGCGCCGTGGTTTTCGGCATCCTCGAGACCCTCATCGCGGGGGGATGGGGCATCGGGGGCCTGCTCGTCGCGAGACTGGGGCTGACCCGCTACACGGGTCGCCTCTGGGTCTACTCCGCGTTCGTCGAAGGCGGTGCCATCTTCGCCCTAGTCCTCGTTCCGCGGGTCGTCGTCGCCGTACCGCTGTTCTTGGCGGTGGGGATCTTGCAGGGCGTGTTGAACGTCGCCGGGAGCAGCACGGTCCAGGCGGTGGTGCCGGAGCGGCTGCAGGGTCGCTACTTCGCGACGGAGAACATGGTGAGCTTCGCCGCGATCCCTGCGGCCCAGATCGTGGGAGGCGTGTTGATCCTCCTCCACGGCATCTCGTTCACGTTCCTGGTAGCGGGGGTGGGTTCGCTGCTCACCGGTGGGGGCCTCGTCTGGCTGAAGGAGCTCCGTCGGTTCGGCTACGACCCCCGGCCGCCGGGGTAGGAACGCATTCCCACCCCGAAGCGATGCGCTTTCGGTTCCTCGTCAGCGGAGTGTCAGCTCGCCGCGGATCACGGGGGCGAAGAATCCCCCGACCCGTACGTGGCCCACTTTCCCCCCTGAGAGGTCGGCCGATGCGAACATTCGGCTCGGCCGATGGATCTCGAGCCCCTGCTCGATCGCCACCTCGTGTCCTGAGGCGAACACTCCGTTGCGGACCAACCAGGCTGCCGCCGGACCCGCCGCAGAACCGGTCGCCGGGTCGTCGCCCCCGTAGAAGACCATGCGAGCGTGGAGCTGCGTGTCGTGGGCCACGGTCTCCCGGCAGATCGCGTAGAAGAACCGCGCGTCCGTTCCCTTCAGGTACCGCTCCATCCGGTTCCAATCCGGGGCCCACTGCTGGAGTGTGGCCAGCCGGACGAACGGGACGATGGCGATCGGGTTCCCTGTGGAGACGGTCTGGATGGGCAACGTCCCGTCGAGTTCCTCGACAGGAACTCCCATCGCTTCGGCCACGCGCGCCCGGTCGTGCACCCGGCCGAAGGTCGGGTCCGCCTGCGGCATCTCACCGAACGCTCGACCGCTCCGGTCGGAGAATCGAACGGGGATGGTCCCGACGTTCAGCTCGAGCGTAACCTCGTTCCGGGCCTCTGCCCCTCGCAGGACGGCCGCGGTACCCAAAGTGGGATGACCGGCGAATGGCAATTCCTCCCGCGTGGTGAAGATCCTCGTCCGGATCCCGCGCGAGCGTTCGACCGACGCGTCGCGTCGGAGCACGAACGTCGTCTCGGAAAGGTTGAACTCGCGAGCGACGGCGAGCATCTCGCCGTCGGTAAGCCCCGACGCGTCCGGGATGACCGCGAGCGGGTTCCCTTCCAGCGCTTCGGTCGTGAAAACGTCGACCGTGGCGAACGGAAACCGGCGCATCGAAGGGGTCCGCGTTCGCGCTTTATTAGTATTCTCCGCCGACCAGTCGGAGAACGGCTGCGTTGACGA
>Ga0074044_10004284_pt1 | contig 11876 bp, 9 predicted proteins | sample BogForMeECP23OM1_FD_94443 | JGI IMG/M metagenome (GOLD analysis project Ga0074044, IMG submission 94443) | Bog forest soil microbial communities from Calvert Island, British Columbia, Canada - Bog Forest MetaG ECP23OM1 | ecosystem: Environmental > Terrestrial > Soil > Wetlands ...
CTCCACGCTTCCTCCAGACCTCACCTCACGATGACGCCCTTGCGCTTCGCTAGTGCTCAACGCGGCCTGCTCGCACAGAGGACTTTCACCTCACAAGTCACGCGCCATGCTGGGCGCACAAGTAAATAGCGGGGCGCGATCGAGAGGGCCGCGCCCCGTTGCATCAGTGGCTACATGAGTTGGTACGCGCGCGCGACGTTTTCGCCGAGGATCGCGCGGCGCCCCGACTCCTTCATCGGCGCGATCATCCCCTTCAGCTCCTCGAGATAATTCCCGGGATGATCGGGATGCGGATAGTCACTCGCCCAGAAGAACTTGTCCTCGCCGACAATCGGCATAATCGCAGCAATAGTACGTTCGTCCGGATCCGCCGAGATATAACACTGCCGCTTGTAGTAGTACGACGGCTTCTCCTTGAGCCTGACCGTCGCGCCGAGCGTAGTGCCGTTGAAGATGGCGTCGCCGCGATCGAGGAAGTAGCCGATCCATCCGGCCTGCGATTCGAGCACTACCACCCGCAGCTTCGGGAAGCGGTCGAATACGCCCAACTGGAAGAACGTGCCGAAGGCGTGCTGCACGCCCTGGCCCGCGAACAGATCGAAATACCAGGCGGCCCAGCCGAAGTTGTCGTAGCGGTGATGGATGCCGAAGCTGGCGGGCTCGAAGGTCGGATGAATCGCGAGCGGAACGCCGAGATCCTGCGCCGCGGCGAAGACGGCGTCGTGGCGCGCGTCGCCGTGCGGAACGCGGGTGATGGTGAACGGGCAGACGAATGCGCCTTTGCATCCGTCCTTCACCGCGCGCTCAAGCTCACGCGCCGCTTCGGCGGGGTCGCCGAGCGAAAGATGCGCAATCGGGATCAACCGCCCGGCAGAGTCGCGGCAGAAATCCGCGATCCAGCGGTTGTAGGCGCGGCAGTATGCGGCCGAAAGCTCGGCGTCGAAAAGTTCGGCTTCCCAGAGCAGCCCGATGGTCGGGTAGAGAATCGATTTCGCCATCCCCTCCCGGTCGAGCAGCTCGAGCCGCTCCTTCATCACCATGGTGCCGAAGGCGGCGCCCTTGAGGTAGGTGTCCTCGGGTTTCGGCGCGAGCATCCGCACCTGTTCGGGCTTGACCTCGCCGCGCGTCGCGGTCTCGCGCAACTTCCTGGCGTCCTCGACCTTCTTGCCCATGCCGCCGAGCGAGCCGAGCAGGCCGGGCTGGGTCATCTTGGCGCGCTTGCGATCGATCTCGAGGTACTCGAAGCCGTCGTCGCCGACGCGAATGCGCATCGCGCGGTCGCGATACTTCGGATCGATGTACTTCTCCCACAGATCGGGCGGTTCGAGTATATGTCCGTCGCAATCAATAACCAGTTCTTCGGTTTTCATAGTACCAACTCCAGAATTACCCGATAGTCACTGAATCGAGACTGAGTAGTTGGAAACGCATTCTTACTAATCAGCGTCAAAAAATCGCGAGCGGATTGACGGGAGAAGCGGTGCCACGCTCGAGTATCAACGGCGCCATCGAGAACATGAACTCGTTGCGGCCCAGCCCGGCGCAAGCTGACGACACCGCGTCGAGGTCGGCGTTGTCGATCAGGTGCATGCCCAGCGCGACCAGCGTGCCGACATGAACCGGCAACGGGACGCCGTCGTAACCGCTCGGCACGACGTCGCTGACCGCGTCGCAGCCGAGGACGGCGATGCGCCGCTCGTGGAGCCATGGCAGGCAGGCGGCGTCGAGGCCGGGCAGCCCGACCCTCATGGGGTCCCATCCGCCTTTTGCTTTGCGCATCGCGGCGCGGCCGGTGCGAACCAGCAGAACGTCGCCCTCTTCGACGCGAACCTTTTGCGCTTTTTCGGCGGCCTCGAGATCCTCGGGAAGAATTCGTTCGCCCGGCTCCATCCATTCGATCTTTCGCAGCCGCGGGATATCCAGCAGGACGCCGCGGCTGACGATCCCCGCGCGCGTGACGTCGATCGCGCATTTTTTCGCGCCATGCGATCCGACTTCACTTGCATCGAAGCCGTTATACATTTTGCCCTGCCAGAACACGTGACAGAGCGCATCGATGTGCGTGTTGGCCATTCCATGCGGCGCGATCGCGAAATAATCACCGGAATAAGGGAGAGCCTGCTCGTGCGCGTCGCTCCCTGCCTGCACCATCAAGTGAGTAACGGGAGTCGGATTGTCGGGCGCGGGAATGGTCGCGAGCGGCAGAGCCATCGAGACGCTCTCGCCGGTTTGCACGAGGCGCGCCGCGGCTGCGCGTTTTTGGTTGGTGATAAAGTTGAGCGCGCCGCGCTGGTCCTCTTTGCCCCAGCGCCCCCAGTTGCTGAGCTTCTCGAACAATCCTTTCACGTCCGAAGGCGAAAGTTTCTGCGCCATGATACCCTCTCCCAAAAGACCGCGTGACTGGAAAACCCGTATAGCACGCGCGGCGGCGGGCGTGTCAATTGAACGATCGGTATGGCTTATGATCGAGCGCCAGGAGTGACGAGTTGGGCAACGACTACATCGAAGCGGCGCGCGTTTTTCACGAGATCACCAAGCATTCGTACACCAGCGTGCGTTCGTCGCCGCATCTTCTGGACTGGGACATCAAGCCGATCCCCTACAAAATTTATCCCGGAGCCGCGTCGGTCGCTTTGCCGCGCGATCTGAATCTTTCCTCGACGCCAACGCTGTCGGCGCTTTCGTCGTACGTGCCGGCGGATTTTTCCGCGTCGATCGAGACCGCCGCGCTGACGCGCATCCTGTTCTGTGCCGCCGGGCTGACGCGGCGCAAGCGGGTGGGAGCCGACGATTATCATTTCCGCGCGGCGGCGTCGGCGGGCGCGCTGTATCCAATCGAAATTTATGTGGCGGCGGGAGCCGTGGCGGGCCTCGAGACGGGCCTCTACCATTTTTCGCCGGCGGATTTGCGGATGGCTGGACTGCGGCGCGGCGATTGGCGCCGCTACATTGCGGACGCGGCCGCCAAGCGCCTTTCGATTCTGCGCGCGCGGGCGGTGATCGCGTTGTCGGCGATTTACTGGCGCAGCGAATGGAAATATCGCGCGCGGGCGTACCGGTATTGCTATTGGGACGCGGGAACTTTGCTCGCCAATCTGCTGGCAGCCGCGGCGGCCGACGAAATTTCCGCGGAAGTGATCACCGCGTTCGAGGATCCGGCGCTCGAAGCGCTGCTCGGGATCGACGGCGAGCGCGAGGGCATGATCGCGCTGGTCGCGCTCGGGCGCAGCGACGAACCGGCGGCGCCATCGCCTGAAATCGAGCCGTTGGCGCTCGAATCGATTCCGCTGTCGTCGAAGGAGGTCGCGTACGCGGATCGCGCCAAAATGCATCGCGAGTCGCGCCTAGTAACGGCCGAAGAGGTCGCGAAAGTTTCGGCTGCGAAGCTGGACCCGGCTCCGCGGTCGTCGAGCGCGAGCAACCTACGTTTCGAAACAGCGGCGGCGGAAGACTCGGCGGGACTCGGCGAGACGATTTTGCGGCGCGGATCGTCGCGGGCATTTGCTCAGGATGCGATTACCGCCGAAGAACTCGCGACGATCATGGCCGCTTCAAGCGAGCATCCGCAGGCCGACTTTCCCGCCTTGACCGACTCTTATCTGATCGTGAACGCTGTGCAGGGACTGGCGCCCGGGGCGTACTACTACGACCGCCAGGCGCGCGCGTTCGAGTTGCTGAAGGCCGGCAACTTCCGCGGCGAGGCTGGGTACCTGTGCCTCGAACAGCCGCTCGGCATGGATTGTTCCGCGCTCGTTGTCCACATGGCCGATCTCGAGCGCGCGCTTCGCGCGTTGGGAAATCGCGGCTACGGCGACGCGCATCTCGAGGCTGGAATTCTTGGCGGCCGTGCCTACCTGGCGGCATATTCATTGGGCCGCGGCGCGACCGGATTGACATTTTACGACGACGACACGACCAAATTTTTCGAGCCTCATGCCGCAGGAAAGAGCGCCCTGTTGATGGTTGCGCTCGGAATTCCCCGCTCGCGCATGAGCCTGCAAAAGCCCGAAGAATCGTGAAGGAAGTGCTGATGCCCTCCTGATGAGCGGGTGCCTGCCGTTTGAGCAGGTGCACTGCATTTTTCATCAAGAACTACTCGATTTGAAATGGCACTTTTCCTGCTTTAGGCCTCCCATGCTCCCGCCCCTAACGGGAGCCAACGTGTGCATACGACGGAAACCAACCCGTCGCACGAATCGAAGGAGGCAAGATGGCTGAAGAACAGAAAAAGATGCTGCCGACCCTCGGCTTGACCGGAGTCACGGTCAACGCGATGGCGCTCATCGCCCCGGGAGCCTTCCTGTGGATAACGTTTGTCGTTCAAGCCGGGTACGCGTACCCGTCGGGCGTGGCGATGTGGGCCGGCATCTTCGCCGCCCTGTTGCTTGCGTACGCCACCGCGATCTCGTACTCGGAGCTGGCCAAGCTCTATCCGGGCGCTGGCAGTTCCTATTTCTTTGCCGAGCAGGCGTTTCTCAGCAAGACGCATGCGTATCGGTTCGCGCGCATCGCCAAATTCACGATCGGCTGGGCGTCGCACCTGTATTACTGGGTCTATCCGGGAGCGATGGTCGCCACCATCGGTATCATGATCGGATATATCGTTGGCAACTTCGCGCCCGACACTATCAATGCCGGCACACCGGGCCCGGTGTTTATGGCGCTGATCGCGATTATCTCTGCATTTGGAGTCGCATATATCGCGTTTCGTGGCGTGAACGGCTCAACCATGGTCAATATCGCGATCAATGCGATCCAAATAGCCGCGCTGCTGTTCTTCGCAGCCTTGGCGATCGCCTACCGGCTGGGACATCCCGATGGGTCCACGGGCCTCGCGCTCGATGGCACCAAGAAGGTGTTGCACTACGCTTTGGGTGGCGACGCACCGGCACATGCTAGCGCCTGGTCGGTCATCGCGCCGCACAACTTCAGCTACGTCATGCTGCAAGCGACGATCGCGATCTTCCTGCTGGTCGGCTTCGAGTCGGTCACATCTCTCGGCGAGGAAGCGAAGAACCCGACGCGGGATATCCCTCGCGGCGTACTGCTGTCGCTGACGATCCAGGGTCTGTTCTGCTACATGATTGAATACTTCGCGGCCAACTACTTCATGTCGAGCGCTTACAGCCTCGCCGATGCAAAAGGCTCGGCGGCGCCGATCGGCGACATGATGACGATCATCGGCAACGCGCTGCTCGGCGGGCATGGCCAGGCGTTCATGATGCTCGAAGCGCTGACCGTGTTCCTGGCGCTGATCGGCACGACGCTGTCGTGCATCAACACCGGCGCGCGCGTGACCTACGCGATGGGCCGCGACGCGGAAGTGCCGGAGCACTTCGGTCTGCTGCATGGCGAAAACCTGACGCCGCATCGCACGATTTGGACGCTCGCGGCTATTTCGGCGGTGCTTGGCGCTTACGCGGCACTTTATTTCTTCGCCGGCGGCTCCGCACCGGACGACAAGACCATCGCCACGCTTCCGCATAACTTGTGGTACTCGATCGGAATGAGCTCCAACGCATCTCTGGCGGCTCTGCCGAACGGACTGGCGTTGGTCACCCTGATCTCAAACTTCGGGACATTCGTGGTCTATGGGTTGACGAACGTCTGCTGCATAGTTGCCTACCGCGAGCATCATATGTTTCATGGTATGAAACACATGGTGATACCGATCTTTGGCGCATTCGCGAATTTTGTCTGCATGGCGTTCTACATCATCGGCCCGATCGAGGGACTCGGCAGCGTGAAGGAACCGCTGATGGCGGTCGCGATCTCGGTGATTTGGGGAATTTACGGCGGGATTTACTTCGTGCGTAATTCCAAGAAGAGGGGCAAGGACACGATGCTCGTAACCAAACCGGCCTGATCCAGGCTCTGGTTTGGTGAATAATCCGTGGGGCGAGCCGCGAGCGATCGCGGCCCGCCCCTTGGCCGTTGGACGAACTTCACTTCTGAGCGTATTAGCTGGGTAGCTCACTGCAAATGGATTCGTCGCGCTCCACTCCTCCTTCGGTGGAGCAGGCTTTCGAGCTGGCGCTGCTGTCCGACGTCGGTACGCATCGCGCCGACAACGAAGACTCGTGCGGGCATTTCATTGAGAGTCCCGACAGCGTGGTGTTCGCGATTGCCGATGGGATTGGCGGGTACGAAGGCGGCGAAATCGCCAGCCGGATGGCGATCGACATAACTCTCGAAGCTTACCGCGAGAGCCCGCCAGCGTGGGGGGCAGCCAAGCGGCTTTATCGCGCGATTACGCGCGCCAACATAGAGATTCACGACAAGAGCCTGACCGTGCCGGAACTGGGCCGGATGGGGACGACGATGACCGCGGTCGTGGTGGAGAAGGGGATGCTGTCGGCGGTGCACGTCGGAGATTGCCGGCTGCATCTGATTCGTGACAGCAAAATCTCGGTAGTCACCAAGGATCACACGATGGTCGCCGACCGGGTCAGGATGGGCTTGATGTCGGCGGCGGGCGCAAGGAACCATCCCGACCGCGGGATGCTGCTGCGCAGCCTTGGACGCGAGTTGATTGCGTCGATCGATCGGATCGCGATGCCGCTGCTCGAAAGCGACCGCCTGATACTGTGCAGCGACGGACTGTACAATGTCCTCGATGACAAGGAACTGGAATCGCTGACGCGCAGCGTTGGCGCCGAGACGGCATGCCGTAACTTGATCGATATAGCCAATGGGCGCGGCACCTCCGACAATCTGACCTGCGCGGTCTTCAGAATGACGACGCCGACGGGGCATACGGCGGCCACCGGCGGATGGCGCGATCGGTTGCGAGGATTGTTTGGGCGATGAAACATCTGGCGACCGTCGTCCCCTTCCATTGCCCGCGCGCCGGATGTTAACGTCCGCTGACCGTCTTCTCCCGAGACGATCAGGAAAATGCGCGAGGTCGGCGTTGGTGAAAACCTCGATCAATACAAATTGATCGAGGTGATCGCGCGCAGCGGGATGGCATCGATCTTCAAAGGCATCGATCAAATCGACGGCGCGACCGTCGCGATCAAAGTCCCCTACATGCAGTTCGAGAGCGACGTGGTTTTCTACGGGCGCTTTCAGCGTGAAGAAGAAGTCGGCCGCCGCCTCAGCCATCCCGGCATCGTCAAGGTTCTCAAGCCCAGAAAGAAAAGCCGCATGTACATCGCGATGGAGTACGTCGAGGGCGAGTCGCTGCGTGCGATCATGCGCGAACCCGGCGGGTTGCCGGTGGAGAAGGCGCTCGATCTCGCGCGACAGCTGGCGGAGACGCTGGTGTACATGCACGGGGAAGGCGTGGTGCATCGCGATCTGAAGCCCGAAAACGTCCTGGTGACGGCCGAAGGCCGGACCAGGATCATGGATTTCGGAATCGCACTCGACGAATCAGCGCGGCGCCTGACGTGGTCCGGACTGTCTTCGACCATCGGCACGCCCGACTACATGGCGCCAGAACAGGTGAGCGGCCGGCGCGGCGACGTTCGCACCGACATCTACTCGCTGGGCGTGATTCTATACGAGATGCTGACCGGCAACCTGCCGTACTCGGGGCCTAACGTTTACACCGTGATGCGATCGAAGACCGCCGAAGATCCCCAGCCGCCGACCGCGTTCAAGCCCGACCTCGATCCGCATCTGGAGGAGATCCTGCTGCACGCGATCGAGCGCAATCCGCGTGACCGCTATGCGAGCGCGGCGGCGCTGCTCGAGGATCTGCGCGATCCGTCGCGCGTCGTTCCCAAGGGCCGTGCGCGGCATCTCCATCCACGCAGCCTCGCGTTCCAGCGGCTGCGCCGCAGGCTTGCGTACGTGGCTTTTTTCGCGTCGCTCATCGGGGCTTTCGCAATTTTGATTTGGCTCGCAAACCGTTACCCGGCAGCGCAGACCCCCGCGCGCCGGTCATATCGAGGGCAGGTGAGATGATGCCGAGACGATCGCAACTCGGATTGGCCGCCGCCGCTTTTGCCGTGCTGACGCTATGCTCGTTTTGGTTGCCGTCGATCGCAGGCGCGCAGACCGCTGCATCATCGCCGCCGCTGGAAAATTCGCTCAACCTCGCGTGGCTGCTGATTGCCGGATTCCTGGTGATGTTCATGCAGCTCGGATTCGCGATGGTGGAAACGGGGTTCACGCGCTCCAAGAACGCGGTCAACACCATGGCGATGAACCTGATCATCTACCCGATCGGCATCATCGGTTTCTGGCTCACCGGATATGGCTTCATGATGGGCGGGGTCGCGCATTGGCCCTCGCTCGGCGTGGGCGCGATCGGCCATCGCGAGCTGTCGATCGCTATCGGCGGGCACTCGTACGGGATCCTCGGGTTCAGCAAGTTCGCGCTGCTCAACGTCAGCCGCGATCCCGCCAGTCTCGGAATGTTTCTATTCTCGGTGGTGTTCATGGACACCGCCGCGACTATTCCGACAGGTGCGATGGCGGAGCGATGGAAGTTCAAGGCGTTTTTCATCTACGGACTGTTCATGTCGATGTTCCTGTATCCCTTGTACGGCAACTGGGTGTGGGGCGGGGGATGGCTCTCGCAGCTAGGCGCGAATCTGGGCCTGGGCCACGGCCAGCTGGATTTTGCCGGATCGTCGGTCGTGCACATGACCGGCGGGGTGACCGCGCTCGCCGGGGCCTACATGGTGGGTCCGCGCATCGGAAAGTTCCGGCGCGACGGCGCCATCGGCGCATTGCCTGGACATAACCTGCCGATGGCCGTCAGCGGAACGTTGATTCTGGCGTTCGGATGGTTCGGCTTCAACGCCGGCTCAACTTTCGCCGCATCGGATTCTCGAATCGCGATCATCGCGGTGAACACAATGCTCTCCTCGGCAGCCGGCGCGCTCGCGTCGCTGCTCTTTCTGTGGCATCGCTACAACAAACCCGACGTCGCGATCGCCTGCAACGGTCTGCTCGGTGGCCTCGTCGCGATCACCGCGCCATGCGCATTCGTAACGCCCGCGGCGGCGGTCCTGATCGGCACGATCGCGGGATTGCTGGTGGTGTGGGCGGTGCTGGAACTCGAACGCCGCTTTCGAATCGACGATCCCGTCGGCGCGTTTGCGGTCCACGGCGCGTGCGGACTATGGGGTGCGCTGGCGCTTGGCCTGTTTGCCGACGGCACCTATGGCGATGGATGGAACGGTGTCGCGGGGCCGGTGCGCGGCCTGCTCTACGGCGACGCGGGTCAGTTTTGCGCGCAGTTGATCGGCGTCACGGTTAACGTCGTCGTGGTATTCGGCCTGGCGATCCTGTTCTTCAAGATCGCCGAACGCACGGTCGGCAACCGTGTGCTGGTGGAAGTGGAGTGGTCGGGGCTCGACGCTCTTGAGATGGGAAGCGACGCCTATCCGCATTCGTAGCTCGATGCTGCCGTACCACGTTGCCAAAATTTCCGCGATTTGAAATAGCTCACATATCTGCAATCAGATGAGGAGCCATCGCCATGCCATACAGCGACATTCTCTACGACAAGCGCGACGCCGTCGCGACCATCACGCTCAATCGCCCGCAGGTGATGAACGCCTGCACCATCAAAACTTATGACGAGATGCTCGACGCGTTGCGCGACGCCGAGGCGGATGACAGCGTGCGCGTCGTCGTGCTCACAGGCGCGGGGCGCGGCTTCTGCGCGGGTGACGACGTCAAGGAAATTTTTCTCAACCCCGAGTTTCGCGACGCCAAACCCGCCCAGCGCACTTTGGTCGAGGAATGGCGCGAGCATCGCCCCGTCGCACTCGATCTGCTGGTCACCTATCCGAAGCCGACCATCGCGTCCGTCAATGGCGCCGCCGTCGGCTACGGCTGCGACATCGCACTGATGTGCGACATGCGCGTGTGTTCCGACCAGGCGCGCTTCGGCGAGGTTTTCATTCGGCGCGGATTGATTCCCGAAGCGGGAGGATTGCTCATACTGCCCCGCCTCGTAGGACTCGCGCGCGCGTACGAACTCATCTTGAGCGGCGACATCATCGACGCCGCCGAAGCCGAGCGAATCGGGATGGTGAACAAAGTCGTGCCGCACGCGCAACTCGGCGAGGCGACCGCCGCGTTCGCGAAAAAGATCGCGGCGCAGGCCCCGCTCGCGCAGCGTCTCGCCAAGGAGACTCTGCGAGTCGGCTTGAATCTCAATCTGCCGTATTTTTTCGACTACCAGCGCCACGGGCAGCACCTGATGCTCACCTCGAAGGATCATCTCGAGGGCGCGAAGTCGTTCGTCGAAAAGCGCGCGGCGAACTTCAAAGGCGAGTAGCGCGCTCCCGGAAACCGGCTTCGGCGCAAACGCCGCGCTGCCTGAGTGATCGCGCCTGCATCCGCCAATAGCAGTGTAGGTGATGGGTCATCGCCGCGGGCGACCTATATTTCGTCGGCCCTATCGTGCTTATCTGAACAAACTCATGTTTCATCGAGTTAGGTCCTTATAAACACTTGACATAATTTTGTTTTCCTTCTATCTTCATCGTCACTCGACGAGGATAACCTTATGAAATTCGGCAGGGATTCCCTCGAACTCGATGCCATCGACCTGCAGATTATCGGTCTCCTGCAGGAGCACGGCAGGATTCCGCTCGTCAAGCTCGGTGAACAAGTCGGGCTCTCGGCGCCTTCGGTCAACGAGCGCGTAAAAAAACTCGAAGACGGTGGAGTTATTATCGGCTACCACGCCGCCGTCGACGCGACCCGCCTCGGCAAGGACGTCACCGCGTTCATCGGCGTGTCGATCGCGCATCCAAAAACAATTTCGCTGTTCGAGGAATCCGTCGCGCTGCTCGACGACGTCCTCGAATGCCATCACGTCACCGGTCAGCACACCCTCATGCTGAAAGTCAAAACCGAAAACACTTCGTCGCTCGAGCGGCTCATCAGTGCGATCCGCTCGATCGAGGGAGTGGCGCGGACGGAGACGATGGTGGTGCTGTCAACGCATACCGAGCGCGGTTTGATTTCGGTGCATTCCAACGGCGACTCGCACGATCATGACAACGGCAGGCGCCATCGCCACGCTGCGGCGAAATCTGCACCCCCGGATCCGAGACGGGTGTCATGATGCACAACTACCGAAGCATCCCTAAGGCACAGGGTCTCTACGATCCCGCCAATGAGCACGACGCCTGCGGCGTCGGCTTCGTCGTCAATATCAAGGGCGAGCGCTCGCATAACATCGTGAACAAAGCGCTGCAGGTGCTCGACAACCTGACGCATCGCGGCGCGTGCGGATGCGATCCGCGCACCGGCGACGGCGCCGGAATCCTGCTGCAGATTCCGCACGACTTCTTCTCGAGCGAAGCGGCGAGCCTCGGCTTCGAACTCCCGGCGCCCGGCGGATACGGAGTCGGCCAGGTTTTCCTGCCGCTCGACGCGGTCAAGCGCAAGGAATGCGAGGACGCGTTCGAGAGGATCGTCAACGAAGAAGGTCAGCGCCTGCTCGGATGGCGCGACGTGCCGGTCGTCGAATCCGCCTGCGGTGAGATCGCGCGGCGCGGGATGCCCGCAATCCGCCAGGTCTTCATCGCGCGCAGCCCCGACTTGCCCGACGCCGAGGCGCTTGAGCGCAAGCTGTACGTAATTCGCAAGCGCGCCACTTCAGAGGCGGGAAAACTCGGCCTCTTCGATCCGGAATTATTTTATTTCTGCAGCCTCTCGGCCCTGACCGTGGTTTACAAGGGTCAGTTGATCTCGACGCAGATTCCGCAGTTCTTCCCCGACTTGCTCAATGGCGCCGTCAAGACCGCGCTCGCGATGGTTCATCAGCGCTTCTCGACCAACACTTTCCCAAGCTGGGACCGCGCGCATCCCTATCGCTTCATGTCGCACAACGGCGAGATCAACACGCTGCGCGGCAATATCAACTGGATGCACGCGCGCGAGAAGCTTTTCTCTTC
>Ga0074044_10004285_pt1 | contig 11874 bp, 8 predicted proteins | sample BogForMeECP23OM1_FD_94443 | JGI IMG/M metagenome (GOLD analysis project Ga0074044, IMG submission 94443) | Bog forest soil microbial communities from Calvert Island, British Columbia, Canada - Bog Forest MetaG ECP23OM1 | ecosystem: Environmental > Terrestrial > Soil > Wetlands ...
AGGGCTTCGAAGATAGCCTGCTTGCCTCCCACGGTCACCAGGCACTCTTCGACGGAGTAATGTGAGCCGAAATCCTTGGCGTGCCGGTCCACCAGGGCTTCCTTCAGTTCCCGGGTGCCGCCGGTGGGGGTGTACTTGGTAAAGTTCTCTTCCAGAGCGCGGACCGCGGCCTGCTTAATGTGATCGGGCGTGGGGAAGTCGGGCTCGCCGGCGCCGAAGTCAACCAGCTTGACGCCGGAGGCGCGCAGCTTGTCGGCCTTCTGCAAAACCGCGGCGGTCGAGGATACCGAAATCCGTGAAATGCGCTCGGAAAATTGCATGATCTGCCAGAGAAGTTAGAAGCTAGGAGTTAGAAGCCAGAAGTCAAAATGGAGCTGCCCCAATTATTTCTTCTTGCTTCTAACTTCTAGTTCCTGCTTTTTATGTCTTGCCCTGAAAAACCTTCTGATGAAGCCGCTTTTCCACCAGCACCGGAACCAACCCGCTGACGCATCCGCCGTGCTGAAAGATCTCCCGCACCAAGCGGGAACTGACGTAAGTGTAAGCGAGGGCCGGCATCAAGAACACCGTTTCCAGATCGGGTGCGAGCTTGCGATTCATCAGCGCCATTTGCAGCTCGTACTCGTAATCCGTGAAAGCTCGAATGCCCCGCAAGATCACCTGCGCCTGCTTCTGCCGCGCGTAATCTACCAGCAACCCGCTGAAAGTATCGACCGAAACATTGGGGATGGTATGGGTGGCTTCGCGGAGCATTTCCACGCGCTCGGCCACGCTAAAAAGCGGGTCCTTTTCAAGATTCGTCAAAACCGCAACCATGAGCCGGTTGAAAAGCTGGCTCCCCCGCTCGATCAAATCGAGGTGACCGTTCGTGATCGGATCGAAAGATCCGGGATAAATTGCCAGAATCTCAGCCATGAATTGCGCGAAAGAGAGTGCCCCAATTGTGCACAAGCTTTCAATTCATTCTAGCGTTGGGGATTGAAGGTTGTAAACGGGATTCTGGGAGAGTAAGTGTAGCGCGGACCTGTTCTGTAGGTCCGCGGCTTTTCCATGGCCAAAGAGGGTTAGCCACAATACGGTTCACGGAATATTTGCTGTGCTACCCGTTCAATGCGCCAACCGCCCGGTCACCCATGGCTCATTCGTAGCGCAGCGCTACCATCGGGTCCACCTTCGTCGCCCTGCGGCCGGGAATAACGCTCGCCGCCAAGGCCACGCTGAGGAGCACTCCCGCGACCGCCGCCAGCGTAAACGGATCAGTGGGGCGGATGCCGAAAAGCAGGCCGCCCAGCAGTCGCGCCATGGCCAAAGCCGCCACGAGGCCAATGACTATTCCCACCAGCACCAGCCGGAGACCCTGCCAGATCACCATGCGGAGAGCCTCCCCCGGCTGCGCGCCCAAAGCCAGGCGCACGCCCATTTCGCGCGTTCGCAACAGCACATCGCGCGCCAGCAGGGCGTATAGCCCGAGGGCGGTGAGCAGCAGCGCGATGGCGGCAAAGCACGCGGAGAGAGCCACCAGCACCCTCTCCCGTCGCAGTTGGTGGTTCACGAGGTCGCGGAAGCTGAGGATCGCGGGCAGCACGGCTGTGGGTGTTACCCGTCGCAGGGCGGCGCGGATGGCCGCGGCCGCGATGTCGGCATTCCCGCTGCGCACGGCCAGACAAAACTCCGCTCCCAGGTCATCCCGAACGATCGGGCGGTAGAGAATGCGGGGCGGAGCCTCACGCAGCGAGTGATACCGCGCGTCCTCCGCCACCCCGATCACGCGGCATGTGTTCTTGGGGTCGGGCTTGGTTTTACCGTCAAGGCTGGGATCCTCACCCCCAGAATAAATGAACTTGCCCAAGGCGTCCTCCCGCGGGAAATAGTAAGCGGCGGCGGAAGCGCTCGGCACGCACACGGGGTCGCTATTCGCGTCGGAGCGGGTGAATCCGCGCCCTTCCACAATTCGCGTGCCCATTGCAGCGAAGTACCCGGGCGAGACCGGTTCCGGCCAGGTCTGCATGTCAGAATGAACCGCCCCGTGCTCGCCGACGGAGTAGTAATGTGAGGCGCTCCAGGAATCACTGATGGGCGGATAGGAAAGTACGGTGGCCGCCTCCACCCCGGGGGTGCTCTCCAGTGCCTCGACCATGCGTTGCGCGGACTGGGTGGCTACGACATTGGTCGGTTTGTTGGCGCGCAAGTCGACGTTCGCAAGCATCAGACCGTCAGCCCGAAAACCTGAGTTCTCCAGCAGCAGTTTCAGGAACGATCGGCCCAGCAGTGAGGCCGCAAACAGGAGCGTTACGCTCACCGCCACTTGGGCGGGCACCATCCATCTGCCCAGGCCCTTTGACGATGACACCGGCCCGCCCTGCTTCAAACTGGGGCCCGGCGCCACGCGCACCGCCCGCAGGGCCGGCCACAATCCCGCCACCAGCGCCGAGAGCAAGCTGATGGAGGCGGTGAAAGCGATAATCGCCGCGCGCGGCGTCACGTCGAGTGGAGGCGGCTCGCCGATACTCGCCAGCATCGCTACGAGCTTTTGCGCCCCCACCCATCCGAGGCAGATTCCGCCGCCGAGGCCCCCCGCCGCCAGCAGTCCGACTTCCAGCAGCACCTGGCGGAACAGCCGGGCGCGAGGGGCGCCCAGCGCGCTACGCAGGGCAAACTCCCGGGTGCGGCTGCTGACGCGGGCCAGCACCAGCAGGGCCGTGTTGGCGCAGCAGAGCAGCAAGAGCAGCCCCACCAGGACCTCCAGCACCACCAGGGGTTCTTGATAAACGACTTTCATCAACGACCGCCCGGTGCGCCCGCTTTCCACGCCGAAGTGAAATGGGGCGAAGAAACCGCTCAGGAAATGATGGCTGGGGTCGGCTTCCTCGCGGACTGTTGCCTCGGTAGCGCGCAGGTTAGCCTGCGCCGTCTGAACGGACTCGCCCGGCTTAAGTCGCCCCATCACCGTGAGCCAGAAGCTTCCATCGTGCCGACGCATCGGCTGGGGCGCGTGGAGAACCTCTTCGAACGCCAGCGGCAGCACGAGGTCCGCGCGCATTCCGGCAATCAGCCCATCAAAGCCCGGCGGCAAGACGCCGATCACCGTCCCCACGCGCCCGTTGACGGTGAGCGCCTGCCCCAGCACGGCCTGGCTCCCCTGAAAATGTTGTTTCCAATAGTCATAGCCGAGTAACGCTTGATAGCCACTCGGGCCGCCGCTGGTGACGTCGTCCTGGTCGCCAAAGACGCGTCCGAGATAGGGGCGCAGTTCCAGGACGCGGAACCCGCTGCCGGTGATCATAGCCCCGCTGACGCGTGTGACCGCCCCGTTCTCCTGAAGCGCGAATTCGGCATCGCTCCAGGCGAGCAAGTCAGTGTTTACGGTCTCGTGCCGCCGGAGCGCTTCGTAGGCGGGACCTGACAAACCGATATCCATCGCACCTTGGCGAAACGTGTAGCGAACCAACTGACCGGGATGGGGCACGGGCAGGCTCTTGAGAATCACCGCGTAGGTCAGGGTGAAAATCGCCGCGTTGGCCCCGATTCCGAGGGCGAGCGTGAGCATGGCGGCTGCCGTGAAGGCGGGATTCTTGCGCAACATGCGCAAGGCGTAGCGCAAATCTTGTAACAGGGACTCCAGCGCGGGCACGCCGAGCCGGTCGCGGTAGTTTTCCATGGTTTGCTCGACGCCGCCCAGCTTGATCAGCGCCTGCCGGCGCGCCTCTTCCCGCGTCATGCCGGCGCGCACGTTGTCGTCGATATGCATTTGCAAGTGGCCCTCAAGCTCGGCGGCCAGCTCGCGGTTGCGGCTTTCTTTGCTGAATACCCCAAAGAGGCGTAAGAACCAGGCCCGCAGGTTTCTCATGATGATTCCTCCCCAGGCGACAGGAACCGCGCCAGAATCGCCGTGGTCTGCTCCCATTCGCGGGCTTCCCTGGCCAACTGCCGGCGGCCGGCGCGCGTGAGTTTGTAGTATTTGGCCCGGCGATTATTGTCCGATTGGCCCCACTCTGAGGTGATGTAACCCTCTTGCTCCAGCTTCAGCAGCGCCGGATAGAGCGTGCCGTAATTCACCGCCAACAGGTCACGGCTGGTCTGCTCGATGCGGCGCGCGATCCCATAGCCGTGCAGCGGCCCCATGGTTTCGAGCGTCTTCAGCACCATCAGCGCCAGTGTTCCTTGCCAGACATCCGCTTTGTCGCCCATGTTCCTCCTATTGGAATGCCATAGAAAGGATGGCACACGTCCTATGGGAATGCAATAGGAAAGATTATTGGCGGTGGGGCGCCGGCCAGAGCAGAATTCTTCTTCGCTTGCCTCCTTGGGGGATAGGGGCCGGGGGTGAGGGGGTTTGAGGGGCGAACAAGGATCGGTCGCATTTACAAAGATGGAGTGAACAGTATTGACGTTAGAACCCGATGTGCAGCGCGATGCAAAGCGCCAGCGCGCCGGCGAAGCTGGTGCCGGCAAAATTCACGATGCCGTTGGTCACCAGGCCGCGCCGTTCGAGCGTGGCGCCCAGCACACTGTCGAGCAGGTTTCCGGCCACGGCGGCGGAAAGCGCAATGATCACGCCCGCCCTTCCGCACAGCCCGAGGCCAAAGGCGAGAGCCACGACCAGCGCGGAAGCCAGTGCGCCTGCGATGCTGCCCCCTACGCTGACGCCGCCGTCTTCGCCGGCAGGCACCGGCATGAACGTCGTGATCAGATAGGCGCGGTCGGAGATCCATTGGCCGATCTCGCTGGATACAGTGTCGCCCGTGGCTTCCGCAAACGCCGCGATCAACGCCATTAGAAAGGCGCCTTCGTGATGCGTGGTGATGACCAGGAGGGAGAAAAACGCCCCCGCCAGCGAATTCGCCAGGGCTTCGCGCCAGCTCCGGGCGCCCCCGCGTTTTTCCGCCACGCCGCGTGCGGCCTTCCGCGCGTAGCCGAAGCGGGTGGCAACGGATCCAATCGCGAAAAAGGTAGACATCAACAAAAAGCTTTTGTAACCGTAGCCCAAATAGACTGCCACACCCAACACAAAGCCGCACACCGCGCCCGAGCGGTTGACCATCTTCAGGCCAAGAGCCAGCACTGCCAGCGCGAGGTTGATGGCCGCGGCCAGCACGATGCGCCGGCCGAGGAAGGGCAGGTTGCTGTCCAGCGCGCTGCGCTCGACAAAGTACAGGCAATACATGAAGGCGCCCGCCACGAGGGGGACCGAAGCGTTGTCATCCAGGCGAACCGGGAGGGATTCGACGATCGCGCCCACCAGCGCCGTGGCCGCACAAATCCTCAGGGCGATGTCGGGAGCGACGGCGGGGGCGACTCCAGGGGCGACCCGGAGCGCGGCCCCGAGGGCAATCCAGCGCGTCAGAACGTATGCGCCCGCGGTGCCGGCCAGGATAAATCCCAGAAAACCTGACCAGGTCTTTTCACGATTCCAGGGCAGCGCCGGACCGCGCAGAGCGCCGCCGGTGACGCTCGCCGTGCCGTCGCCCAAGGCCATGATGGCCCACACGGCGCCGACAATATGCAGGTCGTGACGGTAGAGGAGGATCAGCGCCAGCACCGAGAGGGGGTAGATGATAATCCCCGTCCAGACGCCGGCGGCATCGGTAAAGGCAGGTGGCGAGGTGGGCAGGCGGGCGAAGGGTGATTCGAGATTCCGAATTCCGGAATCCGAGTCGCTGGCGGGACTCTTGCGCAGGTCCACCCCCAGGCGGGGCAGAACGACAACGTTGAAAAGCAGCGCCAGCAGCGCGCACCCTGCGGCTTGCCTCCAAGTAAGGTACGGCAGCAGGAACGCGAAGATCAGCATGGACATGTGCACAATCTTGCGCGTGGAAAAAAGCGGCGTGCGCGGTGCCGCAGCGGGAGTGGGGGTTTCCGGCATGTTCAGCAGTACCAGACGGGTGTCTTGTCTCAGAACCTCAGCGCGTGGCGCCCCAGGTTATCGCGGGATGACGGGCGGCATCCTCTCTTCCAGCGTCTTCAGGAGGCCTTCTTCCAGGGGTGCCACCCAGTAGCCCAGGTCGCGAGTCGACTTGGCGCTCGAGTAGACCCAATCGTGTTTGAAGATTTCTACGACGCCGGGAGTAAGCTGGGGAGAATGGCCGAAGGCGCGGGCGCGCACGAGCTCCATAGCGCCCAGGAACTTCCCCAGGGCAAAAGGAAGATGGCGCACCGGATGCCGGACGTGCGTGAAGTCCGCCAAGATATGGAAGAAGTCGTTGAGCGAGCGGTTATCTCCCCCAAGCAAATATTCTTCCCCCAGCTTTCCCTTCTCGAGGGCGGCCAAATGCGCGTTGACAACGTTGGGCATGAACGCAAAGCTCCAACGCTGTTCCCCCGAGCCAAGCAAGCCCGGAAACTTCCCAGCGAGGTACTGGTCGATCATTCCCCCGATCAGATTGCCCTCGGTTTTGGGCCCGGGGCCGTAGATGACGCCGGGAAACAAGACGATGACGGGGAAGCGGCGCAGCCCCCCGCCGCGCAGCCACTCGAGGGCGCGCGCCTTGGATTCCTCATAGGCGTCGGAAAACAGGCCGGCATGGCGCAGCGCTTCGTTAGCGTGCACATCCGCGGACGGCCCCAGCGCTATGAACGAGGAGGTGTACACAACCCGCTGCACGCCCGCCTGTTCAGCGGCTTCGAGCAAGTTCTGCATGCCCTCCACATTGACGCGCCGGAAATCGCGGCGGTCGCGCACCCACATCTTGACGAGGGCGGCAGTGTGAATCACCGCGTCCACGCCTTGGAGCGCGGAGCGCAACGCCTCGCGGTCGCGCAGATCACCCAGGGCTACCTCGCAATGGTCCGCCGCGGGGTCGAATCCCAAACGGGTGGCGTCCCGCACCAATACCCGGAAGGGTTGGCGCCGCGCGATCAGTTCGCGGGCGATCCCAGAGCCAAGATAACCGGTGGCGCCAGTCAGAAGAAGCATCGGTTCATCGGTTCATCGGGCCATCTGGCCATTTCGAAATCGGCTCATTGAGCCACAGTTGCTCCAATGGTTCGATGAACCAATGACCCGATCTTGCTAAATTCCTAGCCCCGGATTGCGTATTAAGTATGCCCCAGCCAGGCCCAAATGGCCAACCATCATCATCCAGTACATGTGGTGCCAGGAAGGATGGTTTTCGCCCTCGGTAACCAGCCGGTGCGGGTCCTTATTAATCAGGTAGGCGACGTATGCGCCCCAGGTCAGCATGATCACGCTCAACGCGAGGATGGCCACCGGATTGCCCCTAAGCACGTGCAGCGCGAGGCCGAGCGGCAGCATCAGCCATGGCAATATGAACGATGGGGTGATCGCGCGCGCGCTCCAGATGGCGCCGAATTTCACTGGCAAGGTAATGCACCCCGCCGCGCGGTCGCCTTCGATATCGGCGAAATCCTTGGTGGTGGTCGCGCCCAGGAGAAAAACGAAGTAAATGGAGCCAATGTACCAGGGCTCAATCGAGGTCAGGACCGTCGCCACCGCCGCCCATCCCGCCACCTTTAGCAGCCAACCGCGGATGAGCGCGATGATCAGGTTTGAACCCACCGGGTGCCGCTTCAAGCGCACTGGGGGCGCGGAATACGCGACGGTGGCGAGCGCGGCTATCACGTAAATTGCCGAGGTTTCGCGATTCACCACCGCCACCATCGCCAGCGCCAGAGCGTAAGCCGCCGCGGTGAAAATCCACGCCTGCCGCAGCGTGAGTTTGCCCGAGGGAAGCGGCCGGTGCGGCTTGTTGATGTGATCGTTGGTGAGGTCGCAGATCTGGTTCAGCCCGTTGGAAGCGGCGTTCAGCACTCCCGCGGCGAGGACCGCCAAGGTGACACGAACAGGATGGAAGGCGGCATGCGTGGCCCCATAGCCCAAAAGCGAACCGGAGAAAATCCCGGTCATGGGCGGAACCAGGGTGAAGGGCCGGGCAAACGTCCAGTAGGTGCGCAAGGAACTCATTCGCGCGTATTTTCAATCTTCCCGAAAGGGCTGACAAGCGGAATGTGGATGGTAGATGGTAGTTGTATATGGGGAAAAGCCCAACCTACCACCTATGACCTACTACATACCTTCCTTAATGGTGCGTGCCTTGACACGATCAGTATGGCTGCGCCATGCTGGAAACCCTATGACTCTCACGCCAATCTCGGTGGTCTGCCCGCAATGTGGTTCCGGCGACGTGCTTTATTCCTGCAAGCCGGAGTGCTGCTACAACCACGTTTGCAACCATTGCTACACTACTTTTGAGTTGGAGACGATTCGAGTGGGAGAAGTCACGGAGAGTTTCGAAATACCACCCGATCCCGATTCCGGGGCCCCCACAGCGCCCTGCGCGCGCTGCCACGAACCGAGGGTCTTCGCCATGGGTGATGTCGGCCCACCGCCTCAATTCGTGTGTGCCGCCTGCAAAGCCCTGCTCACGCTCGGGTACACGGAAATTGCTCCTGGGTAAGCTCCCTCGTACGCATTCATTCAAAATAGCCGGAAGCTGACTTCCACCTCCACTTGCACCGGCACCGCCACGCCCTGGCGCAGGGCGGGTTTGAATCTCCACGTGCTCACGGTCTTGACCGCCTCCTCATCCAGGCCCATGCCCAAGTGCTTGGCGATCCGAACATTTCGCACCATGCCCTGCGCGTCGACAACGGTCCACAACAAAACTATTCCCCCGAATTTGGCCTTGCGCGCTTCTTCGGAGTAGGCAGGTTCGGGAGAGTAAATCGCAATGGGCGCGCTGACGCCGTTGCCAACGCTCAAGGCGCCTCCGCAGCACCCTCCGTCTTCGCCCGGACCGTAGCCGGGACCTTTGCCTGGTCCCACTCCTGGGCCATCACCGCTGCCAAAAGAGCCGCCCGTCCCGAGGCCGCCCGAAAGTGGCCCCATCACACCCGCGGGGTCGCCCCAGGGCATGTCCAATTTCATCGCCGGGAGTACCAAATCCGGGGGACCGAGCAGGGATGCTGGCATCGGCAGGACCGGCGCAACTTTCGGGATCTGGGCCAAGGGTGGAGTGAACTGTGTGCGCGTGAAAGGCGGAAGCGCGCCACGCGATGCGGGAAGCCGAGAATGGTTACCGCTTCCTCCCCCGCCGTGGGTTTCATCCGCTTTACCGTGGAGTTGCGGAAGTCTGAGCACGAGCGGAGTGAGGTCGAATATTTTCTTGGGGAGAGGCACGGGGCTGATCGGATTACGAATCGCGAAGGGCAGCAGCATGGCCGTGAGTGCCAAGAGGTGAACGAGCAGAGAATTCGCCCACGAATAGGGATTGGGCAGGTAATCCTGCCAAATGTCAGGCACGCCAGCAGCGCGCGACGTGTAGCCCGCCGGAGCAGCCTTTGGCGTCGCCAGCACGGCTTGGATTTGCGCCGGGAGGTCTCGATACCACGGCCGTTGGTCCGAGACCGGCAGCCGCGCTTCCGGTTGGTCGCGGCGGCGGGCGGGCGTTCGCCTCTCCCGAAGCAGGTCGCCGGCCTGCCGGAGAAGTGAAACCGGCAAAGTGGGCAAATTGAGCAAGGTCAATTCAAAAGAGTGCTGATGGTAAGACTCGGGTTCAGGAATGGCGGGCGTCTGCGAAGGCACCTCCGCGTTGGATTGTGACACAACAACCCCCTGCCTGCGGACCCGCCATTCATGCGGCCCGCGCGATATTTTTCGGTAGCGTACCCCGCCTTGGATGTAGAAGTTGGATGCGAGGTTGTCTTTAGTGAAACCCACCCGTAATCTCGTTGCGCATTTGGAACTGATCGTCAGACGCGGCAACCACAATCCAGGGCATGGCGGACGAGACGATTTTCGCGACGTATTCGGATGGGCGGTTCGTAGGGGTGATTTCGAGGTTCCAGGCGCGCAGGTCCACCTTTGGCCGGCTGCTGCTGGACGCGTGGATCAGCAGGGTCCCATCGGCGCGCCGCTCTGCGGCCAGCGAGATGTCGCTCGGGCGCGGGTGGGCGGAGAGAGCCTCGAGGTCGTTGACGATGGCCATCCAGCGGGAGACAGGATGCACCCAAACCTCCTTCCAATTGGGGTAGTTGGAAGCGGGCCAATAGGGGACGTCCCGGTCGCCGCGCGTCTCGACGCCCACGGGGAGAGCGCCGGCGATCTCGCCTGACATGGCGCTGTAGAGGGAGCAGTACAGGCGGCCTTCTCCGTACATCGTGCTCTGCACAAAAGGATTTCGGCCCACCACCCACTGTAACTGCTCTTCCGCCAGACCCGCTGCCGAGCGGTCGTCGCGCAAGACTGCCGCCGTGGCCAGAGCGAGCGTCTGCGAGAGGACGACTCCGTAACTGCCGCGGAAGTCGAACCACACGGGGAAGTGGCGAAGGTAATACCCGTCGCCGAGCGGGATGCCATTCTTGACCTGAGTTCGAAAGGACTCACGCTGATTGTCGGGCGCGTGGTCGGCTTCCTCTTCACGGTATATGGACGCGGGCAAATAGCGGTAGGGCTCAGCGTAGGCAGCAATGGCTTTCAGGTATTCGGAGTGCAGCACCACGGTGGAGTACCAATCCATCCAGTGCGTGTCGCCGGGAAATTCCTCGCAGAGCCGGGCCAGCGCCACAATGGGAGCCTGTTCATGGCCACGATGGAAGTAACGTAAGATTTGATCCTTCTTGGGGCTGGTATAGAAAAAGCCGGTCAGGGGGCGCTTCCATGGCATGAAGCTCTTCTGCTGCGAGTCAACGATGGTGGGCGCCAGGGCGAGGGCCTCGCGGCGGTACTGAGAATCGCCGGTGAGCTTCCAGAGTTCGACGGAAGCAAGAACGCCTGCGGAAGCCATTACAATGTCGTTCCCTTGATCCGGTGCTTGCTGAAGCGATGCCACCGCGAAACGCCAGTCGGATTCGGCCATTTTGCGGCTATGCTCCGCGCGCTCGGGGTCGTAAGCAGCCAGGGCGCGGGAACCTATGGCCTCAGCCGCGGCCACAAGGAAGTTGTCATAAGGACTGTTGGCTGGATGCGAGACCATATCGTCGTTATTACCCAGAATTCCGTCGGTCCACATCCCCATGGGGGAAAAGTCCGGGCGATAGCCATCACCAAAGCTGGTCTTGAGCAACCAGTCGAGCCCCCACGTGCCTTCCTCGCGCAGACGCGCGGCGAGCTCAGGGGAAGCCGCCTGCGAGTCCAGGCGGTTGGCCACGCTAAACATCGTGTAGGCGGCCTCGGAGGTGTTGACGGTGCCCTGCGAGAGATCGCCGGCATCATGCCACCCGCCATTAATGAGCAGCCGCTGTCCCTCGTGCTCGCATTGCCAATCCCGGTGGCATTCGCCGTGGATTCCGGGGATAGCCATCCCGCAACGCTCGCCGTAGAAAAAGTTGATGGCTTTCCAAAGACTGGGGCGCCAAATATCGTCGCTGATCGGGAACGGCGGCGTGGAGAGAGGGTCGGCGCGAATCCAATAACTGCCGGGAGTATGCACCTCGGTGAAATCCATGACCTCAAAATCGCCCAGTGGGGTTTGGCGCTTCTCCACCGGCTTGCTGAGGACAGCCTCGCCGGTTTCCGAGCGAATCAAGCTGAATCTGGCGGCGCCGGAACCCGACGCGATGGCGGTTTTGACCGAGTCCGTGCGATAGCCGCTTTGGCTGTAGGCGATCTGGCCGGGAGCAACGTTCCAGCCTTCGTAATGATCTTCCTGGACGCGCTCCAGCGTCAGGTTGTCCAAATAGAAGGCAATCTGGTTCGAGGCTTCGGGCTCATTTCCCTGGCGCCGCAGTTCGAACGCCACACCGGTAACCTTGTCGCGGGGAATACTCGGAATCTCCCAGACCACGCGGTTCCAGGCATGATTGCGCGGGATGATCACCGAATTGTAGCCATTATGGTCCACGGGATCAGGCGACTTCTCGCGGCCATCGTTCAGCAGGATCATCCGCAGGTTAATCGTTTTCCATCCGGGCAGATCG
>Ga0074044_10004286_pt1 | contig 11874 bp, 13 predicted proteins | sample BogForMeECP23OM1_FD_94443 | JGI IMG/M metagenome (GOLD analysis project Ga0074044, IMG submission 94443) | Bog forest soil microbial communities from Calvert Island, British Columbia, Canada - Bog Forest MetaG ECP23OM1 | ecosystem: Environmental > Terrestrial > Soil > Wetlands ...
ACTGTCTATCTTCTACTCTCAAACGTGAATACTTGTCAACGATAAAATACTCTCACCTGTGAATATCCTCCCAAACTACTGAGCGAGTAGCTAACATCATCTTCTCGACTGTGAACATATTCTTGTGCTAGCATCCTTTCTATGCTTACTGAGATTAAGATCACCGCCGACTGGAAGCGATTCCGCTGTGATTGTGGTTACGAGTTCTTCTCGAAGACAATGCCGCGCTACTGCCCTAGTAATGCCTGCCGCAAGGTCTCAGTGCTCACTCGCAAACTTAAGCCACCTACCAGCGACTCAACCCCAAATCAAGCTCCAATCGACTCCCACCACATCTAGCATTGACTTTACAGCCCACACGCATCTAATCTGCCTTAAATGCCTTGCGTATCCATCACGCCTCAAAAACTTCAATCCCACCCACTCCCTCGTTCCCGCAATCTCATCATCCATGACCTCACCAAACCCAACGTAATCCGCCCTTCCTTAATGCCCAACCAAGCCAAAGCCGAAAACTACGGCCAAATGGCAGTGCTCGAGTCTTTGGCGCGTCGGATAAACATGCGGTTGGATGTTGAAATCTCCTCAAACTGTTCTGGACAAAGAGCTTACAAGCGCCTACGATGTGCGTCTGTGCTGTGCTCTGCTCCCAACGCAGAGCAAGCAGAGCTGTTCATCCAAGCGATCCATGCCTTTGCAGCGACCCTCAACGGTAAGTGGTTAGCACCATTGCCAGAGATTAGCACCGAATTAGCACCGAATCCGCCGGCCGAGCGTTGAACGGGTAGCACATGCGGTAGCAGTCGTCTATATCTATATGAAACTAAAGTAACTGGTGCGGAAGGGGGAATTTGAACCGACCAGGAGACCCCCACTCCGGGTCCAAAACGACCCGGCACGGGTGAGATCGGCGCATAACCGCTGCTGTTGATGGCGGGGCAAAAAAAATTTGGAAATATTGTGCACGACGTACACTTGTGCTTGACGTACACTTGTGCACGGTGTATACGGTTGTGCATGGCAGACATAGTTGTTCGTAATCTCCCGGATTTGATAGTACGGAGGATACGGGCAGAATGTGCCATAAAGGGGATTACGCTGAGGGAGTGGTTGTTGCCGGTTTTGGAGGCTGAGATTCTAAAGTTGGAAACTGAGCGAGAAGAATTCGAGAAGCCGTGAGCAAAAAGCCGAAGTACCTAAAGATCGAAATTCACCCATTAAACCATAACTCCCTTTGCGGCTACTTGGTCGTAGGCGATATTCCAGAATCGAAGGAATGGGGGAGACAACTGTTTTTGGAGCGTCCTGAATCGGGCGCCCTACAGAGGCCGCGCAAGCAGAAGAAAATTATCGCGCCAGCAACAATCACGTCGTAGACTGAGAAAGAGGCACTATGGCAGACACACCCGCAACATTCCCCGGCCCACCTTGGGCAACTAGGGTGGAACTCCTACTGCAAAAACTGGTGAATCAGGGCGAGACCGCGAGCTTTGAGCGGAAAAAGCTGTACCTCGTCCTCGTCAACCTACTCGCCACTCTCGGTGCCCAAGGGACCATTGAGCAAGAGCAGTTAACTGCCTTGCAGCAACTCGTTGGCCCCGAAGACTTGCAATTAAACGCGCTCCTGCAGCAGGTTATCGCCTTGCTGACCCCAGCGCCTCCCCCACCCCCTGGACCGGCAGTTAGCTTCCAGATAACCGTAGTCGAAGAGGAGAATTCAATGGCAAAAGCAGCAGCAACCCACAAGTTGAAAGTAAGTATCCTTGGCAACGGAACCGCCGTCGCTACCATCAGCGGAATTGCAGACGCTTCCGGCTTGCCTACCACGTTCGAGGCTGGTTCGACGGCTGTCTGGGTGTGCGAGGCAACTGTCGGCGCGGGACAAGACCCCGGAATCGTGCTGACCCCATCGGTCGATGCCAACGGTCTGCCGACTGGTTGCGGTATCGCTCCGAGCGTTCCTCCGGTGCTTGTGTCGGGCGACACGCTCACCTGTACCGTCACCCAGCCGACCACGGGCGCGATGACGCCGCAGACTTACAACCCGGTCAATGTCGTGGCTGGACCGGCCAACACGTTCGTCATCTCGGTGCAGTAGTTTCTCTCCTTGGGGCTAGGCTAGGGGCTGCAAGAGATTGCGGCCCCATTTTTACAATATTGGACGGAGGACAAATGGCTGACCCAATGATAGGAAACAGGGCAACCGAGCAGGGACAATTTGAGGAAGGGGCGGATTTTAAGGGAATCAACGTCTCAACCCTCCCAGCCAGCGGGCCAGTGCTCGAAGTAGAGATTAAACGCTCGGGAGATGGTTTTGAGCTTAAACAGGAACGCCCGTCCAATATTGGACGCTCTCTTGAACTCCGCCACTCCGATGCCGATCTGTTAGCTGCGCAACTCTTAGAAGACCCGGAAACAACCGCCTTTTCTATTCCGAATGTCGGGAAAATCGAAACTTCACCATCCCGCATCTCCCAAGCTATTTCCAGAAACCAGAACCGTGAGCAACTGATCTGGTTTGGCATTGATTCCACCAACCTGAGTGCAGCCCTTGGGGATCGCATCATTGTGAGACGAGACCTTTTGGAATCCGAGTATATCTGCCGTACCTGCAAAGGGAAGGGACACAGCGATGAAGTTTGCATCCAGTGTGAAGGCAAGCAGCAACGCGAAGGGCAACTGTGCAAATCCTGCCTTGTCCTTGGATTTGAGGCGGAGAAACCGCATCCTTCTGGATTCGTTAAATGCTCTGCCTGCCAAGGAGCAGGATGGAGAAACGGCATCATCATCCCGGAAGTCGCACAGGGGAAGCCGGTCACCGGAGTCGTGGTTTCTCTGGGTCCAGAAACTCGACTGCTGAAACTCGGCGACCGTGTACTGCACTCGAAGTACGCCGGTCACACTTTAGAAATGAAGCAGGAAACCTACACCTATATGCGCGAGTGTGAGGTCATTAGTCTTCTAAGGGATTTGGCATGAGCCAGACGAAGATCAAACGGCGCATCACGACTTTTGAGGCAGTCGAGTTCTCTACGGAAACGTGGACAGAACATGGAGAGCGCGTCTATAAAACCTTACGAGTCACCATGAAACCTCAATTCGGAATTCCGATTGTAAAAGTCTTGCAGTGCGATCCACAGACAGGGATCACGGAAGAATGGATCGAGGACACTATTGTTGGCTGTTTTGATGCATTGGAGCGTGATTACCCAACCGATGACTTCAAATTGATCGTGCATCGTACCAACGATGTCAGCATTGAGTATTGTGGGCCAAAGGGAACACGAGATATGGTGACGGTGAACTGATGCGCCAATTTGAGATTGAAGCCCGCTCCGACTGGCAGCAGATTGCAATGGCAGTCACTTGTCCGCTATGCTTTGCCCAGAAGGGCGAACTCTGCATTGAAAAACTGGGTGGAACGAATAAGGCCAGAGCCGATTTCCATGCAGCCCGAAAATCCACAGCTCGTGTTGTCTGGGAACAAGGAGTAACCGATGCCGCCAACCGAAGCGCAGGAAACCGCGAAAACAATGAAACTGGCAGCGATGGATTGGGCTCTTTGCCCGCTGGACATCATCTGCCAGGAGTTGAAAGTAAAGCAGCGCTCTCTGTCGATCCGCCGCCTGACCCCGGTCTACCTCGACACATTGGAGGAGATCAAGAAGTCGTGGCGGGAAAAGATGCTGGCGACTCCGGGGACAAACGACATCCGAAAGCAGATTAACTACGGCCTGTCGATTGCCGTAAAGAAGTTGGTTGGCATTCTCTCTTCCTCGAAAACAGCGCACCGCGACATCATCTCTGCCGCTCGCTTGATCGCGCAGATGGATGGCCGGTTCATCGGAGCGATGGATGAGGAGAAAGGTGCGGCGAATCCCGACACGGAATCTCTAGCAACCGAACTGATCCAGATGATTAAGCGCACCCGAGAGACGGTGCAGTGACTCTCCCTGAAGGCTTGGAGCCAGTTCGTGATGTAGTTCTCGAAACCAAGCCGCAGACTTGGCAGGAGATCGTCATCCACGACTCCGATTCGGCTAAGGCCAAAAAAGCTGCGATGCGGTTAAACGCACTCGGCAGCCTGTTTTTCTTCTCCAAACACATTCTCGGGCATCACCGGCTTTCCAGAAACCTTCATGGCTATATGTGCCGCGAACTCGAACGCGACACGCTGCGCATGGTTATGGAGATTCCCAGGGATCATTTTAAAACTACAGTTGCCTCAGTCTCCGCACCAATGTGGTGGGCACTGCCTTTTCTAGCGCAAGACGAAGAACTGATGCTGCAACTTGGCTACTCGGAAGAGTGGATACGCTGGATGAAGCGGGCACACTATTCTTCGACTCGGACGTTGATTGCTTCGGAGACGATTGGCAACGCTCGTAAGATTGGAGTGAAGATCGACGGCCACTATTTGTCGAATGCCGGGTTCCGGTTTCTTTTCCCAGAGATCATCCCGAAAGATACGGCCCGCTGGAACCAGGATTCAATGACCCACAACCGACTCGATGGGGAGTACCACGGCGAAGGAACTTACGACTTCATCGGGGTCAAGGGAGCTTTGCAGTCGCGCCACTACAACCGGCAGGTAATTGACGATGCAGTAGGTGAAAAGGCCATCAATTCTGAAATCGTCATGGAGAACACGATTGACTGGGTAAAGAAACTCCCCGGCGCATTCGATTCCGACCCGCTGAGACCTCACGCCCTTGCCGACCAACTTTTCATTGGCAACCGCTGGTCGCACCGGGATTTGGGAACGTGGCTCCGCAAGAATGACTTGTCGCTACAGTTCATCACCCATTCTGCCGATGGCGGATGCGAGCGCGGGAAATGCACTATGCATCCAAAAGGCATTCCGATTTTCCCAGAAGAGTTTACGTTAGAGAAGCTGGCTGAGATAAAAGCGATTGAGGGAGCCTACAACTTCGCCGCGCAGTTTAGGAACGATCCCGTAGCTCCTGAAGCTGTTAGGTTCAAGGAAACGTGGCTTCGCCACTACTCGATTGACGCTTGGAAGGAACCAAAGAACTCCACTGAGATCAAGCCTGAAGACAGGATGCGAGTAGCAAACTGGGGGCAGTTGACCGACAAAAACCGCCTAGACGCCTTGGGCATCATTGAAGACAAGGCGGAGGCGATGGGAGCTACTCCTGAACGCTTAAAGAAAGCGATGATTCACGAAGTTAAGGAAGGAGAAGCCATTGGAGACATCAGGGCAGGAGAACTTGACCGTTTTGCGTTCATGGACCCTAACCATAGTGGAGAATTTGGTAGAAGTAGAAATGCCATTCTCGTCATCGGCGTCTATAACCGTCCTCCCGCACAGCGACGGATATATTTGCTGGACTGCTGGGCTAAAGCCTGCAATCACGAAGAGTGGCTGGATGCAGCTCTTTCTACGAAGGCTGGCAATCGCGGTCTTGTGGTTAAGTGGCGATGCCACTCTCTCTACATTGAATCCGAAGTTGCCGGACAACAGGGTTGGAAGTACGCCATTCAAGAACGAATGAAGAGGATGGGACTGGACGCCTGTTTCTCTGTCCGTGGTCTAAAGACCGACCGCTCGGAGAACGCGAAAACCAATCGCATCATCGGCATGGAGTCGATCTACGAGAATGGATTCTTCTGGGTGCGGAGGGTTGGCTGCGAAGAGTGGATGGACGAGTATTTGGAGTACCCGAACGGGGCAACGATAGATTTGCTTGACCTTACAGGCTATCTGCCGCAAACTTGGAGCGGAAGTTCCCGCGCTCAGGCCCGCGACTTCGTAGCCACGGAAATGAACCGCAGGAAACAACTTATGCAGAACGTCTCGATTGCAGGCTACTGATGCCCATACCGGCGGAAGTTCCGATCCCGTCTCTCTTCTCCGATGAGCGCGTAAAAGACATTGAAGGCTACTCAAAGGACCGCATCCAGTCTCTCGTGCGCGGCCTCCAGGGAATCCGAGAAGACAAGATCAACAAGTGGCGCAAGGTCTACAACGGCATCCCTCGTGAGAAAACCAAGTCGTTCCCGTGGCAGAACGCCTCAAACGTCGTCATCCAGCTTGTCGGCTCTTATGTCGATCAGCTTGTAGCGAAGATTGTGATGGGGTCGGTGGCGATGGAACCGCTCTACCGCGCCGATTTGGTCGGCATCTTCAATAAAGACGAGCGGGCGGAAGATCAGCGAGTAGCCGTCCAAGATTGGACAGCTTACCGAATGCTTGAACCTTCGCAGATTAACTATCTTCCAAAAGCCGTGATCTGGATCAGGAACATGGTCCGTTACGGTTTCGGCGCGATTAAAATCATCCCTGAAAAGGACATCGAGCAGGTAGTCGAAGAGGGCGGTAGTTTCCGCGAGTACGTACGGCACAACGGCCCTGTAGCCTATCCGATCATGTTTGAAGACTTCCTGATGCCGCCAACGACCATCGAGATTGAGCGAGCACCATTTGTCGCGCAACGCGCCCGCTGTGAACGGTTTGAGATTGAAGCTCTATTACACGATCCCAGTTACAACCGGGAACGGATTCGGGAAGCGCTGAAGTCTCCGACCCGCCAAGGTCCAGACAGAAACCAGCAGCAGATTGAGAACGAAACGGGAGCGAAAGTGGATACTGGCAACCCGGTAGTCGATCAATGGGACTTGTACGAATGCTACTTCCCGTACCACGTTGGCGGGAAAAAGTTCCAACTGGTAGAAACCTGCATTACCGACGACAATGCTGAAAATCCGCGCTGGATTAAGGGCGTGTTCAACTGGCTCCCGAACAACGCGCTCCCTTATGTGGGGTCGCGTTTAGGCTCGGACGGTGAACGGGCCTACGGCTTTGGCTTCTGCGAGATGTTGAAAGACTACCAAGAGGAAGTTACCGCCATCCACAACCGCCGCGGCGATGCTTCAACTCTCGCTAACACGAACTTGATTCGTATTGACACCGGCCAGCAGATCGACACCCAGTTCTCGATTTTCCCGAATGCCACGATCCCAGCAGCAAAGGACGCCATCGAAGTCATTCCTTTAGGCAGGACAGCCATTGAGACCATCCACGACGAAGAAATGTCCCTCCAACTTGCTCAGGATCGAGCAGGGGTTGGCCCATCGTCTTCGGGTTCAGGCGGAGGCACAGTCAACAAAAAAGGGTCGTATTCTGCAATGGGCACCTTTGCCACTATGCAGGAAGGGAACACTCGGGCAAACCTCAATGTCACCGAGTTCCGGCAGTCCCATTATTGTTTTGGTAGACTTGCCCTGCTCTACGACGCTCACTTCGGTGTGGACGAGAAAGACATAAAGGCTCTTGGCAAGCAGTCCCAGTATCTCGAAAAGGCGCTAGAGAATGTCAAGAATGGCAGCATCATTCTTCCCATCCGTGCCGCTACCGGCTCGGTCAATTCGGAAATCGAAAAGCAGAACTTGATGCTTCTGTTGAACAACTGGCGGGCGCATGTGCAAATGGTCTCTCAACTGATGCAGCAAACTTCTAACCCGCTCGCTCCTCCCGAGTTCAAGGACTACCTGTTGAACGTCATTCTTTCGTCCAACGTGCTGATGACGAAGATTTGCCGTGACTTCAACGTGCCTGACCCGTCTTCGATCCTGCCTGAACCTTTGGGCATTCAGGACCAGACCGACGAGATTCAAGATCAGCATCGCAAGCAGCAGTTGCAGAAGGCGTTGCAGGCATCATTACCTGGTATCCAGAAACAACTCCAACAGCAACCGGGGAACGGGGCACAACCAGCAGCCCCTGCCCAACCAACTCCACCCGCGCCGAGTGAGGTTCCAATCCAGTGAACGACGACAATGAACTCAAGTCAAACGCTTGGAACGAAGCTATCAGTCCAAGATTGGAATCCTTGCGTGGCTGGTTTGGTGGAGATGAATGGAAAAAGGGGATACGGCAGTACCTGAATTTCATCATCGAGCAGAAGCGCAACGAACTAGAAAAGCCCGGTACTGTGCCAAACGATCAGTTCCTTAAAGGCCAAATCTGCGCTTTCAAGGAAGTCATGGCTATCCCGCTATTCATCGAGAAACAGATTGAGATGTCCGAGAAGAATAAGAAGGCTGCACCGACTGGCGATGCGGGATATTAAGTGGCTCCCTCCGGCTGGGGTCGCTTGTCGCCAATTTCTCCTTAATAGCCCGTTTGATCCACTTGCACATTGATAAATCTTCGCTGACAGCTTGTGCCATCACTATCTCATGCAAATCTGGCGGCAGCATAATGTGGACGTGTCCTGATCTCATACGCGAGAGTATCGCACAACCACATCGAAACAATCAATGGAAAGCCCCGCCGTGATAGTTCTATTTTCGGCTCATGGCAAACATCTTCGGCCAGACTGTCGATGCCGAGAAAATCATTGGCATGAAGCCGGAAGAGTTGAAAGCGAAGCTCGATTCCGCCGTGACCAAGGACGATCTCAAACTAGTCGGAGATCAGGTCGCATCATTTACGTCTGGGCTGAACGAGTTGAAGGAATCCCTGAAAGCGTTGACCACTCCACCTCCCGTCGACGTAGTTGAAGACCCCACCGACCCAACCACGCAAGTTCTGCTCGATCCCAAGAAGTTCGTCAACGATCAGACCAAGGGACTCCAGGAACAGCAACTTCAGACTCAGGCACAGCTTCAAGAGATGCGAGCGCGGCAAAACCCGGCGCTAGCTGGCGTGTTCCAGAAATACGGGACGGAAATGGTTGCTTTGGCCGAAAAGATGTCTGTGGCGCAACGGGCGCAGCCCGGTTTCTGGGAATGGCACGCGAGGACTTTTGTGGGCGACAAGGTAGTAACTGGGAAGCTGGACCGTGAATCCTACCCCTCGCTAATCGGTTCCTCGACCGTCAGCCCAAACTTGGACGGCAAAATTGACGATCCCAACAAGGGCTTCGAGGCCCCAGTAGCCGATTGGCTAAGGGACCGTCATGTTCCGCTCGAAAAAGCCGCGAGAATACATGAAATCATGGGTAAGAACGGCGATCCAATCACACTCGCCAACTACAAGGCCGGTAATGCCTAACGAACCGAAGCCCGGTGACGCTGAGTACGAATCGCTCAAGTCAAAGGTGGAAAATCTATCCCCTCAGAAGCCTCAGCAAGCTTATTCCGTCGATCAATTGGTGGCGGATGCCAAAGTCAACGTCGTGGCTGCTCCTCCTCCCGCCGAGAAAGCAAAGCCCAAGTCTGGGATGTTCAAAGGACAGGATGGGCGCGACTACTGGCGCTACGACTCGAATGGTGAGACCGTTGTGCTCCCAAAGAAGTTAGAGGACATGACGGAGCAGGATTTCTATAACCTGCCCATTTCGCTCTACGATTCGATGCCGGGTCGGGTTCCGCAAAACCTCACCGTCAAATTCCGCGATCCACAGTGGGCAGGCTACTGGTTCAACAAGAAGGCTGGCAGCGGAGCGCGTGTCTCAACCGCCCGCTCGCTTGGCTATCTTCCTGCCGTCCGTGAGGATGTAGAAGTCATGGATGCGGGGTTGGACAACACCAATGGCGCAATCGAGCAGCACGATCTCGTGCTGATGAAAATCCACAAGTACAAACTGTACTCGCAATATGCGGAGTGGATTGCCAAAGCCAAACTGCTCGGCGGAATCGCAAGCTACAAGAACCGTGCCGACGCTTTTGTGCAGCAAGCCGGAGGCGATCTTGACAAGGGCCAGTATTACCTGACGCCGCAGGCAAAGCAGGAATTTCAAGGGGTTGGCCCAGTAGTGAATTTGCCAACCGTAGCAACGACTTAGGAGAACCGAAATGGCTGCGAATTTAACGACACATCTTCCGATCATTGTGGTGCAAACCGTATCCGGCAATCAGGAAGAGATTTTCAATTACTTGGAAGGCGCGACTCAGACCTTCAACAACGGAACTCCGGTCGTAGTTTCTTCGGGTGCCGTCGTTGCCTCGACCTCGGCGCTGAGCACGACCAACCAGTTGGTCGGAATAGCTATGTACGCGGGCCACAACCTCGCTTCGGCTGGCAAGGGCGCTTCCCCGCTTTATGGTTCCATCGGTTTCCCTGGCGGCTCGCCCACGGTTGGCTCAGTCCCTAACCAGCCTTCAGCCGTAAACCTCCCGCATGGTGCGCCATTTGTTGACGGCTTGATGCCGGTACAGCTTGCCGTGGAAGATTCAATCTTCGAGGTACAAGTGGACAACTCGACTGGATCGAACTATACCGCCTCGACTTCGGACATTGGCAAGTATGCGACTTTGGTGACGGATTCAAACAACTGGTGGTATCTCGACCGGAACACGATTGCGACCAGTCCTGGAACTTTGGCTTGCGTGATTCTGTCGTTGAATCCGCAAGACTTGGTAGCCGGTTCAACTACAACCGAAGTACCAAACGGACGTCTAAGGATTCGCTTCCTGCCGGGAGCAAGCCAGTTGGTAGCGTAAACTTAATTAGTACGACTAACCGGTTTTACCGGTAAGTTGTTGGAGGGTAATCACTTGACGATGGTCAGAAATCAGTTCTTTCAGGCAATGTCGGTCGATGTAGCACACAACTTCATCGAGTTTCTCGATCTGCGCCAGAAGGCCGTGCAGTTCCGCTCGATCTTCAATGTGCATCCGTCAAAGAAGGCCTATGAAGACGCGGTGCATTATGCCGGGTTTGGTCCCGCGCAGCCAAAGAACGAAGGCGAAGCGGTTGTCTACGACAATCTGATTCAGGGTGGCACTCGCCGGTACGTTCACCAGACTTACGGCTTGGGCGTCAGAATGTCGTATGAACTGATGCAAGACGACCAGACGGGGATGATGGAGCAGTCGCCGAAGGGCTTGGTGCAGTCTCACATCTTCGCCCAAGAGCAGACTGGGGCCAACGTCTTCAATCTCGGCTTCTCTTCGACTGGAACGCTGACCGATGATGGCGTGTCGCTGTTTAACAACCAGCATCCGTTGCTGGGCGGGGTAGCGGCCACGAACATCGCTCCTGGAGTGGGATCGTTCTCGACGGCGGCAGGAACTTATCCGAACCGTCCGGCAGTGGACGCCGACCTGTCGTTCACGGCCTTGCAGTATGCAACCATGACCTTCCAGCGTATGCCAAACGCGAGAGGCTTGGTCGTGGCTGTTAGACCCAAGCATCTGCGAATTCCGCCCGAACTGGAGTTTATCGCCATCGAACTGCTGGGATCGGCAGGTAAGCCGTACACTTCGGACAATGAAGTGAACGCGCTCCTGGCTACAGGGTTGAGCTACGAGTTGAACTCGTACTTTACCTCACCGTCCGAATGGTTCCTGACGGGCAACAAGGATGAGCATCGCTTGATGTTCTTTGAACGGCAGTCGATTTACGGTGACTACGACCGCGACTTCGACCAGCAGGCGATGAAGTTCCTGGCGATTGCTCGGTACTCGGCTGGCGCGGATACATGGCTGAACACCTTCGGATCGCTCGGCCCGTAGTAGAATGCTCGTATGTGGGCAGCGAAACATATCGACTCGGGGGCGTGGTTCACTTGTATGCGCTCCGGCATCCGGTCGAATCTGGATGACATGATTTGGGAGCAAGGTCGCCTCATAGCGCCTGAGTTCTCAGACATTATCGCAGGCGGGGCATTTGGACTGCTGGGATCGCGGGACGCTGACATTGCACGACACATCCGGCAGGACATCAGCGACTTGCAGCCGCACCCGAAGTTAGCTATGGGGAATCTTCCCGACGACGAGGTTTATTTCGACTGATGCTGATTAAGCCCAAACCCGGAACCAGAGACCCAAACGCTGGCAAGAGCGTAGAGGAGTTGACCAACTACGACTTTAGCAGGCAGCCGGAGGGCATTCGCTTTCACCATCACTCGGAACTCTTGAGCCATTGCAAGGATAAAGACCCGGCCATGCCGCAGCAGGACGATG
>Ga0074044_10004287_pt1 | contig 11870 bp, 12 predicted proteins | sample BogForMeECP23OM1_FD_94443 | JGI IMG/M metagenome (GOLD analysis project Ga0074044, IMG submission 94443) | Bog forest soil microbial communities from Calvert Island, British Columbia, Canada - Bog Forest MetaG ECP23OM1 | ecosystem: Environmental > Terrestrial > Soil > Wetlands ...
ATTTCCTCCGGCTGGCCTTGCCCGACGAAATTGCGAATACGCTGAGCTATGTGCAGTCGTTTTCGATTCGTCCGTTTGCCATGACGAGCAAGTACACCGGGCCGAACCTGGACTTGCAGCAGGCTGGCCGGGAGATGGGGGTGACCTCCATTGTCACGGGACACTACCTCACGGAAGGCAACCAGTTGGAAGTCACACTGGAAGCGGTAGATGTTGCGAATAACCGCAGCGTTTGGCGAGACACCATCAGGGTTGCAAAGTCGGACAGGATTGCTATGCGGGAACAAATTACATCGAGGGTTCGGCAAGGTCTTGTCGTCGTACTTGGGGGAACATCGGCCTCAGGGGAGGCGGGAACCCGGCCTAAGAGCGAGGAGGCCTACGATTTGTATTTGCGCAGCATCGCCTTTCCGCATGATGCTGGTCCCAACAAAGAGGCGCTCGCGATGCTGGAGCGTGCCGTGGGGATTGACCCAACCTATGCGCCTGCTTGGGGGGCTCTGGGCTTGCGGTATTACTACGACGCTTCCTTTGCAGATGGTGGAGAACCAATGCTCAAGCGTTCGGATTCGGCTATGGAACGCGCGTTGGCGCTCGATCCGAATTTGATTTCTGCCGCTGCACAGCTGGTCGCTAACCAGATGGATCGAGGCAACCTTGGGCACGCCTATGCGCAAGCATCCGCCTTGGTCAAGCGCAGGCCGGAAAGCGCGATAGCCCATTTCGCTTTGTCCTATGTTCTGCGCTATGCCGGGTTGTTGGATGACGCTGCCCGAGAATGCGACACTGCCTTGAACCTGGATCGGGGGAATTATCTACTCCGTTCGTGCGCTTGGACCTTCAGGCAATTAGACCAGCCACAGCGGGCAATGGAGTTCGTCCGCCTCGACGCTGGCTCGGAATGGGCGGCCAGGCTGACAGCTTTTATTCTTATGGGTCAAGGCAAACTGGCCGAAGCGCGCCAAACGATTCCGAAAGCGTCAGACGCTCCCTTAATGGGTCGTGATCTGTTTCAATACTGCCTCGATCCCCAACAGACGGCAAAATTGGATCAGGCCGCTCAGAAGATCGAAGCGGGTGCGCTTGCGGGGGTTGATGCGGAGCCTCGGTTTAACTTTGGAGCCCTGCTGTCGTACTGTGGACAAAAGGATACCGCTGATCGATTGCTGAAAAGCGCCTTTGAACACAACTATTGTGCCTACACCGCCTTGCAAACCGACCCTTTGCTGGTAAAACTCCGCGGAACTCCTGAGTTCAGCGCATTGCTATCGGCGGCGAAAGAGTGTCAGAACCGGTTCTTGGCGCAGCGTGGCCAAAGCTTGCAATGAAATACGACAAGTGTGTGCGCGCTTCCCATCATTGACAGCCCTGGTGGGCCCGCCTGGATTCGAACCAGGAACCAACAGATTATGAGTCTGCTGCTCTAACCGTTGAGCTACGGGCCCGTCCTTTTATTTTTAACGACTTGCGGCAAGACTCCGAACGGCGCGGGACGGCTTTTTCACTAATCTTTCACTTGTGGCCAAGCCGTTCAGTTCGACTCGTCGCATTGCGTTCGTCACGTCGTCCGCATTGACGATGTGGTAGCGGTCGAACACCGCGCGAGTTTTGTGGCCGCTGATCTTCATAGCGACGCGCTCCGGCACGCCCGAGTTCACGAGGTTCCTGACGGCAGACCGGCGGAGGTCGTGAACGATGAGCCCTTCATATTTATACCACTGGTAGCTGTCCTCGTCCTCGGGCTCGACCAGTGTTTGAGTTCCCAGCCCGCACGCGGCACGACCGCGACCTTCCTGCGGCGCACCAGCTTCGGCTTCTTGGCTGCCTTGGCCTTCTGCCGTTTCTTGCTGTTCTTGGCGTTCTGCGCGTTGTGAACGGGGCAATAACTTCTGGGCTTTCCGTCCGGCCCTTTTTTCGGTTTGATCTCGCATCCGGGCCTGACGCAAAGGCCCGCCCGTTTCCTATTCTGGTACCCGGTGATCTTTTCCTTCGGCATGACTTCCTCCTCGGCACCACTACCGCTCTGGCGCGCACTAAGTCAAGAGAAGTTTCCCACAGCCGCATGGGACATATAGTAATGAACGCACCCGAAGGCAGGGGCCAAGTGACGAGGATAGAAATCTTTAATCTGTTGAGGCAACGAAGCAACGAGATTGACCGGGGATGGCTATACAAGAGAACCCCACCACCTGAGACCCCTGCATTTCGAAGTGTTCTCCCTTCGGAACCTCACTGACGTGAATATGTAAGGGGCCACTTGCGTGTACCCGTGATGCGGGATGAGACAAGAACGTAACCAGAACGCCCAGCAGAAATCCCATCAATACAGCCATCCACTTTTTCACGATGTCCTCCGTTTGACAGGCATGATACAACGGGAAAAAGGAGACCGATAATGAACAGTAGCCAGATAGATGCGCTAATCAAGGAAATCAAGGACAGAAAAGCCAAGTATCATGATCTTACTTTTGCAGCTGGGCCGGGAACAACCGACCCGGAGGCCATTGAAATTGCCAACCGGGCTGCGGAATGCGAAGCAGAATATGACAGCCTGCTGGCCATAATCGAGGGCCGGGGAGGGGGTCAGGAGCTCGGCTCAAGCCACGTGTGCGCCAAATTTTGACCGAATAAGCCGCCATAACCGCAGGATGGCCGGAACGACGATAAAGAACACCCCGGCCCGAAAGGAGCGCAGACCGGCCCCATGTACCACGCACGGCGGGAATCCGGGCCGCCACAGGCGTAACGCGCAAAGTTCGCACGACCGGCTGGAGAACCAGTGGATGAATCTAGTGCTCATCTACTTCGTCAGCAGCGGAGTCTTTTAGCCCGTATCTCGGTAATCGGAGATCAACAGCCCCAATACCGATAGGCTGAAATGCGTCTGGAACAAAAGTCTTTTCCGCTTTCGATTCCGTTGCTGGGTAGTAACGCCAGACGCGGCCCCTAGAAGAATCGAGCAAAAGAACCATTTCGGTACTCGTGCCGTTGTCATCGGTTCTAGCGGTGATGAGCTGATAGTGGGTCGTCATTTCCGATTCAGACCTTGGTATCGGCTTTGTTTCAGGCTTCTGCCCGCTGGCAACGAGTATCGAACACAGAACGCTTATCGCCAACAACCACGGCTGCTTGCTCATTTGTTGATTCCTCCTTCACCCGATGATTCTAAACCCACTGCCTGAGGTACCAAATTAGTTATTGACGGTGGGGGATAGAATAAAAGTGTAGGAGGAAGCAATGGCTACACCGGCCACCGTCGAATCGTGGTACCAGCAGCTTCTCAATGAGAACAAGCTGAAGCGCCCCGCCAACCTTGCCGAAGTAAAAATCTGGTTGCGGAATCCTGACGCCAAGATGCCGGACAAACTGGTAGAGCAGTTTCAGAACCTGCTTGATTGCGAGTGTTCGAAACCAGATTTCTTTGATAAGGCGGCTCCGGCGTCTGGATTCCTGGTTGCCGCCGAAGACAACTTCTTGGCGGAAATCGCTGACGTGCAGCTCTGGTCGACCAAGAACTGGGTTCAGGTGGTGTTCAGGGATGCGGGACCAACGCCTCGTTGAGTTCGTTGCAAGTTTTGTAACGACGACCCAAGCACCGGCAGCCGCGAAAGCTGGAAAGTGAAATGCGCGCGGGCGGAAAGTAAACACGCCCGCATCCGGACTTGCGCCAACCCCCTCACGTCCCAACCCGGCTAGTTTCGCGCCGCTGTCCGTAGAAGTAAAGTCCGTGAATTTTCTTTCACTTATCTTTCACTTATCCGCGAAAAAAGCCCAGCATTGAGCAGCACGACACAGCACGTACGTTGCTGAAAAATAACAGGAGTGGCGGGCTACTGACGCATTATGAGTCTGCTGCTCTAACCGCTGAGCTACGGGCCCGCTTCCATATCTTACACATTCGCGACGACTGCGGGTTACCACCGTCACGCGCACCCACAAGTTGCGTCGGCGTATGATTGCGCCAGAAGCCTCCACGTCATGAAAAAGCTGCGTTTCCTGCTGTCGCTGACCAACGACGATAACGATTATCAGATCGAGCAGACCTCTGCGGCGCGCCAGGCAGCGAGCAAACTGGGCGTTGAACTCCAGATCGTCTATGCCGGCAACGACGGCATCGTGCAGAGCCAGCAACTCCTCTCCAGCATCCATTCCACGAACGCCCCGCGACCCGACGCCGTCATGTTCGAACCGGCCGGATCTACGGCGCATCCCCAGGTTGCGCGGGCCGCCGCCGCTGCTGGAATCGGAGTGGTGCTGCTGAATGCGAACGCCGATTACATCGCCGAACTCCGCCGCCGTTCCCATGTGCCGGCGTTTACTATTACTTCCAACCACGAAGAGATAGGCCGCATCCAGGGACAGCAACTGGGCGCGCTGCTGCCTGCGGGCGGGATTGTTCTCTACATTCAAGGCCCTCCCGACAGTTCGGCCGCCAAACAGCGCTACACCGGGATGCTCGAAACCAAGTCCGAGAAGGTGCTGCTTCGCGTCCTGAAGGCTCATTGGACCGAAGCCAGCGCCCACAAAACGGTTAGCTCCTTTCTCCTTCTTTCCACTTCCCGCCAGGCGCACATTGAAGCCGTTTGTGCGCAGGACGATTCTATGGCTATAGGAGCCCGCAAAGCCTTTGAGGAATGCAGCGAATTGCGGAAAGAGTGGCAGAAGATGGCGTTTCTTGGTTGCGACGGACTTCCTAAGACCGGACAGGAGTGGGTGCGCAGCAAGCTCCTGACTGCCACGATTCTCATTCCACCCAATGCAGGTCAGGCCGTTGAGATGATGGCGAAAGCGATTGGCAGCAACACGTTGCCGCCGGAGCGCACATTCACGGTAGCGAAGTCGTTTCCCACCCTGGAAGTGCTCGCGCAGGCCGCACGGGCACGCGCCGCAGCCCGCTAAAGGCTCCACGCGAAGAACTGCGCTGGCGGATCGAAGCGCGAAGCCAAAACACTCTAGTGCGCGCTGGGTGGCGCTGGCGGCGCCGCCGGAACTACTTCTGCTGCCGCACTGTTGTTCACCAGATCTTTCAATTCCTTGCTGGGCTTGAAGAACGGGATCTTCTTTGCCGGAACTTCCACGCGATCGCCGGTTTTCGGGTTCCGGCCCACGCGCGGCTTGCGTTGGCGTGTGCGGAAGCTGCCAAACCCGCGGATTTCGATTTTGTCGCCCACTCGCAGCGAGCGCACCACGCTGTCAAAGATCGTATCCACAATCACTTCGCTGTCTTTGCGGGTGAGTTCCGCCAGCCGGGAAACCTCTTCGATCAGGTCAGCCTTCGTCATATGCCTCTTTGCTCCCTTTGGGGCCAGGTCCCTTGGAGGGATCTGTGTGCCGAGGGCGTTGCCGCCCGCTGTGCTGCACTTCGCCGCCTATAACCTTCTCAAATTTAAGGGGTTCTATGCAAGTAGGGAAATGGGCACCTGGGAACTGGCTATTTCCACAAATAGTAAAAGCCGACCTGCTGCTCCAAAAGCTTCTCCCGCGTGGGCAAATAGTCGGAAACATCGCCAAACAGCAGATCGAGGCCCGAACGCCTCTCTTTCGGCGGCCAGACCAGCGTTGGTTCGCCAGAGATGTTCACCGCCTGGGCGGTATCTTTCACCGCGCCTTCGAAATCGGCAATCTGATCCACCAGTTTGAGCTCAGCCGCCTGCTCGCCGGTCCAGACCTTTCCGTTCGCGATGGCGCGGATGTCGGCTTCTTTCGCATGTCTTCCCTCCGCCACCGCCTGGATGAATTGGGTATGCATGTTGTCAATCAAGCTCTGCATGTACTCGCGCTCCGCAGGCGTCATTTCGCGCGTCGGGCTGCCCGTGTCTTTGAATTCTCCCGCTTTCATGGTGATCGCATTCAGTTTCGCCCACTTCAGAAGCTCGCCGTAGTTCACCCACTCGGCAATCACTCCAATCGATCCCACTACGCTGCCCTTGTCGGCATAAATCTTGTTGGTGGCAGACGCCACGTAGTATGCGCCACTCGCGCCCACCGTCTCAATCGAAGCTACGATTCGCTTCTTCTTTTCGTCGTGAATACGCTTCACCTCGCGGTAGATTTCTTCCGATGCGGCCACGCCGCCGCCCGGCGAATTCACATGGATGATGATGGCCTTGACGGAATCGTCATCGGCAAACTTCTTGAGCTGCGGAACGATCTGCTTGGGAGAGAAAATTACGCCGTCCAGTTCAACCACGGCAATCTTGGAGCCGAAGCCGGTAAACGACGATTCTTCATCCCGGCCGCCAAAACTCAGGTAGACCAGCGTAAACACCGCCACCACGAACAGCGCAAACAGCCCGCCGCCCACCAGCAACCATATCCAAACCCGCGAACGCCCCTCAGCCATAATTAGATGAGTGTAGCACCGGGAGATTGAAGAAGTCAGAAGTCAGATTGAAGAAGTGAACCTGAATAAGCGTTGTGGATAGGTTTTCACTTCTTCAATCTGACTTCTGACTTCTGACTTTCTTCACCCCAGGCGTAAACTCATAGTTCTTCATGCGTGATCCTGTCGAACTCGCGGTCTTCAAGAACCTCTACCACTCCATCGCCGAGGAAATGGGAGCCGCACTGCGCCGCACTTCGTTCTCCCCCAATATCAAAGAGCGCCGCGACTACTCCTGCGCGGTCTTCGATTCCGAAGGCCAGGTCGTCGCCATGGGCGATCACATGCCGGTGCACCTGGGCTCCATGCCCATGTCGGTGGCGGCGGCTGTGGAACAGTATGAGCTAGGACCGGGCGACGTCGTTATGCTCAACGATCCGTTCCGCGGAGGTACCCACCTTCCCGATATCACGCTGGTGATGCCGGTATATGTGTCATGTGGTGGCGGGGCTAAGCCCCGCCACCACACGACCACTCCTGACTTCTACGTCGCTTCTCGCGCTCACCACGCCGATGTTGGCGGAACTTACCCCGGCTCGATGGGCCCCTGTCGCGAAATCTACCAGGAGGGCCTCCGCATCCCTCCTGTCAAAATCATGCGCGGCGGAAAGCTTGTCTCCGATGTCTTGGCGCTTTTGCTCAACAACGTCCGCACGCCCGAAGAACGCGAAGGCGACCTGGGCGCTCAAATTGCCGCCTGCCAGACCGGAGCCCAACGCCTCCGCGAAATCTGCGCGCGCTACGGAATCGCCCGCGCTAAGCGAGCCGCCGCCGACCTGCTCGTTTATTCCGAAGAAATGATGCGAGCCTTCCTGCGCACCATCCCGCCCGGCTGCTACCAGTCCGACGACTTTCTGGATGACGATGGTGTCGAAGACAAACCTGTGCGCATCGCTGTGACCATCCACATTAAGGCTTCATCGAGTCGAAAGTCCCCTGCCCAGGTCACCATCGACTTCACCGGCAGCGACCCGCAGGTCCAAGGCGCTATCAACGCAGTCGAGGCCATCACCTGCTCCGCGTGTTTCTACGTCTTCCGCTGCCTGCTCCGCGAAGATGTGCCCGCCACGTCGGGCCTGATGCGACCCATCCGCGTCATCGCACCATCGGGAACCGTGGTGAACGCCAGACCTCCCGCCGCCGTCGCCGGTGGCAACGTGGAAACTTCGCAGCGCATTGTCGACGTCCTTCTGAAAGCGCTGGCGCAGGCGATTCCCGACTGCATTCCAGCCGCCGCCGCTGGCACCATGAACAACCTCACCATCGGCGGCGTCGATCCGCGCTCCGGCGAGCCCTTCGCTTATTACGAGACCATCGCCGGCGGGATGGGCGCGCGCTGCAGTAAAGACGGAGTCTCCGGCGTTCACACGCACATGACCAACTCGCTCAACACGCCCGCCGAGGCCCTCGAATACGCCTACCCGATTCGCCTGCGGCAGTATTCTTTTCGCCCCAACAGTGGAGGCGCAGGCCTTCACACCGGTGGCGACGGAATCGTTCGCGAAATCGAAGTCTTAACCGAAGCTCAGGTCACTCTGCTCGCCGATCGCCGTTCCCGTGGACCCTACGGCTTGGCAGGAGGAGCCGACGGCGCTCCGGGACGCACCCTGATCATCCGGCGTGACGGTTCTGCGGAAGAAATTCCCGGCAAGACCAGCGTTCGCTTGCGTTCCGGAGAAAGAGTGCGCATCGAATCCCCTGGCGGCGGTGGCTGGGGCAGATCAAAGCCATGAACCGCAGAGAACGCAGTGTGGGGACGGGGCTCTACCCCGTCCTTGGCGGGGCGAAGCCCCGCCACCACACTACCCCCGGTAAATCCCACTTTTTCGCTAAAATTCAAGCTGTAGACTTTTAAGCGGAGTCACCACGATGAGATTCTTGCGTTCTTTGGTTTTCGCGATTGTTCTGGCGTCTGCCTTCTTCTACTTCACTACCTATCGCAACGGACATCTCCACCCCGCGAACTGGATCGGCAATCCGCAGCACGTGGAAATCACCGAAGCCGCCGGCGGCGAAACGCTCGACGCCGAAGAGCAGAACAATATCAACGTCTATCGCAAGAACATTGGAGCCGTAGTCAATATCACCTCACGCGTCATGACCTTCGACTTCTTTTACGGCCTGGTGCCGCAGGAGGGCCAAGGCTCGGGCTTCGTAATCGACAAAGATGGACACATCCTCACCAACCATCACGTCATCGCGGATGCACGCGAGGTCTGGGTTACGCTCCACAACCGCAAGAAATATAAAGCCACCATCGTCGGCACCGACCGCGCGCATGACTTGGCCGTGATTCAGATCAAAGCTCCCGATCTTCAACCCATGACGCTGGGCGACTCGACCAATCTGCAAGTCGGCCAGAAAGTTTACGCGATCGGCAATCCCTTCGGCCTCGCCGGCACGCTCACCCGGGGCATCGTCAGTTCGATCCGCCAGGTGCAGGAACCCGACGGCATGGTCATCGAAGAAGCCATCCAGACCGACGCCGCCATCAACCCCGGCAATTCCGGCGGCCCGCTGCTCAACTGGCACGGCGAAGTCATCGGCATCAACACCATGATCGCTTCGAGCGTAGGGCAAAGCGCCGGCATCGGCTTCGCCATCCCGATCAACACCGCCAAAGCGGTGCTGAACGATCTCGTTACCCTCGGACGCGTGCGCCGTCCCGCGCTCGGTGTTCGCACCATCCCTATCGATCCTGAAATTGCTGAGGAATTGAGCCTGGCCGCTGACTACGGATTGCTCATCGTGCAAGCTGTTCCCGGAGGCTCCGCCGACCGCGCCGGATTGCGCGGCGGAAGCGAACGCGCCTACCTCGGAAACATTCCCATCATGATCGGTGGAGACCAGATCGTCGCCATCGACGGAGAGAAAATCGAAAGCCAGCAAACCCTCGCCCAGATCATGAACAAACACCGCGCCGGGGACACTGTGAAAGTAACCATCTTCCGAGGCAAGAAGCAGATGGAAGTGTCGGTGGTGCTGGGAGAAGCCAGAGACCAGGTATAGCTTGTGTGGCGCGGGCGCCCCCGCCCGCGTGCACTTGCCCTCTGCTGACAGAGAGCGCCTCGCCACGCGCAAGAAGGCGCTGCGCAAACGCAGCAAAAAGAGCTGAGGCTTAACCACAGGGGGCACAGAGGGACACAGGGTACTCCCCTTTTTGGTTTTCTCGGCGTCCTCAGCGTCCCGGCGGTGAAAGATTCCTCCGTTTGACTCCCCGCAACCTGCTCAGCTAGCCTCGAAGGTTCGCACTCCCAATCCATGCGCATGCGACCTAGCTTTCTGATCCTCTGCAGCCTGTGCGCTTTGCTCGCCTCGACCGTTGCGGCCGCGCCTCTGCGGCCTACGCACGCGCCGCACGCCATCGTCACCAGCGTTCACGAGCTTGCTTCTCGCGCCGGCATCGAGATGCTGCGCTCGGGAGGCAATGCCGTCGATGCCGCCGTTGCCACCGGCTTCGCGCTTGCCGTCGTCCATCCCCAGGCCGGAAATCTTGGCGGAGGCGGGTTCCTGCTTCTCCGCAGCGCCGCCGGGGAAACTCATTTCATCGACTTCCGGGAAAAAGCGCCCGCCGCTGCCACCGAAAACATGTATCTCGATGCCCAGGGCAACGTCCTCCCCGACTCCAATAAAGAATCCAGCGTCGTAGGGTACAAGTCCGTAGGCGTCCCTGGCTCGGTGGCCGGACTGGTTTACGCGGAAAGGAAATATGGCAAGCTGTCACTGGAAAAAGTAATCGCTCCCGCCATCAAGCTGGCCCGCGATGGTTTTCCGCTGGCCTATGAAGATACGCAGGAACTGAAAGACGAGTACCTTGCCCAGTTTCCCGAATCCACGCGGATTTTCCAGCGCGACGGAAACTACTACCAGCCCGGCGAACTGCTGAAGCAGCCCGAACTCGCCCGTACGCTGGAACGTATCGCCAAGAATCCCGACGATTTCTACCACGGCGCCATGGCCCGCGAACTGGCCGCGGCCATCCACAAAGGTGGAGGCCTCGTTACCGCCGCCGACCTCGCCGACTACGAAGTCAAGGAACGCGAGCCTATTCGCGGCTCCTATCGCGGCTATGACATTATCAGCGCTCCGCCGCCGTCTTCCGGCGGAGTGGCGCTGGTCGAAATTCTCAATATCCTGGAAGGCTTCGACCTTGTGAAACTCGGCAACCGCTCCGGTGATGCCATCCACCTTGAAGCCGAGGCGTTCCGTCGCGCCTTTTACGATCGCACCGACTTCATGGGCGATCCCGATTTCGCCAAAGTTCCCGTCGCGCAGCTTATCGACAAAAAGTACGCCGCCGCCTGGCGCGACTCGATCGACCCCGACCACGCCAGCGTTAGCAAAGACCTGAAACGCCCGCCGATCTTCAGCGAGCTGGAGCGCGTAGCCCAATCTCGCACCGCAGCCATTCGCGAACCGGAAAATACCACGCACTATTCCGTAGTCGATGCCGAAGGCAACGCGGTTTCCGTCACCACCACGCTCAACGGTTCCTTCGGCTCCCGCGTCACCGCCGAAGGGCTAGGCTTCCTGCTCAACGACGAAATGGACGACTTCGCCGCCAAACAAGGCGTCCCCAACGCCTATGGACTGATCCAGGGCCCTGCCAACGCTATTGGCCCCGGCAAGCGCCCGCTCTCCGCCATGACCCCGACCATCGTGCTCAAAGATGGCAAACTTTTCCTGGTTCTCGGCTCGCCGGGCGGCCCCACCATCATCACCACCGTCGCCAACATCCTCATCGGCGTCGTCGATTTCTCGCTCGACATTCAGGAGGCTGTCAACGCGCCCAGGTTTCATCATCAGTGGCTCCCTGATGGAATTCTCGTCGAGGACCGGCTCTCTCCCGATACAATGAATGTACTGCGTTCCAAGGGACACAAGCTGAAGGTTGGGCATTTCTGGGGAGACGGCGAGTGCATCATGATTGACACCAAAACCGGTGAGCGCCTCGGGGCCAGCGACGGACGCAACAATGGGAAGGCGGTAGGTTACTGATGCTGAGGGCGGTATCGACATACGTTTATGTAAAGGAACGGCTCCATCCAGGTTTGCTCGACGAGCTCGTCAAGGCAGGGGCCCAGTCGATCGAAATCTTCGCCGCCCGCCAGCATTTTGACTACGCCAATCGCAAGCAGCATGTGCGCGAAATTGCCGACTGGTTCCGCTCCACCGGCATTCCACTCAACTCCGTGCACGCGCCGTTGTACTCCGACTACGAGTGGGGACGCACTGGGGCGCCGCCCGTCGACATCGCCTCCACCGACCGGGCCCACCGCATCGACGCCATGGACGAGATTAAACGCGCCCTGGAAGTCGCAGAGCACATTCCGTTCCGCTTTCTCGTGCAGCACATCGGCAATCCCAACGACGCCTTCGACGAGAAGAAGTTCGAAGCCGCCATGACCTCCGTCGAACACCTGCGAGCCTTTGCCAAGCCGCTCGGAGTCAGGGTGCTCGTGGAAAATATTCCCAACGAACTTTCTAC
>Ga0074044_10004289_pt1 | contig 11869 bp, 8 predicted proteins | sample BogForMeECP23OM1_FD_94443 | JGI IMG/M metagenome (GOLD analysis project Ga0074044, IMG submission 94443) | Bog forest soil microbial communities from Calvert Island, British Columbia, Canada - Bog Forest MetaG ECP23OM1 | ecosystem: Environmental > Terrestrial > Soil > Wetlands ...
AGGACGCGCTCTCCGTGCTGGCCGATGTGCCCCTCGTCCGCCAGAAGCTGCAAACGCTCGTCGATGTCGGCCTCGGCTATGTCCACCTCGGCCAGAGCGCGACCACGCTCTCCGGCGGCGAAGCCCAGCGCATGAAGCTCATCTCGATGCGCCGCTGGCCGTCGCCCTGGCAGGCTTCGCACCTTCCGCCAGTCACGTTGAAGCTGAAGCGCCCCGGCTTGTAGCCGCGCTCACGCGCCTCGGGCAGCATGGCGAACAGATCGCGGATGGGCGAGAAGACCTGGGTATAAGTGGCGGGATTCGAGCGCGGCGTGCGGCCGATGGGGGCTTGATCAATCTCGATGACTTTATCGATTTGGTCGGCACCGAGCAGTTCGCGATACGCGCCAGGCGGCTCCATCGAGCGATAGAGCTTCTGAGCGAGAGCGCGGTAAAGAATGTCGTTCACGAGCGTGGATTTGCCTGACCCGGAAACGCCGGTGACGACGGTCAGCAAGCCAAGCGGCAGCGTCACGTCGACATCTTTGAGATTGTTTGCGCTCGCGCCAAGGATTTGGATAACTTTGCCATTGGGACTGCGGCGTTTTTCGGGCACGGCGATGCTTAAGGCGCCGCTGAGATAGCGGCCCGTGAGGGATTCGGCGCTGGCGGCGATTTGTTCGGGTTTGCCCTGTGCGACGAGGTAGCCTCCGGCGTTGCCTGCACCGGGGCCGAGATCGACGACGAAATCGGCGCGGCGAATCGTGTCCTCGTCGTGTTCGACGACGAGAACCGTATTGCCGAGATTGCGCAGCTGCTCGAGAGAGCCGAGCAGGCGGTCGTTATCGCGCGCATGGAGGCCGATGGACGGCTCATCGAGCACGTAGAGAACGCCGCGAAGGCGCGAACCGATCTGGGTGGCGAGCCGGATCCGCTGGGCTTCGCCGCCGGAAAGTGTGGCGGCGGAACGGTCGAGGCTGAGGTAGCCGAGGCCCACGGCCAGGAGAAAATCTATGCGTTCGGCGACTTCCTCGAGCGGACGACCGGCAATTTCGCGCTGGCGAGAAGTGAGTTGCGCGAGAATTTTATCCACGGCCGGGCGCGAGGCGGCGAGAGAGAGCGCCGTAAAATCGGCGATGGAGTAGCCGGCCAGCTTAACGGCGAGAGATTCCGGGCGGAGACGCTTGCCATGGCAAACGTTGCAAAGCGTGGCCGACATGTATTGCGTCATCCACTCGCGATACGAATCAGAATTGGACTCCGCGAAGTTGCGGTCCAGGAATTTCAGGATGCCCGGAAAACGGAAAGCCTTTTCGGCGGAAGATTTCTTGCCTGCGGACTGTTTTTCTTCCGGGCCGCTGCGGCCGTTTGAAGGCGGATAACCGTAGAGAAGCAAGTTCTGGATGCGGGGAGGGAATTTTTCGAAGGGCGTTTCCAAATCGATGTGATAGGCATAGGCGGCGAGTTCGAGCGTGCGCTTGAGAATCGCGGAACTGGAGCCCGGCCCGAGGCCGCCATCGAAGAGAGGACGAGTCCAATCCGTGATGATACGGGCGGGATCGAAATCGTATTTGGAGCCCAAACCGTTGCAAGCGGGGCACGCGCCGTACGGCGAATTGAAACTGAAGGAACGCGGTTCGAGCTGGGGAACCGAAATGCCACAGTCGGGGCAGGCGAGCTTTTCCGAGAAGACATGCTCCTTGCCGCCAACGACGGCGACGGTGACGAGCCCCCCGGCGAGCTTCAGCGCGGTGGCAATGGATTGCTCGAGGCGCGCGGCGATGCCCTGTTTGACGAGCAGGCGGTCGATGACGACTTCAATGGTGTGGTTCTTGCGCTTGTCGAGGCTTGGAGGAACGTCGAGGGGAAAAAGTTCCCCGTTGACGCGCACGCGCACGTAGCCGTCCTGCGCCAGCTTTTCAAACTCTTTGCGGTAGGCGCCTTTTCGCCCGCGAACAATCGGCGCCAAAATCATAATGCGATCGTCTTGCTGGCACAGCTCGCCATTGAGGATGGCCTGAACGATCTGCTCGCTAGACTGGCGCGCGATGGGCTTGCCGCACTTGGGGCAATGAGGGACGCCCACGGAAGCGTAGATGACGCGCAGATAGTCGTAGATTTCGGTGATGGTGCCCACGGTGGAGCGCGGGGAACGCGTGGTGGTTTTCTGCTCGATGGCGATGGAGGGCGAAAGGCCTTCGATGACGTCGACTTCCGGGCGCTCCATTTGATCGAGAAACTGGCGCGCGTAGGCGGAAAGCGATTCGACGTAACGGCGCTGGCCCTCGGCGTAAATGGTGTCGAAGGCCAAAGAGGATTTGCCGGAGCCGGAAAGGCCGGTGATGACGGTCAGGGTGTTTCGGGGGATTTCGAGGCTGATGTTTTTCAGATTGTGCTGCCGTGCGCCCCGAATAACCAGTTTGGTCAGGCCCATGAGACGAGAACGCTCCCTCCACAGGAGCTCCGGCACACAGTGGGTAGACTGAGGCCAGAATAGCTCTTCACAATAGCAGGGACGATTCCGCAGGGTCAAGAATGGCTAGCAAATGGTAGTGACTCATTTTCCGATTGCCGCGTTACGCGTCCAATTGGGATGCTCTCCTTTGAACCATCAGTCCCTGGAATAACGCATATCCCTAGCAGTACAATCGGTGCGATCGTGCGGCGAAGGAGTGATGTGAAATGGAATCGCTCTTGCTAGATCTCCGCTTCGCTCTGCGCATGCTGCGCAAATCCCCCGGGTTCACCGCTGTTGCCGTCCTTACGCTGGCCCTCGGTATAGGCGCTAATACGGCCGCCTTCAGCCTCATTGATGCAGTCATGTTGCGCATGCTGCCGGTCAGCAGGCCTGACGAGCTGCTGCAATTGAAAAGGCAGGATCCCCGATACGCCGGCGGAGGTCCGGCCAGCTTCAGCAATCTCCTTTCTTTTCTGTGGGACGGCGGAGCCTCGCCCTCCTTCAGCAACCCCCTGTGGGAACAAGTACGAGATCAACAGAATGTTTTTTCGGGCGTGTTCGCTTGGAGTAATAACCGCTTCGATCTCGCCAGAGGTGGAACAGTACAGCCCGCGGAGGGGTCGTTTGTGAGCGGTGACTTCTTCACGACCTTAGGTCTCCGTCCGGCTGCCGGACGCCTGATTGCAGGCTCTGACGACCACCGCGGCTGCCCACCAGTGGCCGTTCTAAGCTATGGGTTCTGGCAAGGTCACTACGGAGGCGCAAGTAGCGCCGTTGGCAGTACGCTGTCGCTCTATGACCATCCCTTTAAAATCATCGGCGTCGCTCCACCTGGCTTTAATGGAATGGACGTGGGTCGAGAGTCCGAAGTCTTTGTGCCGATCTGCACTGTGGAGATCTCTGGTATACAGTCACTGGAAGCGCGCTCGATGTGGTGGCTGAACGTGGCCGGACGGATCAAGCCCGGCATCAGCCGAGCCCAATTGATCGCCCGACTCCAGGTACTTTCCCCTCGTATATTCACTGCCGCTTTGTCCCAATACTGGACCGCCGACGAGCAGCGGAACTTTGTGAAGGAGACGCTGGTGGCGACTTCGGCTGCGACAGGGACTTCGGTTACCTTGCGGCAGCAATTCGACCAGCCCTTGCAGGTTCTGATGGCCATTGTGGGCCTCGTGCTGCTCATTGCCTGCGCAAACATTGCCAGCCTGATGCTGACCCGCGGCGTTGCCCGTGAAAAGGAAATCGCGGTAAGGCGCGCATTGGGCGCAAGCCGATGGCGGCTAATTAAGCAACTCCTTACGGAATGCATGCTGATTTCTCTGATGGGCGCGATCGTCGGATTTCTTTTTGCGCGCTGGGCCAGTGTACTTCTGATTCGCAGTATCTCATTTCACAGTTTCTACGCGCTCGGGAACATCCCTGTGTTTCTCGATCTCTCGCTCGATGGCCGTGTACTTGGATTCACCGCTGCGATTGCCATTCTGACTGTGGCCCTGTTTGGCATTCTCCCAACTCTCCGGTCCACAGGTGTGCCGTTGACCTCGGCCATGAAAGGCAGCCGAACGATCGAATTCGACCGTCCGGCTCGGTTCCGGAGCCGCAAGTTGATCGTGGCGTCACAGGTTGCGTTCTCGCTGGTGCTATTGGTGGCTGCTGGATTGTTGTTGCGTAGTTTCGCGAAGCTGGCGACGCTCGATCCCGGCTTTGATCCCAAGAATGTGCTGATCGTGTATACCGACTTGTGGCCGGCGAAAATACCTCGAGATCAGCGTCCCGCCGTACTCGACCAAATCGAGAACCGTCTGCGGGCTCTTCCTGGCGTCCTTTCTGCGGGCCGCTCATCCGTGACACCTACCGAAGTAAGCTACTTTTCACATAACGTTCACACCGAGTGGTCCAAAAGCTTCACAGATATGGAGTCTCTGTCTCTGTCCGTCAACGTATCGCCGGGATATTTTGGAACGTTGCGAATGCAATTCGTGGCGGGCCGGGACTTCAACGGCGGCGACACAGCCAACTCTCCTATGGTGGCGATCATTGATCAGACGGCGGCACGCCGCTTCTTTCCCGGCCTGGATCCCGTTGGCAGGACGTTCTGGATTGACGGCGTTGCGGGGCAACCCGGACCGCCGATCGAGGTTGTGGGTGTCGTCCGGAATGCCAAGTACGTGTCACTGCGCGAGGAGATTCATCCCACAGTCTTTTTCCCTGCCACTCAAGCTCCCGACCTCTTGGTGGCGGATGCGCTCGAGTTGCGCACTGCACTACGACCTACAGCGCTCATCTCGGCGGTCCAGGCGGCGGTAGCGTCTGTGAGTCCCGCGATTACCCTCGAGTTTCACACGCTGGCGCAGCAGGTAAGCGACTCGATGGTCCAGGAGCGCCTGCTCGCCCAACTTTCGGGCTTCTTTGGCTTCTTGGCATTATTGCTGGCGTTGATCGGTCTTTACGGCACGGTCAGCTATCTTGTGGCACAGAGGCAAAGAGAGTTCGGAATCCGCATGGCACTGGGGGCGGAACCGGGTTCAATCCTCCGGCTGATCATGCGGGACGTCTTTTCCGTTGTCGCTGTCGGTCTCCTCGCGGGCATAGCCATATCAGTGGCAGCCACAAGACTGCTCCAGCAACTTTTGTTCAGGATAGGTCCTCGCGATACCGTGACCCTGGTCATGGCGGTGGCGACACTGTTCATCGTTGCGTTAGTCGCAGGTTACTTCCCCGGTCGACGGGCGACGAAGATAAATCCGATGGAGGCGCTCAGGGACGAGTAGTCTTGAGTGGTTTCTCTCCGATCCGCCACGAATTGGATCCTTGTCGCATTATCGGAAACTACGCCACCAAATCAACCTGAGTCACTACCTAGCGAATCAAGGCCGGTCACGATCACGATTCGTCGAGCGCCACGGGATGTGAGCGCCGAGCAGCGCACGGCGAAGCTGGCTCCTGAAAGCCAGCTTAGTTAACCATAACCACCACCCCTCCCTCGTTTTTCTGTAAATGTTGCATCTAAAAGAGTTAGGAGATTCTTTAACCTGTTTAGAATCAGCGTTTGCAGGCAAAGTTTGTAAATGTTGCATCTAAAGGACTTGTTCCGAGCAGGGCAGGGCCGGGGCGCCACCGTGCTTGTAACTATTGCGAATAGAGGACTTAGGCCGAAACCGTACCCCAGAAAGCAAAAACGCCAGCAAGACGCTGGCGATACGCGGGATGAAGCACAAAGTTACCTAGTTATTCTTGTACGCTTGAAGTAACCATTTGTCAATATCCAAGACCGGAAGGCAAATAAGGGAGGTCGGACGACTTGCTGGCGGACGATGGAAGGAAAGCAACGGAGGGGGTAGAGGGTTTGCCTGACGGGTAAAATTTCGCGGGTGTAGAGCATTTTTACCCGGCTGCAGAGCGACAAGAGACTGAAAATAAATGAGTTAGAGTTGGCTTCCGAGATGCACTAGTAAAGCCAGTGGGGGAGGCGAACCGAGGATCCCTTTAGGGGATTGAGGGCTGGGCCGGTTCGTTTCTCCCCCCTTTTTTCACTTTCGCCGATCGGTGACCCGGAATTCCGTCCGGATCGTCACCATCCTTCCAAAACACTCCACTAAACCCGAACACGGCGGAAGTGTGTCGCGTGGATGCCAGGTGAGTTTGCGCGAGCGAGGTGGGCGAAATGAGCAGCAATCAGAAAGTGACGGCTCTGGAAAGGCTAGTGCGCATCCCAGGAGCGGCTGCCATAGTCGCCCAAGGTGAGAGAGAGCATGATGGCCAGCCAAAAAAAGCCGGCAAAGACAATCAGCTTGGTGCGCTTAGAACTGTAGTACGCGTGCATGAAAAAGAGAATGACGAGAATGGCCTTGCAGGTGGCGATCACCAGGGCGACGATGACGTTCAAGCTGGCGAAATACGCGTTGAGGTCCACTTTCGCCGCCTCGACAGTGGTAAACGTGAGAATCATCAGGACTGCGAAAATCAAAAGATAGAGTTTCGGCGAAACAATATGTTCGGACACGCGCACCTCTCCTGAGTGACGCTGCTAATGCCGGTCAATCAGATATAACAACGGGAAAAGATAAATCCACACAATATCGACGAAATGCCAATAGAGACCGACGTTCTCGACGGGCGTGTTGTATTGGGTGGTGAAGCGGCCCGAGATAGATTGCTTGATCAACCAGAGAAGCAGTCCGGCCCCGATAATCATGTGCAGGGCGTGGAGGCCGGTCATGCCGAAGTAAAGAGAAAAGAAGAGCTGGGAGTTGGCATTGACGGCAGTCTCACCGCCCATCTTTTTCGTCAATTCATCCAGTTCCACTTTTTCCTTTGCGAGGTCCGCGGGACTGAGATCGCAGGCCCCGGGATTGTTCGTGCAGTAATACATGTCAAAACTCAGACCGGGGACGTGGTGCTCGACGAACTTGTCGTGATATTCGATGCCCTTGATGCCCAGGAAGACGGCGCCTAAAACCAAGGTAGCGATGAGGAAGAGGGTGACCAACTTTTTCTTGCCGACCTGAGCGGACCAGACGGACATAGCCATGGTCAAGCTGCTGCCGATGAGGACGACGGTGTTGATGGCGCCCCACTTTAGGAGAATCGTGCGGCTGGAAAAAGAGAAAACGTCCGCGTACGTATGGCGGTTGATCGTATAGGTGAGGAAGAGGCCGCCGAAAAATAAAATCTCGGTGGACAGAAAGATCCACATGCCGAGCGTGGCAGATTCTTTCTGCTGCTGAAGCGTTTGAAACTGCCCAGACAGTTCTCCGGTGCGATGCACTCGGTACTCCTCTTTGACTTCAGTTCGCGCCGCGCTGATTGCCGCGGCACGTGCGGGCTGTCGCCTACTTCGACTCCGACAAGCCCCAAAATCCTTAACCGACTCTTAGTCGTCTCCGTGAGCAGGCGCGAGGGCCGGCCCTGGCGCAGTTGCAAGCCCTAGTTCCGGCCGGTTCTTATAGTCGTACGGCTCCCAATCCACGACCGGCGTCACATCAAAATTCTCGGTCAACGGCGGAGAAGCAGTAGTCCACTCGAGTCCAGTGGCGGGCCAGGGATTGGGGCCGGCGACCTTGCCGTAGCGCATGGACCACGTTAGATAGAGCATGGGCAGCAGATAGCCAAGCGCCAGAATCGAGGCTCCCGCCGTGGACATCACGTTGAGCACCTGGAACTCCGGAGGATAGTTGTGATAGCGGCGCGGCATGCCAAGGTAACCAAGAATGAATTGCGGGAAGAAGGTAAGGTTGAAGCCCACGAACAACATGACAGCAGCAAGGCGCGCTAGAAACTCCGGATAGAGCTTTCCGGTAATCTTCGGCCACCAGAAATGCAATCCCCCGACATAACCCATAACGGCGCCACCGACCATGATGTAGTGGAAGTGCGCGACAACGAAGTAGGTGTCATGGATGTGAATGTCGAGGCCGAGGCAGGCCAAGAACAAGCCAGTCAGTCCGCCGATCAGGAACAAGCCAATGAAGCCGAGGGCGTAAAGCATCGGCGTGTCGTAGGAAATGGAACCCTTGTAGAGGGTAGAAGTCCAGTTGAAAACTTTGACAGCGGAGGGGATGGCTACCAGATAGCTAAGCAGCGAGAAAGCCAGCGCGGCGTACGTGGACTCTCCAGTGAGGAACATGTGATGCGCCCAAACGAAGAAGCCGATGACGGCGATAGCTATGCTGGATGCCGCGATGAACGTGTAACCAAAAATGGGTTTGCGCGCGAAAGTGGGAATGATCTCGCTGACCACGCCCATGGCCGGAAGGATCATGATGTACACAGCGGGGTGCGAGTAAAACCAGAAAAGATGCTGGAAGAGAATGGGATCGCCGCCGAGAGCCGGATTGAAAAAACCGAGGTGGAACATGCGCTCAAGGCCTGCTAGAAGAAGAGTGATGGCGATGACCGGCGTTCCGAGGATAAAGATGATGCTGGTGGCGTACTGTGCCCAAACGAAAAGCGGCAACCGGAACCAAGTCATGCCAGGTGCGCGCATGGTGTGGATGGTAACGACGAAATTCAAGCCGGTGAGGATCGAAGAAAAACCGTTGATGAAGATACCGATGACGGCGGGCGTCACGGCGGAATTCGAGTAGACGCTGCTGAGCGGCGTGTAAAAGGTCCAACCTGTATCCAAGCCGCCGGTGGCGAAGGAATAGAGGACGAAGCAGCCACCAGTGATATAGATGTACCAGCTGAGAAGATTAAGTTTGGGAAAGGCGACGTCTTTCGCGCCAATCATCAAGGGAATGAGAAAGTTCCCGAGCACGGCCGGGATGGAAGGAATCAGGAAGAAGAAAATCATGGCTACGCCGTGCATGGTAAAGAGCTTGTTGTACGTTTCGGGCGTAACCAGATAACCCGCGGGAGTGAGCAGGTGAATGCGGATCATGGTGGCGAAAATGCCGCCAACGAAAAAGAAAAAAGTGACGGAGGCGAGGTAAAGCAGCGCAATGCGCTTATGGTCGGTCGTCAAAAGCCAGGAACGAATGCCGTACGTGGCATTGAGATAGTGCTCTTCCGGCAACTGATAGACCGGCGCTTGTAGTGGTGTCGTACTCATAGCCTATTTCTTCCCCGGTGCCGTCACGCCCGCGCCAGTCGCAGGCACCGGCTGCGATTGCAGCGACTTGATGTAGGCGGTCAGACTCAAAATCTGTTCTTCCGTCAACTGCCCTTGAAACGACGGCATGAGTGGCTGATAACCAGCGACAATCTTAGCGTTCGAAAACAGAATAGATTCGCGAATGTAAGGTTCGTCCGCGGTAACGGTCGAGCCGTCGGCCAAGCGAACCGTGCCGCCATAAACTCCGTTGAGGGAAGGAGCGCGGCCCGTGCCATTGCTCAAATGGCAAGTGCTGCAGGCTTTCTCGGCAAACAGTTTTTCTCCCGCGACGACAGGATTGGCATCTTCGCCGGTAGAACCAGAAAGCCACGCAGCATAATCGGAGGGCTCCATCACGGTGACCCATCCGCCCATCACGGCGTGATTTGTGCCGCAATATTGCGAGCAGAAGAATTCGTAGCGGCCCGGCTTGGTGGGGCGGAACCACATGGTGTTGTAATGGCCCGGGACGACGTCCATCTTTACGCGAAACGCGGGAACGAAAAAGTCGTGGATGACGTCCTCGCTGGCGAGCACGAGCTTAACGTCGCGGCCGACGGGAACATGCAGTTCGTTGATCTCCCGGTGGCCATTGGGCTGCTGAATTTTCCACATCCATTGCTTGCCGATGACGTAGATGTCCAGGGTGTCTTGAGGGGCATGGCGGAAGTCGACGTAGACAACCGCACCCCATCCAAACATAGCCAAGGCCAGTATCGCGGGAAATACGATCCAAGTGACTTCGAGGCGCATATCACCGTGAATCGGAACGCCGATTTCGTTCTTGCTCTTGCGGTGGAATTTGAAAAAGAAAATCACGATCGCCGCGGTGATCGCAACAGAGAAGAAGACGGACACGAGGATCAGAAACGTCATCAGCGAGTCTACGCTGGGAGCGAAGTTGGAAGCCTGATCCGGATAAAATGGCAGTTGCGACTGCACGGCTTAGTGGGCTCCTTGAAATTTCGTTCGCGCGGCGGCGATATCGCGCCGGCGGAAAAGTAACATCCCCGCGACCAGTCCCAGAATCGTCAGAACGCCACCGAGGCGGATGACCTTGAGAATGGAAGAGCTGTAGCGGGCCGACGTGGGGTCGTATTGGTAACAGAAAAGCAGCGCTCGATCGATGGGCGTGCCGATCTTGCCGGCGGAGGCATCGACGAGGCCGAGGCGCAGGTCGCGGGCGGGATACTCGACGCCGTAGAAATAGCGCGAAATGCGGCCGTCGGGGGTTAACAGCATGATGCCGCTGGCGTGCGCGAAAAGATTGGATTTCTCGTCAAACGAATAGCGGAAGTTAGCAGCTTTGGTCAGGGCATCGATGGACTCTTTGGAACCGGTGAGAAAATGCCAGCCGCCGGCTGTTTCCGGGCGGCGGAAATGGGTTATGGCCGATTCTTTTTTCTGAGCGGCCATGTCCGGGCTCTCGCGCGGGTCAAAGCTGACGAAGACCACCTCGTAGTCGCGGCCGGGATTAAAAGAGAGCATGCGCAGGGCGCCGACAACGCCTTGTTCGGTCTGATTGCAGAGCATGGGGCAGCCGTAGTAGACGAGCGCAAGGAGAATCGGCTTCTGCGTGAAATAGGCGCGGAGCTGGACATTGCGGCCTGTCTCGTCGCGAAAAGCGAGATCGAGCGGCAAATGGGCGTTGAGCGGCGGCTCGAAGCCGACATTTTGCAGGACGGCAGGCATATTCTGCGCAGCTGGACCCGTGCTGCTGGGCACAGCTTGAGCGCCAGTTGCGCTGGCGCTCAGCAGCAGTGCGAAAACTCCGCAGATGACACGCGTCCCGTTCATGATCTTACTTTTTCTTCTCCGCCGCCGGGGCAGGCACGGCCGGCAAGCCTTTGGAAACGATAATCTTCATAGCCTCGTCCACTGGAATCTGCGCGATACCGGCTTGCTTGTCGGTCCAGGCGTATACTTCGTTCGCTGCTTCGTCTGCTTCCCGTTTATTTCGCAGATCCAGCTGTGGATCGTCGGGAGAGTAAGGAACGCCTTGCAAATATGGTGCACTCGGCACGGTAGGCCCGATGCCGCGGTGAACGGGAGCCATGGGGGTGTCGGAATCGACAGCCATTCTGGTCGTGAACCTGAAAATAAAAACACTGGCGATGAATGCGAGCGCGACAGATACCGCCAGGTAGAACAGGTACGCCAAAATCGTGCGGGTGTTGATGTCCGACGACTCGAACGCGACGTCCGCGTTTGTCGGCGGCTCGTTGCCCGGCTGGCCCGTGTTGTGATGCTCAGTACTCATGAACTTCAATGGCCTCTTCCAGTTTAGGATCGCCCAGCGGGAGAAGCGGCTGGGTCTTCAAATTTCTCGCAAAGACGGCAAACCAGATTCCGGCCAGCGCCAGGATTGCAGCGATGTCCATCAAGCCCGGAACGGCGCTCGACGTGAACTCCGGGCGCGTCAGCCAAAAAAGATCGACCAGGCGCATAAAGATCAGCCAGATCGCGACCTTGGGAAGCAGCTTGGCGCTGCGTTTTAGGTCGCGCGACAGAAGAGAAAAGAACGGCACAAAAAAATGGAAGATCAAGACCAGGACTGCGACGACGCCCCAAGCGCCGTAAAGTCTCGAGCGATAGAAGGTGATCTCCTCGGGTAGATTACCGGACCAGATGATCAAGAGCTGAGAAAAACCGAAATAAGCCCAGAGCATGACGAAAGCGAGCAGCAGCTTGCCAAGGTCGTGGAGGTGGCGACTCTGAACGATGCCTTCCATCGGCGCGGTCCGGGAGAGCAAGACAAGGACGGCGATCATGAGCGACATCGAGGAGATCAACTGTCCGATCACGAAGAGAAAACCGTAGATGGTCGAGGCCCA
>Ga0074044_10004290_pt1 | contig 11869 bp, 8 predicted proteins | sample BogForMeECP23OM1_FD_94443 | JGI IMG/M metagenome (GOLD analysis project Ga0074044, IMG submission 94443) | Bog forest soil microbial communities from Calvert Island, British Columbia, Canada - Bog Forest MetaG ECP23OM1 | ecosystem: Environmental > Terrestrial > Soil > Wetlands ...
ACCTTTTCGCGAATATCGACATTCGTCCAATTGATGGTTTTCAGTCCGGCTGCTGCCGCAGCGTCGTCCGCGTCCTCGGTTCTGGCCTTCACTGAGGCGTAGGTGTTGGTGTAATACGTCTCCACGCCGCGGGCTGAGGGATAATCGCTGTAATTGGCGTGGACGGAAACGAAGAGATTGGCTTGCGCCAGGTTGGCAATTTCTGCGCGCTTTTCGAGCGCGAGATAGTTGTCATCTTTCCGGGTGTAGATAACGTCGGCGGCCAGTCGGCTCTCGAGCAGGTGCCCGAGGCGTTCCACGATATCGAGCACCAGATCTTTTTCGAGCAGGCCTTGCCGCCCGACGCCGCCCAGATCCCAACCGCCGTGGCCGGCATCGAGCACGATGCGAAGCTTGGGGGCGTTGATGGGCATGAGGGTTTGCCCGAGCTCTAATGGTTTTGATGGCGCTGGGGAGCGCTGCTCATTTTCCTGCGCCGGCAATGATTTCTGCACGGTCGGCTTCAGCGTGCTGAAATCGAGCGCGATCGGGTTAAGCGAACTCTGGTTCGACTGATTCGGCTTCGCCGCGGGCTGATCCGCCGGATGCAAGTTGGTTGCAGCTGCAGTCTGGTCGGAGGGAGCGGGAGAGAAAAGATCGATCTTCGCCCGGGGTTGGGGCTTGGTTCCGGTTTTGCGCACCTCGACCACCAGGCGGTAGGGATTGGGCTGCAAGCTGACGGAGAAATCCGGGGCGCCGTTGGTTTCGAGCACTACGCGGGTTACTCCGGCCATGGGCTGAGCTACGCGGACACGTTGCAGCTGCGCATCGTTCACTGGAATCGTCCGGGTAGAAAGGCCCGCTGCCAGCGTGGTGTCATGCAGGTCGAAATAAATTCGCTCTGGATTCGGCAGGCGATGGGCTTCGTATTGGACCTGGTCCTGCATGTCAATTACGACGGTGCTGGAATCCGCCGAGGACCAATGCCGAATGCCGGTGACTTGCGGCAGCACGCCGGCTTCTTCCGCAGTCGCGGGGGATGGTTCGCTCTCCTCTTCTAGTTCTGTTGCTGCCGGCGTTTCTGTTACCGCAGGCTGTGCGGGAGTAATGGCCGGCACAATTGCTGCGGTCGCTGGCGGCTCGACTTGCGGAGGCGTGACGGATGCAGCCGAGCGAGCGCTGGCGGAGTTCAGGTTGCTGGCTTGGGCTGAGCGTGGACGATGGCCGAGGGTCCACCACACTCCCGCGCCCAACGCGACGGCGCACAACACGACCGCGGCCACCACTGCGAGGCCGGGCCGGGAGTGATCAAGTGTTTCGTCTTCATCTGCCGCTTGGGTGATGGGACGGCCGCTCGAATTTGAATTGTCATCTGCTACCAATTCCGAATTCTGTGCCGAACTTTTTTCTAAGTTGTTTCCTGCACTTTTTTCCGCAGTTTGGAGTTCAGCGCTGTCATTCAAGTTCTTTGCGAGAGTTTCTGTCGGCGTCTTCACCGTTTCAGAAAGACTCGGAGGAATTGCCTCAGGCTCGACTGCGAGTGGGTGGACGACCCGCCGTGAAATCTCGCGCAGCCGATCTTCTTCTTCCGGTTTCATGGCGGAGAGAATCAGTTCGGCCAGCAGGTTCAGACTGCGAACATCGCTGTCGTTGAATCCGTAGGGTTCATTGGAGAAAGCCTCCACCAACCCAACCACATTTTGTTTCGCTGAAAGCGGGATAGCGAGCATGGATCGCACGCCCAGGCGGCGGCAAGCCTGCAGGTTCACTCGCGGATCGATGTCGGCATCGTCGCAGCGCACGATGCGCCCGGACACCAGGCATTCTCCGGAAAATCCTGAGTTGGGATCGAGACGCATTCCGGCGTCAGGGGCAATGCTTCCGGCCGAAGCGCGGCAAATGATGGCATCACCCTCGGCCAGCGCGATGGCGACACCATCGGCGCCGGTAATTGCGAGTGCGCGATCCGCCACCAGTTGCAGGACTTCATCCAGCACGAATTGCTCAAGCTGCCAATCATCCGGAGGGTTCAAGTCCGCACCCTCGCGCAACTGTTGGGCGCGGCGGGTGCGAATTTGTTCGTGCAGGGCAGAGAATGCCAGGAGGGCCTGCAAAGCTTCGTGACCCAGGCATTCGGCTGGCCCCGGGGTGCGGCTTGCGGGAGGGGGAACTGGTGCGGGTTCTTCCTTGATCAACTCCAAGTCCGCATTGTTCACACTGGCGCTCATTACACTGAAACTCATGGAAACGGTTGAAAAATCTGTTTCGAGGCAGTCAGACTTTGCCGGTCGATCTGACGGTCAGTTCGAAGGTCAATCTTAGGGGGAAAACCTTCTACAGTGTAGCTATTTGTGCTCCCGCAGATGACGTCTGCGGAGTCGCTTGCCTTCGGCTGGGGCATTACTCGTAAGGTACAGCGGTTTGGCGGGAATCGCAATATTCTCAGCGCACGAAGGTAAGGAGCCTCGCCATGCTCTTTGGTAAGCTGCGAAACCCTTTCTGATTCATGCTCTTCGGGGTTGGAAGACGGGGGTCTCGCCAGTTCAGCCAGGCGGGAACGCGGGGCGTCCATTAGTTCTCGGAAGACCGTTGCGCGCTCGTGGGATTGAGGATATGCTTGCCTTTTGGAAGGATTTACAGGTTGTGGCGGGTGAATGAAGAGAAAAAGAAGTCGGGTTGGTTGTGGCCTCTAGGCGTGGTTGCTACCGGGCTGGGAGCGGCGGGAGTGGTGATTTTCCGCGGCTGCTGGCACCGCAAGATGAGTTGGCCAGTGCGCTTCCAGGATCACTCCTACCAGGTTTGCCTGGGGTGCGGCATCAAACGCCTGTTTGATGAGCAAGCCTTTCGCGCTTACGGACCCTACAGCTACGACCTCAATCGCCTGGTGGCTCGCGACCGAATTCGAAACAGTGAGTTGCAACCCGAGCCCAGTACCCACCGCACTGCCTCTTGAGGCCCGAGCCTCACTTCTTTCTCTCCACCAGGAATCGCGCTAGCGCTTTCAGCGTGTCGGCTTGCGAACCGAATCCTTCCAGTGAGCCCAGGGCTTTTTCCACCAGCAAGTCGGCTTTTTTCAGCGACTCGTCGATACCGAATAGGGATGGATAGGTTGCCTTTTCCGCTGCCGTGTCTTTGCCGGCGGTTTTTCCCAGTTGCTCGGAAGTCTGGGTGACATCGAGAACGTCATCCACGATCTGAAAGGCCAGACCGATAGATTTTCCGAAGGTTCGCAACTTCTCGATCGCGTCATCGTTGGCTTCGGCATAGAGTCCGCCGCTCACCACACTCGCGGTGATCAACGCGGCAGTTTTCGAGCGATGAATGTATTCCAGCATGGTCAGATCTGGTTGGTGATGCTCGGCTTCGAGGTCGACGACCTGGCCGCCAATCATGCCCTCCACGGTACCGGTGGCGCGGGCAATTTCTTCGATGATGCGCACTCGCGATTCCGCCGGACAGCGCAACCGAGCCAGCGTTTCATAGGCGTGAGTTTGCAGCGCATCGCCCGCCAAGATCGCAATCGCGTCGCCAAAGACTTTGTGACAAGTCGGGCGGCCGCGGCGCAAATCGTCGTTGTCCAGCGCGGGAAGGTCGTCGTGGATCAGCGAATACGTATGCAGCATTTCCAGCGCAGCCCCTACCTCCTCGATGCCTGCGGGAAGGGAACTGGCGATCATCCTTCCCGCTTCCATGCACAGAATGGGCCGCAGTCGCTTGCCGCCGGCAAAAACGCTGTGGCGCATCGCCCGATGAATGGAAACCGGATGCTGGGTCGGCGGAGGCAGCAGGCGTTCCAGAGCCGCGTCGGTCAGTTTTCGGCCTGCCTCCACGTTGTCATTGAGCATGACGGTGAGTATAGCAAGCGGCCGTTGGCGCGCGCGGGCAGCGGGATGATTTCAAATAAAGATTTCAAATAAAAAGGACGCCACGGAGGCGTCCTTTTGATTAATTTGCGGCTACTTCTACGCGGCTGCGGATTGCGTCATGGACCCATTTCTCAGCGCAGTTCTGAGAATGCCCTGAGTATCAGATGGAGGACAGACATCGACGGCGCCAGCGTTCACCGCTGCTGTCCACATATCTTCGTCGGCCAAGCGGTGGGTGCAGACGATACACGCTTTGGGAAACTCACGCGACAGATGCTCGACATCGGACAGAGAGGCTGCTTCCATGTCCAGAATGGCGATGCCCGCACGGTGCTTGGCGATGCTGGTGCGCAGTTCGCCCAGGGACTGGACCTGGTGGACCGAACTGAAAGTATTGGCAAGGGCGGAAACGAGAGACTGCGCTACCCTCGAATCGCTCTGGAGGAGTACCACATTGAGAGGCTGCATTACTTCCCTCTGCTTCTACCGCTAGGCACGGCGACCGGGGCTGTGGCAGCGTTGCACGGGAGTGAACGCTGGTACAGACGTTAATACTGATGAGCGGCGTAGTACCGATGCGGCCTTTTGCTTTACCTCTTCCCCACCGCGCTCTCGGTCAAGGGCTCAAACGACTCAGCCTGGAGCTTCCCATTCTGTTTTAGCAGGATTTCCACTTTGCCTTCGGCCTGCTCCAATTCCTTGCGGCAAGTGGCTGAGAGTTGCATGCCCTCCTCAAAAAGCGTCAGAGACTTTTCCAGGGGCACTTCTCCCTTTTCAAGTTCCTGCACGATCTTCTCCAAACGCTGGAGGCAATCTTCAAATTTTGCCAACGGGCTTCTACTCCAATAACGTATTCTAACTCACTTAGGCACGAAACGTGTCAATCATAAAACGCACTTTAATGAAGATTTAACAAACCTATACCGAAGTGGGACGAGATGTCCCCAAGGCCTCCAGAACATCCACCGCCAACCTATATCGCCCCATGGGCGCGCTGATCTGCGCTCCTTGTGCCATTTCGCGCACCGCGACCAGCATCTCGCGCGCGATTGCGACGCCTTCTTCGCGCGCGGCCTCCGGGGTTTTAGCTCTGACCATGCGCTCCAGAATGGAGTCTGGAACTGAGACTCGCAACTCGTTTTTCATGAATTCCGCGTTGCGTACGCTCAGCAGCGGCCAGATTCCGGCAATCACGGGAATCCGGCAATGCTCGATCCGGCGCAGGAAACTCTCCAGCAGGCTGAGATCGAACACCGGTTGGGTCACAACATACTCGGCGCCCGCCTGCACTTTGTACTCAAAGCGCCGGATTTCCTCCTCCATGTCGCTCAGCCCGGGGTTGGCGCCAACGCCGATCACGAAAGTCGTGCCCGCGCCAATGGGGTTGCCGCCAATGTCGAGGCCGCGATTCAGATTGTGAACGATGTTCACCAGTCCGATCGCGTCCACGTCAAACACCGCGGTGGCATCGGGATAGCTACCCATCTTCGGCGGATCTCCGGTGATGCAGATCAGGTTGCGAATGCCGGTCGCCGCTGCTCCCAGCAGATCGGATTGAATGCCCAGAACGTTGCGGTCGCGACAGGTGTAATGCAGGATGGCTTCGATGCCCACTTCCTGCTGGATAAGCAACGACAGCGCCTGATTGCTCATGCGCGCCGAGGCCCGCGGACTGTCCGGGATGTTGATTCCGTCCACGCCCACCGACTTGACGAAACGGGCTCCTTCGATTTCCTTGCGAATGTCCGTTCCCTTGGGCGGAACAATCTCAACCATGGTCAGGAATTCACCCGAGGCCAGCTTGGCGCCCAGCCGGGAACGCTTGTCAATCGGTAGGGCTGCCGCAGCGGCCGGCGTGGCCTGGCCCGTGGCTGGCGCCGAACTTACCTTCGCCCGCGCATCTCCTACTCGCAGCGCAGATTTCATTACCCGGATGTGGTCGGGTGTGGTGCCGCAACAGCCGCCCACGATGCGCACACCGGCGGCGACAAACTTGCGTGCGTAGCTGGCCATGTACTCCGGCGAACAAAGATAGATATTCCGGCCCTCGACGGAGCGCGGCATGCCGGCATTGGGTTGCGCTGCGAGAGGCACCGACGTAACCGCTCGCATGCGCTCCACCGCATCGAGCATGGCTACCGGGCCCACGCTGCAATTGCAGCCAATAATGTCCACGCCCCACTCTTCCAGTCGCGGAGTAAAAATTTCCGGGGTCGAACCATCAAGACAATTCCCGTCCTCATCGATGGTGACATGCGCTACCACCGGGATTTTCGGATTCACCTCGCGCGCGGCCAGCACGGCTTGATGCAGTTCTTCCAGATAGCCGAAGGTTTCGAGCATCAGCAGATCCACGCCGCCTTCGACCAGCGCCGCAATCTGCTCGTGAAAGGCGGTGCGAGCCTCCTCAAAAGAGGTTTTGCCCAGGGGCTCAATGCGCACTCCGAGCGGGCCGACCGAGCCTGCGACCCAGACGTCGAAGCTCTTGGCAGCTTCCCGCGCCAACCTCGCTCCAGCAAGATTGATCTCGCGCACCTGGCTGGCCATGCTGTGCCGAGCCAGGCGAAATGAGTTTCCCCCAAAAGTGTTGGTTTCAATAATCTCCGCGCCTGCCTGCAGATACTCGTGGTGGATACCTCGAATCAGGTCAGGCTGCGAGAGGTTCAACTCGTCATAGCAGCGATTGATGAAGATCCCCTTGCTATAGAGCAGGGTGCCCATCGCGCCGTCGCAGAGCACAGCGGACTGCTTCATCCGGGTCAGTAGGTCTGTAACCATTGACTTCAGAATACAAGAGGACGGTTGCTTTTGCATCTGGGCGGGCGGGCCGCCGAAATTCCTCGAAGTGGCTCTGTTATAATCCGCTTTCTTGCATCTAAATCTCTATCCTTCTTGCTCTTCGGAGTTCCAGGTTTGAAGAGAATTTTAGCCAGCATTTTTGTGCTCGTAGCTGCCAGTGTGACCATTATTTCCTGCGGAAGCAGTAGCTCTTCCACCAAGACGCACAAACCCAGCGGCCTTCCCTTTCGCGTGTTCATTTCGAACCCGCTTTACCCGGGCACAACAACCGGCGTAACCGGGGCGAATCTGCCCGTGCTGAACATTGTGAATGCCGCGATCGATGAAGACGTGCTTTCTACGTTTGTCGTCTCGTTGGCGGGCGACAGTAGCCAGCCCGGGCTTATGGCCCTCGCACCGAATCTGAAGTACACGTTGGTTTACAGTCAGAACGGCAATACCGTGACCGTGGTCGACAACTCGGCCGAACAGGTGGCGACCGCCGCCGGATCTACCAGTTCGTTGCCGCCCTACACACTGCCCGGTTTTACCGAGAGCATCGCCGTCAGCCCGTTCGCCACCCAGGCCTACGCTGCGGTGCCGACTGCCCCGGTCGTTGGCGAGGCTCCAGGTGCGGTCGAAGTGCTGAACTTACAGAATGGAGGGATTGCCGCATCCATTCCCGTGCCGGGCGCGCACTTTGTGGTGTGCTCCCCGGATGGCAACCACGTCCTGGTTTTCAGCGATAACTCGGACACGGTAACCGTGATTACTACGATCCTGATCGGGACCACAACCGATCCTCGAAGTTACATTACCGGCTTCGACCGCCCGGTGTGGGGCATTTTTACTAATAGCAGCACGGCTTTCGTCATAAATTGCGGCCCACAATGTGGGGGGACGGCGGCAGGGGTTAGCGTCGTCAACCTGGGCGCGGCTACCGCCGCGAGCACGATTCCGGTCCGTGCCGCAACCTATGGCTTGCTGAGCGGCTCTAATTTGTACGTGGCCGGAACCCCGCCGGGAACGAATACTTGTACCGGGGCAAAAACGGCCGCCACTAGCTGCGGTCGCCTGAGTGTGATTGACACTAACGCGATGACGGTTACGGGTTCCGCTGTCATCGCGGACGGTTACCACGATCGCATGCAGATAAGCCAGAACGGGCAGCTCTACGTTGGTTCTCACAGCTGCACTAATATCAATATTCCCGGGGGCGAGGTTCGCGGCTGCTTGTCGATCTTCAATACGAATAGCGGCGACGTCGTGATTCCGCCAGCTAATGGAGATGTGACCGGCATCCAGCAAATCCGAGGGCGCGATGTAGTTTATGTGGTCCAGAACGCCGGACTCGCAATCTACGACACCGATACCAATCAGCTGCAGGTCACGCCGGGAGACGTCCTCAACAATAACGGCCAGGTGGATATTGTTGGTCAGCTCTATGATGTGAAGCTGGTGGATTGATCAGGGCTCTTGTCGGGCCAGCCTGTGCTGCTGAGCCGCAAAAGTCCGCCCCCGAGGAGATGCCCCTTTTAATGTGGTTTGCTCCGCTGGTTGCCGCTGCGAACCGCGCCCGCCCAGTTCCCCAGTCGGGCTCGCGGCGGTCAAGCAGTCGGTCTTATCCATTGGGGCATGATTCGCACTGGCGGCATTACCGCATCTTTTGGCAAACCCCAGTTTCCACGCGCTGCTTTGGCGCGTTTCTTGGCGAGTGCCTGCCCTTTTCGCATTTCCAGCCGAGCCTCAGGCGAATGTGCCAATAACTCGCGAATTCGCATTTTGGCTTTGTACAGTTGGGATTTCGAGTTGCCCACGGAGCAGCCCAGCATCTCCGCGATCTCCTGGTGTTCATAGCCCTCGACTTCGTGCAGCACGAAGATGTTCCTGTACCCCGGGGGAAGGTCTTTAAGGGCGCGGGCCAAAGTAACACGGTCGACACAGCCTGCCAGACCGCTGTCTCTGGTCGCGATCTCGCGGCGAAGCTTACTACCGTCCTGGTTGTCGAACGGCTCGTCCAGCGAAACCTGGCACAGTGACTTTTTGCGAAAATGCATCAGCACCGTATTGACCGAAAGGCGGTGCAGCCAGGTCGAAAACGCTGAGTCTCCACGAAAGCCCGCGATCTTACGGAAGGCCTGCAGGAACGCATCTTGGGTAAGGTCCTCCGCCTCCGCGGCGTTGTTGGTCATCCGCAAACATACCGAGTAGATCCGTCCCTTGTGTGCGTGAAACAGCGCGGCAAATGCGTCCCCATCGCCCTGCTGGGCGCGCTTGACCAAATCAGAACCCAGCGGGTCCTCGCGCGTAGTGGCAAAGTCGTTGTTCACCAGAGTCTCCTTTTAGATGTCCAGTCCAAGTTGTGGCTGACGGATGAAGTGGATTCATCCAATTTGTTACCTGAGGATAGAGTCGACAGCGGGAGTGGGTCTATCGAGCGCGGTCTGTATCCGTCGTCAGTTGCTCCTGTAGAAGACCGACGGCCGGGAAATTCAGTCGAAACAAGTATTTTTTTTCTCTCGGCAGATTCCGCCTTTCTTGTCACTGCGTGGCTGCTCCTCGTGCTTCCCGAAGACCACCGATGTAAATAGGATTGAGGATTGTTAGGTTTTGAAAACGTCAAGGAAGCGCTCTGGACGAATACAGGGCCAGCCCGATAGCCGCGCATGGCCCGACTAATTTATTCCTTGCCTTAGCCCCGACGCGAGGGGCGGAAGGCAGGCGCTGGATCGAACCTCCCCGTTTGTAGCCGGCGCTTGCCTGCTCTGCAATGTGGTCGGTCTGCCCTTGTTCTTCACCTCATTCTCAGGAAAGCGGAGGATCAGTCACGTGACCCTGGAGATGCCCGCTGCGACCTTTGCGAGCCAGTGTTTGCATGATGCCGATTTGGGACAATTGGCGTCCCTACGACCGCGGACCACAATTCCATGTGTCAACGAGTACTTTTAACAGGTGTGCTAAATTGCTCAGACCGCACTAGATCCCGTTAATAAACTCTTGAAATATTGTGGGGGAGGTTCTATGAGTGCATTTCGTATTTTGCTGGCTGACGATCACCCGATATTCCGTTTTGGGCTGTGCTCGATGCTTCGGTCTCACGAAGGATGGGAGGTTTGCGGAGAGGCCGCTGACGGACGGGATGCGGTAGAGAAGTGCAAACAACTCAAACCAGATCTTTTTATTCTGGACATTTGCTTGTCGGAACTGAATGGCCTGGAAGTGGCCCGGCAAATCCTGAAACACAATCCTGACCAGGTAATACTGGTGCTTACCGCCGTGGATTCCGAGCAAGTGATCCGCGAGTGTTTGGAATTGGGGGTTCGCGGGTTTGTTTTTAAGTCCGACGCATCCGAGGATCTAGTGGCTGCGGTAGAGGCACTGCAACGGCAAAAGTCCATCTTCAGCTCGCGAGTGTCCGATCTGATCATGGACAGTTACAAGCGACATAAAGATGGTGCAGCCGCGGACAGCGTGACCGGATTGTCACCTCGAGAGCGTGAGGTCGTGCAGTTGGTATGTGAGGGCAAGGCTTCCAAGGAAATCGCCGCTATCCTGAACGTTTCGTTGGCAACAGCGGAAACGCATCGCAGCAATATCTTGCGCAAGCTGAGGCTTCATTCCATCGCCGAGTTGGTGCTTTACGCGGTGAGGAACGAAATTGTCCACGTGCATTTTCCACCGGTGTTGCACTTCCCAAATCCGGAAGTCGAACGTAAGCGTTCACTTGCACTTTCACGCAGCTGTGTACTTTCTGGCGGTGCAGTGCTTCCCAAGGAAGGGAATGGCCGGGCAAATGTTGTCGCTAAGGGCCTTGACTGAAATTATCGCTTGCCTCGAGCCAATTGCTGAACGCCACGGGGATGCCTGAAATCGGGTACCACCTTTTGCGCCCTTTGCCACAAAGGCGGGTGCTCGATTTCCAATTCAATATCCAATACGCCGCAGCGTACAGGTAGAACGTCGGGTGTGGGCTTCTACTTTCGGGTCACAAGATTCGTCACGGTTCCAGCACCAATTCATGCGCGCGAGCCTTTTCTACGGCAGGCGCCGAGAACGGCCAGGCAAACGTGAATCCCTCGTACCACGCTTTCCACTGGTCGGTGAAATAAGGGCTAAACAGATTTCCTGCCTCGCCGGTCACCAGGTTCAAAGTGGACTGATCAAGGTCTGCGAGATCCACCGTCATTCGTTCCGACGGCCCATGTGTACGCGATACTGCTTTCACGGTGTACTCGCTTCCCGATAGTCGCTGCAGTCCCGGCCCCGCCCAGTGTCGCAGCAGCGGAACCTTGCCAAAAATGGGATGTTGAATTTCGACGCGATGAAAATCTCCCCACTTCCACGTGTTCAGGTCTTGTGGCGCAGGTGCAAAGTGCGCTGGATTGGAATCCACTGCGGCCTCGATGGCGGCCGTCAGAAGTTCGTCGTAGTTTGCATAAGCATCGGGCAACCAGCGCTTGGGTTGGTGCTCGACGACATTCTCCAGCCAAACCGTGCTCATCATCCAACTGTAGCTCTTCCAACTAAGAGTGGTTTCGAGTTGTTGCGGATCTTTAGGTGCCACGCCCAGCTTGGGTTCGAGCAGCAAACGCACTAACTCCTCCCGCGCCCGGACCGCGATCGTGGGTGCCGCAGAGTTCTCAATCATCCTTCCATCCCACTGCCGCAGGATCTCAGTCGCCGCTTTCGCACGAACCGAAGGATGCTTGGCATGGTCGACTGCATACACGAACCGCTCCGCGAAAAAACGGTCCATCTCGGAATAGATATCGGTTTCGAGCGCCAGCATGTCCGCTGCAGAAAACTTCCTGCCTGATTCCAGCACGCGGTAAATGCGCGCCGATCGCCATGGAGCCTCCCATTCCGTGCTGAGAGAATATCGATACGTATCCGGCGTGATCCGGCTATTCGCGGTGGCGATGATCCCCGCAGGCGGATTGAACACGCTGGGCAGCTTGTCGAACGGGACGTAGCTCAACCATTCATGCGCATTGTCGCTGCCGTTTTCCGGCAGGCCGCCGTCGCCCGCAGCCCGGACAGGAATTTTTCCCGTAGCCTGATAGCCAATATTGCCATCCACGTCGGCATACACAACGTTTTGAGCCGGAGCATCGAACTCTGAAAAAGCTCGCCTGAACTCCTCCCAATTTTGCGCTGAATCGATTGCGAAGAGCGGACTGCGCATGCCGTCGTACAAGGTCCAACGCAACGCCAGCCTGCGCGTCTCGCCGGGAACCAACTCCGTA
>Ga0074044_10004291_pt1 | contig 11868 bp, 5 predicted proteins | sample BogForMeECP23OM1_FD_94443 | JGI IMG/M metagenome (GOLD analysis project Ga0074044, IMG submission 94443) | Bog forest soil microbial communities from Calvert Island, British Columbia, Canada - Bog Forest MetaG ECP23OM1 | ecosystem: Environmental > Terrestrial > Soil > Wetlands ...
AATCAAACCGAAGAAGATACGGTGCCATTGCGGCCGGATTGGCTTTCGACCACCAGCCCGACTACCCAGGTATTCGGCGTGAGCCTGGCTTCCACGTTCGGTTCCGCTTGGACAAATGAACTTCGCTTCAGCTACAACCGGTTCAATGAAGCCATCTTCCCGGTTGACCACAACGTCAACCCAGTCACTTACGGCCTCAATACCGGTGTCACCGATCCGCGGCTGTTCGGGTTCCCGCGCATCAACCCAGGGACGGACGCATTTAACTACATGGGCGGCAATTCAAGCTGGCCCCTGGAAACCACCCCCAGCAAGGCGGATAGTTTTTCCGACACTGCCACCTACACCCACGGCAAGCATTCCATCCGCTTCGGCGGGTCCTTCCACTACGGCGATGTGGATTATTACCGTGCTGGTTATGGACGAGGCCGCATCGATTTCAGCGACCTGACTGATTTCATGGATGGGAATGTGCGCCGCTGGCGTTTCCTCTACGGCGATCCCTCGCGCACCGTCAGCCAGAAGTCCTTCGGCTTTTCCGCCCAGGACGATTTCCGGGTCCGCTCCAACGTGACTCTGAACCTCGGCTTGCGCTACGACGTCACCGACCCAATCAAGGACTCGCGCAATCTGCTGGCCAACTATGTCCCAACCTCGCAGTCGGGCATCGTCCAGGTAGGCCAGGGCATCAGCTCTCCGTATCCAACCAATTACAACAATCTGTCTCCACGCGTAGGCGTAGCTTGGGACGTCTTCGGCACCGGCAAGACGGTGTTTCGTTCCGGGTTCGGCATCATCTTTGAACAACCATCGATCCGAACTTTCATGTTCAACGGCGGCGGTCTCAACCTGAACCCGAGTGGTGTTCCGTATGTCGACGCGAGCGGAAATGTGGTACAACCCACAGGCACCATCACGTCGTTTCTCCAGGAATCGAGCGATTACACCCAGATTAACTGGAGTTCCTCAGGTGGACCCATTTTCCCCCCAGCTGCTGGGAACCAGTGCAGCCTTAGCAGCCAATGCAATGTGTTTGCCGTGGACCAGCACCTGAAGACTCCCTATGTGATGAACTGGAATTTCAACGTGCAGCAGCAGTTGACAAAGTCGGCGGTCCTGCAGATCGCCTACGTCGCCAACCATGGCGTCAAGCTGTACAGCATCACCGATATTAACCAGGTGAACTATGCCAACGACGACGGATCCGAAACCGTCGGGCGGCCGCTTAATACGAACTGTCCGGTAAGCGAAGGAGGTCTAGGTACAGGTGGGCCGTGTTTTCCGTGGCTTGGCTTTTTCAACTATCTCAGCAATCACTCGGATTCTATTTACAATTCCCTGCAAGTTACCTTGACCAAGCGTTATTCCCACGGGCTCTATCTGCTCGCGGGTTACACCTGGGCACATGCGATCGATACTGCGACCAGCAATTTGGCCGGCGTGCCCCCGGACAGCACCAACTACAACGAAGAGCGCGGCAATGGCGATTACGACATCCGGAATCGCTTTACGCTTTCCGTTACTTACGATTTGCCATCCGTCAAGACGAAGTGGCAGATGCTGGAAGGCTGGCAGGCAACCAGCATTGTCAACCTGCAAAGCGGTGAACCCTACACCCTCGGCGATTATGGCGACGACATCAGCGGCACCGGCGAATCTAACGACCGCTGGAACATGACAGGGCCGGCGAGCAATATCCACTGGTCTCCGTCAACGACGATTCCTTACATTAATCCAAACGGGACTCCGACTAATCCAACTCTTCCGTTCAATACCGACATCAACGGCGACGTGACGAGTGGCGCCACTCCTGCCGCGCAGTTATGCGTGACCCAGGCTTTTGCAACTGGGGGCCAAGCGGCGGCCGATCAGCTTGGTGGACCAAATGGATATGACTTAGGCTGCTACGTTGTGGGCAATACCGTAATTACGCCTCCTGCACTGGGATCGCAGGGGGACATGCACCGCAATATTTTCCGCGGGCCGGCGTTCGCAAACTGGGACTTCTCCCTCGCCAAGGTCTGGAAGCTGAATGAGCGAGTGAAATTGCAGTTTCGCGGTGAAGTGTTCAACATTCTGAATCACGCCAACTTCGACGTCTTCACTATGAACACGGACTTATCGAGCCCGTCCTCGGTCGGCTTGGTCATCTTCACGCCCGATGTCGCCTCTTCCAACCCGGTCATAGGTTCCGGCGGCTCGCGCCACATTCAATTGGGAGCGAAAATTATCTGGTAAGACTTGAGAGAGAAGTCGATAGTCTGAGGCGCGCTCCTGACGCTGCGTACTACGCGGTAGCCGGGTTTTATTTTGCGTTCTAGTTCGGCGATTTCGCCGCAATCAATCCAGGCAAGAAAGTTACCGCCTGAGGAGGTTTTCTTGACTTTACTACGCTCTCTTGTATGTGTCGCAATCATCGGCGCCGCTCATCTAACTTTCGCGCAATCGGCGCAGACCCCGCCTGCCGACACATCCCGTCTGGCCGGCTACTCCTCGCAGTCCTCCCAGACCGAGCGCGACTGGGAGAAGAAACTTCAGGCTGGCATCGTCCCGGAAAATTTGCGTCAGAACATGCAGCGTTTGAGTGCGCGTCCGCACCACGTGGGTTCTCCCTACGACAAAGACAATGCCGACTGGATTCTCTCCAAGTTCAAAGAATGGGGATTTGACGCTCACATTGAAACCTTCCAGGTGCTCTTCCCGACGCCCAAGGAGCGCATCGTCGAGATGATCGAGCCGACCAAGTTCCGGGCCAAGCTGCAGGAACCTGCGGTCCCCGGCGATCCGACCTCCAATCAAACCGCCGAACAGTTGCCGACCTATAACGCCTATTCCATCGACGGAGACGTGACCGCCCCGCTGGTGTACGTGAACTACGGCAACCGTGAAGATTACGAGCAACTCGACCGCCTGGGGATTTCCGTCAAAGGTGCAATCGTAATCGCGCGCTATGGCGAGGGCTGGCGCGGCATCAAGCCCAAAGTTGCCGCCGAGCATGAGGCGATTGGTTGCATTATTTATTCCGATCCCAGGGACGACGGCTTCTTCAACGGCGACGATTATCCCAAGGGTGGATGGCGGCCGCGCGAAGGCGTGCAGCGCGGCAGCGTCATGGACACCGACTACCCCGGCGATCCTCTGACCCCCGGAGTCGGCGCTACGGCCGACGCCAAGCGGCTCGACATCAAAGACGCGAAAACCATCACCAAGATTCCCGTGCTGCCGATTTCCTGGGGCGACGCCCTGCCCCTGCTCACCGCCTTGCAGGGACAGATTGCGCCCGAAACATGGCGAGGAGCCTTGCCCATCACCTATCACGTCGGCCCCGGTCCCGCGAAAGTTCATCTGAAGGTAGCTTCGAACTGGGACCTGAAGCCGGTCAACGACGTCATCGCCACCATGCGCGGCTCCGATGCGCCCGACGAGTGGGTGATCCGCGGCAATCACTACGATGCCTGGGTCAATGGCGCCGATGACCCAATCTCCGGCATGGTTACGGTTTTAGAAGAAGCTCGCATGCTCGGCGATCTGCATAAGCAAGGTTGGAATCCGAAGCGGACCATCATTCTCTGCGCCTGGGACGGTGAAGAGCCCGGCCTCTTGGGCTCGACCGAGTGGGTCGAAACTCATGGCGACGAACTGCAGAAATATGCCGTCGCTTACATTAATTCCGATAGCAACGGCCGGGGCTTCTTCCACGCCGGTGGCACGCATGACTTACAACACCTCATTAACGATGTAACTCATGACCTTCAAGATCCCGAGAAGCATATCTCCATCCAGCAACGAGCGCGTCTCCAGCAGATTGCCCGGGCACACAATGCCGAGGATCGCGCCGAGATAAGAAAAAACAACGATGTGCGGATCGGCGCGCTGGGAGACGGTTCGGACTACACCGCGTTCATGGACCATGCTGGCATCTCCGCTCTCAACCTCGGTTACGGCGGTGAGAACGATGCCGACTCCTATCATTCCATCTATGACGACTTCTACTGGTACACCAAGTTTGTGGATACCGATTTCTCTTACGGCCGCGCCCTGGCACAGACTGGCGGAACTGCGGTCATACGCCTGGCGGATGCCGACGTGATTCCCTACGAGTACGACGCCGAGGCGGAGACCATCGGACGATACGTGAAGGAGCTGGAGAAGTTGCTCAAAGACAAGCAGGAAGAAATCACCGAGCGCAATTTGGAGTTGAAAGAAGGCGTGTTCACTGCCACTGCTGACCCACGCAAGACCTTTGTTCCTCCACCAGCCAAGCCGGTTCCACCGTTCATGAACTTTGCCCCGCTCAAGAACGGAGTTGAGGCGATCAAGAAGAGCGCGGAGCGTTACCAGTCGGCGTTTGCCAAATGGCAGGCTGCCGGAACCGCTTTGCCGGCCCAGACCACCGCCGCTCTGAACGCCGACCTGATGCAGATTCAGCGAACGTTTCTAACCGAGAAAGGCCTGCCGGAGCGTCCATGGTTTAAGCATCAGGTCTATGCTCCCGGCGCCTACACCGGTTATGGGGCCAAGCCGATTGCAGCGGTTCGTGAATACATGGATCAGGAAAAATGGCAGGAAGCTGATGCTCAGGTTCCGATAGTCGGTCAGGTGCTGGAGAATGTCGCCGCGGCAATCGGCAAAGCTGCGGATGATCTGGAGAAGGCGCTGGCGCAGGGACAGTAGGCCGCGTTACCAGTCCTGGATGTGTATCAGCAACAGGATCACAGTTGCTGCCAGCGGCACGGCAAGACCGGCGCGCAGGTTGCCGGTGGCTTTCGAAATCACTCCCACCATCCACGGCAATATCGCCGGTCCTAGCGACGCTAAGGAAAACATCACTGATCCGATGCTCCGGGCAGCCACCCCGAAGCGATGCGAGAAGCGCGCGACTGTGATGGGATACAAGGTGGCAAAGCTCAATCCGGTGATGAGTGCGGCGGCAGTGACGCCCGGCAGGCTCGATGACCACAGCATCAGCCCAATCCCCGCCGTCCCCGTTAAAAAGCCCACCTGCAGCACGCGCCGCTCCGGGACGTGTTTCAAAATCAGGCCTGCCGCGGCCCGGCCCAACATCAGTGCCGACCAGAAAAAAGCCGGCATCATGGGTCCCATCGCCGCTCCACCAGATCCCATCCGGGCCACATACGAGCCAATCCAGCCACCCACCGCAGTCTCTGCCCCGGGGTAGAGAAAGAACACCGCGGCGAACAGCCATATTGCGGGATCCTTGCAGATTTTCCGCCACGCGACCGGCGAGTCGCTGGCCTTGACCGCATGGGGAAACGGCAGGTTGCGCACGCTCACAGCGAGCAGCACAAGAAATACAGACACGGCACCGAGAAAAACGGGAATCAAGTGGTGCCGTTGCGCCCACGCCACCAGCACCGAGCAGAGGACGGCGCCCACTCCCCAGTAAAAATTCAACAGGCTTACGGCCGCCGCCCGCGAATGTGGAGTAATTTCTGCGATCATCAAATTGTCGGTGGGGACAATCAAACCCACGCCCAGCCCATACACCGCGACCGACACCATTCCTAAAGCGGGCGATCCCAGGTAGAGCGTGGCCACGCCGCCGGCCATCAGCAGCAGTCCGAAAAGAAATGCCGGACGGAATCCCGCCCGTGCCAACAGAATCCCGGAGATTTGCACGCCCGCAAGCGAAGCCAGGAACTGCACCAGAAAAAGGTTGCCTGCCTGCGTGTCGTTGAGCGCCCAGCGCGCGATCAGGATGGGCAACATTGGGCCCAGCAGAGTGGTCAAGATGCCCGTGGGGAGGAAGGCGATCTGGGCGGCCAGAACCAGCAGCCGATTCGACCCGGGCCCGGGGTGCTCATGTTGAGGGCTCGCCATGCGGAAAGCAGTTATTCCCAATTAAGATTGCGAGAACTTTCCAGCATAGCGTAACAGCAGTGATTCTTGGGTTGCCGCGAAGATAAGGAAACAGCTCACGCAGCGAGGCGGCCGCGCGAATTTAATAACGAGACAAAAGTGGTGGAGGCGGCATGATTCGACTCAGAAGTGCGCGGGGATTCCCCAGGACACACGAACACCGCACACTCGCCCGCCGTGCTTCCTAGTCATCCAAACTCATTTGACGGCTGCCGGCTCAGCTACCGGTGCAGGCGACTTCTTATCGAGATGGTCTCTCATCTGCTGCCACGCGTGCCTGGCTTCTTCCACCGAACCTTCATCTTCAATGGTCGTAATGTCACCCGCATTCCGATCCTGGGTGACGGCCTTCAGCACTCGGCGCATGATCTTGCCACTGCGCGTCTTGGGCAGCATCTCGACGAAATTCAAATCCCCGATTACAGCAATCGGCCCGAGTTCATGGCGCACCTGTTCCAGCAGCGCTTTCTTCATTTCCTCCGATGCGTCAAACCCCTTCTTGAGCACCACAAAGGCCGAGATCACTTCGCCGCGAAGATCGTCGGCGCGGCCCACCACACCCGACTCCGCCACCGCGGGATGCGTGAGCAGTGCGGTTTCCACCTCGATGGTGCCGATGCGGTGCCCGGCAATCTTGATGATCTCGTCGGCGCGGCCGGCGAACCAGACGTAGCCATCGTCGTCGATATGTGCCGAATCTCCGCTGTAATAAACATCGCGAATGATCTGCCAGTAATCCCGGCCATAGCGTTCTTTTTCTCCCCATAGCGCTGGCGTCAAACCGGGGAAAGGACGCCTGATTACCATGATTCCCTTCTCATTCGCGCCGCAGGCCGTACCGTCCACCTGCACCACTGCGGCGTCAATGCCCGGCATGGGAATTGTCGCCGAACCCGGTTTGATCGGGAGCATGCCGAGTCCATACGGATTGCCAAACATCGGTCCGCTGGTTTCCGTCTGCCACATGTGGTCGATGACCGGAATCCGGTCCTTGAAAATCTTCTTCTGCAGCCATTCCCAAGCCGGCGCGTTGAGGACTTCTCCGGCGCAAAACACCCGCTCCAGGTACGTATGATCGGTCTTGAGCAGGGGCGCATCGCCATACTTCATGAGCATTCGCACTGCGGTGGGCGAAGTAAAGATTCCGGTAACCCGGAACTCCTCGATCGCCGCTCTCCAGTTTGATTCTGCCGCGGGATAATCGAGCGCGCCCTCAAACGCGACCGTGGTGGCGCCAACGATCAACGGCGCGTAGACAATGTAACTGTGCCCCACAATCCATCCGATGTCGGAGGTTGACCACCACACATCGGTCGGCCGGAGCGCAAACAGCCACTTGCCCATGCTATGGATGTGAACCTGATAGCCACCGTGCGTGTGGATCGCCAGCTTCGGCGTCGCGGTTGTGCCGGAGGTTGCGAGGATGAATGCTGGTTCATTGGCTTCCATCGGAACATAGTCGCTACTCTGGCCGTCGGCGCCCTTGAGGAAGTCATCCCAGGACAGGTCGCGTCCCGAGGTCCACGGCGTTTCCGCTGCAGTTCGTTTCAGCACGATGACTTTTTCTACTTCACTTCCCCCTTGCAGCGATTCGTCCACAATCTCTTTCAGGCGAGTGTCCTTACCCTTGCGGTAGGTCACGTCGGCGGTGAAAACCAGGCGCGATCCGCTGGCCCGAATGCGGTCGCCCAAAGCCTTTGCGCCAAAACCGGCAAAGACCACCGAGTGAATCGCGCCAATGCGAACCGTGGCCAGCATCAGGATGATGGCTTCCGGGCAAGTCGGCATGTAGACCGTGAGGCGATCGCCCTTCTGGATGCCCAACCCGCGCAGTGCCGCCGCCACTCGCTCGACTTCGTAAAGCAGTTGGGCATAACTGAAGACGCGCCGCTCGCCGCGTTCATTGAAATAGATCAGCGCCGTGTGCCCGCCCCAACCGCGCTTCACGTGATAGTCGAGGGCGTTGTAAGCCAGGTTGGTCTGTGCACCGACGAACCAATTGAAGGTCGGCGGAGTCCAATCCAGCACTCGATCCCACTTGCGAAACCACGGTAGCTGGTCCGCTGCGCGTCCCCAAAAAGCTTCCGGGTCATTCTTTCCTTCATCGATCCACTTTTGCACGATCGGATTGACCAGGCTCATTGTGTTTCTCCTTTTCGCCCTCGCAGCTAAGTTGTCAATCGGGCCCTGCCGGCCCAGAAGGAAGGTTCGAAGCGCTCATGCAGACCTCCCGAGCATGCGGCGAACTGCGAATACGTGCGAAGGATTCTGCTTTGGTTCGTGGGCCGACCGCTGTGATGGCAACTACGATGTTATGTGACGGCAATCACAGCATCGCGTTTGAAAACGACATAATGTTCCGCCCCATGTTCTGTGGCCAGGCCTGAGCCGAGCCGGAACGAGGAGGACACCGTCTATGTTGAAGTTGAAATCGTGGTTGCTAAGCCTGCTGGTGCTGGCCCTCACGGCCATGCCTGTCATGGCGGGAAACAACGACACAACAACGGCAAATGACAATGCCGCGAATACAGCCAGCGCGGAAGGTAGCGCTGCCGCAAGCCCAAACCCTAGCCCAAGTCCAAGTCCTAGTCCAAGCCTGACCTCAACTGCAAACGACTCGAACGTCACGGCATTGCTCGGTGTGCTGGTAATGAAAGGTGTTCTGGCGCCTACCGAGGCGAACGCCATTCGAAGTGCTTCTCCCACAGCTCAATTTCAAGCTCTGGTCGAAGCACTCAGTCGCAAGGGCTTATTGAACGCAGCCGATCTTGCCACGGCCGCGAGTCCCGCAGCGCAACCTTCTACCCACGCGGCGGTTCCGGAAGCCGCAATCTCAACTTCCCTCGCCAGTATGGAAACCCAGCCGGCGCAGGCTGCTGCGCCACCGAAACCCCCCGCACCGGCGGTGATCCCGGCGGTTGTTCCGGTCCGGGTGTTCCCAATCGACCCCCCCAAGACCGGCGGTCTAAACGGTATAAAGGTGGGCCCGCTCACGATTGCGCCTTATGGCTTCATCAAAGCGACGGTCGTACACGACAGCAGCGACCCCGATGGCGACGACTTCCCGTTTCCTGGCATATGGCTGAATGCCGGGGCTGCCTCGACCTTCAACACCGGCCCAACGGCGGACCCCGAGGTCCACGTCAAGGCGAGGTCCACGCGCTTTGGGCTCAACTTCGAATGGCCAGACATTTCGCCGAAGCTGACGCTGACCGGCAAGGTCGAAAGCGACTTCGAAGGCAACTTCAGCGAAGTTGACAACCGCGACGTTTCCTCGATCCGGAACAGCCAACCGACAATACGTTTGGCGTACGTCCGCATGGATTACCACGCCAGCGACAAGACCGATATTTACTTCAAAGGCGGACAGGACTGGACGCTGTTCGGGTCAGGCGCCTTGATGAATATTTTGGAAACCACTTTCAATGGCGCATTTTGGGGCAATGTTTACACCCGTTCGCCACAGCTGGTTGGTGGCTTTGTGAAGACGCTGAGCGAAGAGAACAAAGTCAAGCTCGAAGGTGACTTTGGGATCATGATGCCCAGCACCGGTCAAATTCTAAAGCTCGGGTCAGTCGGGATCAATGGTCAACTCGGGCAAGGCGAGCGCGAAGGCGCTGACGCCGACCGTCCCGAATGGGAAGGCAGGGCGGCAGTGAGCTTCCAGCTTGACAAGGCCCGCGGCGTTGCTCCGGCACAGATTTCTCTGGCTGGATTCCGTGCTCGGCGGACGTCGATCGTTCCAAACAGCTCCTACTTAGCCAGCCCCTCCGACTACGCCGACTGCGGCGACAGTTATCACCCGCTGGCGTGCTCCTTGGAGTCCGCCTATCCGACCGGCTTTCAAGCTTCCAGCAAAATGTGGGGCGGCCAGATCGTGGCGCAATTGCCCACGCGCTGGTTTACGTTGGTGGCCACCGCGTATAAGGGCGGCGATCTGCGCTTCTACTTCGGCGGCCAAATCAACTCGTTCTTCACTGACGTAAGCGGGCTGACTGCCGTAACCGCGCCGTACCTCACTGCGGATGGTGGTCCGCTGGCTGCTGCCGGTGGCGCCGTCCTCGGTTGCACCGCCGCGCTGAATGACGACGGTACATGCCCGTCCGGGAGCGCCGTGATTGCGCCGCAGAAGCCCGTCCGGTCGTTTGGCGGGTTCATCCAGCTCGGCTTGCCGCTTTCCCGGTGGTTCAATGCCGATCCGAAAGGCCACAACGCGGGCTGGCAGCTGTCCTTCCTTGTCGGCAAGGACCAGGTGGTGAATCGTGACCTGAATAACCCCAGCGGCACCTTCTGCGGGATACCCGGCAACTGCAACGCCGTTGCTGCAGTTAACAACCCCAACAACGCGGCACCATTGCCGCTTTTGATGGGCAAGTCGGCCGTAGCAACCCTGAACTATAAATTCAACAACTGGTGCGGGTTCAGCTTCGAGCAGTCGATCTACGCCACCCGAGTGTACGACAAGGTCCCCCTATACGTGATTGCTGGAAATCCATCCAACGAATGGCAGGATCACCGGACGGAGTTCGGGCCGATCTTTACGTTCTAGAACCGTATCTTCCACCCCCAGCGGGCCAAAACGGGCCCGCCGGGGTTTTCCGCCGGTGCAGCATCGAGGGCACCGGTTATCACAAGGTAAGGAGGACGGGCTCCACTCGGGCAATGGCCCGCGCTGGCTCTGTCCTCCCAATCCCCGTCCACCATAAGGAACCTATTGCGCGAAGCGGACCAGGGGATCACAATGTACCGGATTTGCGAAACCCGCTTCCAGAATCATTTCGGAAAACCGGGGATGCAACGGCTGCATCCCCAAGCTTGGAGGATTTGGTTCGATGAGTATGCCTAGATGGGCAGCCCTGCAGGCAGGTCTTCTGCTGTTGGTGGCGATGTTCGCGAACGCCGCTTCGCGGAACAACACGATAAGGATCACGGTGCTGGATTCTCAAACCCGAGCGTTGAACCTTGACAACAACGGTGTTCCCAACAATTGCGACCAACTCACCTTCGACGCATATTGCCGTTCCACCACAAACGCGCCACTGGTGAATACCTTGCTGGTGCAGGAAGGCAACGAGCCGCCATTCCGGGTCACTTGCACCATGGAGTCAAGAAATTCCAAGTGCGTGCCGTTGCCCAAGGGCGAAACTTTGGACGCCCGAAGGGGAAAGCACGGCATTACCGTGTACTACGTGGATGACAAGGGCAAGGTGCGAGGTCAGTTCTACAAGCTGGTAGATACGAACGAAAAGACTGGCCCGCCGGCGACTGCGGTCGCAGTTGGAGCTCAGCCAGTCCCGGCCGCAGCTAAGAATGCAGGGCAGGCTCCAGCTGTGCCAGTCCCGCACGCTGCGGCGCCGGTGCAGACTTCGACAGTCTCCGTGCCTGCCCCGCCACCTGCCTACGCGCAGGCAGCCTCTCCGGAGAAGGTGAGGTGCAATTTCAACTCGACGCCCTCCGGTGCGGAGATCACCATTGACTGGAGATACGTGGGCAACACCCCGTCCGAAATCGGCCTTAGCCCTGGGACCCATGTCGTCGTCATTTCCCTGCCAGGGTTTGCCGAGTGGAAGCGGGATCTTACCGTAGCGGCGGATTCAGTACTGAATGTAACGGCTAACTTGCAAAAGACGGAGCCCTGAGCCGGATTGCTTTTGCAAGACGAATTTGAACTAGCACTTGAGGGCGGACCGCAGTATGATATCGCGCAAAAGTTGGGGTAGGTTGGAAGAATCAGCACGCACATGCCGTAAAGAAGTCGTGGTGGTGGTAAAGCAAGAACGGCTCCCGGTTCTCATTTCATTCTTGTAAAGGAGAAAAACTGTGGCTAACGCTAATGTTGAATCTGGTACCGCTGGCATAAGTCGCTGGTGGCGTGTGGTCGGCGGTGTGTCCATGAACCTGGCACTGGGCTCGCTGTATGCCTGGAGTGTCTTTGTGGCCCCGTTAGAAAAGGAATTCCACTGGAAGCGAGCTGATACCTCCAATGTG
>Ga0074044_10004292_pt1 | contig 11867 bp, 15 predicted proteins | sample BogForMeECP23OM1_FD_94443 | JGI IMG/M metagenome (GOLD analysis project Ga0074044, IMG submission 94443) | Bog forest soil microbial communities from Calvert Island, British Columbia, Canada - Bog Forest MetaG ECP23OM1 | ecosystem: Environmental > Terrestrial > Soil > Wetlands ...
GGGCGACTCCTCTACTTCGAGGCCGATGCTGCTGCGGATTGGCTACCGCTTGGCAATGCTATGTCTTCGACAGAATAGCAGACGAATCCGCTTCCTGTCTAGTACCCCGCCTGGGAGTCGAACCCAGAATTCTTGGCTTAGAACACCAGTGCCCTGTCCGTTGGGCTAGCGAGGCTCTGCCTATGTTATCAACCCTCTCCAGATATTTCAAGGGCTCCTAAGAATTTCTTCTCGGAGCCCCTATCCTTGGCCTATATGTGGCGTCAGATAGGGTCAGCCTTCGGTTTCACCGAGTGGCTGCTTGGCGTTTCCTTTGGGGGATCGATACATCATTGCACCAGTTATAGATACGGCGAAAGCTTATTTTCCTGCCCTCCTCTCAGAAAGAAATTTTTCGCGGGCACGATCTAGATGAACGGTGATAGGACTCGCTCTCATAAAGCACCGCTTAAATGTAGTGCTCCTTGAGAAGATCTACGGAAGAAGTCCACCCCCGCTCCTTATCGGAACGGGCGATGGCTTCTTCTAGCTCTCGTCGCTGGTCGAGGGAGGGCTTGTGGATACACCACTCGCAACTGCATCCCTCTTCATGTGGCGAAGGCTCTGGCATTAGCCAATCGCGTCAGCGAATCCCAGTTCGACTGCTTCGGCTGCGTCGAGCCACCAGTCTTTGCGCTTCCATTCTTTTTCGATCTTGCTGGCGGGGATCGTTGCACGCTCTGCCAAGATGTTGACGAGGCGTTTCTGGAGGCGTTTGGTGAGTTTAAGCTCATCTTCGATCTCGGTTGTCGTTCCGACAGCCAGATCGCTCACCTCATGGATGAGGATGTACGCGTTCTCACCGATGACGCGTTTGTTTCCTGCCTGGAGGAGGATGCCTGCCATGGATGCGGCCATGCCGCGAGCCACGGTGGTAACCTCGATACCTTCTTGCTCGATGACCTTGATGGCATCGTAGAGGGCAAGTCCAGCGAAGACGTTACCACCAGGGCTGTTGAAGACGATGGTGATGGGCGTCTTGTTACGGCGCACCCATTCAGTCAGCGTGCCGATGGCAGACTTAACAGAGTTGGTGCTGACCTGATCTACGAAGTTGTAGACACGGGCCTCGGAGTTCTTCGCTTTCGCGTTGCGCTCCTGACGCTGGTATTCCTGAACCTCATAAGCGGTCAGCTTAGTCTCCGTCTCGATCTTTTTGATCTCGGCGGCAAGCTTCTGCTCATGTAGTTCGATCTCCTTTTTGCTACGTGCTGTAGTACTCACTGCTTCATCCTTCCGGATCGAGGGAACTGTGACCCCTACTATAGCACGGGGTCTGGGCTGTCCTGCAACTCCTGCAACCGCGCAAGAGGTACGGCTAAGCAACTGCCAAGGCGCGTGGTACCGTATACCACATGCACCTCGGCGATGGACTCCTGATCGTTTTCCGTTACGGAAGAAACACATACACGCAACGGCCCTACCTTAATCTCTGTGCCTCTTCTAACCTTCATCTACGTAGTCCTTGAAAGCCTTGCCAGTATCGAAGCGACGTATGAAGTCGCCCACCTCTGGAGGTACTGGGTGCCACGTCTGCGAGTCTTCCTTCTTCCATCCCCAGGAAGCGCAGGAGATAGCGTCGTGCTCAGCGCTCAAGCCGCGAGCCACGGGGCACTCATTCCTGTTCGAACGATCACCCTTGGGCAGCTTCCTGATCGGCGGTAGCTCCCGAAGTTTACGTTGTTCATTGACCCACTTAAGAACGACTTTGACTTGATCCTTTGGCTCCATGACGATGGAGTGTAGCAAACTAGATCAAACGCCGCAAGCCCCGCCCTTGCAGGCATGTTCTGGATCGCCCTCGAAAGTCACGCCGGTCTTCCCCAGAGCTAGCTCGTACGGCACAGCTTCGAGCGGCTGATGGGCTCTAGCCCCGTTCGGATAGCACGTCACGCCACGTAGCCCAGGTAGGTACTTGTAGAGCGTGGCGGCGAAGTCCTGCACCTCCCTCTCGTCTTCGATGGGGTAGGGAAGATTGATCGTGCTAGAGATAGCGTGATCTACGTACTTCTGTAGCTCGTACTGGAACTTGATGCGCCGCTCGACATCATACGCGAGCGAGTAGGCATCCTCGATGGCCTCAGGCTTAACGCCCTCCTCGATGAGCCGATGGGCTGCCGGGTCGATCACGTACTGGTACTTGTGCTGCTTGTCAGTGTCGATGAAGCGTCGGATGTAGGCCACGCAGAAGACGGGCTCCGCACTGGTAGTTGTCTCGCCCACGATACCGATGGTGCCGTTCGGTGCGATAGCTCGCTTCTTGATCGGCACCGAGAGGTTGTGCTTCCCGGCCCACTCGATGGCCGCTGCGTCGTTGGCCTCCACCCAGTACGCTAGCCAGCGATGGAATTCCTCATTCATCTCATAGCGATAGCCGCGTTGGAGCAGCCACTCATGCACGCCCATGAGGCCGAGGCCAAGGCGTCGGTTCTTCTCGCGTACGCGCCGTACCTCATCGTGCGGTACGTCAGAGTAGACAGTGCCCGCTACTAGGAAGAGCGTGGCAAGCCGAGTGACTTCCGCTAGTTCCTTGATGGTGTGGATACGGGAGAGGTTAATCGATCCCAGGTTGCACACGTCACTGTCATCTTCGCTAGTGATCTCGGTGCAGTTAGAGATAACCACGCCCTCAGCAACGAAGGAATGCTCCGGAACACCGACATCGGCACAGAAAACATCGGCGCGAGCCGACTCTTCGACAGCTTCGACCTTGATGTACTCGCGTCGATATGGTTGATACCCATCAAGATTCGGCTGGAGTCGCTGTGTTGGAATAACTGCGGCGAACTTCGCCATGCTTTCGCTAGCGATCACTAGCTGGTAGCCCTGTGATTTTCCATACGTCGATGTCCCGGCCTTCGATATATGCGCAAGAATCCCTAGCTGCTCAAGAGAGCGAGCTACCCCGCGCAAGAAAGGTCGATGCTTAGATGCGAGTCGAATACGCTTTTGTGTAGGCTCCCAATTTCCATCGGCATCAAACAATCCGGCCACGAATGAACAGATCGAATCGATTTCCATATCGTACACATCATCAGGAAACACACTCTTTGATCGCCCCTGGTATCGATCCCCAGAAGAGAAGTAGATGCGTGTGTATCCACGTCGATCCTCCTTTGTCCAGCTACGCATACCCGACATGCTTTCGCCACATGCCTTTGACTCGGCGGTGCAAAGCGTTAGTTCTGCCCCGCCTGCATACGTAAACGACCCATCTCCGTAAATAAACCCAAGCGTGTATGCCTCATCGTCAAAGACCTCTTCGTGCGCCTGATCAGATGGAAGAGCCACATGAAGTTGATCGCCCGACTTTAGATCGCTAGCGGGAACCCGCACAATCGCATCAAGCTGTCGTCTCTCGCCCGCCCCAATCCAATGCTCGACAAGAAACTCATGCGCAGGATCACATTGAATCGTGCGACCACCTGTCATTTTGACCATGACCGTGGGAACTTCATCCCCGGTCTGATTGAAGACAACCTCGTGTGCCCAGCGGGAACCCGTAAAGATCGAAACGGGCCGATCTACAATCTCCTGCACGCGACGATAGCCTTCAACCGTCAAGACGTGCGTATCTCCCGTGACCGGGGCGTTGCGCAGATTCTCTTTCGCATTCTCTCCAGTATCGATGGAGAATCCTGGCTCACCGCTGCGGATCATATTGGCAACGGCCTCGAAGTAGACAGCACGTGCTACCTCGTACTGTGGATGATCTGGGTTCTCAAACGCAAAAAAGAATTCCGAATCCAAGATCACTGAGATATTCGTCATGTCCATCTCGGCGTGGGCATGAGGATCATCTTCCTTCGCCTTACGTACTGCATCCGACCAATCCTTGCAGTGGATCCAGTCGAACACGTCGGCATGATTCCAGTGGAGTCCAGCCCAAACAGCAGAGCGACGATGGCCTCCCTGCATTACGTGTCGTGCGACTTCATTGACCATGTTTGCCGGGGAGAGTGGTCCGGTGGCAATCCCTCCGGTCTTCTTGATTTTTGTCCCATTGGGTCGCACATCTGAGTACACAACACCGATGCCACCACCAGAGGAGAGCCCCTGAACGGCCTTGCGTAGTAGTTCTGCCCACCCGTCGCGCGAATCCTCGCAGCGGTACAGGAAGCAGTTGTTGACTTGATGAATCTGTCGGCCTGCCTGAGCTAGGTAGCGACCGCCCGGAATGAACTTGCGCTGAGCGATCAGCTTAACGAGAGCTTTGAACTCTGGATCTTGGTCGGTGTAGTTCAGCGCACCAAGTACATGTCGAACTACACGGTATGCGGTGTCAGGCCAAACCTCCGTTGGCTCACCCGCCTCATCCTTCCATGAGTACTTGTCGGTGTACTGCTTGAATGCCCACGCGCTCATCATTTCGTGATCATCGTGATCCGGTAATCGGATAGGGTCTAGCTCCTCCGTCACTATCCCCTGGTTGAATCTCGCCAGCCCTCCGTAAGCTGGGAATCCACCTGAGTTAACGGCACCAATCAGTGCCTCTGCTGCCTCCATTGTTTGCCTTTCGATCTTGAACTGTGTCGATTACCTGTTCGCCAGTATAGCTGGAACAGTGAACGGTCCACTTGCCAGGTCGCCCGGAAAAATTACGGTTGAAGAATGCCGCAAAGTGTGCTACACGCGGGCGCGCGTTTGCCATATTAGAAGAACAGATGAAGCCAAATGAGAACCCAAAAGCGTTTCTCTATCCCTCCACAAGAGATAGAGAAAGAAGACTAAAGAAGAGTCTTGCGCTTACGCATGTGTGACTGGGTGTCCTCGATTTCCAGTGGTAAGTGAAGCTGCTATCATCAGTCAGATGAATGAGTTGGTAGTGATTCAGCAATGCGTTTCTCTCACTCCTTGGTTCATGGTGAAGGTGGCCTCCAAAACCACACCGGGCATCACCTACCGGGTGTTAAGGGTCCATTCCGACGACACAATCGAAGAGTTGTGTTGCGAGTGCGAGGGATTCATTCATCGAGGTGTATGCTCTCATCAAGCCATTGCACATGCTAAGATGTGTAACTGGACAAGCCTTACTGGCATTCCTCAGACCAAGGAACAAGAACGCAACCTGATCTGTCCCGAATGCAGCAGGCCAACCGAAAAGGTAACAGCATGGGTCTAGATCGAATCACTGAACAGATCTTTCAATTCGATACCGAAAAGAAGGAAGCAACTAAAGCACTTGCAGTTAAGCGAGATGAATTTTTTGCTGAGGTGACAACCATTCTTGAGCATTCTCAACGCGCTCAGAAGATCATTAACGTTGGCTGTTTCAAGATTGCCTCCAAGGAGATCGTTGACTACATCACAACCTTCTTTCCTGGTTGGCGAATCGTTGACTACGACATTGAGACAGAGAAGGTCGTTATCGAGGAGGATCCTGCGGCGCTTCCCTACAGCTACATCAATGAGGAGCTAGGCTTCACCTTCAAACGGGTTATCTCACAAGCCACTCCATCGCTTAACGATGAGCAGTTACAGGAGGAAGACCCCGAACTATGGGAGCGGATCACAGAACCCGGCCCCCGCGTGCTTAAGGATTTCGGCACCCTATCCGATGCAGATTTGGATACGATCAGTGAGTACATGGTACCTGGCCCTCTAACCATCAAGCTTGATACCCCACGTAAGCTTAAGGCCGACGAGCGAGATGAGTAAGTGCGCACAACGACGCGAACAGGTTGGCATTTCGAATTCACGATCAGTGATCTCGGACGATTGCTTGGTAAGTCTCCAGTCACTCTACGAGGCTGGGAGAGTAAAGGACTCCTGGTCTTCGGACGAGATGATGCAGGTGATCGAAAAGCAACGTGCGCAGATGTCCGACGTATCGGACAGTCTGCTTTGGCTCTGGGGCGGATATCTCGACACCGGCTTAACCTCATCGAAGCTACCGTAACTCTCTTAGAGGAGATCGAACGCAGTAACAATCGGAAAGTCAAACGATGATAGAGAAAGAGTCAGAGGAGTATGAACGCGGGTGGTTGGACGGATTTGAATCTAGGCGTGACATCGACAAAAACACAAGCGACCGCTACCTGCATTGTTTAAAGCTGTTGGTCGAGCTTCAGATGCTTATCGCGGATCAAGATCCTTTACCTCAGTGCGATTGCACCAAATGCACTGAGGCGTCAAAAAAGCTAGAAGAACGTCCGGTATGAACATCAAGATCAACATCATCGGAGCCCCCGGTGCAGGTAAGTCTAGGGTCGCCAACGCATTGGCCAAGGAGCTACGCAAGGGGATCAAGCAGCCAGATAAAGAGGCTCTTAAGCCAAAGCATCCTCGTAAGGATGTCATCGTAGTCGATGGCTACATGGATAAGCTCATGAAGCAGACCGGCATGGCTTATGACTATTGGGCTGACTATCCAGGCAACTTCCAGGTGCTTTGCGCACGATGGGCTGCTGAACAGCAGGCTGAAGCCGAACAGGTAGATACCGACAATGGTTACATCATCGTGGCCGGTTCGATCTACGAATCGATCCTGTACACGGCGATGAAAATCAACAACGACATGTACTTCAACCGTGATCGTGTAGCTCCGGTGCAAATCTACGGACAGATCTCGATGCAAGCATTGGGCATGTTCCAGGCTCTCACTATCGACCACGATCTGGTGTTTTTTCTTCCCTACCACGCAAAAATGTGCTTAGAGAAGGGCCGCTCGTATGATACCGTGATAGATAGTCAACTACGAGGTGTGGCTGAAGGGTATTTCAAACCGCTCATCACCCTCGACGGAACCCTGAAAGACAAGGTGAATGATGCGGTCAAGGTTATTAGCGCTTACGAAGAGTGGCAGGCCGAAGGAGTTGCCGTGGTTGACGAACAGCCAGACAGCGGAAGTAGATCGATTAGTCAAGCAGAGCCCCAAAGTCAAGCGGCTTAACGAGTGCCCTACCTGTCATAGCTTGCCCGAGGAGAAGGCCGAAGGCATTTACGTGCGAAATCCTTCGACCTATACATTTGACGGGCAGGAGTTTTCTTGTGACTGTGAGGAACAGATCGCACTCCACCGTCATTACATACTGGCTCGCATCCCTGACGAATTCATGCGGTACACCGAGACGGATTGGGAAGGTGACCCCGAAGCATGGCAAGCCGTTAAGGATTACCTAGAGCATTGGGATGGCATGAGGGTCCATGGTCTGGGCCTGGGTTTCCACGCCAAGAAGATGGGAGTCGGCAAGACTTTCCTTGCTACCTACGTTGCACGCAAGCTCATCCGCCGAGGTGAGTCCGTTACCTTCAGTGCCTTCGGCCATCTGGTATCACTCTATGAACTTCCGCCAGAAGAACGACGTGCCGAAGAACAACGTCTTAAGGAAACCCATGTCCTGATCCTAGATGAGGTGATGAAGCCGTACGGTGCTCAGCTAGATCTCTTCGCCGCTACTTTTGAGGAGATCCTTCGCTATCGAAACAGCTATGGAAAAATCACCATCTACACCACCAACTTGGAACCCACAGCCATTGAGGAGTACTATCCGCGAGCGTATTCGCTACTATGTGGGAAGCAAAAGATCATCAAACTGGATAGCAGTGTTGGTGACGTACGTAAAGAGGCAATGCACACTATCGAGGAGTACCTTGCCATGAACAACGAGATGAGGCCAATCGTATGACCAACCAAGAAGAGACGTACCGCGAACTACTAGAGACGGAGCGCGAAGCACACAACCACGCCAAGCGTCGTCTAGTCGAGGTGGAAGAACGCCAGCGCCATGACCGGGTTGGCTATGAGAAACGTCTGAAGCTAGCGTTGGAACCCTACAGTCAGGATGGCAAAATTGTGCTGGCCAGCTTGGAGCAAGCGCTTAACCTCATCCGTCAGTACCAACGCTCGCTCTGGATCTTGCGTGCCTACGACCCTCAGTACATGGAGGCCGACGGTCTGCTTCAGAAGTGGGGCATGAAGGGCAACGACAAAATGGTGAACGGGGTTCCGGTTACTACCTGGGAGGAGGAACAGGAGGAGTGGGGCGACGAGGGTACTGGCAAAGTGACGATGGAGCTTGTGGCCGAGCGCACTGGCGAGGGTGACAAGGTGTACTTCCGCGAGAAGATTGATGATCCCAAGATCGACCCGAACTTCATTTACGAGGTAACCACATCGGGACCAGCTAAGGAAAAGGATCGCATTGAAGCCGATCACAAGCGCACAATAGAAGCCTTCGCCAAAGACGAAACCGACGATGCCTGAGCTTTACAACCTCGACCTAGACGAAGAGCTTATCGCACACCTATCGGACTCTGAGTCGTGGCTAGTGCTGCGCGAGGAGGGCTTCAACGATGTGCTCATTAACGATGTCGAAATCACTGACATCTATCGCTGGGCATATGAGCACCTACAGGTGGAGGGTAAACCTCCCTCGCCGTCGGTGCTATCAGATGAGTTCGACCTGGACATTCGCGATCCTGAAACTGGCATCCATGATTTGATCCATCGGTTGCGTATGCGGTACCTCAAAGAAGAAGGGCGCGAGGCACTGAAGAAGATCGTGGATCTGTACCATGAGGATCCCACGAAGGTAGCCAAAGAGCTACTGAAGACTGGCCATCACCTGAGCGATTTACTGGTGCGTCGAGGTGAAGTCTATGGCACGGGTGACCTGGACCGTGCCATGGAAATGTATGCTCAGAAGACACAGAAGGGGCGCGGTCCTAGCCACGGCTTCGGTGCGCTTGATGACTATTTCCACGGACAGAATGGTATCTCCATCCTGCTAGGTCCGCCGAAGACCTGGAAGAGTTGGCTGATGGTTAACGGGACCATCAAGAACACCGAGGAAGGCTTCTACCCCTGGCTCTATCCGCTGGAGCTTCCGGCCAAGGAAACAGACATGCGCCTGCGCATGATGCTGGCCAATGTGCCCTGGTGGAAGTACATGCGTGACTGCATTTCCAAAGACGAGCAAGAGCTACTGAGGGAGTCGTCTGAATGGTTGGACGAACGCGGTGCCTATCGCATCATCACTCCTCCGCAGGGGGAGCGCTCTATCGACCGATTGGTAGGGCAGGCTCAAGATGGTGGCGCTGGTGTAGTATACATCGATCAGCTTCAGTTCGTGGAGGTGGATGGCAAGTCGCTGGGAGCCTGGAATGAACCCGGCAAGTACTTCGAGGTACTGGATCGCGCACGCAACCTTTCCGACTCCATCCCGATCACTTTTGCACACCAATTTAACCGTTCGATCATGGGGCGTGAGTCCATGCCTGATGTAAAACAGGCCAAGGGTTCGGCAGCCATCGAGGAGATGGCCACACTCTGTCTGGGTGTATGGGCCAGCAGTGACATGCGCAAATCTAACAGGGCTGAATTGTCCACGCTTGTCTCCCGCAACTATGACTTTCGTAATTGGGAGCTACTGTACGATCTCACTAACGGATGTACGTTTGAAATCGGCCATGTAATAGAGGATGAGTGAGATACGTGTTATCATCAAGAGCGTTGACTCTAATCCTGATCCGATGCCGGTTCCGGCATTCATGACGGACCCTCAACGCATAGCGCCGTGTCCCTGTGGTAGACCGCCGACTGAGGAGGCAATGTTTATCGAGGGAACGACCCTGTTAACCCGTTGGTTCCATCCTGAATGTCTAGACTTTCTCAAGTACGAGATGGGCGGCAGAGAATTCGAGGAACTAGAACGGTGGAAACGGGAGAATGAAGCTTAAGTACTACGACTTCGCAGACTCGATTGATGTAGACGCCTTTGAGGAAGCCATTGAATTTGATGTGCTATCTCAGCACAATGGTGAGGATATCGGCAAATGTCCTGATCTATGGGGGCTGCACTCTCATGGCGACCAGACAGGCAAGTTCGCCATCAACCGAGAAAAAAAGGTGTGGCACTGTTTCGTCTGCGAGGGAGGCAACCTCCTTACTCTAGCCATGGCGTGGCTGGATGATGCTGATGAGTACGTAGCTACCGAGTGGCTGTACCAGTTTGCTAAGGGTGACTCCCGCCCCGATGCTGACTTCGTAGCCGACCTTAAGAATCTGCTCGACCGCTACGAAGCGAAGGGCGCTGAACGTCTGCCTTACTTCAACGAGCGCGTGCTTGACAAGTTCATCGCTGGCCAGACGACCGCCGAGTTCGAGGCATGGCGACGAGAACGTGGTATCAGCCTGGAAACTGCCGTGTGGCACAGTCTAGGGTACTCTGACAATCAGAAGAAGCCTGCGCCGATGAAGGGCGGGGAGAAGATCGATGATGACTACTTCGGTCCTTGCATTATCATCCCACACTTTTGGGCAGGCAGACTGGTAGGTTGGCAACATCGCTGGCTGAACTTCGGGGTGGACACACCGATCTGGCTAGGCAAGTACACCAACACAGGCGACTTCCCCAAAGGGGAGACGCTGTACAACTATGACCTGGCCATCAAAGCTGAAGAACCTGTGATTGTGGTCGAGTCGGTGCCTACTGTACTCTTTCTTGAGACGCTGGGCATCCCTGCCATCTCCACTTTCGGAGCCGAGGTGAGGCCCGGTCAGTTTAAGTGGCTATGTCACTTCAGAGACTTGATCGCTGCTCCCGACAACGACAAGGCGGGACGGAAATTCACCGATCAGATTCTCTCCAATCGTGTCGAGGGGAAAGTCCGCATCATCCCTCCGTTGCCTGGAGCCAAAAGTGATTTGGGTGATCTGGCCAAGGTAGCTCACCCTCTAAACGCAGTACTGGAGCGGATTTCCAGTGCTACATACCCAGAGATATCGGAGGTGTAATAGATGATGAAGAAGTACGCAGACGTAGAGGATTTCAGTGTCGTATCGAGCGACGAGATCGCCCGTGTCGAAGCCGCCTACAAGGCCCGCCAAGCAACGAAAGCTCTGCGTAAGGCTGAAGCTCCCATGCGCGCAGCCTTCAAGGGTATCACTAGTAGACCCGCTGCCAAGCGACTCACCGATTCACATTAACCATCTGCTATAGTGCAGAGCAATAGGGCACTTCGACTTCACAGTCGGCCCACCAAGTACAAAGGAGAACGAACATGGCAGGAACTATCGCCCGTGGCCGAGCGGCCATACTAGAGGCAATAGAGGAAGCGAAAGCGGGAGGTAGCTTCACCCCGTACCTTCCCAGTATCTACTGGAAGGATGACAAGGAATCACACTATGTGTTCTTCCTTAACCCTCTCGAAGAAATGCCCCGCTTCAAAATGGTGCAGTTCATCGAGGATGAGAACGGTCACTACCAGGAAGTGGTGGCCAAGACAGATCAGTACTTCGAGGAGAAGACTGATGGATTCGTAGAGCAGTGGGACGCAACAGAGGTGATCCGTAACGTCGGCATCGCTGTGGAGCTAGAGCCTACCTACGAGTTGGTCAAAGGCAAAAAACGACCTGTCGGATTCGAGGTTAAAACCACCGAGTACACACGTCGCGTGCTTGACGATGATGGAGAGTTGACTGACGAGGAGGAAGAGGTTACGGCACCCGTCGTGGGTTACGTAGTCCAGTCTCCCAACAACTTCTTCAACCACGTAGAGAACTACGACGACAACACGTACCCGATTGATGAGACGGCAGTTAAGATGACCCGCTTGGGCAAGGACAAGCACACGTCCTACGCTCTTGAAGGTTACCCTGACCAGGCCATCGACTTGTCGAATCTGGTCGAGTACATCGACGGCATCAGCTACCTCAAAGAAGAGATGGATGATCTCCAAGAGGAGATCAAGGATCTCGATGACACTGAGGCAGCGAAAGTCATCGGTCGCATTCTTCTCGATAAGCGTGTCGAAGAAATCCTAGACGACGACCGTTACCAGGAGCTTCTTGGTGGCGTTAAGGAGTCGATGGACAAGTTCGGCAA
>Ga0074044_10004293_pt1 | contig 11866 bp, 10 predicted proteins | sample BogForMeECP23OM1_FD_94443 | JGI IMG/M metagenome (GOLD analysis project Ga0074044, IMG submission 94443) | Bog forest soil microbial communities from Calvert Island, British Columbia, Canada - Bog Forest MetaG ECP23OM1 | ecosystem: Environmental > Terrestrial > Soil > Wetlands ...
AGCAAAGGCAAGTCGTTATAGATGCAGTAGTTCCGGACCTGGAGCAGGAGATCGCGCGGCTGGCAACAGCGGAAGGGGCGCTTGCACCGCTTGTAGTGGCGGTCGAGCAGGTGCTCGATCGCCGCCCGGTCGATCGCCTCGAAGCCCAGCTTGGGCGCGAACATCTCGATCATCTGGCGGAATTCCGCTTCCGACGGGTCGGCTGCGTGAATCTTGTAAGGAATACGTCTCAAGAAGGCCTCGTCCACCAGTTGCTTGGGCTCGAGATTGGTCGAGAAGATGATGAGCTGGTCGAAAGGAACACGGACCTTCTTGCCGTTGGCCAGACTGAGGAAGTCGTAGCGTTTTTCCAGGGGCACGATCCAGCGGTTGAGCAGCTCGACGGGCTGCATTCGCTGGCGCCCGAAGTCGTCAATGAGAAAACTTCCCAGGTTGCTCTTCAGTTGCAGCGGCGCCTCGCTGACCTTCGTCACCGGATCGTAGCGGATTTCCAGGTCCTCCATCCGCAACTCGCCGCCGGCGACGATCGTCGGCCGCCGGATGTGCACCCAGCGGCGATCGTGGTCGGTGCAATCGAGCAGGCCGCCGGAGCTGGATTCCTCGATCTCCTCATGGTTGGCCATGTCGAACACCTTGATCAACTGGCCTTCAATGCAAAGCACTCTGGGAATCCAGACGCTCGAGCCGAAACAGCGGGTGATCCGTTCGGCAATGCTGGTCTTGCCGTTGCCGGGAAACCCGTAAAGAAAAAGGCCGCGGCCCGAGTTGATGGCAGGGCCGAGCATGTCAAAAGTCCGCTCGGAGATCAGCAGGTCGTCAAAGGCCCGCCGCAGATCATCTTCCTTGGGGTGTTCGGTGGCGATCGTCTGGGCCGAGATCGAGTCCAGATAGTCGTCGAACTGCACGGGAGCCGTTCCCACATAGGTGCATTCGTCCAGATAGATCTTGGCCCGGGCACGTCCACTGTCCGTCAGCGAGTAAATGAAGTCGCTGGCCGCCCCCGCGCTTGTGTAGTTGACGATCTGCTGGTTCTTGAGCTGCCGCAGAAACTCCGGAAAAGGTCCAAAGGGCAGCCCCAGCTCGGCAGCGATCCGCCGGCCCGAAGCCGTGCCCAGGTTCAAGAGAAACTTGAGTATCAGGCCCTCAACCATCGCATGGCTCAGGCCCGCTTCCTCGAACGTGTTGACGACCCGGGGATGGAACGCCCGACGGCCATTCGAATTCTCGAGATCCAGCAGCGGTGGAAGCACCGAGGGGGCAGACAGGCTCACGTTGCGAGACTCCCTTGTGACCCGGTCACCCTCCGGCGAGCCGGGACCGGCTCAACCGCGGAGAGACGCCGCGCGCAAACCTAGGTCGCAGGTCCGGAAACGTCAAACCGAGGCCGCGAGAGCTCACAACTAGCGACGTTGGACATGTCGGCCTCACCGACAGCCGCCACCCGGGCCGCGGATTCGGTGGTCACCCAAGACTCGGATCGGCTAGCTTACAACAGGCTGTTGTGTTTTATAACACACTGTTGTATTATGGTGCTGTCCACCGGATTGCACCTGGAGCGGCTGAGATTGTTGAATCGGGGGCGTCACGTGACGAGGCAGACCCGCGAATCACCCGAACTCCAGAATCTTGGCCCGTCTCTCATCCTCGCTCGTCATGAGCGGAGGTTGAGCCAAGCGGAGCTTGCCGCGCTCTGTGGCCTATCCCAGGCTCAGGTCTCGTACTTCGAAGTGGGGCAGCGTCGACCGACGGTCGACCAACTGCTCCATATCGCGCGAGCCCTCGGATGTTCCATGCAAAAATTGCTGACCGGGTCGGACCGACCAGGCAGTCGGCTGTCGGATATCGCGCTGGAACTGAGGAAAATGGGGCTTGTCGACCTGTGGGTACGGGAACCAATCGTACCCGGCGCGTTCCGTGCATCCGAGGAAGTCATTGCGCTTGCCGTCTCGGGTAGCGAACCCGACCCACGCATCGTAGAGGCGATGCCGGCCCTGCTCGCGTGGAACGAGACCTCGCCGGGCCTGCTCAGGGCCTATGGAATGCAAGCCAGGCCCAGCGCTGTGCGGAGACTCGCATGGCTGGCGGACATTGCCCTGGCGATCGAGTATCGCGGCGGGTTCCCCGGGGGATGCAGGAGCGACCTGCTCGCGCGCTTCCTGAAGAAAGTCAGCGTCCCTGGCGGCGTGAAGCCCGCCTGGGACGACTTGGGACGCTCGCCCGCGAAGCCGCCGTCTTCCCCAATCTGGAAACGATGGAGGAGCAACTACGACGCGGATCTGAGCGTCTTCGAACAAAGAGCCAGACAGCTCCTGGATCTTCGCAGCCAGTCACAGCCCGCTCCTGCGGGTGGTCCGAGCAACCGTTCGAGTAGAGGAATGCTGGCGTGATCGCCTCGTCGTCGGACAGCACGAAGGAGTCGTTCCTCACTTGCCGACTGGACGGGCGAGAGTGTCGATCGGTCCGTGCCAGAATGAGTCTGTGGGACGTCGGGAAAAGCCCCTGGAGCCGACCAGTATGAGGCAGGACGAGATCCTCCAGTTCCTTCAGGCCATTGATGCAGAGCTGGCCCTTCATGTAGCGGAGGGGGAAAGGCTCGACCTTTACCTCATTGGGAGGTCGGCCCTGATCCTCCGGTACGGGCTCGACCTGGCGACGAGGGACGTCGACATCGTCCACATCCACGGCTCAGCGCTTCAGGGCAAGGCCCTCGACCTATTCGGAAAAGGCACGCGGAACGCGGAGCGCCTGGGCTTCTTTTTGGAATCGGTGCCACAGGGATTGCCCGCGATCCCAGGTCCCCTGGGGTCAGGTCCCCTGGGGTCAGACCAAGTTATTAGTTAACTAATAACTTGGTCTGACCCCGCAAGAGCACGCGGTGATTAACATGCAGCCCCGGTAGGGCGAAGGGAGCTACCAGGCCCGCAGCAGCCCACAACCTGGGATGGCCGGCGCCGGGCACCGCCCAGGCCACGAAGAGTTTGGCCAGGCACTCAGGATTGGAAAAGACAAGGAATCTGAGGCATCTGTGGGAGCCTAGGCGATATCGTCAAGAGAGCAACCTGGCATCCCATGCTCCCTATTTATCCCGGTCGAAAGTGTGTGGCCAGTCCCTCTGAGCTCGGGATTTGCCGACGCCGAGCTTTGAGTACCTCCCGCGAAGCGGAGTGGAATGGAACTCGGGGATGTCGCGGGCGTTCGCCCGATTCGGTGTGCGCGCCGAGGAAGCGCAGAGTCCTTGACGACCCGAAACACCCGTGGGACAATCTGCTTTGGCTTTTCGTTCTACGCAGTTTCATACGGTGGCTCGATAACTTCGCGAAACTCCAAACCGAGTTGGGCTCTCCGGAGTTACGGTGTCGGCTGCTCCAGCTATTGTTAGGTTCTCCCGGGGCTCTTGTGGAACGCGCTTGCCCCGGCTCGATGTGGACACAAGCACTCAATCGCCTTGGCGCGAGGTAGATATGAAATACGAGAGGACGCTGCAACTCACCGAACTTCTTCAGGAAATCCAGCGTCTCAGCAGACTGCTCCAGCCGCTGATCGAGGAGGGAAGAGATGAGTTCGACCGGTTCAGCGAACAACTCGACAGCGTTCTCTCAAACGTCTTTCCGACATACACTGTGGCGTTCGCCGGGCCCGTGAACTCTGGCAAGAGCACACTTCTCTCCAGCCTGCTTCGGGAGGGCGGCGAGAGCCCGATCGCCTCAATCGGTCCCTCAAACGAGACGTTCGCCCCGATGGTCATCAGTTATGGTAAATCGGCATCCTTACTCGTCTACTATTTCAGCGTGGAAATCCTTGAGAGAATCAGCCAACACTTGGAGTCTCTCGAGCAGCGCGGTGGGCCGAAGCACGAAATCGCTTTGTACAAGCATTTGCGGAACACTCTGAAAGGAATTGAGGCAGTGATAGCGAGCGACGTTGATGGGGGAATCATCCGCAAGATCGATCTATCCAGAAAGAAGAGGCAGGAAGTAATCAACCTAGTACGGGATCACATCGCGCAGTCCTCGAAACGGTCAGACGTTTACGGTGTCTATAAGGTGGACCTTGCCTATCCTGGGAAGATCCTCCAAAACCTGAACCACGCCAGATTTGTCGATCTGTTCGGCTTTGGCGAGCCGAACCCCCTCGTAAACATGAAATACACTCGTTTCATCTCCGAGGAAACAATCGACGCGGTTGTTTACACGTTTCCTGATCGCGCTGTCACGGCCGATTTCAATCGTCTATTTGAGATCGGGTCGTTTCTGGAGGAAATTGTCGCCAACCGACGCCTTTTTCTTGTGCTCAACAAGGCCGACGCGTACCCAGATATTTCACCAAGTCAGTGGAACCAAGTCGCGAGAGAATTCCGTAGCACACTGGTGAAGCATGTGCCTGTTCTTAATAAGCACGCGTCCAACCTCCCAATTTTCGTTCTCAGTGCCGCGTCGATTGATGGCCCCATCTCCCACCGAAACGCCGAGGCAATCAGAGACGCCTCACTTGCGAGTCTCCATGCACTGAGGGATAGCCTGCGCTCTTTGTCGAAGCACCTTGCAGAAACGTCAAGCGACCCGTCCATCTATCTGAATACCATCTTCGACCTGCTCGGAATCCTGGATCTGCTTGCCCAAGGGGCGGAAAAGCAACTAGCCCAACTTCAGCACAGACTCCCAGTAATCGCGGGGCTTGTCGACACAATATCTGCCAACAAGGATGCCTTCGAAGAGCGCAGATCGGGCATCATGGAGAGCTTTCGAGCCTCGTTACAGAGCGAACTCGAATACCACCTGAAAGCAATTGATTATGACAGGCTCGTGTCACCACATGTCGGGGGCCTCGATACTGGTAATCCCCAGGCACTCTTCCGATGGATGTTGGATACTTCACAGAAAGGTGTAAGCCGCGTATACAGCGACGCCTTGGTCGAGATCTTTAAGGCAGTCGGCAGATTTATTGATCAGCAATTGGTTGCGGCGTATAGGGAATACGTCAGTTTACAGGATGACTCAGTTCAGAACGGATTTGCGCAGCTTTCCGTGAAGCCTGCCACGCAACCGAGGCCGCTCAGCACCACTGTGGAGTATAGCGCGCGAGAACTATTGCGCTTCTCGCAAACGACCTCGCTGCATCTTGCTGCTCGGAGCCTTCTTGACCGATTCGCCTCGTGGTTCCTTCGAACTCAGTGCACTCTCGATGCGCAGCGAGGACAACAGATTGGCCAGCTCAAGGCACAGGTGGTCGATGCTGTTAAGGCAACAGTCGAGACGTTCATGAAGGTTTATATCTGCGAGGAACCGAAGCTCAGTTCTTCATTTGCCTCTTCAGTCTGCACCGGGGGAGAACCAACGTACTGGCAGCAAGCCAAGTGCCACGTCACGAAACTTGATGAGGTCCTTGCTAACCAGGTGCAGATCACTAAATGGAGACTTGGCCTATATCAGAACAAGGTATTCTTTGTATCACACCGCGACGAGTTCGACCGATACGTTAAGGAGCTCCTCGTAAAGAAGGACGCGACACAGGCGCTAGTTGTCGAACTCGCCTAGGCGGGAAGAAGTGGGGACGGGGGGAAGAAAGGGGGACGGAAGTCGTTTTCTTGTGGCATCAAGTGAATCCACCTGCCCGCGGGGCCGGCCCCAAAAGAGGTCTCCAGAGTCTTTAGAACTATTTACGTCCCCTTTTCCATCTTCGTGGTATCGCTCGCACGTTCTGGCGCAGAGGCCCAAACTGGCCAGCAAGACATTGATCCCGCAAGAGTGGCTGAATCTTGCTCTCAGCGACGCCACCGCGGCCGCTGTGCAGACGCTCCGAGCTGGTGCACCGATTCAAGGTCCGTCTTGGATGTGACGTGGGCGAAGGCGTGGGCCGTTCCCAGAGCGTGATTGTCGTGAGAGATGACCTCGGTGTGCTCGAGATCTTCGCGAACCAGTTTGAGTCGAAGGCAGAGACCGCCCACGCGATCTGCGGACTGGCTCAGAAGTGGCAGATCGGGCTTGAGGGGATCATCTTCGACGGCAACGGCAATACCGCCAGGAACATTTTGCGAGCGCTGGAGCGGCGTTATCCGTAGGGGTTGGAACCGTTCTTCGGCTCGAGGCCCGGGGGGAGATGGTACACCAATCTGCGCACCGCGTGCGCGGCCGCGTGGAACCCTTCGAACCCTTCGGCCATGCACTCTCGACTAGAGAAGGTAGGGGGTATGGGGCCTCCGGGAGGTCTTATTCCCAGGCCCCCTATTTATCCCGGACAAAAGTGCCTGGCCGAACGTTCTAGGGGCTACGGCGCAAGAGAACCGCTTCCACAACAGCGGCGAGTTGAGAGTTTACCGGGAAGCACAAACTGACATCCCAGACCCCCTATTTATCCCGGACAAAAGTGCGTGGCCAAGGCTTCCGTCAAGGCTTCAGCCTATGGTGCGAATGGATCGTCCAGACTCTGGGGCTAGAATCCACCGTACGCCCACGGGGCCGGCCCCGTAAGACGGCTCCCTAGCTTGAAAAAGACTCCCGTCCTCTTATCTGCCCGGCCCCGTAAGACGGCTCCCTAGCTTGAAAAAGACTCCCGTCCCCTTATCTGCCCAGTGGTGCAGACCCGGGCATAGCCCCCGCGTCGATGCGCGTCTAGCTGAGCATACCGAACTCGCGAAGGAGCCAAGTGAATCCCTTTAGTCGATAGCCCTGCCCGCCCTCTCCTGCTGGACGACCCAAGATACCTTGGCTGTGAAGCGGTTCGAGAAAGTTAACTGCGAACTCCTCAGGTGCGGTGAAGCCGTAACGCTGATAATCGTCCTTACTGACCACTTCCGCGTCAATCGATTGGAGCCTCCAGAGATGATCGGGAACTTTCCGAAGATCGGCGGTGGCGTCTTCGGTCATCCCCCTCAGTACGCGGATCGCCAACTGGTCCGGGATTTGGTTATCGATCAACGTCTGCTTCAGGACAATGGTGACACTGTACGCAAGCTTAATACTGATTGCGGCTTGAGTGAAAATGGTGTCCAAAGGCGCGGTCCGTCCGGCGAGCGAACTGGGTGCCGGGGATGAGACATTCCAGAAGCGGGGCTGGAAACAGGGACGCAGCTAGTTATTGATACTAGCTGCGTCCCCGTTTCTGCGCGTGACTGTAAGGATGGGCGATGTTCTGCGTGCTCGCGTCCGACCCGAAACGGGTCGACCCTCCTCGCGGCTCAGCAATCCAGCAAGCGAGGCTGTGGGGATGCCGAGCTTGCGCACCCCGCCGTCCGGCTTGGCGATTTCGACTCGCCTACGCCGCGGAGCCGGTAGGTGGGATCACGAAGTACGGGACGCGGGTGTCCATCAGAGGTTTCCTTCGTCCGGGGCGATCGACCCACGGCCCGACTCTGAGACGGACGGCCTAAGATAACATGGCGACAACGCGCCCGCCCGGGTCTGGACACGGGTGGACGCTTCTGCTTCGGGGGAAGTCTGGACTTACTCAGCTACCTTCACCTCGAGTGTCACCTTGTTGGCCCCTGGACCGTTGTTCTTCATGGTGAACGTGTACTTCCCGTCGTTCTCAACGGGCGTGTGCTTCACTAGGCAATTCGGACCGGGGCTGGTGTCCTTGGCCTCGAAGTACATGCTCTTGACGAAAAGGTGGATATTTGTCTCCTTGTCCCCCCTCGTGGTGACGGTGAACTCCTTGCCGGCCTCGAACGACAGGACGACGGTGATCTCGCCCTTCTCCTTCATCTCATACGACTTGCTCTTGAACGCCGACCCCTTGCCCCCGTCGATCGGCTTGACGTCGTCCGCCCCCACAGCGCTTAGCGTCACGAGCGCGAGCATGGCGGTCGCGGAAGCCATCAACCTGGTCATCGCCATCAACCTGGTCATCGAGAACATCTGCGTCTCCTAGTTGTGGGATCAGCGAGACTTTTGTCTCGGACCCGTGCCCACCGATATTGGTCGGGGCCGCCAAGCAGATTTCGCGATATGCGGGGGGACTGCCACCCTTTCCGAGTCATAGAGCAAATGGTATGCCAGGGTATCAGATATGACTCAAACCCTTATGTCACTTGATCTTAGTGATGCATACGCCGACCGGTTGTCCGTCACCCTTATTGCACTTCATTGAACTTTGCACGAATCGTCCGGCGATTTTGCACGATTCAACCCTTCTCGTGCAGCCTTCACTAGGGACGGTGTCCTAGGGACGGTAGGGACGGTGTCAGACTTTGTTCTTGGTTCTTACGTGCTGTCTTCGAAACCAAAAACAAAGTCTGACACCACGCACTTTAGAAAGTGGAAACCGGCTTGACTTTATAGCAAAGACAACTCGGCTTTGCAAAGGGTGTCGTGCACCCTTTCCGCAGCGGTTATCAAGTCTAGAGTAGCATGAATCAACTTCGGGCATGTAGAATGCATCGAAGTAGAGATTGCGGGAGAGTCGAGGGGATCACACGATGGAACCGGTAAGTGGGTGGACCAAGATAAGTACGATCACCGGCATCCTGGGAGTGCTGAGGGGCTCTTGGGGATGGATAAGGGATTGCTGGGCTCGAAGAATGCCGGGAATCGTCATCACGCGCTTCGTACGGGACGAAAGCAATACCGGCGCGACATTCAAGATGAAAGTCTATGTGAACATCGAGAACCGTACCGGCTCGGAGGTTCGCTTGTCTCACTGCTTTTTCAAGTTTCATCGCCCCGCGCGGGTTAGACCAGATCCCGGATGCTGCGGACAATTCGATGTTGCGAAAGGGGCTTACCGACGTGATTTCTGCAATCCTGACCCAGCGAAGAACGTCCATGACCAGGGTGAAGTGACTTTAACCAATGGCGCGAAGACAAGCATATGGATCGGTGTCGATCCCAACCACTCCGAGGCGGACGTGAAAGAAGCGCTTCAGGCGGGCACCATTGGTAAACTCGAATTCACGATTACCAAACAGAACGGGTGGAAAGCAAAATCATCGCGTTTTGTTAAAGCGTTATAGCGCTCACAAGACAGCACATCCAGCGGTCCCGCCTTCAGCGTTACGAGTTTCAGTCAGCACGGCAGCACGGCGTATGCAGGTCTGGCTGGGCTTTAACAGTACAAACACAGGTCCTTGTAGTAACATGGCTTACGCTGTTTTTCCTGGTCGCCGTAAGTGGCCGACAACAAAGAACTTAAGGCGTCTAGTGCGATGAAATGGGCGCAACTCCTTGATGTCCAACCGCTTGCGTTGACCCAGGGTCGGATTCTTAACTCCTTGGTATTCATAGGCTTATGATAGTGATGTAGAAGACCAGTCTGGGTGTCAGACTTGGTTTTTGGTTTTCGGCTCGATCCGTGCCATGACCTGTTGGAGTTCATCGGCCAGTTGGGGACGGGCTCGCACTAGCCATCACGTGATAGATGGGCCCTCAAATTGGATGCGAAGTCGTCTAGAAATTTCCCCGGTAGAGCTCATTGAAGCGAGGGACTAAAAAAACCAAAAACCAAGTCTGACACCCCCTCCCAGAGTGTAGGGTTCATCGCGTGAGATTGGACCCCGATGGTCCAGCGGGTTAACTAATCGTCCTCGGATCCTTCCGAAGCAGACTTCGGGAATGCGGCACCTTGCGTGATCCCCAGACCATCTCGGTAAAGAAGCGGTACCTTCCAGCTCGTTCCTACCTTCTCCAGGAATCCGATCTTGACCAGCCCGTCGCAGTGGTCTTTCCAGTCGGCACCAAGCAGTTTCTCTAGCGTTTCCTCATTCTGTTCGGCCTTCTGTTTCTCGAAAGCAATTATTTGTGCTTGTAGGTGAGGATTCTCCGCGATGAGCGTCGTTTGTATCTTGTCCCTCGAGACGACGCTGAGACCAGCCTTTATCGCTCTGGAGCCTATCAATTCCGGTGCATCCACATCTTGACCCAGATCCAACCGGTTCCGCTGAAGGTCCGCCGAGGCCACGATCAGAGCGTGGACGTCTCTTGGGGTCTGAACCCCATTTCCGTCTCGGACCCGACTACAGATCCAAGTCCATGTGTCCGGTTTCCGACTGCCGGTATCTATCTTGTCTGGAAAGAGGCGGAAAAAGGCGTCGCGTCGGGAAGCGGGGTCTTGGATAGTCTCCCTCACGATGCCGTATGACTTCGCGATTTCAGGGTTAAAGGCGAATCGTTCCATGATCATCTGCAAGAGCGAATCGCTGTTCCACGTAATGGGACGCGAGGTTCGGTCCATCACATGCGTCAGCTCTCGAAAGCCGGGGCCTGACGAAACGATCTCAAAGAGGTCGGTCCGGAAGAAGAGCTTGATGCGAACGGCAGGGTGCCCCATGAAGTCCTTATATGCCAGAATAAGGGACCGTATTGCCTTCTGCTCCAGAGCAGGTCGATCCTGAAATGCAGCATCAAGACGATCGGCCAATATCCAGCACCGCATCTTCTGGCGTGTGAACGCAGCCACACAGAGTCTCAGGATCTCCGGGAAGTCTATTATCTCATCCCTCTTTGTCCAGAAGTCAGGGGGAGCGTCAGGGAATTCGGCTCTGATTTTCTCCCATCCAACCTCGAAATTCTTGAGGTTCAGATAACGAAGCAAGGACCACCAAGCTTTCTTGAACAAGCTGGGGTTGCGATACCGAACACTCGCATTTTCTGCCAGACGAATTGCCTCCGTCCCCTCCGATGTCGCGGGGAGACGCTCCAGACAGTCAAGCACAAGGTTAATCAAATAAGCCTTCCAAGCATCTACAAGGCGGCTTTCATCAACCTCAGCGTCATTGAGAAGCCCGAATGCCCTCTTGAATGAAGGCTCACCGGTATGCTCAGTGGCGATCACGAGTTGAACGTCGGCCAACTGCGAGTACTGTGTCTGTGTGAGGATTTTGAGAATCGCGGACTTACCGCTGCCTTTGGCTCCGCGGATAAGGTCGTAGCGATCGTTGAGGAAATCGTTAAGTGCGGCGGTGGGAACGAAATACCTCGAGAGATTCTCATCGTTCTCGGCGATCGAGCTCCCGAGGTTCAATCTATTGAGGATCTCCGACTTATTGAGCATTTAGACCACCCGCCAATCCCGTAACCAGCACCTTTCCAAGCCTTCAGGAGTAGCCGCAACCCCTTGCGAACTTTCGGAATGGCCTGTCAATGCCGATCGCAAGGTTCCTCGTATTGTAACACGTTTCTAGTCCGAAGTTCCAATCGCAGGCACCGAAAGGGGGAATAAACGGTATCATGTAGAAGTGGGGAATTCGTTGGTAATCGTGTACTCACGTGGGGAGACAAGCTATGCCACTCTCAACTCTCGCTGATGCGATCTACCAAATCCTTCGCCATAGGGTTCCGGCTATAGACCCCAGCATCAATTATGAAACGCTTGTGAGCCAGTTGCCGGCCTTGCCTCCGCCAAATCAGGGGATCAGGCACCACGACGACCATAGGCTAAATGACGCCCTTGGGGAAATCGGCCTTGCTTGTCATGCACAGGGACTACCTGCCGTATCAGCGATCGTAGTTCTGGACGACACTAGGGTTCCTAGCAGGGGCTACTACCCCACTACGCACCCGCACGCGGTAACTACGCCTCAGAAAATGATCGCCTGGGCTCATGAATTCATGAACGCAAGCAACACGATCTACCCTCCGACCCTTTGAGCATATCGGTCAACGGCACCCTGGCCGACTCGGAGTGGGTCTTACTTCACTCCGCACGGGACCTGGTCGTTTTCCGCACTGGTCCCCTTGAACTGCCCAATTGCATCACCTACTTTCACGGTGCCAAGAACGTTAACCTCGGCAGACTGTCGACCAATGAAGAAGACGAAAGGGGCCATCCACATTTCCTTGGTACCGGAGAGTGGGTGGCCCCATCCAATCCCTTGGTACCGGAGAGTGGGTGGCCCCATCCAATCCTTGATACCGGAGAGTGGGTGGCCCCATCC
>Ga0074044_10004294_pt1 | contig 11866 bp, 7 predicted proteins | sample BogForMeECP23OM1_FD_94443 | JGI IMG/M metagenome (GOLD analysis project Ga0074044, IMG submission 94443) | Bog forest soil microbial communities from Calvert Island, British Columbia, Canada - Bog Forest MetaG ECP23OM1 | ecosystem: Environmental > Terrestrial > Soil > Wetlands ...
CGTCTGCTCCAAGCAGCCAGACAAAGTGCTGTCTGATCGCGCCATGGATGCCATGAAGCATAACCGCTTCGACGTGGCGCGCATGACGCTTCAGACGCTGATCAACACCTATCCGGACTCGGAGTTTATCGCGCGCGCCAAGCTCGCGGTCGCGGATTCCTGGTACGCCGAAGGGGGCTCAACGGCGCTCCAGCAGGCGGAGATCGAGTACAAGGATTTCAAAACCTTCTTCCCCAATATGCCCGAGGCAGCCGAGGCGCAGCTCAAGGTCGCCAACATCCACTATCAGGAAATGGAGAAGCCCGACCGCGACTACACTCACGCCATGCGCGCCGAAGAAGAATATCGGGCCCTGATTCAGGAATACCCGGACAGCAAGCTGGTTCCGCAAGCCAAGCAGCGTTTGCGCGAAGTGCAGGAAGTTCTGGCAGAACGGGAGTTCGAAATCGGCCGCTTCTATTATTTGCGGCAGACGTATGCTGCCGCCATTGCCCGGCTGAAGACTCTGGTCGACCGCTACCCTCTCTATAGCGGCGCTGATGAGGCTCTCTTCCTGCTCGGTCGAACCTACGAAGCTGAAATTGAAATGGTTCGAAAGAACCCGCGTGCGACCGAAGTTATCAAAGGCAAGATGATCGAGGAGCTGACCAAGGAAGCAGCCGCGGCCTACGGACGGATCATTACGCGCTATCCCGCTATGGATCGCGCGGTCGATGCCAAGGCGCGCCTCGAGGCGCTGCATCAGCTGGTGCCGCGTCCCACGCGCAAGGCGCTCGAGGAGAACGAAAAAGAAATTGCCAGCCGGCAGCAGCCGACCATGATGTCGACCATGTTCAGCGGGCTGGAAAAGCATCCCGATGTTTCGCGCGCCGCCCATCGCGGTGATCCCACCATGGTCGATCCCGAAACCGTCACGGCCCCCGGAGTTGCGAGGGATCTCGTGCGCGCGGTAAGCGGAGGCTCGGATGGGAACAGCAAGTTGACCGCGACCACAATCAGTGGGTCGCCCGCGCCGAATGAGGCAGCGCCGCGCTCTGACACAGTGCCCGCCGGAGATGCTGCGACGCCGGCTCCAAGTCAGCCAGCCGCGAAGGATGCAACTGCGGCGGGGGCAGAGTTGAAGCCGAACGTCGCCGATCCGAATGAACTCAAGCCCAACGTGGAGCCGGACCCGAACGCCCTGCCTCCGCTGCAGCAGGCCAACCAGATGGACAGCAGCGCGGCGGGAAGTTCCAGCGTCAGTTCGTCGAGTTCGACGCAAAAAGAGGAGATGGCCGACATTTCCACGAGCAAAAAGAAAAAGAAGAAGGGCATTAAGAAGATAAACCCGTTCTGAACCCGCGGCCGATTGTCAGTTGCCAGGTGGGCTTGGCCTGAGAAGTCCTAAGGGTTTCCGTTTGCACGACCCAACTGAGGCTGCCCCACCCTTGGCTGCCTCTGCCCCGTGTTCTCTGCTGGCAACTGGTAACCGGCAACTGGCAGGTGTTCTTCAGGTACATGAACCTCCGTACTTGGCACGCTCGTAACGGTCTAACTCCTCACGAATCGTTGACTTGAGTTCCCATACACGGTACTTTCGCCTTATCTCTTCTATTTAGTTGGCGAAGGATCACGCTTGCCGCGGAAAATTTTGCTCGCCGATGATAGTGTGACCGCCCAGAACATGGGGCGCAAAATCCTGGTTGATGCCGGGTACGAGGTTGTTACGGTCAATAACGGATCGGCGGCGCTCAAGCGCGTGAACGAATCGAAGCCCGATCTCGTTGTCCTCGACGTCTACATGCCAGGCTACAGCGGGCTGGAGGTTTGCCAGCGCCTCAAAGAGGCTGCCGAAACCGCCCATATTCCGGTGCTGCTGACGGTGGGAAAGCTGGAACCATTTAAGCCGGATGAAGCACGCCGTGTCCGCGCCGACGGCCACATCGTCAAGCCTTTTGAAGCGAGTGAACTATTGAGCGCGCTCGCGCGCCTGGAAGACCGCATTCTGTCCTCGGCGGAACAGCAAAAACTGAACCGAAAAGCTCCGGGTGATAACGGCTCCGCGAGAACGGTCGCCAGCGGCTCCGATACCAGCTGGAGGGAACGACTGCGTTTCCCCGCCAAGAAGAAGGAAAAGAAGGAAACGGAAGCCGAGCCGGCTGACGTAACCGCGAACTTCCACGATTTCCGGCGAAGCAATACTAAGACCGTCTCCGAATCGCCAGCGACCGCCAAGTTGGCCGCACCCGAGAAGGAGCCTGTTGTCGTCCCTGACATTCCGCGCGATATCACAGCCGATGAATTGGACGCGCTGAGCGCTGTGGCGGCCAGTTTGCAAGCAGCGACGCCTTCCGAGACCAGCGCGCCGGCAGCGGAGAATCACTCAGCACAGAGCCAGGCCGCAGAGATACCGGCAGCCGAGACACCAGCAGCAGAGATTCCTTGGGTGACTCCAGCTACCGAAGTCGTGAACATCGCTTCATTCGCGCAGGAGCCGGCACCCATTGATCGGCAGGACGAGCCAACGTTCGCCACCGAGCCCGCCCCGCAAGAAACGGTCGAAGCCACCGCACCCGAAGCTGTCGCAGTGAGCGAACAGAGCGCAGCCCCGGAGCAACCGGAAGCGAAGGCGGAAGAGCCGCAAGTCGCAAACTCGATCGCCGAAGAACCCAGGCTTGAAGAACTTAAGCCCGAAGAATCCAGGGTGCAAGAATTCAAGGTCCAGGAATCGAAGTTTGAAGAATCGAAGCCTGAAGAATCGAAGCCTGAAGAATCACCGCTCGTAGCAGCGCAGGTCGAGGCCCCGAAGACCGAAGAAACCGCGGCCGCAATAGTGCCGGAGCAAACGGGATCGGTCGAGCCCGCGCCTCCTGCCCCGACTGCGGTCAGCATGCAGGAAACCGCCGAGCCGGAAGGTCCCCCGCCGAGCGACGAAGAGTTAGCGCAAGCGCTGCGCCTGTTAACGCCGGCGACCGGATATTCCGATACGCCCATGCCTTCGCACGGCACGCTGGCGGCAGCTGGCCAGTTGCTGGCCGAGGAAGCAGCTCGCAATGCAGCTTCCCAGCCGCGTTGGATCGCCGAGCCGGTTGCGTTGACTCTGGAAGAGGCGTCCATCTCGCTCGAGGCGGAAATGTTCGGCAAATTTGTCGCCGACGCTGCCGCAGAAATCACGGCTCCCGCTGCGAGCCAGGTTGCAACAAACACCGAGCCTGTTTCGGAGGCACTGTCGGAACCGGCTGCAGCATCCGCCATGGTAGAGAAACAAGCGGAACCTGTCCTCGAATCGGCAATTCCCGCAATCGCGCAGGAAATGGCCCAGCAGGCCGCGGCAACCTTGCCGGAAGACGCTCAACAACAGGCCCCGGCTGCAACCTTCGCCGATGTAGCGGCGCCGCCGGAAGCCGAAGCCGCCTGCGTTGCACAGGCCACGGTCGCACACGAGGCGATTGCAGAAGAGATCATCGCGCTGGCGGCGGCAGAACAAGCGGCACATATCGACGCATCCGAAGTCGAAGCGTCGGCAGCGGCCGGATCTCCGACCGAGGTTGCGCATGAAGATTTGAGTTCTGACGCGGGAGGGCAACCGGAAATGGGCAAGCGCGGCAAGCAGACCTCGGGCAAGTCGAAAGAGCGCCAGACCGCTGAGCCCGCGATCACCCCGGAAGCTCCGAAAACCATGGCTGCGGCCGCGGCGGCCGATGGCGCATCCACGCTGGCGCCGGATGCAAGCGCGATTGCCAGTATTGTTGAAAGCGTGCTCGCCGATCTTCGTCCAAAGATCGTAGAAGAGATTACGAGGAAACTCGCGCGCAAGTAGCGAACCGGTTCGCACCGCTCACCTCCTAAAACCTAAGACCTCACCACCTCGCGCCGGCAGTACTTTTCGACACGTCGCGGCCGCCCATCGCCAAAACCTGTGTTTTGGGCCGTTTTGTAGGGGTATCTTTCTAGAAACCGCATAAAATCTGCACAAAATACTACTTTTCCACAGCTGAGTGCGTTAATATGCGGTCGAAATCAGCATTTCAAGCTTGCTTCCCGAAGGAGAAATTCATGGCTTCTGGTATGACCAAAACTCAACTGACCCGGCACCTCGCCGAAAAGCTCGGCACCAACAACAAAACGGCCGCAACATTTTTGGAGCACCTGGCCGACACCGCAATCAAGGAAACCAAGAAGAATGGCGTATTCGTCGTGCCCGGACTCGGCCGCCTGGTGAAGGCGCACCGCAAAGCTCGCATGGGCCGCAACCCGCAGACCGGCGAACCGATCCAGATCAAGGCGAAGACCGTTGTGAAATTCCGCGTGGCCAAGGCCGCAAAGGACGCGATCGCCCCGAAGAAGTAGTGTGTGGCGCGGACCTGCCCTGAGCGCAGTCGAAGGGGCCCTTGTCCGCGAGTGTGTGGAGCGGACAATCCTGTCCACAAAAAAGGCTACAAGGGCCGGCGAAGTTTGCCGGCCCTTTGTTACGCGCGAATCTCTAACTCCCGCAGTTCCCCTTTGATCTTCCCCTTTTCCACGCGCAGCCTTCCCACGCTCACCGGCAACTTGAACCGCCGCGGCCCCGCGCTCCCGGGATTGAAATAAAGCACGCCGTTCCTCTCTTCCATCTTCGGTTGATGACTGTGCCCATACACCACCACGTGGATTCCAGCAGTTTCCGGCTTCAGGTCAAGCCGCCCCAAATCATGCAGCATGTAAATCGTTGCGCCACCAAGCTCCACGACTTCAGTTTCCGGCAGTTCGCGTGCCCACGGCTCAATGTCCACATTGCCGCGGATAGCGGTCACGGGCGCGATTCGAACCAGCGCCGCGAGCACTTCCGGCGCGCCAATGTCCCCCGCATGCAGAATGTGATCGACGCCACCGAAGGCCTCGATCGCTTCCGCCCGCAGGAGCCCGTGTGTATCGGAAATAACGCCGACGATCATAAGGACGTAAAGCACATTTCACCACGGCGGCACGGAGACATGGAGAAAATCAAGAAACGGTGAATTCGGACCGCGCCCCATTCATCACAAATCCGCCGTTGAACCCTCACAGACGCCGTCCATCCCGCTCCCGCTATACTCCTAGCAAATGTCTGCTCCCCAGCCAAAGCCCGATCTGCACGATCCACTCCGCCGCTACTGGGGATACCACGCATTCCGCCCCAAGCAGGAAGACATCATTCGCAGCCTGCTCGCCGGGCGCGACTCCTGCGCGGTCATGCCCACCGGCGGAGGCAAGTCCCTCTGCTATCAGCTCCCAGCAGTGGTTTCCGGAAAGACAACCGTAGTGGTCTCTCCGCTAATCGCGCTCATGCAGGACCAGGCCGCCCAGCTCGCGCAGATGGGCATTGCAGCTGCCGCCATCAACAGCTTTCAGAACGCGACCGAACGAAACTACGTGATGGCGAATGCCCGCAAGGGCGATTATCGCCTCATCTATCTCTCGCCCGAGCGCCTCGCCGCCGACAGCACCTTCGACTGGCTGGCCAACGTGCCTGTCGGGTTCTTCGCCGTCGACGAAGCGCACTGTATTTCCGAATGGGGACACGAGTTCCGCCCCGACTACCGCCAGCTCAGCCGCCTGCGCACGCGCTTCCCCGCGATTCCCATCGCTGCTTTCACCGCCAGCGCCACGCGCCAGGTGCGCCACGACATCCTGAAGCAGCTGCAGATGCGCGATCCCGCGCTCTACATCGCCAGCTTCCACCGCAAGAATCTGAACTACGTCGTGCACGAGTGCGACCCGCTAACGCAGCTAGAACTGCTCGAATGCGCGCTGCGCTACTATTCCGAGGGCAACGTCATCGTCTACGCGCCCACCATCCGCCGCGTCGAAGAAACCGTCGAATACCTTGAGGAGAACGGCATTCCGGCCATTCCCTATCACGCCAAAATGGAGAACTCCATGCGCCGCCAGAATCAGGAGCGCTGGATGTCGGACGAAGTTCGCGTGCTGGTCGGCACGATTGCCTTCGGCCTCGGCATCAATAAGGCTTCTGTGCGTGCCGTGATTCATCTCTCGCTGCCCAAATCGATTGAGCAGTATTACCAGGAAGCCGGACGCGCCGGGCGCGATGGTCATCCCGCCGACTGTGTCCTGCTCTGGCAAAAGCGCGACCACGTGCTGCTTGAATACTTCATCGGAAAAATTGAAGATGAAGCCGAGCGCGAGCGTTCCTGGGAGCGCAAGCGCATCGTCAGCCGTTTCGCCGATTCCAAAGCCTGCCGCCATCGCCAAATCTGTCTTCACTTCGGCGAGACTCCGAAATGGGACCATTGCGGCGCCTGCGACAATTGCTCCGGCAAGCCCGACTGGCTAAGCGACCAGCCGGTGCCCCAGATTCGCGCCCGATTGTTGGGCACTGACCGGGGTGAACCGCGGCGCAAGAAAGTTGCGCGGCTCTTGCCCGAAGAAGGCTTTCTCCCCGGAACGAACGTCTCGCCCGCGCCCGATTTCGATCCCGCTCTCGCCGACTATCTGCGTGAGTGGCGCCGTTCCATCGCCCGCGAAAACAAAGTTCCCGCCTACGTCGTCTTGCACGACAGCACGCTCGAAGAGTTGTGCAGGCGTCGGCCAACAAAGATCGGCCAACTATTGCAGGTCCCCGGAATCGGCGAGCGCAAAGCCGACGTCTATGGCGCGGAAATTCTTCAGGCCATCCGTAACTTTGCTGAGGGAGCGCGCGCTGCGCCGGCCGCGCCCAAAGAACTAACTCCAGGAGAAGAAACGCTGCGCTTGCTACAGGAAGGCCGCACTTTCGAGGAGATCGCCCGCCTGCGCGTGCGCCAACTTTCCACTGTCGTGGGCACAGTCGCCAACCTGATCGAAACCAGCCAGGTGAAACTCGATCCCAAATGGATCTCTCCCGACGCCCAGCCGCTGATCGAATCCGCCTGCCTGTCGAAGGGCGTCGAGCGCCTGCGCGATATCAAAGACGCCGTCCCACCCTACGTCAGTTTCAACGACATCCGCCTGGTAGTAGCCTGCCTGCGCGCCGAAAAACGAATAGCTGCAACCACCGGGATAAAGACCACAGTCAAAACCGCCTAGAATTTTCCCCTGTCTTCCTGAGCGAAGCAACTGCAAGCGAAGCACGCGCACGATCAAGACCTCTTTGGGAGGGGGTACGAAAGTAGGCGGGGGGTACGCGTCACTCGTATCGCAGGCTGTCCACCGGATCGAGTTGCGCGGCGCGCGTGGCCGGAATCGTACCGAAAATAATCCCGACCAGCGATGAAACTGCAATCGCGATCAGGGCTGACAGCCCGGAAATCGGGATGCGGAATTCGGTGAAAAAGCGCACAGAGAACGGAATGGCAAGGCCAACAATAATACCGACCACGCCGCCGATCAGCGAAATCAAAATTGCCTCGGACAGAAACTGAAAAAGAATTTCGCGCTTGGTCGCGCCCATCGCTTTGCGAATTCCAATTTCGCGAATGCGCGCGCTCACCGTCGCCAGCATGATGTTCATGATCCCGATGCCGCTCACCAGCAGCACCACCAGCGAGACGCCCAGTAGAACCGCTGTCAGTGTGTTCGCCGTCTTATCGGCCACCGCCAGCAGTTGGGTCAGATTTGAGACCCTGTAAACCGATTCCGGACGATGTCGAGACTGGAGCACTCGCTGTACCTGCGCGGTGATGGGACCGACCAGCGATGAGTCTGCCGCCGAAAAATAAATCTGCCTCACGCTCGGCGTCGCTCGAAAATAGCGCAGCACGGAATAGGGAATCAGCATCGTGTAGTCGGTCACTTCCGACTGGCCGAAAGTGTCCACGCGTTCGCGAAACGTCCCAACAATGGTGAACGGCAAGCCGGTGAGCTTGACCGTTTTGCCGAGCGCAGCCTGGGCCGAGCCGTAGAACTCTTCGGCGTACTTTTGCGTCACGATGCCGACTTTGTTATGCGCCTGCGAATCCTGGTCGTCGAAGAAGCGTCCGGAAAGCACGACCAGGTTGCGCACGTCCTGATATTCGGGGTCAACGCCCAGGACCTGCAGGTCGCGCTCTTTTCCGTTCCCGACTGCGACGTGCTCAAACATCGGCACCACCGGCGAAGCGGCAGCAATACCAGGAACCTGCTCCCGCACGGCCTTCATATCGTCAACCGTCAGTTCGTCGGCGCTGCTGGTGCTGATGCGTTCCCCCTGCTGATATTCGGCCTCGATCATGTTGGCGCCAATTCCCTCGATCAGGTGCAAAACGTATTGCTTGCCGGTCAAGCCGATTGTGGTCACCAGAATCAGCGACGCCGTGCCGATCATCATGCCGAGCGCCGTGAGCAGGAAGCGCACTTTGTTGGTCTGAAACGTGTCGAGCGCGAATCCGACAATCTCACTCAGCACGAGGCGGGGACGAGCGCGTTCAGCAGCCGAGATATCGGTAGCGGCGGGCAACTTGATTAGATGCTAACTGCGGTCTCCCCGTGAGGGCAACCCGATTCCGGTTTTTGCCTCGCGACCGCCAAGCCAGCCTGCAACCGCAAAGGCCGCGAGCACAACAAAGATCGGGTCCGCTGGCCGCAGATAATAGGTTTCAGGATGCGAGAAGTAATAGGCCGCAGGAAAGCACGCCAGCACTATGGCAAAGCGCACCGCTACCGCTGCGTCGGCCCGAAACGCACGCCACAAGCCGATGAGCGCCAGCAGCGAAACCGTCGTCTGCACAAAAATGTTCGGCGGGTCGAGCGGCTCCTCCCTCAGGTACTCACGTGCGAAGCTCCAGTAACCGGTCCACACGTAGACGGCGCGGCGAAACACCATCCACGCATACCATCCACGATGAGCGTGAATGTAAGCTTCGGCTTGCTCGCGCTTGTGTTCCATGTAGGCGATTTCACCCACGCGCTCGTACTCGGCCTGTTCGCCCGCGCTGTGATTTGGGTGCAAGCTCCGGTTCACCCACGAGGCTGTGTAGCCGTTGTTGCCGATATAAAGCTCCATTCCATAGCCGCCACGGATGGGAATGAAGCGGTGAAAGATGGCATAGTCGCGGGCGATCCACGGCGCGATCACCGCAAGCGCAGCCAGCCCAGCGATAATTCCTGGAGCCAACCAAGAGCGCCGTTTTCGTAGCCGCTGATAACAAGTCCAAAGCCCCAGCAGAGGGAGCACCGACAGCACGACCGGTTCGGTGAGTGCTGCTACGCCGCCCAGCACACCAAAGGCCAGCCAATGGAGCAGGTTGCCCGAATCCTCGAGCTCGATCAGGATCAGGAAAAGCCAGCAGAGCAGTAGTGCGACCAGACAAGTCGACCAGGCCCAATCCGCTCCGTAGTACACGCCGTAAGGGAAAAATGCCCAACCCCACCCGGCAAACTTCGCCGCTCGCCCGCCAAAGCACTTCTTCGCGACGTAGAAAATCGGGATGCACGTCAGCGCGGAAATAACGCTGTTCAAGGCCAGCGCGGCAATGATCGAAGTGGTGGTGTAGATACCGAACACCTTAAAGATGCCAGCGAGAACGTAGGGATAAACGGGAGGCAGAAGCGCCGAAAGTCCGGTATTGGCGAGCGGATTGCCGAAACCGTGGCCTTGCGCGATGGATCGTCCGACTCTACCGAACGCCCAGTGTTCAAGGACAAACGGATCGAGCCAATCCCGATAGACAAAAGGAATGACAGCCCATCGCGCCACCAACCCCGCGAGCACCATGGGAGCATAGGGCGCCAATCGGCGAGACTTCATGGCCGGAGTTGCTTGAATCTCAGCTTGCAAAAACTCATCCTCTCCAGCGGCCGTATTCAACGCGATCATTTTCCCTCAGACCGTCTTCCTCGCGTTACCAGCGGCGGCAGTGAAATCACCACAGAAGCCTTACTCCACGCGGCACACCAGCACACCGCGATTCTGGTATGGGCAAACCAGCCCTGCCACTCCGGGCTGAGCGAGCACAATCCAGTTCACGCCAAATTGTTGCCTGAGCTTTTCGAAATCCGCCGCTTGAAAGCTCCGCCAACCCTCGGTCGCCTTGACCTCCATCAGCCAACGCGGTGCGAGCGAAGGCACACGCGCAGCCATTCCTCCATCTTTTGTGAAGTCCGCAAGCGCGCTTCGCTCCGCCAACGCCCGGAATCCGTGGAAATCTTCTCCCGGCAGTTGCATGTACCGAGGGTCGAGCGCAAACAGACTATCCACCGGCGTGTTCTGGCGAATCCAATCAAACGCCTTCAGCCAGTCGTTCTGTGGAGCGCGGCCCGGAAGTTCGAGGTGCAAACTGGCAGGATACAGTTGCCTCTGCGCGTAGAACATCCCCATGCCCAGCGGGATGAAAAGCAGCAGCCACCGATAAACGTGCCTGCCGAGAATGTATTGCCCAAGAAGCCCGCCGGCAACGAGGAAGAACAACAGGTAAATCAGGTGCAGGTAGCGCATGGGCTCAAACGGGCGCAAGCGCTCGAACGGCGCTGGCAACATGATGATCAGGCCTACAGCCGTCTGGAAGAGGCCGAAGTAAACGAGCCGGGTTGTAAGGCGTTCCAGTGCCCCAGATCCGTTGTGCTTCGCGAACCACCGAAAGACCCAGAGCAAGCCCAGCGGCGCGAACACCCCCAGCCACTCGTACCAAGCCCAATGGTTCAGATAGTAGAAGCTGCGCGTGGAAGCGGCTACACGCCACGCATCGGAGGCGGGCGCGAACAGCCAGCTCAGCGGCAACAGAAATGCCGCGTTTGAAATCCTGCCAGCGTGGCCCTGCCAGCCGAGAAAAATGCAGAAGGAGATTCCGAAGCAGGCCATGATGGCATGGTTGGCGAAGGCAAAGGCCAATAGGACTCCCGCCAACACAAAACGTCTGTCGAGCGTCGCGACGATTGCGGCAACAATCGCCGCCGCTGCCAGGTTGCGGGGATGAAGATACTGGTCAGCGAGGTTGATGGCTGTGCCGGAAACCGGAATCGTGAGAACGAGTCCGACAACGGTGACTGCGGCCCATTGTGCGTGGGATTCATCAAAGCAACGGCGGGCAATCTGCCAGCAGCCCCAAAGGAGGAAATAAATCGAGGCAACTTGCCAGAGCAAGACGGGCCAAGCCAACGGAAGATGGCTCAAGCGGATGGATTCGGCGATCAGCTTATCGAAGACAGTAGCCTGAAACTGCAGGCGGAAGAAGTCGGCATCGTGCGGAAACAGCGCTGGGTTCAAGTTCCGCTTGATGGCAGCGATATAGAAGGCGTCATCCTCCAAGCCGGGGTGGTAGCCCAGCACCAGCATCGCAATTAGCGTGAGCAGCAGAAGGATCGCGAGATCGCGTATGCCGGATTCCCGGGCCGAGGATTCCGCCGCCATTAAGCTCCCGGGCTGTTGACAACGCCCGCTTCATAATACTGGGGTTCCAAACGCCGGCCGCGCTCGTTGAAGATCGAAAATTTTGCCAGGCCCCATTGTTGCAAAGCAAACTGCATCGTCGTCGCCAGCACGCCGAACCCATATGTCACGCTTCGCCGGAAATTGATGGACGAAGCTTCTTCGAAATACTTCGTCGGGCAGGAGACTTCGCCGATACGAAAGCCGAAATGAACGCACTGTGCCAACATCTGATTGTCGAACACAAAGTCGTCGGAGTTCTCAAGCAGCGGCAGCTTGGTGAGGACATCGCGGCTAAAGGCGCGGTAGCCGGAGTGATACTCCGAAAGCTTGACTCGGAGAAAGAGGTTCTCGAAGGCGGTCAGCAGGCGATTCGCGACGTACTTGTAAAAGGGCATGCCGCCGCGGAGGGCGTTGCCTCCGATGATGCGCGAGCCGAGCACCACATCGTAAACGCCGTACGCAATCATGCTGACCATGGAGGTGACGAGCAGCGGCGTGTATTGATAATCGGGATGCACCATGATGACGACATCGGCGCCCGCGGCCAGCGCCTCGCGATAGCAGGTCTGCTGGTTACGGCCATAG
>Ga0074044_10004296_pt1 | contig 11862 bp, 11 predicted proteins | sample BogForMeECP23OM1_FD_94443 | JGI IMG/M metagenome (GOLD analysis project Ga0074044, IMG submission 94443) | Bog forest soil microbial communities from Calvert Island, British Columbia, Canada - Bog Forest MetaG ECP23OM1 | ecosystem: Environmental > Terrestrial > Soil > Wetlands ...
CTCCAGTAATTGAGTTCGATGAGAACCGATGGAACTATTTAATCTCAGTGATGCTTACCGGAACTTTTCTCTGCTCAAAGCATGCTTTGCCACACCTCATCAAATCCGGCCATGGAAGAATAATCAACATCTCATCTATTCACGGCCTCGTCGCATCAAAGTATAAGGCAGCTTACATTTCAGCAAAACATGGCGTCCTGGGTTTCACAAAGACCTTAGCACTCGAGATGACGGACAGTAACGTGACCGTCAACGCTATTTGTCCTAGCTATGTTAGAACACCACTCGTTGAACATCAAATTGATGATCTAGCTAGAATTCACCAACAACCTCGAGACGAAATTATCGAAAAGATCATTCTGGCTGATTCTCCGACCAAACGCCTCTTGGAGCCTGAAGAGGTAGCAGAACTCGCAGTCTATTTAGCTAGCGATGCATCACGCGGCATAACCGGCGCTGCAATACCCATCGACGGAGGATGGACCGCACGATAACCCATTGGCTGTCCACTATTTATTGAACTTGAACCGGGATACAAAGATTCGACGCCGGCTATCGTGGCTAGGCTTTCTCTTTAAAAGGCAATGTGAGTTACGCGATTAAAACGCAAGCACGCGTTAGGCGAAGACATAAGTTGTGATGTGAACATATCTCCTATCCTCAAAGAGTCTGGAGTATTCACCTTGGTTCATGAAGAGCCGAATAGAGCGTTGTTAATCATTAACGGGGAAGAAATGAAGTCGAGCGCAGGAACGCAGCTTACTCGAGAAAACCCTGCCGACAGTCGAAGGATAGTGACCGTAGCGGAGGAGGCGTCTCGAGATGACACGGCGCACGCGGTTGAGACGGCACGCGAAGCATTCGATAAAGACAGCACAAACTGGACTAAAGATTTCAAACTGAGGACCAGGGTCCTGAATAAGACTGCGGAGCTGATTAGAGAAAATTCGCTACTCCTAGCGAGAGTTATCAGCTTGGAGAATGGTATGCCTATGCGTCAAGCTAAGCCTCAAGCACTTGCTGCCGCTGACGTATTCGAATACTATGGTGGTTGGGCTGGAAAAATCTATGGACAATCAATGTATCTCCCTAACGGAGCGTTCATTGCGCTTACGAAGGAACCTGTAGGAGTAGTAGGGCTAATTACACCGTGGAATTTTCCATACACACAGACAGCACGCAAACTAGCTCCGGCGCTCGCAGCTGGATGCACGGCCGTAATGAAGCCTGCAAGCTACACACCATATTCAGCCTATCTGCTCGTGAATCTCATGATGAAAGCGGGCCTTCCAAAGGGAATTGTGAACCTGGTTCATGGAAAGGGGTCTGTGACTGGTGCTGCAATCGTGACGGACAGGAGAGTGGATATGGTATCATTCACCGGAGAGAACCAGACCGGGCAGTTCATCATGGAGAAGGCTGCAAAAGACATGAAACGTATCGGTCTCGAACTTGGTGGAAAGGCACCGTTTGTTGTGTTTGATGATGCGGACCTGGATTCCGCTGCTAGAGGCCTTGTCTTCGGAATGTACCGGAACGCAGGCCAAGCTTGCGGTTCCACCACGAGATTAATCGTATCCAAGAACATCCACGACACATTCGTAGACAAAACTGTTCAGCTTGTATCCAGTCTTAGAGTGGGAGACCCGATGCAAGATCGTGTGGACATAGGCCCAGTCATTTCTAAGGACCAGCAGGAACACATCCTCGGATATGTCAAATCAGGCTTGGATGATGGTTTTGACCTCCTTTGCGGAGGTAAAGCGCCAACGGATGAAAATCTCAAACATGGATACTTCATTAATCCAACCGTGTTTGATAATGTTGACAATGACTCCAAAATAGCGCAAGAGGAAATCTTTGGCCCAGTTTTAACGGTTATGTCATTCGGGAGTGAGGCTGAAGCGATTGAGACCGCGAATAATACGTTGTACGGATTGACAGCAGCGGTGTGGACGAGAGATTCTGCACGAGGGTTCCGAGTCAGTCGACAAATCAAAGCTGGCACGGTTTGGATCAATGATAACTATACTCAACCCCCTGAAGGAATATGGGGAGGGTTCAAACAAAGCGGGATTGGAAGAGAACTGGGTCCATATGGACTTGACGAGTTTCTTGAAGTGAAACAAGTTTACATGGATACTACAGGTACTCCTAACAGACCTCATTACTCTCAGGTAATATCCGATTGAGCCAAACTTTTCGTGCTTGACGCGTGAGATTCTTACAACTTTCGAAGTTTCTGTGTGAACTCTCGGTCTCCGGTTTGAGCGGCTTTCAAGAATTTCACTGGATGCACAAATTGTAAGCCGGTACCCTCTTCCAACTGTATCTTACATACGCTGCTCTCGGTTATTCCAAAGTCGACGCCGTTTTTCTTGAAGAGGTCGAAGAGGGGTTTACCCACCTCGACTGATAGGTCATATCCAAGTTCTCCAGTCTTGAGACCGAAGGTGCCTCCCATGCCGCAGCACGTCCCGGTCTCAATCACCTGAACCTGAATACCCGTCATCTTGAGAAGCTCGATTGTTGCTTGACCGCTAGAGAGAGCTCTTTGGTGGCAGGATATGTGAAAACCTCCTCTTCCACTCAACGTATTTCGATTAGCATCGCCTAATCTCCCTGTTTGGAACAGCCCTCTCAAGTACACCATCAGTTCGGTCGTGTGCTCAGCAACAAGCCTGCTGTCGTCAGTTTTCAAGAGTTTAGGGTAGACTTCCCTCAGGCAGTAAGTGGCCGTCGGCTCAGTTGCCACCACTTTGAATCCTTCCTTCACGAGTTCAACTAGAGATTTGATATTGTATTGTGCTTGGCCGCGCGCCTTCGTGAGGTCGCCGTAGGATATGTAAGGCATCCCGCTTCCTTTTTGCGGCGGTAGTACTACCTCCACACCTGACTCTTCCAAGAGGTAAACTGCAGCCATTCCCAGCTCCGGGTCATTGTAGTTTGCGAATGAATCCACAAAGTAGGCTACCCTATCATGATGAAGTCTAGATACATTATGCGGACGGCGATTCCACCATTTCTCAAATGTCTGTCTGTAGAATTTAGGTAACCTTCTTCGTCTTTCGATGCCAACAGCCTTCTCCATAACTGTTCGCACGATGGATCTCTCGAGAATCCAGTTTGACACTGGAGCGGTTGCACTCGCGAGAGTGGAGATACTTTCGAACTGCATTAGTGCTTTATTCACGAAGGTTTGACCATGCTCGTTGGATTCGAGCTCCTTCACCCTCGCGATCATTAGGGGGATGTCTATGTCTATGGGGCACATTTCCTTACAGAGGCCGCAGGAGATGCAGAGAGGAGCAAACTCGGCAGCATGATCGAGTCCGTGTATGCTTGCGGTTAATGGAATTCCTATCGGGCCAGGATATATGTACCCGAAGGTGTGGCCGCCGACCACTTCATACGTTGGACAGATGTTCATGCAAGCTCCGCACCTTATGCAGTATAATGCTTCGTGGAGGAACTCGTCGCGTCGCATCCTAGATCGGCCATTGTCGAGTATTATTATGTGAAGCTCTCTTGTACTCTTATCCGCAGTTATGGGGCACTTTCCTGAAACAAAGGACACGTATGTGGTCAGTCTCTGACCGGCAGCGCTCATAGGATGGGCTTGTATGAGTTGGATGGCATCCCCCAGGGTGGGTACAATTTTCTCCATTCCCATAATTGCTACGTGAACGTTAGGTAGACTTGTGACGAGTCTAGCATTTCCTTCGTTGGTTTCGATTATTATTGTTCCAGTTTCAGCAACGCCCACATTGACGCCTGAAACACCGATGTCTCCGCGCAGGAATACTTGTCTCAACGTCTTTCGGACGATGCTCATTATGGATTCCAGATCGGGAGAAACAGTCTCGTGTGTCTCTTGAGTGAATAGTTCGGCTACTTGCTGCACTGTCTTATGAACAGCCGGGAAGACAAGGTGAATTGGCTTTTCATTTGCCAGTTGAATGATTCTCTCGCCGAGATCGGTCTCTACAACCTCATATCCCTTCTGCTCCAGGGGTTTGTTCATCTCGATCTCTTCGCTTGTTAATGATTTGGATTTTATGATCGTCTTTGCTCCGGTTCTCTCCGCTAGACGTAAAATGTACTGGATCGCTTCCTCACCGTCTTTAGCGAAGAAGACTCTTGCTCCCCTGTTAGATGCGTTTTTGCTGAACTCTTGAATTAGGTTGTCCAAGTCGTTTATTGCGGATTCTTTCATTTTTCTGGCTTTGCGCTTGAACTCCTCAGGGTCGCTAATTTTTGATAGAGCCAGCATTCTCGCATCTCTGCCGCGCCGCATTGCTAGGCCGAGAGCCGTCCGTTGGACGCTGTTGTGAATTCCAAGATAGATCTTGTTCGTTAAGGATGGATTATCTGAAGTCATGTGAGTCACCTATCTTCAAGCATTACAACGTGAACTTCATGTGGACCATGAACGCCCAACACTAGTTTCATCTCTATGTCTCCTGTTCTGCTGGGGCCGGAGATGAAGGAGACTACGCATGGTTGTGAATCTCGGAGCGTGCTTTGAAGAAATGGCAGGGCGTCGTCGGGATGATGGACGAGTAGGCTGGAGGGAATAATCGCTACATGCACTCGTGGGAGGCAAGTTACGAGCTTATCTTCATCTTTTCTACTTGCAATCGCAATAGCACCTATCTCAGCTATCGCAAGGTCAGCTCCGCTTAAGCCCATGTCAGCAGCTGTGATGGTGTCTTTAACATTTCCAATGTCGCGGGTGCCAATCTCGACGAGTGAGATACCGGTTTTGCCGAATGCTTCAGCGATGTTGATCTCATCCTCGAACGGAACCATGCACTTCACTGCGAGCTTCACTCCCTTCTCTCTGGCGATGCGTGCAATTAGTTCGCCCGCCTTATTTGTCGAGACCAGGTGAAGGTGTCCACTCAACGACTCAAGTTCCGCTTTGAAAATTGACACCAACTTTGAGAGCTTTTCCTCCACGTGAATCAGCTCGGTTGTATGAAGCAAGTTGTGATCATTATTTTAAGCCGTCTGCTGGATTGTGATTGAGAATGGAGGATTCTTCCGTATCCTGAGGTTTATCTAGCCGCGTATCGTCTTCATGACTTCCTCGTTTTGGAATACTTTCTTCGGGTCTCCTTCGTAGATTATTTCGCCTCTGTCCATGGCGTAGAGCCTATCCGCGATTTTTGATGCAGTAATAAGGTTGGATTCAGCAATGAGAACTGATACGCCCATGGCCTTGATTTTGTTGACTGCTTCGCCGAAACGGTTTACGACGACTGGTGCTAGTCCCTCAAAAGCTTCGTCTAAGAGAAGGATGGATGGATCAAGCGCCATCGCCCTGGCTATGGCTAACATTTTCTTCTCGCCTCCGCTTAGGTGAAGCCCTCTCCTGTCCATTAAGCGGCGTAGTTCGGGAAAGAGGTTGAAGATTCTCTCTTCAATGTCTGACTTATTCCATTTTTTCTCTTTCTTTGCCTCTGAAATCCAGAGTGCAATTTTGAGATTCTCGTCTGCTGTTAGGTCTTGGAAGATTCGTGAATCCTCAGGCGCGAATCCGATGCCGATCCTTGCTTTTTGGTGAGGTTGGAGTTTGGTTATGTCACGTCCTTGGAGCATTATCTTTCCTTACCTGATTGGAAGAATTCCCATTATACTGTTCATGGTTGTCGTCTTGCCGGCCCTATTTCTTCCAACGAGACATACGGTTTCTGTCTTACCAACTGTCAGAGAGACGCCTCGTAGCACATGAGCTGATCCGATGAAAGTGTTTACTTCATGAAGTTCGAGCATATCAGCCTACTCCAAGTAGTGCCGCCTTTACCTTTTCGTGAGTCTTGATCTTGCTTGGCAGATCATCGGCCAATACTTTTCCCTGATGCAGGACGACAACCCTGTCAGAGTATTGAAATACTATATCCATGTCATGCTCAACAATGACGGCGGAAATTTTGTCGGACCTCACAACAGATGTTATTATGTCCATGATTCCCTTCTTTTCACGTGTGCTGACGCCGCTAGTCGGCTCATCCAGGAGGAGAAGTTTTGGTTTGAGGGCGTAAGCCACAGCCACATCCAGTAGCTTCCTCTCACCTTGAGCTAATCCACCCGATGCGACCTCAGCCCGTTCTTTCATTCCGAACTGTTCAAGAAGATCGAGGCCTTCTTTCTTCACCTCTAGATCGTGCTCCGCTAGAGTCATGATGCTACTCGTCTTTCTTTCCCTTGAGAAGATGGCCAACCTTACATTGTCTAAAGCGCTCAACTGGTCGAAGAGGTTTACGAGTTGAAAACTTCTGGCTATACCTAACTTAATTCTATCATATGTGGACAGGGTGGTTATGTCTTTCTCGAGGAAACTCATTTTTCCCGCGTCGAGCCTCATGAAGCCGCTTACCAAGTTTACAAGAGTGGTCTTCCCAGCTCCATTTGATCCAACTAAGGATAGGACCTCGCCTGTTTCAATATTAAGGTCAACTCCGTCTACGGCGTGGTTATCGCCGAAGTATTTCTTAATATTTTCAGCTCTTAGAAGTGCCACTATTACTTATGCTCCTTACCTTTCGCATTAGGCGATCACCGGCGCCAACTATGCCCGTGGGCATAACCAAGACGAGAAAGACCAGGACACTTCCAAGAAGGAATTGCCAGTAGATTGTGAAACCGATCGCGTAGGTTTTGAGATAATTATAGACCAAGGCGCCGAGAATTGGCCCTATAAAAGATTTGAAACCACCAAGCACGGTGAGGAATACAATTTCTCCAGAGAATTGCCAATATAGAATATCAGGGGTTGTCAGGCCGTTCAGAGGAACCCAGAGAGCCCCGGCTAACCCTGTCAACGTGCCAGATATCACGAAAGCAATCCATCTGTACCTCTTGACCCGAATACCTAGAAATTCAGCCCGAGTTTCGTTGTCACGTATAGCTTGAAGAGCTTTTCCGAAAGGCGAACTGACAATGACCCACATTATGACGACGGAGATTAGGAAGAAGGCCAGCACATAATAATAATAAACGTTAGCCAAAAAGTTCACTTTGTTGGCTGGATTACTCACGAGACCTCCCAAAAGAATAGGGGTTGGCACTCTTAATCCGTCCGTGCCTCCCGTGATCAAGAAAAATTTGAACGCAAAGCTCCATAGTACTTGCGAAAGTGCTAACGTTAAGATAGAAAAGTATATTCGAGTATACCTTACGCAGACCACACCGAAGATTGCCGCCACGAAGACTGAAGCGGCAAGCGCTCCAAGAATGAAAACCTCCATCGACGATACCTTCAGATACTTGACCAAAAAAGCCACTGCATACGCTCCAACACCGAAAAACGCCGATTGCCCAAAGGACAACAATCCCGTATAACCTAACATCAGGTTGAAGCTCAATCCTGCGATGGCTAAAATCAAGCCGTAAGATAGAAGGATCGCCTGGTATGGAGAAGCTAGGAATGGCACAGCGACCAGGCCAAGCAGCAGGCCGAAGTATGCCGAAGCTCTAGCGTAACTCAAACGCGGGATAGGAAAGGCCATGCCTCGTCAATCTCTCCCGAAAAGTCCCTTCGGCCGAATCAATAACACAGCAGCCGCAATGAGATACAGAATGGCTAGCTCAATCTCGGGAAAGAGAGTTATCCCGATTGACCTCACAAAGCCAGTTATGAGGGAGCCAACGAACGCTCCCTCAAGACTCCCGAGTCCGCCTACGACAACTACGATGAAGGCGAGTACGAGTGCGTCTTGGCCCATGCCCAAGACCGCCCCCTGGGTGGGGGCGCTAAAGGCTCCTCCCAATCCTGCAAGAAATGCGCCGATGGCGAAGGCCTTAAGGTACACGCGTTTGACGTTAACGCCAAGAGCTGAAGTCATCCGCATATCCAACGATGTTGCCCTCATTATCACTCCGAACTTTGTCTTGTAAGTCAACACCCATGAGAAGGCAGCGGTGACGAGTCCGACTACTATTACTAAGAGATTGTAGTTTGGATACAGATCGCCTACGATTATTGAACTACCTAGAAATTCCAACGGCTCCCTAGCAAAAAGTGGATACGGCCCAAATAACAGCCTCATGCAATCTTCAAGGATCAGCAGTAAGCCGAAAGTCATTAGCAATTGGTATTCTTCAGGTCGCTTCAATAGGGGCCTAAGCAGAGTGGGCTCGATGATTAGGCCAACCGCGCCAACCGCCAACGCTCCAACTGGCAGTATGAGGTAGAGTACCACGGCTGGGACATGCGCTGCAACCAGGCCGACCAGCCACGCGGTTACAAAAGCGCCAAGAGCGTAGAGGCTTCCATGAGCAAGGTTAACGACCCTCATAACGCCGTATATGAGGCTGAGGCCAGCGGAAATCAGGAAAAGAATGGCCGCATAATAAAGTGGGTTAAGGAGATAGATGGCAAGTGTCTCCACTGATCCTCTGCCTCAGAAAAAAAGACGGGCGAGGATAGGCTAACTGGAGAGCTTCGGCCACGTCTGGTCGATCCAAGTATATGTCGATGTGGGATCTCCCTTCGGCCAGTTTGGCGGTGCTGTTAGTTTCTGGATGGGCATCTTAACAACGCTCATGGGATCGACGATGTTGAATGGGTAATCCGGCGAATTCTTGCTAAGCCCCGTAACCGTGTCCTTGTAAGCTTGGTGGTTATCAGGCCTGATGTATATGTATCCAGCCGGCGCCGCCATTGATAGGCCTTCAAGTTGGCCAATTATCTGGTCGACTTCAGGCCATCCCCCAACCAGCTTTGCTGCGCGTTCAATCGCGGTCTTCAACATGTACACTCCAGTGTAGGCTCCCTCAGCTTGGAAGTTGGGATATTCACCATCCCATCTGGCGCGGTATCTGGCGATAAAGCTGTCGTTGAGCGGCCATGAGCCTGGCTGAGCATTTGAGTATGTGAAGTAGTAGTTTGAGTGGTGACCAGCAATTGTTCCCTCGGGATGATCCTTGCCAAGGAATTGCGGTGCTACGCCGTGTGATAATGTGGAGGCAAAATGCATCTTATTGAAGAGTCCGTATCCGTTCGCCTGCTTGTAAAAGGCGACGTAGTCTCCTCCCCAAAGAGAGGAATACAGCAGGTCAGGTTTAGCGTCAATTATCTTGGTTATGTGCTCTGTGAACTCCGAGGTTCCAAGTTTCGGCCATCCCTCATACACCGTTTGCGCACTTGGATTGAGTTTAGACATCACGATTTTGAAATGGTCGTAGGCGTTATGTCCGTATGAATAGTCTGGATGCAAGTGGGCGACCGACTTTACGTTGGGCCATTGCATATTCGCCATCACAGATGCCGTTACGCCGTCTGCCGACTGAATGTTCGTTATTCTGAATATGAAGTGTGGGTTGGGCACAGCCTTGTCGAATAGGAAATCGGTGCATCCGTCAGTGAATAATGTTAGTACGCCAAGTTCTTCCGCCACGGGGCCGAGCGCCGGTGTGTTTCCGCTTGAAGTTATGCCAGCGAACATATCGATTTTCTCTTCCAGCGCCATCCGCCTGAGTTCTTTGACGTTTGCATCGGTACCAGCAGCCTCGTCAGCCTTTATCGTCGTTATCTTTCTTTTTCCCAACAAGCCTCCTAGAGCGTTTATCTCCTCAGCAGCCATAATGTGGCCTTTGTACATTGGCTCACCAAGGGCTGCCGCTGGACCAGTGAAGAAGGTCATCTGGCCTGTCTTGAAGTCCGTAGTAGGAATCGTCTTCATCGCAGTGACTTCTTTCTGAACGGTTTGGAGTCTTGTGGTCGCAGCGAACATTGCTCCTGCTCCGACCGCAGCGCCTCCAACGGCGAGGCCTAGAGATTTCAGAAATTCCCGTCGATTACTTGGTCTGGACAATTTTAGATCACTGAAAACTCTGTTAATTGCAAATATATGGCTTCCGAATCGGGAACCCAGCAGGCGAAGAATAGCCCCGTCATCCCAGCAGTTATATATGTGGTCCTTGCCGGCGCGGGAGTAGACTAGAGGACTGGTAACCGGGTTACGACACTTCTCTTTTGGAGATCACAAAATACATCTTCAGCCGCTCGTAATGAATAGCAGATGTCTGACATGAAGAGGTTGGTAGCGCATCAAGTTTCTGTTGGCCTAATCTCTCTGTTCACTGGCATCGCGCTATATACGCTCATTTCCAATGCGTATCTTTACAATATTTCAGGCTTGCCGGAAACGGTCAGGAATGTGTTAAGACCAGGTATTATTCCTCCAACTCAGGAATTGATCAGAGTATTCATACAGCTTGTGTCGGTGCAACCAAACCAGATCGGGGGGCCTCACTTCCATGGAGGCCCAGATGCGACAGGTGGAGCGGGAAGCGCCTTCGTTGAGCAGACACTCGGAGGGCCGTTACAGTACGCTTTACTCCTCAGTTCGTATCGTGTCGCTTTCGGCCTCCTTACAGGAGGGGCTCTTGGATTTGCATTTGGAATTGTTATGGGATGGAGCACGAAAGCTGACGACTATCTGCATCCAACCTATAACTTTCTTAGATCAATACCTCCCCTCGCGCTCTTATCATACTTCATGATATGGTTTGGACATAACGAGACTCATCGTCTTCTACCGATCGTGTACGCCGTCTTTGCTGCCACGGTCATTCCAACCTATCATGGGGTTCGGGATATTCCTCTCTCTTACCTTCGGACAGCGCAGTCATTAGGTGCGCGCGGAAGGTTGCTTTTCACGCGAGTCATCGTCCCAGCGGCCAGCCCCTTCGTACTAGCAGGACTCAGGTATTCCCTTATGGTCGCTTGGATCACTACGGTCGGAGTGGAGATGCTCATGGGTGGGGACGGCATCGGTCAACTTATCTACGACGTGTACGCAGGCAACGTCTATGCAGGCGGACTCACAGTCGGCGTAGACGCCGCAGGAATCATCGTTTGCATTTTGAGCTTGGGCGTGGTTGGATACGCAACTGATTTTGTAGCCAAGACAATTGCAGAGAAGTTTACCCGCTGGAAACCTGAAGGGCTCTGAAATATGGCTTCAGGGATCTTCACTCGTTCTCAGAAATGTATCATGAGGCTTCGAGCGTCCACTGCCGGTAGGCTACCGACGTCGTTGAAGCGCGCGTTGGTAACCCTCTTTCTCATAACGTTATCTTACGCGATAGCTTCGGAAGCAGCGAATCTTCTGCTCCCTCACAGAGTGTTCGTAGGCGTCCATTATATTGAGGACGTGGATTTCATTCCAACATATTCGTCGCTGGCCGAAGAGTTTCAGTTTTTGGCGGTGAGTGGCATATTACAGAAGAGCATCATCGTGAGTACCGTTAGGGTTTTGGAAGGATTCGGCCTTGGCTCGTTGATAGGAATCTCCTTAGGAATACTCTCCGCTTGGACGCGCAGGCTCGAGTATTCGCTGGATCCTTGGATGAACTTCTTCCGATTCACGCCCGCCCTAGCGTTACTGCCGCTTTACTCTCTATGGTTTGGTACAGGGGAGATCTCCAAAATTCTCCTAATCGTAACAGGCGTTGCTGTAGTTACATGGCTAGGAACTGACCATGGCATACGTGAAACTCCACAAACTCTTGTTAGAGCAGCCTTGATTTTGGGAGCAGGAAGATGGCTACTACTTCGCAAAATTCTTCTCCCCTCTGCACTTCAACACATCTTCTCCAGTCTTCGAGTTGCACTTGCATTGGCATGGGTTACTCTCATCGTAGCTGAGTTGATGAATCCGAGAATACCAAGTTTAGGATACTTGCTGGCGCTCGCAAGTGCTTTTACAAAAGTTCAAACGATACTCGTTGGGATTACCGTCATTGGATCTCTAGTGCTCACCAGCGATATTATTGCAATAACTCTTTACAATCGAGCCACATCCTGGATGAGGAGGAGAGATGGATAGCCAAGCGCGAAGCTATGCTCAG
>Ga0074044_10004297_pt1 | contig 11857 bp, 14 predicted proteins | sample BogForMeECP23OM1_FD_94443 | JGI IMG/M metagenome (GOLD analysis project Ga0074044, IMG submission 94443) | Bog forest soil microbial communities from Calvert Island, British Columbia, Canada - Bog Forest MetaG ECP23OM1 | ecosystem: Environmental > Terrestrial > Soil > Wetlands ...
AGCGGGAAGAAACAAGACGGAACGGTGAAAGGGACAGAACGGAGGCCGAAGGAGGGTGGCAGGGCGTGAGTGAAAGCGCGGTGAGTGCCAAACGGGGGGTTGGGGCTAGTTTGGCGCGAAACCGGCGCAGTCCGAAACGCCCGTCGGAGCCGCGGCTGAGCGGCGTCCACCCGGAAGAGGGCGCAGTGGAAGCAAGACGCGAAGCCACCTACGAAGAAGAAACGGCTTGAGATTCCCGGTCGGAGCCGAAGGTGCACTTCCATGGTCTAGCTGGAAATGCGGAAAGTGTCTACCCAAGATAGCCGTGTGGTAGATTGGCTCACTCAGAATGGGAACAGCGCTCGGGAAACCAAATGCCGACATCACTCTATTTTGTCTTCTGGGGCGCGGTGATTAGTTGTTTGCTGTTTTTCGCTGCGGAACGTGAATTCATCGGGGCTCTCCGAAAAAGATGGCTGCCGCTTGGGCTAATTCTCTTCCTGGCCCTCGTTTGGCGACTTCCCTTCGAAGGAACTTTTTTTTACGGCCTGGAGTATGAAGACTCTTACATCTATTCGGTGGCGGCACGGTCGCTGGATTCTGGCACACGAAACTGCGCAGACGAGGGCTCGTGCTATTTAACGAGCGTATGCGCCGTTGGAAACTGGAATTCGTGTAAGGTGACTGAGACTTCCTCAGGGCATTTCGTTGGTTATCCTTTCCTGATCGCGATGGTCTCGCGAGTTCTCGGATACCGCCCTGCAGTAGCATCTTACCTGAGCCTGACGGCGTCGATGATGACCGTAGTGTTCGTGTTTCTCTTGGGCAGGTTGATCGATGGCGACATTGCAGGACTGGCGGGCTGCGTTATTTTTGGCCTCACTCCCGTATTTGCAGTACAAGGCGTTGGCACATACGCCGAGCCTGTTTCAAACATGCTCGTGGTTGTGTGCCTTTTGCTTTGTGTTCGGTTATTCAGTTCAAACGCTGAAACTTCTTTGCGGGGATTAGTCATAAATTGGCTGGCGCTGACATTTACCGCGGTCTTCGCCATTTCCGTTAAGAGAGAAAATGTGCTTCTCGTGCCTGTAGCGGTGCTCATCGAGTTAATTTTCAACCTTGAGAGAGGGACGCACGGCAGGGCACGGGTCGTGAAGCTGCTGGGGCTGGTCAGTGCTAGTGTATGCATTTGGTTTGCTGCGGTTCAGCTTCGGCTCGTGACAGTGGTGCGCAAGGAGATGGTGGAGTATGCGACCTTTCCCTTCAGCTTTGCTCTTTTGCGGACGATGTTGCCGTTGTTCTTAAGATCGTATGTGTCCCTGAGTTGGTATCTCGGCGGTGGCATATTGGTCGCGGTCGGGTTAATCGCTGCGGTCCGAACAAGGAGAGGTGGCATGTATGCGATGTGCGTGTTGATTGCATATCTGCTGCTGTACTCATCCCACGTGCGCAGCTATTACCAATTGGAAAGCGGTTCCGTAGGTCAATTCGACACACTTCGCTACTCAATGAATCTTGCCGGAGTCTGGTCGATATTGGCTGGTCTGGGCTTCGCATATTGTGCGTTTGTCCTGGCGAAAAGACCTTTCGGGATGTGGTTTCAACGGTGGTCAGGACGGATAGTCTGGGTTCTTGTTGGAGCCTATGCCCTAAGCAGTTGGGTGCTGACGAGTCGGTGGAAGGAAGATATGGTTTCTACCGAACTTGCAGTCCGAATTCAGCCAGCTGAGTCGGCCTTGGAAATTGTGGATGATCTTGGCACAGAGAATACGTTTGTGATCACGCTCGAACCACTGTTGGTGCACATGCTTTGTCGTAAGCCGGTGAACGTGATTGGTTTCCCATATCTGACGGGGCCTCTGGTTCACAATTTGGTGCGGGACAACCCACATGCGACGTTCCTGTATCTTGAGCAGGCGATCTACAGCTCACCGGCTGATCAGAAGAGATATCGGGTGGCTTTCGATTTTATCGATAGTGTGCACAAAACGCGATTGTATGCTGGTAACAACTATGCAATCTATCGTCTCGATTCGCCTGCCGAGTGACCATCTAAAGCAGCGCTTGAGGGTTGATGAACGGCGTATTGTCAATCCTAGATCTCGGATGGCGCAATCGTGTGAATGCCACGGCTCTGCATTTTCGTGTTCCATTGGAAAAAGCCGCCACACTGATCTTTGACAGAACAGTCCTGACACGCTTCGGCGTAAGAGTTTTTCCAATCGGAAATGGATTGTTTCGAATACTTCCAAAGAGATCGTTTTAGGAGACACAATTGGAGATTGTAGATTCGGACGTCGATGCCAAATCTGGCAAGGAAGGCCACGCTGCTTTCCAGTTGATCTTGATAATCGACTGGATCAATCCACAGCTCGTTCATATTCCGGGGGGCGTAGCCGATGTGTTCCATTCCCATAAAGGCGACATGATCGACAAAAGTAAGATTTCTGCAGATGTACTCTGCCAGGTTGGTCAGCCGAGGTATTGTCAATGCGTGCAGTACGACGCGGATTTCGGTTTCGACACCATGTCGGGCGAGTTGATGCAGACCCAAAATCGTTTGGTCGAAGGCGTCCCATGCTTGAACGATGTAATCATGCAAGGCTGCGTGATCGGCGTAAAGAGGAATCCCGAGGCTCAGGTTCGGATGGCGGACCGCTGCAAACCTTGAAGCGAAGTCAGCCCAAGCGAAACGACGACCGTTCGTCAGCATGTGCACATAGGTGGAAGGCATGTTGTCACGCAGTTTGGCGACGATGGTCAGTAGCCGCTCTTCCAGCAGGGTGGGTTCTCCACCCGTTATGCAGAGGTAGTCGGGAGCGGGCGTCATTAGGTCAATGAGCTTCAGGTTGCGCTCTGTCAGTGCGTGTGCGTCGTCTTTGTCGATTGGAGGCTGTGAACACATCAAACAGTTGCTGTTGCACCTCTCCGTAGCAAATAGTGTGTTGTGGCGAGATTCAGGGCGGTACAGCGTGCGAATAAAGCCGTTTGCTGATTCGAGCACAACAATATGTCCTGAGTTGAGGTGGTCAATGTCTCGAACTGAATGCACCAGGGGCGCGGAAAAACGTCGGCCATTGACTTCCTGTTTGACAATGACGGCTGCATATCCGTGAAAGTCGTTTGGGCGTTGATCCAGCGAAGGCAAGACCAGCGCGGCATCTTTTCTTTCGCCGGCGGGGAGTGGTTCGAGCGTGATGCGCGCAACAATCGGTTTCCCAAAGCCGCGTGCGGTGCCTGCAGTGTGAAGTCTCATTGTGGAAGACTCGCCCGAATCTCGGTCAGATTTCGATCGGTCACCCATGCCCAGAGGATGTTCTGAGTATCCGGATTGCCGTTGTGTAACAACGAAATAAGGTGCTCGATGACGCGCATATTCCGCTTGCAAAATCCACTTGTTGCTCTGTGGCCGAACATGTCACGTTGGGTCGCGTGATGATAGACGGGATCGGCTCCGCAGTATGGCTGAAAGGCGCAGTCTGAGCACCCAGGTAACGACTGGTTACAGGCTGCCTGTAGCAGGTTCACGAACGCGGGGCTTGTGAATATCTTCGCCCGCGAGTGTGTCAGGACGTTGCCCAATCTGAATGTATGATCGCCCATCTCCGCGAGCATCCGGGATTCGTCTGTCGCATACACATCTCCATCGTAGTTGTAGACGAGGACGTTCAAGCCAGCACCGGACGGAGACTGCAGATCAACATAGCCGGTTCCCTCAGGCGTGAGAATCTTTTGGAGGAGGATCTTTGTATAGATCTCGACGAGATTGTAGCCCTTCTTATTGATTTCAAAAATGTGATCCAGACCTGCTCGGTAAAAGTCTAGAAAAGCATCCATTTGGTAGCCAGTTCGGTGACTACTCTTGATCGCGAATCCGTATGGGCTGATCGGTCTTAGAAAGATCGTGTGAAATGACTGGCGCACGTATTCATCGATGATCTCGTTCGGATGTTGAAGCGAGAGCTGCGTGGTCGTCATCAGAGCTGCAACTTGGTCGGCACCTAACAGGCGGCGAGCCCGCTTTATCCCGTCGATGGCAACTCGGTAGCTATCTCCTCCAGGCCGCGGACGATTTGCATTGTGGATGAACTCCGGCCCATCAAGCGAGGTGGAAAGTTTGATCCGCTCGGTCTTGCAATAGTCAAGAATATCGTCGGTCAAGAAAGCTAAATTTGAGGTGATGACAATGTCGAGTTCTTTGCCTAGCCGGGCCGCGCCTGGTTTTGCGATCGAAACGATGTACTTAATCGTGTCAAAAGCCAATAGCGGCTCTCCGCCCTGTAGTTCGAGGGTGAGGTGTGGGGATGGCGATTGCAACATCATATTGACTGCTGCGGCCGCCACATCCTGGGGCATATCGAATTCGCCCTTGTTGACCGTCTGTCGTGACACTTGGCAGTAGTGGCAGGAGTGATCACAACGCAGAGTCACGACGAAAATGTGCAACTTGGTCGATCCATGTATAAAGTCAAACTTGGTCCGGTACTTTGATGCCAGAACATCGAGAAGAGATGAGGAGTAGTCGTCGTAGATGAAGTGCTTTGCCTTGAGGGTGGGATATATATCCTCGACTGGAGTCAGCTTTCGCCTTACGACTCTCTCGGCCGTGCCGAGAGGCGCGAGAAGGAATTCACCACATTCATTGACTAATATTTCGGTTTCTTTATCGAGGCGGTGAAATCGGAACGGCAGAAGTCGATAGCCGGCTTTGGACGGCGCGAAATCTGTTATGGGTAAGAAGGACCGCGCCACTGGCGTTGCTCCATCTATTCAGAGGATCTGGTACTTATCCTGATTAGATCCGATGATTCAGCGTCGTTCCGCGCAACCGGGTCCTCAAAAGTACCAGGCGGGGGATCTTCCAATACTCCGGATTCAGCAAATGCCTTTGCAACAATTAGTTCCCTTACGCCGGCGGTTTCCGCTTGTATCTCTATGCGGAGTTGCGAGTCCAACAAAGCATCATATATTTCGGGCAGCCATTCATCGATTTTCCTAATCTTCGGCTGGTCAAGAGTTGGGGAAGATACACGCAGTCCGACTGTGACTTCTAGAAGGTCGCCCCTCTCCTTCAAGTGGCAATAAAGGTCTTTGCCAAACCAGTAGCAGGCTCTTAGAACCGCCGATTTTGAATAGATCTTTTTATCGATTGAAATGGTCGCGGCGGTGTGTTGATCGTCAAATTCAACGGGTCCGAACTGGACACTCATATAGCCCTAGAAGCGTGCGACGAATGAGACGAATGAGACGAGTGCGAAGAATGGGAGGAGTGTGAGGCGTGAGACGCGTGCGAGGCATGAGACGCGTGAGAAGCATGCGAGGAATGGGACGAGTGCTGCGCTATCATTTTCAGACCCTTATTTGTCTTTCTGAGGACGAGCTTCGACGGCAACCGATGATGCGTACCGGGCTCGATGACCCGAGAGGTGTTTTCCGAAAGGGGCGGAAGAGTTGGGGAAGCGATTAAGGGAGAAGAATTGCTAAAAGCAACGGTGCCTCCCAGAAGGAGGGCCAGTTTGCTCGATATACGTCGGAAAAACGCTCTCAGCTTTTGTTCATCCACTGCCTCACCCCGAATTGCCAGAATGTTACGCGTCCAATAGTGCTATCGGTCAAGTGTCTAGAATGGTATTAGTCAGAATGTAAAAATTAGTGTGGTTTGTGGACTCCATACCGATTATTGCTCCTCGGGTTTACGTAGTGCCCGCCCTTGTGGTGGGCATTCCTTTCACCAACGTATCTTCCACCGTGCGACGCAGTGTGATGCGATCCGCTATATCGGGGACGGGTTGTGTAGCTGTGGGTGCGGCCGGATGACGTAGAATGCTTTACCCGTTGCCCGAATGTCGGAGTAGCGAGCAACAGCAAAGCTAAAGTGAGCCGAAGTAGCTTTTTCATATCATTCCGCCAAACCGCATTGCTTTGCTCCGGAGTCCGGCCTGTTTCATGATCCTGTAATTAGCCGTTTATTGATGTGGACTGGGGTGCGCTGTACGGACCGCCTTGTTTGCGATGAGAACTGTAGTCTTCGGTTGACTTGAGTTCAATAGCACGTTGGTGCCAAACAATTGAACGGCGGGATGGCTCTCGCTGTCAATCCGGCTAATTGGCCGGGACACTGTAGCAAACTTCAAACTCTGGCGTGCGGGAAACGCCATGGGGAAGCGTTTCCTGTTTCATTTTGCCAAAACCGATGCACACCTCGCGTTTTGCGGGGAGTTCCTTGTGCAAACAATCATTAAGGTACTTTGGCTTGTTTGTGATCACGGCAGAGTAATCCATACCTACTTCGGGCTTCCATCTCGAACAGTCGCGTGCCGCCATTTCTTGGCAGGCACTATTGCGATAATCGTCAGCCTGGAGAGTGTAGTTTTTTCCATCAATTGCAACCAAAATGGTCGTACGATTGATTCCGCTGACATGGAGAGTACTGTCCTTTAAGTTGGTGGGCCTCCAGTCTGGCTCGAAACTGCACTCTTTTGCTTTTGAGCGAATCGCTGAGGCCAAATCGCGTTGAATCTTGCGGTCGCATTCGCTTTCGCTCATCTTGGGGGCGCATTCGTTCATTGGAGCGGCTCGTTTGGCATCGTCCTGGCCGCGGCAGATGGGTAGTATAGCGCCGACAATGAAGGTGATGAGCAGGAGTTTCAACGGGGTCATATTCGAACTCAGAGCCTGCCACATTATGGCCATAAAGGTCGGGGTTGCTGCTTTTAATGCGGAGGATTGATCCGTACTAAACAATTGATCCTAACGAAACCAGGTCGCGATCACCAGGAACTTACGATGTGGTACCTCAGCTTTCCCCTCGAACCGTAGATGACAAGCTGGTTCTTATTCCGCTTGGCGTCGTAAAACCCAAGGTTCCTGCCGACGCAGGTAGAAATCGCTCCAGAGGTCGTGCAATCCGGGGGCGCAGACTTCTCAGGAATGATAGGCGCGATTCCAGCGCACCCATTATCACCAAATAGGCAGATCAATGCAGCATGTGAGCCGTCAGGCAGAATTACTTTGGCATCAAACATGAAGTGCATTTGGCCGGTACTAAGGGTCTGAATCGTCGTAGTGGCTTCAACAATTTCAATCTTGATCTTGTCGCCCGCCGCCGATACTTGCACTAGGGCCAGTGAGGCACAAACGCTGAGCAAGACAGTAATCGCAGGTCGCACATGTCCTCGACGGGTGGGGCAAAATGTGTCTCGAAACTGAGGCCCAAAGAATTCTACTACGGACGTTTAGGCGGGGCTACTTTGATAGGCTACAGCCTATTGACATATTTATTAACGATAGGTTATGATCTATTGAAATAACCGAAAACAATAGGCCGTGACCTATGAGAAAAGCCAGACTTGCTGCCCAGTCCCGCTCGCAACTCGATGAACGCTTCAGGGAACTGGGGCCGGCAAAGCGGTATACCCCGCCCGTCCGCGGCTGGATCAAGGCTCTGCGGGAGGCGCTCGGCATGTCAACAGCGCAGCTCGCGAAGCGGCTGAGGATCAGACAGCCTTCACTGGTGGCGCTCGAACAGTCGGAAGCAAAGGGCACCATCGAGCTGGCGACATTACGACGCGTAGCCGAGGCGCTCGACTGCACGCTTATCTATGCGCTCGTGCCCAACGAACCGCTGGAAACGACGCTCCGCGACCGCGCGCGCGCGTTCGCGCGGCGGCGGCAGGCGCCGGTCGAGCACTCGATGCTGCTGGAGGACCAGAAGGTGATGGCCAAGGACGCCGAAGCGCGCCTCGATGAAATCATGCGCGAGACGAATCCACGACTGTTCTGGGATTAACGCGTGAACGACCTTTTCAAGCAGCCGGACGATGCCACACCGCTGACGCCGGAGGAAATGCGCGAGCTCATCCCCGCGCATATCGCCTATCGGCGCGAGCTGAACGAAGCCGAGCAGGAGAACATCGCTCGCGCGCAGGACTGGGCGCTTAACCGCCGTCGTGATCCGCTGAGCGAGAAATTCGTAAAGGATCTGCACCGGCGGATGCTCGGCGACGTATGGCAGTGGGCGGGCAAGTTCAGGATGAGCGAACGCAATCTCGGAATTGTGTTCCATGAGATTCCCGTGGCACTGCGCCAATTGCTTGACGATACCAGGGCGTGGATCGAGTACAGGACATATCCGCCCGACGAGATCGCGGTGCGCTTCCATCACCGGCTGGTGCAGATTCATCCGTTCCCGAATGGAAACGGTCGCCATGCCCGCCTCATGGCGGATCTTCTGGTGATGAGGCTCGGGGGTGAGCGGTTTTCGTGGGGAAGCGCGAATCTACAAGATGGCGGCGCGGTGCGCCAGCGTTATATCGCCGCCCTGCAGGCCGCCGACGATCATGACATCGGCCCGCTCTTGGCATTTGCACGCTCATAGATTTCGATGGCGACGCGGATCGCCAGCCCTTATCAGCAGCGGCTCCGCCACCAGCAACACCACCAGCACCGGCGCCGCGACAAGAGGGCCCGCCTAGGCGGCGGCCTTCCCGAAGCCTCTCGTGTGCTTCGTGTATGACCCCGACCAGCGATTGACCAATTCTCGCGGGATAGAGACCGACCTATCCAAGACGACCGACGGCCTTGACTTTGTAGGTGGACAGGAATCAAATTCTCCGTGAGCACGCCTCCCCTACCGTGCCACGGCGGTTGCCAAGAATCCAGATGAGAAAATTGCTCACCCTTAACAAAGAGGGGAGGTTGTCCCTTCGAGCGGCTGATGGTGTCGAAACCGTAGTGCAAACCAGACGCCGGAATGTCCTGCTCTTGATTGACACTTCAGGGAGCATGGCGGGACCAAAGATTGAGCAAGCCAAGAGCGGCGCTATTGACTTCGCGCATTCGGCAATTTCAAAGGCATATGCAGCAGCACTTGCTGTCTTTGCAGACCGTGCCGCAATGGTCTGCGACCCGACGATTGATGCCGCTCGTTTCGCAACTAAGATTGCTCGTGTGAACATTGGTCTCGTCGGTGGTACGACTGACCTCGCTGCGGGTCTCGCGTTGGCTACTAAATTTGTGGAACTTGCGGCAGTCGTTGTTGTGACGGACGGACAGAGCAACGACAACGATGCCGCTCTTCAGGCTGCTGCTACCTTGAAGAATAGGGCCATCGACATCATCTGCATCGGTACGGACGATGCTGACACGGACTTTCTCAAGCAGTTGGCGACTCGCTCGGACCTAGCAACACACGTCCTCTCCAAGAACTTGCGGTCTGCAATCACGGACGCGAGTCGATTTCTGCCGCAGGGCTGACAATGAGCGACGAAACGTATTACACAGTCCTGAACGTTAAAGAGACCGCGTCAGCTTCCGAACTCAAGACGGCGTATCGCGACCTCATCAAACAAGTCCATCCTGACACAATCACGAATCTCGCACCGTACCTGCGGCAGATAGCCGAGGACAAAGCGAAAGAGATTACCGAGGCGTACGGCGTTCTTTCCAATTCCAGCAAGCGTAAGGACTACGACAGACAGTTGGCGGCATACCGCCGACAGAGCGCATCTCAGGCACCTCCGACCCCGCAAGCGTCTCCGACCCCTCCTCCACAACAACCATCGCAATGTCCGATTTGTGGACGGAGTGATGGCGGTCACTCTGCTGCCTGTGTCAATTATCGAACGTCACAAGCGTCAACTTCCTCCGGTCCATACTGCAACACGTGCGGAACATCCCTTCACGCCAGCGGGTATTGTCCGCGATGCAGCAAGTTTGCGACCCCTGCGGCGACAACACCGAAGCCTGCCGTAACGCCGAAAGTCATCCGGCGGTTTGGATACAACTGGGGTCCGCTCTTGGATTGGGCTGGTGAACACCCGATAATGGTCGTCTTTCTCTTTATCGCTGCCGTGTTTGGATTCGGAGCACTCTTCTCCGATACGAATACTCCGCAGTCATCGGCAAGTCAGACACCCGTTACAAACAATGCGAAAGCCACTTCCACTGGACCGTATTCCGCATATCCCTGCGATTTCCGTGACAAGGTGTCTCCGATAGATGGAAAACCATGCAGTGAGAATCGCGACCAGTCTATGCCTGCACCATCACCCGGATTCAAAATTGTCTCCAATCCCACCACGACGAATCATCCATTGCCTGCGGTCTCGGTGACAGGCGTGTACGTCGGAACGGTCAACAACCAAACTGTGAATTTAAATTCGTCGTTCACGGTCGTCATCTATCCTGCGAAGACCGGAGTGCTCGAAGGTTGCATGGAGGTCAAGCCTCCGCTCTATGGCAGCGGCGTGTTGCGAGGCAGTGTCACTGGTTCGCGCGTGAACTTTGCCGTTGCTGACATCACATTCCAAGGGGACGCCTCGAAGGACGTGATTACAGGCTCCTACGTCGTGACGAGACAAGCGGGAAATCAATTGGGAACTTTTCGACTAACCAAGCAGCCGGGAGCGGAAGCGTTTTACGGCTGTGCCGACGGGACACTTGTGGAGGTAGAAACCCAGCCTGCATCGAATTCGACAGTGGAGACGCCCGTCGCGCCTGCTGAAACACGCGCATCGTTGTCTAAACAACCTGACCTGTCAGGCTTGACATCCTCGGAACGCCAGTCCATTGAAGCAGCGTGTTCACACGCAAAATACAGTGAAGGACCAGCAGCATATGACCAATGCCTGCATCGGCAACTTGCGGGATGGACGGCGGGTTCTAAACAACCTGACTTGTCCAGTTTGACATCGTCCGAACGGCAATCCATTGAGGCAGCATGTTCCCATCCTAAGTACAGCGAAGGACCAGCGGCATATGACCGATGCCTGCATCGGCAACTTGAAGCGTGGGCGACAGGTCCGAAACAACCTAACTTATCTGGCTTAAACTCTTCGGAACGACAGTCCATTGAGGCGGCGTGTTCTCATGCTAAATACAGTGAAGGACCGCTGGCGTATGACCGATGTCTCATTCAACAACTTCAGGCACTCACCAACTACCATCAATGAGGAACCACGAACGGCGTTACCACAGTTGGTGACTCTCATTGACCCCGATGAGTCTGCACCCAGCCGTGACGTAAGCATCTTCTCCGTATCCCGGTTGCAGCGGAGGATACAGGCGCGATGTGGAAGTGACGGGCTGTGCATCTCCCCCCGGATAGCAAGTCAGCGTCAACGATTTCAGCGTAATCGACGTTCCGTTGTATACGTGAGATTGGTACGAGTCTTTGAGGGTGATTCGAACTCCGGCGAGAATGGCTGGGTCCGAAGTCCCCGAATCAAAATGCACGACGAGGTAGCCAAGGACAAAGACAACCGGGACCGCAATCACTGCCGCCCATATCTTCGCGATGACACCAGGCGGTACGCCCAAATGACGTAACTCTTTAGTGATGAGGCGAGCCTCGCGGACTGCAAGCCGTGCTCCTCGCGTTTTCGACCTACTCACGCCAACAACCTCCGCCAGACTGGTCTAGCGCGAGTTGATATTACACGAGGCGTGTCGCCGAAACCTACTGGACATTATCGGACACAGGCGGAGTATAGCGCAGGGTCAGCCACCGGAACTGTTCTGGGAAAGAGGCTTCAACGTTCACTGGAATCTCGTCGTCGGGATGGACCTCGCCAAGATAGTTCGTCCTGACGTACTCCTCCCGCGATCCCTCTGTTCAGCGCCCGATCCCAATTCCTTGTGCAAGACGAAGCTTGTCCACACCCGCAGCTTTGGCAGGTCGGAGCAGTGGCCGAATGAATGTAGCGGTTCATTGCGCTGTTTCGCCCGCCCGTGGACCGAGTATCCGTCCCAGAGCCATCCCATCGACTACCGTTGCAGCGGAATCTTCGAGGTAATAGTGCAGTAGTGACACGGTGTCTCCGTCGGCCGCTTCAATCCTGTCCAAGTGACAGGACAGACATCGCATCGACGTCTGCGC
>Ga0074044_10004298_pt1 | contig 11855 bp, 8 predicted proteins | sample BogForMeECP23OM1_FD_94443 | JGI IMG/M metagenome (GOLD analysis project Ga0074044, IMG submission 94443) | Bog forest soil microbial communities from Calvert Island, British Columbia, Canada - Bog Forest MetaG ECP23OM1 | ecosystem: Environmental > Terrestrial > Soil > Wetlands ...
GCAGACCTGCGTATTGTTACGGAGTGAAATTTCCGCGATGTAGTGGAATCCTGCTCCACTTCACTTCTCTGCCCGGCCGCCTCGGCATCGGTGATCTTGGCCCCTGCGCTTACGAATTAGCGGACTTCCTCTTCGCCGCCGGACAGAAGTTGTGGCAGGTGCTGCCGCTGAATCCCACGGGATACGGCGATTCTCCGTACCAGTGCTTCTCCGCTTTTGCCGGCAACCCGCTGTTGCTGAGTCTTGAGCGCTTGCGCGATCAGGGTCTGCTGCAAGCGTCAGATTTGACCCTGGCTCAGTCGCCGGCGTTTCCCGAAGACTTCGTCGACTACGGGCCGGTGATCGAATTCCGGATGGCGGCCTTACGCCGGGCGGCGCAGGTTTTCTTTGCCGACGGTTCCCGCACCGATCACGCCGCGTTCGACCACTTTTGCGAAAGCGCCAGTTCATGGCTCGACGACTACGCGCTCTTCATGGCCTGCAAAAATGCACACCACGGAACGGCGTGGACTTTATGGGACGCGCAGATTCGCAAGCGAGCTGCGCATGCGGTGAGCGAGTGGTCGAGGAAGCTGGCCCCGGAACTGAAAGCTTACAAGTATTGGCAATTCGAATTCTTCCAGCAGTGGGAGCATCTCAAGAATTATTGCCAGCAGCGCGGCATCCGGTTCATGGGCGACCTCCCAATCTATGTTGCGCACGACAGCGCGGACGTGTGGGCTCATCCCGAACTTTTCTATCTCGACGATCAGGGCCGCCCGACCGCGGTCTCCGGTGTACCGCCGGATTACTTCAGCGCCACCGGACAGCTTTGGGGGAATCCTCTTTATCGCTGGGACTTGCTAGCCGCCAGCGGATACAAGTGGTGGATCGAGCGCTTCCGCGCCTCGCTCGCGCTTTTCGACATGGTGCGACTCGATCACTTCCGCGGCTTTGAAGCTTACTGGGAGATTCCCGCCGGCGAAACCACCGCCATTCACGGGCGCTGGATCAAAGGGCCGGGAGAAGAGTTTCTGTCGGCAATGCAGAACGTATTCGGCGAACTGCCGATTGTGGCGGAGAACCTGGGCGTGATTACTCCGCCGGTGGAGAAACTGCGGCAGCAGTTCGGGCTGCCGGGCATGAGTCTCTTGCAATTCGCGTTTGGCACCGATCCGCAGGGTCCATCGTTTCGTCCGCATAATTACAGTCGCGACCTGGTGGCCTACACGGGCGGGCACGACAATGACACGACGGTGGGCTGGTGGCTGAGTTCCGGGGCTGGCGACAGCACACGCACCCCCGAAGATGTTCGCAAAGAGCATGACTTCGCTCGTGCGTATCTCAACTTACGCGACGATTCCGAGATCAACTGGGTCATGATCCGGGCGGTGCTGGCTTCGATCGCCGACATTGCGATTGTCCCGTTGCAGGATGTGCTGGGTCTTGGGAGCGCGGCGCGCATGAATCTTCCCGGCACCGTGAGCGGAAACTGGAAATGGCGTTATCGTTCCGGAGCATTGAACGGCGAGTTGAGCACGAGACTTCGATCCTTGGTCACCCTGTACGATCGGTAGGAAGAATCCTCGAAGGGGAACAGTCGTCAGCGAACCCAGCAGCTGAGCGCCCGTCCAGGTTGAAGGGAACGGATCACCGACCTGGCGTTACGCGGGCGTTACACGCACAGCAGGATTCTACGGTTGTCACTTCATATAAACTTGCGTCTTGCACGCGATTGTTCCAGGAGGAAGCGGTTTGCCACTAAACCGGGACGTGCTTTGGTACAAGGACGCGATCATCTATCAGGTCCACGTCCGCACTTTCCACGACAGCAACGGGGATGGCATCGGTGATTTTCAAGGGCTTGAAGAAAAGCTCGACTACCTCCAGGAACTGGGGATCAACGCGATTTGGCTCATGCCATTCTTCCCCTCTCCTCTGCGCGACGATGGCTACGACATCGCGGACTACAACGCCGTCCATTCCAGCTACGGAACATTGGAGGATTTCCGGAAGTTTCTGGGGTCGGCCCACGACCGAGGGATCCGGGTCATCATCGAAATGGTGTTGAATCACACATCCGATCAGCATCCGTGGTTTCAAGAGTCGCGAAGTTCGCAGGACAATCCACGCCGCGATTGGTACGTCTGGAGCGATACCGACACCCGGTACAAGGGAGCCCGCATCATTTTTCTCGACACGGAAACATCCAACTGGGCCTGGGACCCGATTTCGAAATCCTACTATTGGCATCGCTTCTTTAGTCACCAGCCCGATCTCAACTACGACAATCCTGCGGTTCGGGAACAGATGTGGAATGTGATGAAGTTCTGGCTGGAGATGGGTGTTGACGGCTTTCGGCTCGACGCGGTGCCGTACCTGGTGGAACGGGAGGGCACAAATTGTGAGAACTTGCCGGAGACCCACGAAATCCTGAAGGAGTTGCGGCGAAAACTCGATGAAAAATTTCCCGGCAGGATGCTTTTGGCGGAGGCCAACCAGTGGCCGGCGGATCTCCGCCCATATTTCGGTGACGGAGATGAATTCCACATGGCGTTTCATTTCCCGTTGATGCCCAGGATGTTCATGGGGCTGAAGTTGGAAGACCGCAAGCCCATCACTGAAATCCTGCAGCAGACCCCGGAAATCCCGCCCTCATGCCAGTGGTGCCTGTTCCTGCGCAACCATGACGAGCTGACCCTGGAAATGGTGACCGACATGGAACGCGACTACATGTACGACGCGTACGCCGAAAGCAAGACGATGCGACTGAACCTCGGAATTCGGAGGCGGCTAGCTCCTTTGTTGGACAATGACCGCAGGCGCATCGAGTTAATGAATGGAATGCTGATGTCGTTACCGGGCACTCCTATCATCTATTACGGCGATGAAATCGGAATGGGCGATAACATCAATCTAGGTGACCGTAACGGAGTAAGGACACCGATGCAGTGGAACGGGGGAACGAACGGCGGCTTTTCTAACGCAGCCCAAGAGTATCTGTATGGCCCCCTTATCCAGGATCCGGTATATGGTTATCCGGCGGTGAACGTGTTGAGGCAAAAAGCGAGTGAACATTCGCTTCTCAATTGGATGCGAAGCATCATAACGGTCCGCAGATCGACCGGGGTGTTCGGCAGGGGATCGATTGAGTTTCTCTATCCAGCCAATCACAGAATACTGGCCTATGTGCGGCGACTGGGAAACGAGGCGGTGCTGGTGGTTAACAATCTTTCGAGCACCGCGCAAGCTGTCGAACTGGATCTGCCGCGCTACAAGGGAAATATTCTGATCGAGATGTTTGGCAAGAATATGTTTCCGCGTGTGAGCGACCTGCCCTATCTGCTAACGATGGGGCCGTATCAGTTTTACTGGTTTCGGCTGCGGCGAATCTGAGCAAATGTAGATAGTGAAAACGCTGTTACGCGCGTCGATATGAGGGCACGCGGCGGTACTTCGAACGGAGATGAAATTGGCCGAGGAGAGCTTTCTTACGGATGATTTTCTTCGCCAACTGATCAACGTCGGCGAAGTGGACATCCTCGTGGGCTTGCCCACTCACAATAACGCCAAGACTATCGGGTCGATCGTCCACACCATTCAAAGCGGTATCCTACGCGGGTTTCCCAGAGAGCGAGCGGTGATCATTAATGCCGATGGGGGGTCGCGCGATGGCACTCCCGAACTGGTCACGGGCGCCTCTATCGATGACGCGCGCCCAGCCTCCAATCTGTACGCGCTCCGCACGTTGCACTCAATAAGCACGAAGTATGCGGGCAGCCCGGCGAGCGGAGTTGCGTTGCGGACCATTCTGGCTGCCACCGAACTGCTGCGCGCCAAGGCCTGTGTGGTGATGTCACCCGAGTCCGTGAGCATCGAACCCGAATGGCTCTCAAAGCTTCTGGGCCCGATTTATCGTGACGGCTTCGATCTGGTGACCCCCACATATCGCAGACATAAGTTTGAGGGGCTGCTCATAACGAATTTGTTGTACCCGATGACCCGCGCACTGTACGGGTTAAGAATCCGCGAGGCATACTCGCCTGAGTTCGGCTTCTCCGGCCGTCTCGGAAGTCAATTCCTTGGACAAAATGCCTGGAATGATGGAACCGACGGGGTCGGTGTCAATCTTCGCTTCACCCTGGCTGCGATCAGGGGACGATACCGTATCTGCCAGTCCTTCCTTGGAGAAAAGGATCACGTCGAGCGACATGCCGCTGACCTGGTGCCGGCGCTGCGGCAAACTGTCGGCGTCCTGTTCTCCGCATTGGAGCCAGACTTCCCCGTCTGGAGTGCCGTGGCCGGTTCCCAGCCGGCCCCGACGACCGGGGCCGACCAGGAAGTGCTTCTGGAACCACTGCGAGTGAATCGGAAACGACTGCGCGAGATGTTCTCGACCGGAGTTGCCGAATTGGAGTCTGTCTTTCAGTCAATTCTTTCCCCCTCCACGCTGGCAGAACTCCAGCGCATTGCACGCCTGGGAGAAGAGGAATTTCATTACCCTGCGGAATTGTGGGTCAGGACGGTTTACGAGTTTGTCGCCTCGTATCAGAAATCTGTGATCAGCCGGGATCATATCATCCAGGCCTTAGCGCCGCTTTTCCGCGGGAGAGTGTTTACCTTCCTGATGGAGAACCGCAACGCTTCTGCGGACGATGTCGAGAAGAATATCGAAGGTTTGTGCCTCGAGTTCGAGCGCTTGAAACCGTATCTACTGCGGCTGTGGAAATCAAGAGAGTGAGGCAACTATGCGGGAAATGATTATCAGCGAACTGAGTCAGGCACTGCACGAGATTGGCAGAGGTTTCGCCCACTTCCTTCCTCGTCTCATAGTGATGGTGATCCTGGCATTTGCGGGCTGGGTGATCGCGTACGTAGTAAAAGCGGTTCTGCGCAGCATTCTGAGGCTGATCAAGTTCGACAGGCTTTCAGAAAACGCGGGCGCTTCTCAACTGCTCACCAACGCCGCTTTGCCTTCGGCGACGGAAATGGTGAGCCGATTCGCTTTCTGGGTGACCTGGCTCGGTTTCATTCTGTTGGGTGTGAGCGTGCTCGGGATCCTGGGCCTGCAGGACCAAATCGCAAGATTCTTTCTTTTCCTGCCGCGTCTATTCGCGGCGATGTTCATTCTGTTTTTCGGACTGCTGGCGGCCAGCTTCTTTTCTCGCGCCGCGCTATTGGCTGCGGTAAATGCGAACGTGCCTTCACCCCGGGTTTTGAGCCTCGCTCTCCGCACCATCATCATCGTTTTCGTATTGTCTATCGTCTTTGAAGAACTGGGTCTGGCAGAGCAGACCATGCTGGTTGCCTTCGGAATTGCCTTCGGGGCCCTGATGCTGGGCTTGGCAATCGCATTCGGCATGGGGGGCAGAGACTTGGCCAAGCGTTTCCTGGAGAAGAGGTTTGTTCGCGCGAAAAAGGAGGAGAACGAAGACGAACTGTCGCCGCTCTAGGGCAGGAAGTACCAACTAGCCGCCCGTTGCGGTAGGATGAAATTCCCTCCCTGCTCCATGTTGGAGGCTAGTGCCATGCGACTGCTCAGCATCCGGCTCATTGTTTCCCTCATCGTGGGCATCACGCTGGTCTCGCTCTCGTCGTCGTATTACGAGGCGCTGGGTGAGAAACGTCGCCTAAGCCGGGACTTGGAGCGACGCGCTGAGATATTGGGCGAAAGCCTCGCGGGAAATGTGGAACGCGACCTGGAGAAAGACTCGGTACAGGATTTGCAGCGCGTGGTAGAGCACTACGGGAACCGGGAGCATCTCTCGGGACTGGCTATCTACGGCCGGCAGGGCAATTTGCTGGCAGTTACACCGGAGCTGGCATCCACGCTGGCTACCGTTCCCTCCGTAATGTCTCAAGCACTGGGTGAGAACCATGGAGCCGGCGCGTTTCAACGCGTGGGCGATGCCTCGCTGCACATCTACGCTCTACCTCTTCACCAGAACGAAGAAGTCATCGGCGGCCTCGCGATTGTTCATGATGCTGGCTATATTCGAGCGGAGAGCCTTCACATTTGGCGCCAAACATTCCTGCGAGCGCTGGCACATGTGTTTCTCATCGTGCTGATCACGCTGTTGATAGTTCGCTGGAGTATTGCCGGACCCATCGCACGAACGGCACAGTGGATGCGCGCTTTGCGGACGGGGCGAATCTCTTCCCGCCAGAGCGCCAAGGATCTGGATCTGTTTCGTCCCCTGGTGCGGGAGGTCGCCGCCTTCGCCGAAAGCCTTACCCAGGCGCGGTCGGCAGCCGAGACCGAAGCCCGCCTGCGGGACACGGGTGAATCTCTGTGGACGGCCGACCGCCTGGCGGTGCACGTGCGGACACGCCTGGAGAATGGGCGTCTTTTTGTCGTATCGAATCGCGAGCCTTACGTGCACAAGCGCAGCGGCAAATCAGTGGAAGTGATGGTGCCGCCCAGCGGGGTGGTCACTGCGATCGAGCCCATACTGCGCGCCTGTGACGGAACCTGGATTGCCCATGGCAATGGCGATGCCGACCTCGAAACGGTTGATGAGCACGACCGGCTGCGCGTGCCACCGGACGATCCTCACTACAGCTTGCGCCGGGTCTGGCTGAACAAGGCGGAAGAAGAAGGCTATTACTACGGATTTGCCAACGAGGGAATCTGGCCCTTATGTCATATCGCGCACACCCGCCCCATCTTTCGCGCGGAGGACTGGAAATACTATCAGGCCGTAAACGTGAAGTTCGCCGATGCGCTGCTCGAAGAGATGAAGGGCGTGAAGAAGCCCATTGTGCTGGTGCAGGACTACCATTTCGCGCTGCTGCCTCGGCTGATTAAGGAAAAACGACCGGAGGCCAGGGTGGCAATTTTCTGGCACATCCCGTGGCCCACTCCGGAGGCATTTGACATCTCCCCGTGGCGGCGCGAACTTGTAGAAGGTCTGCTCGGTGCCGATCTGATAGGGTTTCACATTCAGTCGCACTGCAATAACTTCCTGCAGACGGTGGACCGGGTAGTGGAATCACGCGTCGATTGGGAACACTTTTCGGTGAGACGTCTGGATCATCTCACCCTGGTGCGACCCTTCCCCATCAGTGTGGACTTCACAGATGTGCAACCGCCGGAGTCGACACCGGATTCCTACTCGGAACGTTCCACTTTGCTCAAGGCCTTGGGGGTTGAGGCTACCTTCATGGGCGTGGGCGTAGACCGGGTCGACTACACCAAGGGCATTCTGGAGCGTTTTCTGGCCATTGAGCGTTTTCTGGAGAAGTATCCCTCCTATCAGGGCCAGTTCACATTCGTGCAGATTGGCGCTCCTAGTCGCAGCCACCTCAAACGCTACCACGATCTGATGGCGGAGGTGGAAGCGGAAGCCGACCGTATCAACTGGCGGTTCCAGACGGACAAATGGAAGCCCATCGTCTTTCTAAACCGGCAACATAACCACCAGGAGATTCAAAGCTACTACCGTGGCGCAGACTTATGCCTGGTTACGTCGTTGCATGATGGCATGAATCTGGTGGCGAAAGAATTCGTAGCCGCCCGGCACGACGAAAGGGGTGTTTTAATCCTGAGTTGTTTCACCGGCGCCGCCCGCGAGTTGCGCGATGCCTTGCAGATAAACCCCTACGATATCGACCAGACGGCGGAGGCGATTCGTTGCGCTCTTAACATGGAGCCGGAGGAAAAGGAATTGCGTATGCGACACATGCGGAAGACGGTCAGGGAACACAACGTCTACCGCTGGGCAGGGAGCCTCATCGCGGAACTCTGTGAGCTGCGCCTGGACGCGTCGGACGAAAGCAAGGAGAAGCCCCGGGCGAATACTGCTGCCTGGGGATGAGGAGAAATGTGGTTGTCCCGCACGGTCAATCCAATCGAAGTCGAGCAGTTCATGAGCGCGGTGGCCCAGTCGCCGGTTTCCGCGCTTCTGCTTGACTATGACGGTACTCTCGCGCCCTTCTGCCTCAATCGCCAGCAGGCTCTCCCCTATCCGGGAATGACCGCGCTCCTGCAGGAGATCATCGTCTGTGGCCGCACCCGTGTGGTCATCATCACAGGACGGAACGCACAGGAAGTGATCCCGCTGCTTGCGATTCACCCCACTCTCGAGATCTGGGGATGCCATGGGTTGGAGCGGTTGAGACCGGATGGAACCCGCGAGACACCCCGCGTGGAAGAGCCTGTGATGCACGCACTGGCTGACGCAGATCGTTTTTTAAGGGATCAGGGGCTGCACCACGGGGCTGAGTTCAAGACCGGCGCCGTCGCCCTCCATTGGCGCGGGCTGGACGAAGCGACAGCGGCGGAAATTCGCGGCCGGGTTCTGCTGGGCTGGCTCCCTATTGCTCAAAATACGCCGATGGAACTGCTTGAGTTCGATGGTGGTATTGAAATGCGCATGCCGGGCCGTGATAAGGGGGGTGCAGTCCGCACCATCCTGGATGAAATCGGCCCGGAGGTTCCCGTCGCCTACCTGGGGGATGACTTGACCGACGAGCGGGCTTTCCTTGCTCTTGGTACCCAGGGCCTAAGCGTGCTGGTTCGCCCCGAATGGCGCGAAACTGCGGCTGCCCTGTGGCTCAAGCCGCCAGAAGGTCTACGGGAGTTTCTGACGCGGTGGCTACAAGCGTGTCGTGAGGGGCAACATCGCGCGGGGACAGAATGTTCTGGCCTTAAATGAGTAAGGGTGCGACCAAAGTACCAGCAACGCTCTCGAGCATCCTAAGAGACGTGCCCGGCGAATTGCCTGAGCCGGGCGACCATGTGCGAGCAGAGACTTGAACTGCGTGCTCTCATTCTCTCCAAACGGGTTTGACGTCATGGACGTCGCCTCTGCCTCCCGCCAGCAGGAAGCCTCCACGCCGGGCCCACCATTGCAGCAACAGGTGGGTGGGAAAGTACACGACCAACGGGACCACGATCAGGTATCCGAGCAGGTAAAGCAGGCCGGGCATAGCGTGTTGCTCGTGGAAGAAGGGGCCCCGGGCCCAGTTCACGTCGAACTGCGGACGCCAGAAATAATTGACGGGAACCACCACCCAGGTGGTCAGCGTCTGGTAGAGCCATCCTCGGCGGTCGTAACCCAGGCGCCAGATGGCCCACAGCAGCACGGGAATAGTGATTACGTGAAACAAGCCGAGCAGGCGAATGAATAAAGGCAGGTTCGGATCAAACATGTATTCCGTGCCGCCGACGATGTGCGAGCCCGTGCTGAAAGCCCCGGCCAAGTCGATGGTGTAGAGGGTCTGGAACAGCAGCAGTCCGGTCGCCTGCCAGGAGAAAATCAGAGGGCTCTCCAACCACAGAGCGAGCATGAGGAAGAGGTTCCCCAGATCGCAGAAGAACAGGAAGTTTTGCAGGCCGTATTGCCTCCAGTAAAACGGGACCCAGGCGATCACCCAGACGGTCCAGCCGATCTTGAGCCAGAGCGGCACCCTCATGGGCGCCATTGTAGTCGGACGCGCGTCCAACCGCGGCGCGGTGATGAATCTTGCAATCCCGGCGGACACGCAACAGGCCTGCAACAAGAGGAGTGCACTGCACCAAAAACGGGCGTTGACAACGCCCCACCCGGGGACTATGGTTGCCCGCGTCGACGATCGAAAGGATTGGTTCAAATAAAATTAGCCAGTCCGAAGTAGATTGGGTGATCAGCTTGGCAGGGCAACCTGTTGGGCAGCCAGACCCGAAAAATCCGACTGCTCTGCGAGGACCAGTTGGGGTTTGGAACTGCGAAAGCAGGATCGCATCAAGGGGCTGTGACGGTGCATGCTTCCACGCTGTTGACTCCTTCGCAAGAGTCGGCGGCTAGAGCATAACCAGTGTCACGGCCCTTTTAATTTTTGGCTTCCTCGCTCTCATTCTCAGAAGGCAATTCAATCCTATGCGATCCTCCCGAGCTCGCACGTTACAATTGGAGTACCCTACTGCCCGGGAAAAGGGGCTTCGTCCTACGTGCGAGTAAGGAAACCGGGAACCGGTACTTTGGTCCCGCCTCTCCGCCGGTTCCTGGCGCTTCTGTGGAAGGAGGAGCCATGCCTTATGCAAGTGAATCCGGCGCGTCGAGCAGCTTCCGCAAGGTGCTTCTTCTCGCGTGCCTGTCCTTCTACGGTGCAACGTTACTTGCGCAAAAGAGTCAGGATACAGGGCCACCCAAGTACAACCTTCAAACCGAGATGAAGATGAACGCGACCGTGGAGGAAGTGAAACTGCCTCCAAAGGGAAGCGGGAAGGAAATTGCCCATTTGCTGATTAAGAATGGGACAGAAACTGTGGACGTTTATCTCTGCCCGCAGTCCTTTCTCGGCGACATGGGCGTGAGTTTCAGTAAAGGGGACGAAATCGCTCTGACCGGTTCGAAGGTCAAGCAAGACGGAGCAGATCTTATCCTCGCGCGTGAAGTGGTGAAGGGGACCGACACGCTGCTACTCCGCGACGACAAGGGCCGTCCCGTCTGGAACGCGCACCGCTGAGTGCGATCTCGCAAGCTCGGACTAGCCACACACCTCTGGGTAGGCCAAGTGCGGAAGTCTACGGCTCGTCGCGATAGAGGCTGATTTGCGGCGTCGCACCTTCCTTCAACTTTGCGCGGAACATCCCGGGAGTGTTGAAGCTCCAGGCTAACTGACCGTCGGGCGTGAGCGCGATGACACCTCCGTCACCGTGGATCGCGGGGAGATCCTTTTGCACGACCTCGTCGGCGGCTTCCTGCAAGCTCATGCCCTTGTACTGCACGAGGGCGCAAATGGTGCGCGCCACGGTAAGCCGGATGAAATATTCGCCAGTGCCCGTTGCCGAGACAGCACACGATTGATTCGAGGCGTAGGTTCCCGCGCCGATGATGGGGGAGTCGCCCACTCGGTTCCAGCGCTTGGCCGTGATGCCGCCGGTGGAAGTACCGGCCGCGATGTTGCCACGGCGGTCGAGCGCAACGACGCCGACTGTGCCGTACTTGTGCGTGTCAGGCCTTTCCAAGGCGGCGCTGGGCTTGGCCGGAGGCGCGGGCGCACCCTCGGGGCGCGGAGGAATGGGCGAGCCGTCCTTTTCGAGCTGGCGGACAAGGTCCTGCCAGCGGCGCTCGGTGAAAAAAAAGGCGGGCGGCACCTGTTCGAGGTGCACGTGCGCGGCGAAGTCATCGGCGCCGGAGCCGACCAGCATGACGTGGGGCGACTGCTCCATCACCGCGCGGGCGAGCGAGATAGGATGGCGCGTGCGCTGCACATCGGCAACCGAGCCGGCCCGCATGGTCTCGCCATCCATGATCGCCGCATCGAGCTGGTTGGTGCCATCCGCCGCAAAAACCGCGCCACGGCCGGCGTTGAAGAGCGGATTATCTTCGAGGAGCTTGATGGCGGTTTCGACAGCATCGAGCGAAGAGCCACCCTTATCGAGCACGTCGGCAGCGGCGGTGAGCGCCTCCTTGATCCCGGCGCGATAGTTAGCCTCGGCTTCGGGGGACATCGAGGAGCGCGCAATCACTCCGGCGCCGCCGTGAAGCACCAGGGCCCACTTGTGCTGTGCGGAAGCGGGCTGCGAGGCGGGCGCGGGAGCACTCTGGGCCAGGGCGGCGGAAAAGAAGAAGGTGCAGACAAGAGCAACGGAGGCGTGTGAGAGTTGGCGCGTGAGCAAGTTCATAAAGCTCCTGAGCGGTAACGCGTGACTGACGATTGACTGAGGCGAAGCGGGCGGCATCAGCTCGTTCAGCCTCCGCCGCGCTATTTCGGGTAGACATTCGTGTGGGCGTCCTTGTACACGATGCCATTCTTCATGACGAAGGTGACGCGCTTGAGCACGGAGATGTCCTGCAGCGGATCGCCGGGAACTGCGATCACATCGGCGTAGAAGCCGGGCTTGAGCTGGCCGATCAGGTCCTGCAGTCCGAGAAGGCGCGCGCCGTTCA
>Ga0074044_10004299_pt1 | contig 11852 bp, 11 predicted proteins | sample BogForMeECP23OM1_FD_94443 | JGI IMG/M metagenome (GOLD analysis project Ga0074044, IMG submission 94443) | Bog forest soil microbial communities from Calvert Island, British Columbia, Canada - Bog Forest MetaG ECP23OM1 | ecosystem: Environmental > Terrestrial > Soil > Wetlands ...
TCTGAATACAAGTTCATTAAAGATAAGAGACTGTTCCTATACTACTTCGGGATACTGAAATATGACGACGTTTTCGGGAAACGTTGGGAGACGCAGTACTGCATTTATCTGGCTAATCCTGACGCTAGGGAAGTTGGCATGTGTGATGCCTTTAACGACTTGACCTGACGGGAACAGGAAGCAAGCCAGTGCTAGAAGCCAAATTAGGACACTACCTGGAGGTTTAGGCAGTTGTGCCCAGCTTGGAACCTGGAGTATCATTTAGACTCTCCCTAGAATCTGCCTACCATAGCTTTGGGCATAAGCCACGGCACGATCTTCGTCGAGACATCTCCAACCGAAGGTGGTAAAGAATGCCGGAAACAATGGAATCGGCGGCTGCCAAAAAGCGGCCTGCAACAGCACGCCCCGGCGACGCGCTGAAGCAGTGGTCGTTCGTACCATACGTTGAATTTCGGGGAAGAGATGGTAAGCACCACAGCTCCGCGCTGGAGCTACTGGCCGAACTGGCGATTGACGAAAGATGGTTTTTTGGCAAGCAACCAGATCCCAAGAACCCATACCCAATTCTCGATAGCTATCTCAGATACACCTTCTTCAAGCTGAAGCAGGAGAAGCGGGTCCTTGAGTTCCGGGCCGGAAGTGTGGGTTGGGCAACTTTCAACACTGGACTCGTCGACCGCCTATACGACCCAATTTATGCATTGTTTGCCCGCAACGATCACCCTCGACCGGCGTGGAAATTTAGCGATTTCTGCGTGCCGGGCAAGGGCCCTTCCGGAAAAAAGCTAACAGAGATTTTTGATCCACTGCCCGAGCCTGCCACCTACTTCAGCAGCAACTTCGATATGCTGCTCGACACGACTAAGGACATTCACGTCGATTATGAACACGTCATCATCGACGGCGTGAACCGGGACCGATTCCCCCAACAGTTCCTGTCGCATCATGTTCCTAAGGGCTTTCAATGGCAGGACTACACCAAGCTACCGCGGGCTGAAAAGCAGAGTTATCTTACAGGACTCAGCGGTGCAATTGAGCAAGATCTACAGTGCACCCGCGCAATCAAGAATCGTCTTGAAGACGCAAAGGCCCTCGCGGAAAAGCGCACCCGCTGGAATTTCAAGACCGCGATCCCACAGTACTATCCTACGCATAACATAATGAGCTTGCTCCTTCCTTTGGCCTTGGTCAGCGACGAAAAGGTAGATATTGCGCTGGTTGTCACGCGCAATCCCTCAGGCTCGTATCAAGGCCGAACAGTACTCCCGCTCGACTGGGCCTACCAGAACGCACGACTTGTCTGCCGTCCAGATAGCGATTAGCTCACGCCTGACAGGGTCGAATCCGAACCCGAGAGATTACCTGAGGAGGAGGGTTGATTAAGGTTATCCGGGGCGGGTGGCTGGGTGCCCTATCCTTTGCGCGTTCTGTGCGTAAGGGTGGGATCCACCGTAGGGACGACGCCCACCTAGGGCGGACTCAAATTTTCGGGCAATTCCATTGCGAATTTGCGCCGCACTTCCTCGCGCAGCCAGGCCTCCGCCTCGGGCCTGGAACGGAAGGTGCGCGTGGACCATCCCGGACGCTCCGTCAGTGTCTCCCACATGCGCGACATGCCGAAGCCAAGGTCGTAAGGGACGACGATGGCCGTGACTAGCTCGGGCAACACGGCCGCAAGGCGATCGTCCTGCCGCTTAATCGTACGGATTTCCGCCGGCGAGATGTCCATAGTGGTCTCGGTCTCGTCGATGAGCAGCCAGCGCACGCCCTGGTAACTTTTGGAACTTAGGATGCGTTCATTATTGGCGATGAGTTCCTTCCCGCTGAGGACGCCACGGCACACCCAGAGCCGACCCATGCCGTCTTGCAGGATGTGAGCCACGATCGGCATCAGCGGATTATACACAGACATTCAGGCCGGGTGCTCCATCCTTGTATCTTCCATTTCCAGACGCGACTACGATTAGGTCGCGTTTCGGCGGAGAGGTCGTCCCATCCTGAGGCCGAGGTTGAGCTTGGCGCAAGAACGGCCCCCGCCCCTCTCTTTTCGACGCCGTGGAGAATCGAAGGCCTTTGGAGCCTGCATGTTCAAGGTCGGCGCCAAGAGTTTGCCCGGGGCGGAAGCCGGAACCGCAGATTAACTCTAGGAGCCACCCATGCACAAGCTGTCGCCGGAAGTTTTTCTCTGCTGTGGAATCGATGTCAGCGCAGCCCAACTCGTCGTCGCTCTCCCAGGCGAGGGTGGCCGAGGTGGGCAGCGTAGTTTCCCCAACCGCGCCAGCGGACACCAGGCGTTGATCCGGTGGTTGCAAAACAACGGGACCCCAGTCCGGGTTTGTCTGGAAGCCACCGGCCTCTATAGTCTCGACTTAGCGCTGGCGTTACACGCCGCCTCGGGCATCGAAGTGGCGGTGCTGAATCCCAAGCGGGTGAACCGTTTTGCCGCCACCCTGTGCCGCAGCAAAACCGATCCCGCCGACGCCCAGGTGCTGGCCGAGTATGCCCGTCGCATGCCGTTCCAGGCCTGGCATCCGCCGCAAGCGGCCGCGCTGGAACTGCGCGCCATAACGCGCCACCTCGCCGCCCTCACCCAGCAGCACACGCAACAGTCGAATCGTCTGCACGCCATCTCCGCTGCCAGCGCCGGTGCCCGCTGTGTGCGGCAAGATCTGAAACGCTCGCTGCGCGATCTGGAGCGCCGCATCGAAAAGATGCGCCGCGCCGCCTTGGCCGTGATGGAGCAGGACCCCGAACTGCGCCTGCGTTTTACGCTGCTGTTGAGCATGCCCGGCATCGGCGAGGTCAGCGCCTTGAACCTCCTGGGAGAACTGGCGCTGCTCGCCCCCAGCCTTACCGTGCGCCAATGGGTCGCGCACAGCGGGCTGGATCCCGCTCATCACGACTCGGGCACCTCCGTGCATAAGCGCTCGCGCATCAGCCGCGCCGGCAACCGCTATCTGCGACGCGCCCTGTACATGCCCGCCTTAGTCGCGGTGCGCCACGATCCCCACCTGCGCGCCTTCTACCAGGCTTTAGTCGCACGCCACAAAACCAAACTCCAAGCTCTGATCGCCGCCGCTCGCAAAATACTGCACGCCATCTTCGGCATGTTCCGCGGGCGCACCGGCTATGACGGCTCCCGCTTGTTCCGCGCGATTGAACTCGCCTCGGCCGCCTAAAAGAGAGAGGTCCTCCTGCACCTCTCCGGAGAGAAAAAATTGCTTGACTGCAAAGAGAGAATCTTGCGTTTTTTGCAAGGGTGGGCCGCGATGCCGCTGATAGCATACACTCGTCATGCCTCGCGGCCTGCATCGCTACTACGGCGCCGATTACTTGCACTTTATCAGGTATTCTTGCTACCGCCGCCTGCCTCTTTTGCGTTCCGCACGCAGCCGCGGCCGATTCCTCTCCGTGTTAGAACAAACCCGCAAGCGCTACCGGTTCGTGGTGGTGGGATATGTCGTAATGCCGGAACATATCCACTTACTGTTGAGCGAGCCGGAGGTCGGAACTCCTTCGACGGTGACGCAAGTATTGAAGCAGCGCACGGCTTGTGCCTTGTTGCCGAAAACTAAACCGTGCGATCCACGCCAGACCAAGCTGTTTGGCGAGATTCCGGTGCGCGTGCCATTCTGGCAGACCCGCTTCTATGACTTCAACGTTTGGACGGAGAAGAAGCGAGTAGAGAAACTGCGGTATATGCACCGCAATCCGGTGAAGCGTGGTCTGGCCGCGGCGCCTGAGGATTGGCGCTGGAGCAGTTATCGCTTCCATCTTATGGACGCGTCTGGGGCGGTGCGCGTGAATGAGGGCTGGCAGAAGATTTCGTTTCGGGCACGCGCGGCGTGAAAGGACCTATGGTGCGATCAGTCCGCCTCCCACCCTTCGCGATAAAGCCGTGAAGGATGGGGCACCCACTGTGTGGATTGCCGACGGAAGGCTGGGCCGCCCCCGAATATGAACCGCCTTACTTCCCCGCCAGCTTCTTCGCAATCTCTTCCACGATCTTCGGGCGAAGATCGGCCATTACGCTGTCCACGATGCTGGCAATCGTGCTGGCGTCCGTGGCGGACGTCGAGCCCGATCCCTCTGCCGCCGCCGCCATCGCCTTCGGAGCCTCAGCGGCCACGTGCTCGGCCTGTTTCGCCGCTTCCACTACGTCACCCGTTGCGGCAGCGCTGGCTGGCGCCGTGTGAATCTGACGCCAGTTCGATTTCCCCGATTTCGCTTTCCCGTCTGTGCCCATGGATTCCCCACCCCCAGCTTCTGAACTCGAATCTTGATTCTCTTCTGCCACCACAGCCATCGACTCGCCGGCGGACTCTCCATTCTGTTCCGCCGTAGCCTCGATCTCGTCCCGATCCACCGCATCCGCGAAGGTCGCTGCCGGAGGCGCTTCCTCCGCAACTTTCGCAGCGGGATCTTTCGGCTCGGCTTCGATCTTCTCTGGTGCGATCTCTTTTTGGATCGCTACCTCAATTCTGTCCGCCGACGCAATCGCTCGCTGCGCAACCGCCGCCTCTACCTCCGCAGGCGCTTCGACGACCGATGTTTCCGTGGCTGTAGTCTCGGAACCAGGCGCAGCTAAGCCAGGTTCCGCTAAACCAGGCTCCGCAAAACCATGCTCGGCCGCCGGTTCTGCCAAGCCTTTCGCACTGGCCGCTATCCCCGCTTCTGCCAGTCGGTTTTCAACCGCGGCCGCAATCGCTGACATTCCGGTGATCCGCCCGGGTTCAATTTCTCCGCCCGGCGCTGCCGTTGGCATTGCCGTAAACGTGCGGAACATTTCTGCTTCCAGCGAAAGCGCCGCTTCCTCCGGACTCAAGGTCACCGACTCCGCTACCCACCGCGGCCCTGCTGCCGCATTGCGCGCCACTTCTTCCGCCAGCAGCTGGCCCGTCGCCGCCAGGGTTCTGGTCGACGGTATGGTCGGGACCTCCGCATGCCCGATGGCGGGTGTCAGCATGCGCAACGCTTCGGCGAGTTCCGCGTCGCTCGGCGCCAGCGCTTCTGCCTCCGCCGGCTCTGGCACCCTGACCGCAACCGGGACGGGTGGCGCCGCCTTCTCCGCCTGCAACTCCTCGGCTGGCGCCACTTCAATCTTTTCGGCGACCTTGTCTTCGTCTTCCTTCGCCGGCTCAACCACACTCCCAGCCGAAGAGAATATCGGCTCATCGTCCCTGTCCACGGGTGCGGACTCTTCGGCAAAGAGGGCTGTATTGACGGCGGCTGTGACAACTGCGGCCGGTTCGGAAACCACCGCGCCGACTTCGCTCGCCAGTTCTACGGGCTCGCCCGGAATCTCAATTTCTTTCTTAGCCTCGAAGGCCTCGACCGCTAATGCCGGGGCTTCGACGGCCGCCGCTGCGGGCTCGACGATCTCTACGGCGGGCGGTGCGGGGGTTTCGACTTCTTCCTTCGCTTCCGCCTCAAACTCTGCCGCCGGAGCTTCAGCCGGGACAGTTGTTTCCGCCAGGGGCGCAGCATTCTCAGCCGAAATCGGTCCATCGAGTTTCGCGGCCAACGCGCTGAGTGCATCCAGCTCATCCGGCGTGATGTCGCGCGGAATCTCTGGAACCGGCGCAGACTCCGGTTCGGGCGGCGGCGCCTTTACCACGAACGCCTGAGTCGCCTCAGCCTGGGCCTTCCCCTTCCGGAAATCCCGGAAGGCCGCTCCTGCCGCGGCATCTTCTCGTTCTGGTTCCGGTTCTTCTTTCTTTTTCTTCGACGGAAAGCGCAAGCGGCTCTTCCATCCGGTATCGAGGTCCGTGTTACTTTCCGGCTGGGGCACCACGCGGTCTTCGAGTCGGGTGATCGCAGTCAGCAACTCGCTGGCTTCAAAGGGCTTCACGATGTGAGCGTCGGCCTTCACCCGGCGCGCTTCTTCCGGCTTGAAAGGTTCCAGCTTGCCCACCGTCAACAGCACGGGAATGTGCGACGTCTCAGCCGACTCCTTCAGACGCTGGCAAACTTCCAGCCCGCTGTAGCCGGGCATGTACACATCCAGCACGATCAGATCCGGTTTGAGTTCGGTGATCCGCTTTAAGGCGGCAGAGCCATTATTGACAGTGATTACGTCATACCCGGCATCGGCCAGGATCTTTCGCCCCATGTTCTGGGCGGTCACACTGTCATCGGCAAGCAGTATTTTCCGCGCCAAGCGCCATCCTTACGCCAAAACAAGCGTCATCCTTACGCCAAAAAAGGAGAGATAACGCGAAACTACCTTGTCCCTCAACCTAAGTCAACGATTCCCGCACAGGTAACCGGTTACGACCGTTCCTAGCCTGTTGGAGAGTGGACTATTTCTGGAGTGGTCGTGACTTTCGTAACCTCGAATGACCGGGCCACCTGGCGCTTCGGGTGCCTGGCAGCACCGCAGCCCCTGAAGGGCATCCGATTTCGAAGCATTTGTAGCAGCGCTAAAGCGACGCCCTGATACGATCCCTGAATTCCCAGCAACCTGCTAGAACGGGTTGATCTTCGCCAAACCCTTCTTCTTCTTCTTTTTGCTTGAAGAAATATCCGCCAGCTCTTCGGGTTTCGCCGGCGCGCTCGAAGAGACGCCGCTCGACGTTCCGCCACCGCTCTCCAGTTGATTGCTCTGCTGCAGCGGAGGAAGCGCGTTCGGATCGGGCTCCACGTTCGGCTTCAGTTCATTTGGATCCGCCACACTTGGCTTCAACTCCGCAGCCGTCGGCTCCTGCGCCGCAGGCTGGTCCGCAGCGGGCGCCGCCGACGAGTCTGTCGTTGGAGTTGCAGTGGGAGCATCCGAACGCGGCGCCTCCTGGTTCAGCGCTGTGGTTCCACTGACCGTTTCCGCGGTGACCTTATTGTCACCGCCCATCGCCGAACTGTTCACTTTCCTCACCACGTCCAGTGGCGACACCGGGGTCGGATCCACCATCGTCGGTTCGCCTACATGCGAAGCCTTGGCCACGTCGGGATGCTTCTCGAAACTCCCCAGCATGTTCGACATGACGCCGGCCTGTTGCCGGCTAGCCACTTCCTTCTTGTTCTGCTCCAGCATCGCCCGTGTCGGCCGCGGCACCGTCTGATGCAGCGCCTCCAGCCGCGCCTTCGCATCCAGCGCCCGGTCCATCGCTGGATACCGCTTGATAATCCTTCCGTACGCCTCCGACGCTTCCTTCGTGAGGGCCTCGATCATTCTCCCCTTGGCCACTTCATTCATGCGCCCGTTCTTCCGGACCGCATCGATCTCGCTTTCGTAGGATTGCCCCAGCAGATACAAAGCCTCGTCCGCCCCGCTATACAACGGATACCGGTCCACCAGAGTCTTCAGCCGCGCAATCGCCGCCGGATACGCGAGCCGCAGATAATAGAATCGCCCGATATCGAACTCGCGTTCCGCCAGCACTTCCTGCACTTCCCGCAATCGCTGTTTCGCGCGCGGCACCAGCTTGCTGTCCGGATACTCCAGAATCAGCGACCGGTATTCCTCCTCCGCGCGCATGGCGTGCGTGTAGTCACGGTCCGCTTTTTCCATCTCCTGGTAGTGGATGTTCGCAACTTTCAGCTGCGCCTCGGCCGCCTCCGGCATATTGGGAAAAAACGTCCGGAAATCCTTATATTCGATCTCGGCTTGCTGCATCGCGGTGGAACCGCCCTCGGCGTACCACGAGTCGGCCACCGCCAGCTTGGCGCGCGCGATAAATTCCGAATCCGGATAGGTGTTGATCAGCGTCTGCAGCGTCATCCGCGCCACGTCAAAGCGGTTGTGCTTCATGGCATCCATGGCCCGGTCAAACAGCACCTTGTCAGGCTGTTTCGACCCGACATTGGCCAACGGATTCACCGATTTCTTGTTCGTGCAACCGACCGTTAGCGCCAGCAGCAACCCAAGAAGAGCGAATATAGAATTCCGACGCATAAAAAACCTCAAATCCTCAGAAAATCACGTAGGGACAGCCGCCCCCGGCTGTCCAGCCGGGCGAAGCCCGGCAGCGCTTTCCTCTAAACTTTCTGCAAACTCGCGCTCCGCGCCGCTTCCAGCAGCGCCTGCGCATTCACCTTCGCATCGCCCTTGCCGAAGACCGCGTTTCCCGCCACCAGAATCTCCGCCCCGGCACGGACCACTTCCGCCACCGTGTCCATGCCTATGCCGCCATCAACTTCGATGCGGTACAGGTATCCCCGCTCCGCCCGAAATTCCGCCAGCCTTCTTATTTTATGCAGCGTAGCAGGGATGAACTTCTGCGCTCCAAACCCCGGATTCACGCTCATCACCAGCACATAATCGACAATGTCGAGCACTTCGCCAAGGGTCTCGACCGGAGTCGCCGGATTGATAACCACCCCCGCCCGGCACTCGTGCTGCTTAATCAGGTTCAGCGTCCGGTTCAAATGCCGGCACGCCTCCTGATGCACCGAAATCCAGTCCGCTCCCGCCTCCGCGAATGCCGCGATGTACTGGTCAGGGTTCTCTATCATCAGATGGCAGTCTAGCGGAAGCCGGGTTGCCCGGCGCAGACATTTAACCACCGGAGGCCCAATCGTCAGATTAGGCACAAAATGACCGTCCATGATGTCGACATGGACGACGCTGCCGCCGCCCGCGGTAGCCCGCTCCACCTGGTCCGCCAGGTGGGCGAAATCGGCCGCGAGTATCGAGGGTGCAAGTTCGATCAAGACAGGGTCCAGACTATAGGGTCAAAGGCTGTGGAAATTCTAGCACGGGGAAGCGGCAGCGGCGCGGCGGCACCATCGAGGTTCGGTTAGAGATCGGTTCTGAGTGTATGTTTACGTCAATTACGGGGACGGGGTGGGCGCTAACGTGCGGTCGGTTTAGAAAGCGGCTCGGCGTTTTTCTTGTCCGCGTACAGCCGATTAACCCTCGGTTGGACGATCCAAACTCCGATCGGGAAAAACCAGATCAAAAATAATGCCCCTGCATAGCTGGAGAACGAGACCGGTTCGCCCCTCTCTGCCGACACAAGGCTCTTGGAGACGAAATAGAGGCTGTAGACCATACAAAACATCGCCAACAGATGCAAAGGGAGGACGAATGCAATCAGCAGGGGCCGAAGGTCTCCAAAGAAAATATTGAAAGCAAAAAAGTAGACCGGTGTGTAGATTAGCGCAAAGCGAAAAATCCCGAGGCTCAGCCTCAGAGTAGGAGGCGCGATGGATGCGAGAAACGACCCCAGAGACCATAACCAAACCGCAAGCGAGAGCTGGGCTAGACCAAGCAAAGCCCAAGATAGGAGACCGGCTATTCCCAAACGCTCAGCCGAGAGTGCTCTCGCCTCTGTAAACGAGACAAATCCCGCAACGCAGAACGTCCCGAACAAAAGGAGGAATATCTGCCAATGCTTGGCGCGGAGAAAATAATCTGCGACGCTCATCCAGCACTCTGTTTCTTGGGCCGACCTTAAACTCCGAGAATTTATATCATGGTAGTCACGGAGGATGCGGCTCGAACCTTGCGAATCTTTCCACCGCGCTCGAATAGCTGGCGTAGCATCGCTACTACAACAACGGCCGCATTCTTGGAGCAGTTGGCCAACCTAAGCCCCGGAGCGAGAGCCCTTCGTTTCTTCGGCGTGCGCCTCGGCCAGTGCCTTTCGCACCTTCTCCACTCCCTCGGCCACCGCAAACTTCAGCTTCTCAATTCCCTCGCCGGTGACAGCCGAAATCGGATAAAGCTTCAGCTTCTTGCGCGTCGCCCACTGCTTCAGCTTCTTAAGCTTTTCCGGGTTCGCCACATCGATCTTGGACGCGACCATCAAAGTCGGCTTCTTCTCTAATCCCGCTCCGAAACTCGCCAGTTCGCCCACGATCACCTCCACATCTTTCACCACGTCGGCCCGGCCGCTGCTGTCGGAGACATCCACCATATGCACCAGCAAGCGCGTGCGCTCGATGTGCCGCAGAAATTGTGTTCCGAGGCCCGATCCGGTGTGCGCGCCTTCGATCAGGCCCGGAATGTCGGCCACCACGAAACTAGTCTCTTTACCCTTGTCACCGGCGAGCACAACACCGAGGTTCGGTTCCAGCGTGGTAAACGGATAATCCGCAACCTTAGGCCGCGCCGCCGAGATGGCCGAAATGAGCGTGGACTTGCCCACATTCGGATATCCCACCAGCCCCACATCGGCGAGCAGTTTCAACTCCAGGCGGAAGTTGCGTTCTTCTCCCGGACGCCCGTCTTCGTGCTCGCGCGGCGCCTGGTGCGTGGAAGTGGCAAACTGCGCGTTGCCGCGCCCGCCGCGTCCGCCGCGCGCGATCACAACCCGCTCATCGGCGCGTGAAAAATCGTGAACTTTCTCGCCCGTGTCTTCGTCGAAAACAATCGTGCCCACCGGCACTTTCAGGACAATCCCTTCCCCATCGCGCCCAGTTTTCTTAGCGCCCTCGCCGTGCCGTCCGCGCTCGGCCTTGTATTCAGGATTGAAGCGGAAATGCACCAGCGTATTGTGGCGCTCGCTCGATTCCATCCAAATGTCGCCGCCCCGGCCGCCATCGCCACCCGAAGGCCCGCCGCGAGGAACGAACTTCTCCCGCCGGAACGCCATGCAGCCGTTGCCGCCATCCCCAGCCTTCACTCGAATTTTGGCTTCGTCGATAAACATGATGCGTAGCTCGTGTGGGGACGGGCGACCCGCCCGTCCAGCGGAGCGAAGCTCCGCAGCTTCGCCGAAACGAAAAAGCCTCGACTCGAAGCCGAGGCTGGTAAATTCCCGTAGAGACGCGGCTTGCCGCGTCTCCCCGTGTTCAAAGAAGACGGGGCAAGCCCCGTCTCTACAATAAGTCTGCGCTCTACTCGGCTTCGATCGCCTCGGGCTCGACCATCACAAATTTCCCCATCGATCCCTTGTCCATGAACTTGATGCGCCCCGTGATCTTGGCGAACAGAGTGTCGTCTTTGCCGCGTCCAACGTTCAGTCCGGGTTTCACCCGGGTGCCGCGCTGGCGGACGATGATCGTGCCGCCCGGCACCAGTTGTCCGCCGAAAGCCTTAAAGCCCAACCGCTGCGCGTTCGAGTCGCGCCCGTTTCGTGAAGTGCCTTGTCCTTTTTTATGCGCCATAAAATCAATTCCCAGTGGCCAGTTGCCAGTAAATTCCAATCTCTTGCCGTTCAAAACAACTCTGTCATCCTGAGCGGAGCCAAGCCAGGAGCGAAGCGATTGGCTTGGTGGAGTCGAAGGACCCCTACTCCAGCCACTACTTCTTCTTCGACTTCGCCGCGGCTTTCTTCGCCGCCGGCTTCTTCGCCGCCGCCTTCTTAGCAGTCTTCCCCGGTCGCGCCGAAGCCTTCACCGCGCCGCCTTCGTGCGCCGCCTTCACCTTCTTCTCTTTCTTCGGAAGCTCGGGCGCTTTGAACGACTGCCCATCAAAAGCGATCTCGGTGATGCGGACCGCGGTATAGTCCTGCCGGTGTCCCCGCAGTTTCTTGTATTGCTTCTTGCGCTTGAAGTGGAAGACCAGGATCTTGTCGCCGCGTCCCTGCTCGACGACTTCGCCCGTTACCAGCGCTCCCGACCCGGCAGGCAGAACGCTGCCCGCCTCGGCGGAAACCGCCAGCACGTCGCCGAACTCGATCTTTCCGTCCTTGTCTTCCTGTGTTTCCATCCGGACGACGTCCCCCGGCGATACCCGATACTGCTTTCCACCTGCGCGGATCACCGCGTACATAAACTCTCCTCTTGTGCTCGTGTGGGGACGGGCACCCTCGCCCGTCCGAGCCGAGCGCAGCTCGGCACATACCCTAAGTATGCTTGCTGTTTTCCCGCTGCGGCTTCTGACCGGAAACGCGGCGCGGCCCCAGAACGGGTCCGCAAGTACAGGCAAACTCATCTAGTCTATCGTGCGCTGTGGAAATCGGTCA
>Ga0074044_10004300_pt1 | contig 11852 bp, 11 predicted proteins | sample BogForMeECP23OM1_FD_94443 | JGI IMG/M metagenome (GOLD analysis project Ga0074044, IMG submission 94443) | Bog forest soil microbial communities from Calvert Island, British Columbia, Canada - Bog Forest MetaG ECP23OM1 | ecosystem: Environmental > Terrestrial > Soil > Wetlands ...
GCCGTCGCAAAGGCCGCTCTCAATCGCTGTCCATGCGCCTTCAACTCATCAGACTCGTCCCTCAATATCAGGTATTCAGCCTTGTCACGGAATTGATCGTGTTGTGGGGAATAGTGTGAGGCGGCTATGCGCTCTGCCAAGTGTTCAACTCGCTGCTCGCGCGCAGCATGCACCCCAATAACAATCAGGTTTGATGCATAGATACGCCGGAGTGCCGTAACTTCCTCGGGACGCTTTAGTGAACGGAACAGATAGGCTTGTCTGGGAATTGGTTTGCTGCTGGAACCATTTCGGGACCTCCGCCGAAATCGCCTGATCGCGGCTAACGACAGCAGTACGAGTGCATCATCCCTCTCGAGATCATCCCGAAGCCTATCCCCTTCGTCCATTCGATACTTGATGTTTTTGTCTTCGAACTCGGGCTCGTCCCGAAGGTACCCCTCCACGTGCTTCAATTGCTCGATAACTCTCACCTGCTCCAACTCGTAGCCAAAAGCCTTCAGAGCCTCAGCTAATCCGTTGCTGGCGCGTGACACATCCGCGCCTATCGGAGACGCAATCGCGAAGAACAGTTCCGGGTCTTTGTGGCGAATTAGGCTTATCGGGAACATTACCTCGCAATATTCTTCATCCCGTACAGCTAGTCAAGTCAATTCGAGGTGCGAATCATGCGAGATACGTCGATAGTCCCGGCCCTGCCCGCAGGCTTCGCTTTCTACCTCGACAAGTTTCGTCGGGCTGCATTACCGCAGTCACTTCTAAATAACTCCGCTTTCCGTTACTGTTAACGGTAGTGACATTGTCCCTCCCCGCCTGTGCCCGCGCGGTTGCAGACTTATTGTGAGCGAGCGTTTGTGCATAACATCGTAATTGCAAAACCTGAACCCGCGTACCAGGAACTTCTGAGCCGGCCGATTCGCGAGCTGGGGCTTACGCTTGCCGGGTCTCCGGTGGAGCGCTTCGTAGAACAGCTCTATCGCGAACTGGACGCCAAGGGGCTGACGAAACTTCGTCCGGCCTGTTACTTGACCGACGAGTGGGGATGCCCGTCGGGCGAGCCGATTATCGGGATTCCGTTTTACCTGGCGCATGTGGCGCTGGCGCAACTGGAGAAAGAAACGCATGATCTCGAAGACGCGAGAGAAATCATGATGTACCTGCGGCATGAGGCGGGACACGCGTTTACTTACGCGTACAAGCTGCACAATCGGCCGGAGTGGAAGAAAACTTTCGGGCCGTTTCGCCGCCCGTATCACGACAATTACCGGCCTGCGCCCTTTTCGCGCGACTATGTGCGGCACTTGCCGGGATGGTACGCGCAGAAGCATCCGGATGAAGATTTTGCCGAAACCTTTGCCGTGTGGCTGACGCCGCGCTCGAACTGGCGCAAGCGCTATCGCGGCTGGGGCGCGATGGAGAAATTGCGCTACCTGAACCGGCTGGCGCGCAAGCTGGGGAAGAGCGATCCGCCGCGGCGGCGAGGACAGGCCGATATCACGGTCGATGACATGGAAACTACAGTTGCTGAGTTCTATCACCAAAACGGCCGGGAAGAAGTTGCGGTCACCGAGCTTACGCCGGACACGGATTTGCGCGACATTTTTCCCGTATCCAAGCGTAAGAAGACGGGGCTGCCGGCACACGAATTTCTGCATCAGCATCGCAAAGCAGTGATTGACAAAGTCGCGCAGTGGACGGGAGCGCAGCGTCCGCTGGTCAAAACGTTGATGGACACGATCGAAAAACGCGCCGGTGAACTCGGCTTGCGCGCCGACAAAACACTCAGCCCGGAGCATCTAGCCGAAGTCACGGCCTATGCCACCGCGCTGGTGATGACCTACGTAGCGAAAGGAAAATTTATTCAGCCGTAGAAGAGCAGGTCTTAGGTCTTAGGTGTCAGGTCTGAGGGAGAACTTGGACATTGATCGGCCGGAACGGTTTTCCTAAGACCTAAGACCTGAGACCTTGAGGTACTGGCAAACTGCTTTCCGAGGAGAAACAATGATCGGAGCAAAACTGAAAATCGCGCTGCTGTACGACCTGTGGAATGAAGATCCGGACGCAGCGACGGCGAAAGAAGAGGCGTCCCCAACGCCCAAGCCACGCAAGAAAGTGAAGAAGATCAAGAAAGAGAAGACCGATCGCGAGGAAATTTTCGAAGCAATACAGAAGCTGGGACACGAACCTTCTTATTTCGAACTCGATGGGCGTCCGCAATCCTTGCATGCGCTTTCACGCTGCGATGCCGACCTCATCTTCAATCTGACCGAATCCTTCGACGGCGACGACACCAAGGAAATGAACGTGGTCGCCTATGTCGACCTGCTGGGATTGCGCTACACCGGCGCGGGCCCGCACGCCCTTTTCATGTCCCAGGACAAAGCGGTAGCCAAGAAAATCTTCGCGTTTCACGGCATCAAGACTCCGTTTTTCGCGACTTCCTATCGCGGACGCATCGAACATGCCCACGACATTTCTTTTCCGCTCATCGTCAAACCGGCCTGGGAGGATGGATCGATTGGCATCGATGCCGGTTCGGTCGTGAAAAACATTAAGGAGATGATGGAGCGCGTCGAATACATCCAGGATGAATTCGATTCACCGGCCCTGATTGAGGAATACATCGAAGGGCGCGAAATTTACGCCGGAATTCTGGGCAACTACGAGCGGGCACAGGTCCTGCCGCTGGTCGAACTCGATCTGTCACGCTTGCCCGAGGGCACGCCAAAAATCGCCAGCTACGACGTGAAGTTTGAGAAAAATACCGAAGTTTACAAGCTGACCAAGTCATCCATCGCGGAAAATCTGGACGAAGCAACGATGAAGCGTTTGTCCGATACGGCGCTGGCCGCGTACCGGGCGCTGAAGTTGCGCGATTATGGGCGCATCGACATGCGATTGGCTCCGAACGGCGATGTCTACGTGATCGAAGCGAATCCGAATCCGTGGCTGGCGAGCCGGCAGGAATTTGCCATGGCTGCGAAGGCCTCCGGACTTTCCTACACGGAAATGATTGGCACCATCATCGACTTGGCGGTGAGCCGATATCTGAACGCCAACCTCGCGAACGCGGCGGCGATGCACTAGCTTCGTGTCTGTTGAGTTCGCCGCTCAATTCTTCTGCGGCTGGCGTGCTTATCTTGCCGTCGTAGCTTTCCCCGCCGGTTGCAGTCTTTCGAAGGCCTCTTCGGCGCGGTTCAAGGCGTCCTGCACGTTGTCGCAAATATTTTCAGGACCGACCAACTCTTCAAACTCCGTCTGCTGGATCAGTCGCAACGGCTGCTCTCTGGCGCCACAAAGAATCAACGCACGGCCGCTCTTCTTCAAAGTGCGCGCCACTTCTTCCAGCGCGAAAAGTCCGGTGGCGTCGAGCGCAGTCATATTGCGCAGCCGCAGAATCACCACCGGTGGCAGCTTGTGTAAATTCTCGGTGACCACGTCAATCTTGTCGGTCGCTCCGAACAGAAACGGCCCGTGGATGCGAAAGATGGTCGCGTAATACGGAATGTCTTTATCCTGCAAGATGTGGACGCGTCCATCTTCAACGTAGTCGTCGGTGACCTGCGAAACAGTAGTGGTGGCGGCCACGCGGCTGATGAACAGCAGCGCCGCCAGGATCATGCCTGCCTGCACGGCAACGGTGAGATCGGCGAAAACCGTCAGCGCAAAGGTGACCAGCCACACGCTGACGTCAGTTTTCGTGAGCTTGAGCAGCGACGGAATCTCGAGCCACTCGCCCATGTTGTAACTTACCACCATTAGGATTCCCGCCAGCACCGCCATTGGCACGAAACTAACCAGCTTCGAAGCAAACAGCAGAATCGTCAACAGCGTCAGAGCGTGAATCATGCCCGCTACCGGGGTCTTCGCTCCCGCCCGGATGTTGGTCGCGGTGCGGGCGATGGCGCCGGTCGCCGGCAGGCCGCCAAACATCGGCGAAACTACGTTGGCGACTCCCTGCGCCACCAGTTCAACATTCGGATTGTGCCGGTCATTACTCATCCGATCCGACACCACCGCCGACATCAGCGACTCGATCGCTCCCAGCATGGCAACCGTCATGGCCGGGCCCAGAAGTCCGTGAATCAAGTCGGTGCGAAACACCGGAATGTGCAGGTGAGGCAGTCCGCTGGGAATCCCATTGAAACGCGTGCCGATGGTCTCAACCGGCAGTTTGAAAATCCACACTGCCAGCGTGCCCAGCACCAGGGCCACAATCGCACCGGGGATCCGGTTGGAAAACGCACGGCAGACCAGGATGATGAGGATGGTGCCGGCAGCCAGCCCGGTCGCTTCCAGCGAGAAGGTATGAAAATTCTGTGCCAGCGCTTCGATGCGCGACCAAAACACGCCGGGAACCTTTTCCAGCTTGAGGCCAAAAAAATCTTTCACCTGCGTGCTGGCGATCAGAATGGCAATGCCGTTGGTAAAGCCGATCACGATCGGCCGCGGAATGTACTTCACCGCGGCGCCCATGCCTGTGAGTCCCATGATGACGAGAATGACTCCCGCCATCACCGTGCACATAAACAGGCCATCGACGCCGTGCAAGGCGACAATCCCGGAGATGACCACCACAAAGGCTCCGGTCGGGCCCCCGATCTGGGTTGTCGATCCGCCCAGCGCGGAGATCAGAAAGCCCGTGACCATGGCGCAATAGATGCCAGCTTGTGGCGTGAGTCCAGAGGCGATAGCAAACGCCATCGCCAGCGGCACCGCTACCAGTCCTACCGTGATTCCGGCAACCAAATCGTGCAGGAATTTGTTCAGACTGTAATGGCGCAGGCAAAGAACTGATTTCGGGAGCCAGCGCTCGTCAATAAGTGTGAGTTCCATGGGAAACATTAATTATCGCAGGTAGAAGTCGGAGGCCGTAGTCCCGAAAGGTAATGCCGGACTACCCCTTCGAAGGAAAAAAGAAGCCGCCGAACCTCGGCGGCTTCTTAACTCTCGCATCACCAAAGCTTAAGAAATGGTGCAATCGTCTAAAACAGATTCCACAGGAACTGGTTGTACACCTCGTGGTGGAACTGTACTTCGGCTGCCTTGACAATCGTGCCCAGCAGGCGCGGGCAGCGGTCGGCGGATGCCTGCTTCAGGTCGGCGTAGCGTCCCTTCACATCTTCGCCGAGGAGTTTGGTTGTCCAATCGGCTTTGCGGAAGTTGTCGATCGCCGTGTAAATGTTGTCGGGCAGGTAGCGTTCGGCCGAGCGCAGATTCTTGATCTTGGCCGTCTCGCCTTCCAATCCGGTTTTGAAAATGGAGTACATCACCATGTAGGGATTGGCGTCGGGAGCAACGGCACGCACCTCGGTGCGCATGCTGCGCTCGTTGCCAATCGGGATGCGCACCATGGCGCCCCGGACCACCGCCGACGCTTTGAGTTGGTTGGGAGCCTCGAAGTGCGGATCGAGGCGGCGATAGGCGTTGACGCTGGCATTGAACACCAGGCAGAGATCATTTCCGTGAGTAAGAATGCGGTCCATGAACTCATAGCCGAACTTGCTGAGCTTCTCCTCGCCCTTGGGATCCCAGAACAGGTTCTTGCCGTTCTGGCTGACGGACACATTGGTGTGCATGCCGCTGCCGTTGACGCCCACCACTGGCTTCGGCAGGAAAGAAGCGGTCAAGCCCATATTCCGCGCGACCTGGCGGCAAACCAACTTATAGAGCTGGATGTGGTCGGCCGCGGCCACAACTTCAGCGTACCCGTAGTTGATCTCAAACTGCGAAGGCGCGACCTCGGGATGGTCTTTCTCATTTTGGAAGCCCATGGCGCGCTGCACTTCGGCGACGGTATCAATAAATGTGCGCAGCGGATCGCCCGGCAACGAGTGGTAATAGCCGCCGGTATTGACGTACTCGAACTTGCCCGTCTGGTGATAGATGCGTTCGGCCTCGGGTCCCTGGAACAGGAAGCCCTCGATCTCATTGGCGGCGTTGAGGGTGTAACTGTGCTTCTTGTGCAATCCGTTGGCAAACAGCTTCAGCATGCTGCGGATGTCCGCCGTATAGGGCTCGCCATTCTTGTCAATGACCTCGCCAAAGACGAGCACCTTGCCCGGTCCGAACACATCCGCTGGTCCCCAGTAGAAGGCAGCCCAATCCAAGCCCAGCCGCAGATCGCTTTCCCGCTGCGCCGTGAAGCCGCGAATCGACGAACCGTCAAAGGTCAGGTTGTCGTAGCTCTTCAGCAGGAATTTCTTGTCATAGTCGAGCATGTGCAGACGGCCTTCCAGGTCGCTGAACATCACGGTCACGGCCTTGATGCGCGACTCGTCGGCCAGATACTTCAGCCGCTCTTCCTGAATTTTTTGAGGAGACACGCGGTCCAGGCGCTGCTTCTTCGCCTTCAAATTCATCTCTTCCAGTTCGTCGTAGGGGATCGCTAGAAAATTCCGTAGTTCAGTTGACATGGCTCTCCTTGTTCATCCGCTTCTCGGGAATCAGATTGAGTTTGCCGGGGGATGACCAGAAAGGGTAAACCTTCGGACGCAACCAGACAAATAGAAATCGGTTATAGCAACCATTAGCTTTCCAATTTGCATCAGGGACGGTGCAGAAGCAGATTCTGGCTACTGGCCACTAGCTTCTGGCGAGCATTCCAACGTCGTACGAAGCTCGCCGCCCGTAGCGATAACTCGATGCGCTCTGTCCCGGCACCAACAAAAGTCTTTCTCGGCGGCCTCGCGTCTCGGCGGTAGAACTTTGTTCTTCCGTGAAATAATCGAGTCCGAGGAATTGCCATTGAGTTGTGCGATCTGTGACGAACGAAAAGAAAAACGGTTTTGCCCGGCGGTGCACGGGAAAATCTGCCCGCAATGCTGCGGCGAGCAGCGCGAGGTTACGCTTGACTGCCCCAGCGACTGTTCTTATTTACAGCAGGCGCGCGAGCACGGAAAAATGCATAACGAACCGCCGACCGAAAGCGAGCGCGAGACTCTGTTTCCCGAGGTTGAGATCACCGAGCAGTTTCTCCACGACCGCGAGCACCTGATCCTGGGACTAAGCTTCGCTCTGGGCAAAAGCGCCCGCGCCGATCGCTCGCGGCTGGACCGCGATCTGATCACGGCGGTCGGCTCGCTGGCCAAGAGCTATCAGACGCTGGTGAACTCCAGCCTCATCTACGAACCGCCCACCGCCAACGTGGCGCACCAGGCGATCGCCCGCGAAGTCGAAACCATGGTCCGTGAATTTCGCGAGGCCGAGCAGCAACACCTTGGAGAAATACCAAGCCACATGCGGCTGCGGGATTCTGATGTGCTGAAGGCGTTGGTATTCCTCTTGCGCCTGGGCTTCGGACGCACATCGGGCAGACCGAAGTCGCGGGCCTTCATCGATTTCCTGTTGGCGCAGTTTCCAGAAAAACAGTCGGCCATCGCCGGACCAGAAGAGGCAGAGAACCGGATCGTGATTCCGTAATGCCTTCCCCTGTGGACCCCTGTCACCTCTGTGGTTGAAGAAAGTCTCTACCACAGAGGTCACGGAGGGGCACAGGGGAAAGCCGGACGGCCGAGGGCGGCCGTCTCTACGTTAGCAGGATAGGATCTCAGAGCCGACGAACCACCTGCCCGCCCCCCAACGCCGCCAAGAGCTCTCGCGTAGTTTTCCCGAGTCCGGGATGGCGCGACTCAGGAGCGATTTCGACCAGCGGTTCCAGAACAAACCGCCGCCGGTGCATAGCCGGATGCGGAATTTTCAGACCCGGCTCATCCACCACGTAATCCCCAAACAACACAACGTCGATATCAATGTTGCGCGCCCCTTTTTCGCGCATGCGGAGGCGTCCCATGGAAGCCTCGACCCGCAATGCAAGGTTGAGCAATTCTCGTGGCGTCTTATCCGTTTCAATCGCCGCCACGCAGTTCAGAAACCAGGGCTGGTCCGGGACGTCCACCGGTTCGGTCTCATACAATGCCGAGACCGCGAGCAACCAGCCCGCAACCCCTAATTGTGCGACTGCTGCGCGCAGGTTGGCCGCTCGATCTCCCAGATTCGATCCCAGCGACAGATAAGCAGTTTCGCCCACCTCAATAGTTTCATGGCAAAAGACGCTGGAATCCAGCCAAAACTGACGGCAGCTGAGCCCTGGTTGATTTTCTGGCCCGGACTTGCAACCAACGCCGCGGATTTTCGCTATGCCGTGGGACCCCCCAGCCCCAGTACCAAGGTCACTTTCCTAGCGTCCCGGGTACAGCTAGTATCGAAAAAGTCATGAATCTGGACTCTCTTCTCATCAGCGGAGACGCCGATTTGCTCGGCGTGTTGCGTCCTGCGCTGGAGAACGTCTCGGTCGATGTCCAGGTGTGCGCGGGATCCAAGCCCGGAAACGACCTGCTGGCAAAGCGCAAGTATGATGCGGTCATTATCGACTGTGACGATCTGGAAGACGGCGTTGGTCTCCTGCAGACCCTGCGCCAAACCCAGAGTAATGCCCGGACCGTGGCCTTTGCGGTGGTGAATGGGAAGACGACTACGCAGGAGGCCTTTCAATCCGGCGCCAACTTCGTTCTGCAGAAACCGCTGACCCCGCTGCACGCCACGCGCTGTCTGAATGCAGCTCTGAATTTTATGTTGCGGGAGCAGCGCCGCTACTACCGGCATCCGGTGGAGATTCCCTTGCGGATCGCCATGGCGCCCGACCAGGAACTTGTAGCCACGACGACCAACGTGAGCGAGGGAGGCATGGCGGTTCGCGTCATCGGCAAGTTGCTCCAGGGTGCGCTGGTGCAGCTTCGCTTCACGCTTCCCGGCGTCAACATCTCGCTCGAACTGAAAGGCCAAATCGCCTGGGCTGACGGAACCGGCCACGCTGGTATCCGCTTCCTTGAGATTCCGCAGAGTTCGCAATATCAAATTGAAAAATGGCTGACCGACCGCTTGCAAAGCGAAATACCCAAACGCCTGCAAGGCTACGCTGCGCTTCGCTAATTCGATCGCTTGGCCTCTCGCCAGTTCGCCTCCCGGCAACGTTTTCAGAAAAATCGACGTACCCGGCATCCAGCTTGTAACTTGCGCCCCGTTCCGGCTGTGGCACTGTAGAGACGCGGCTTGCCGCTTCTCCGTCGACCTCATGATTACACTGGAAGAAAGAATCGCCAGAACCCAGCGCTTGCTGCGCCGTCTGGAAGAGGACCAGCCCTATCTGTATCAACGTTTATCCGTGCTCGGGGCCGAGCACCGGCAGAGCGCCAATGCTTTCGCCGACCGCGTCCGCGCCGAAGCCGAAGCCGAATTGCAGCGCCTGCTGGCAGAACGCGCCGTACCCTCCGAGTCGAACGTGCCTCAGCCTGCCGACTGAAGAGAGGTCTTAGGTCTCAGGAAGAACAAAGTCCTAAGACCTAAGACCTTGATTCGCGCCTAGACGCTGAGACTGGCCGCTGACGCGAGGGCCGGCACCGCAGGTTCGTCTTCCAGCGCCGTTTCTTCCCAATACGACTGGTCCCGCAAAATGCGTGACACCAGCGCCGTATGCATGGCGTGGCCGGCGCGGTCGGCCACCACTGAACCCAGAATCTGTTTTCCAATCAGCGCCAGGTCCCCGATCAGGTCGAGAACTTTGTGGCGGACGAACTCGTCGCGAAAACGGAGCGGCGGGTTCAGCACCTCCTCGCGGTTCAACACGATGGCATTCTCGGTCGACGCCCCACGGATCAGCCCCTGCTGCCGCATGGCATCGGCTTCATGCAGAAATCCGAAAGTGCGCGCCGGCGCAATCTCTTTCAGATAGCTGCCATTCGTCAGCCGCACACAGAAACTCTGCTTGCCAATCAGTGGATGAGGAAAGTTGATGGAATAAGAAACCGAATACGCGTCGGAAGGATACACGGCGATAAATTTATCGCCCTCGCGCAACTCGATCTCGCGCACGATCCGAAGATACGTGCGCGCCTTGCGCTGGCGCCGGATGCCAGCCTTTTGAATCATTTCCACAAACGGACGGGCGCTGCCATCCAGAATAGGTAATTCGAGATTGTCCAGTTCGACGATGGCGTTGTCGATGCCAACGCCGGTAAACGCCGAGAGCAGGTGCTCGGTGGTGGAGATGAGCACGCCCTTTTTCATCAAGCTGGTGGCATAACTGACGCGGGCCACATTGCGTCCGCTGGCTTCTATCGTGAAGCCGTCCAGATCGGTACGCCGGAACACGATTCCCGTTCCGGCACTAGCGGGCAAAATCCGCAGGCTAACCGGGGCGCCGCTGTGCAGACCCACTCCAGTGCAGGTCACTGCGGCACGAATTGTTTGCTCGTGCGTCAAAGGGAAGATGATGTAAGTCTTTTGCTGTGTATCAGCTTACCGTGACGGACAAACTTCTGTATGTGGCAAAAGAGCCACACTCCGTGGCTTCTGGCACCGTGCTCGGAGCTAAGTTGCTTAAGCAGTTACAGATGTTTGGGGTGTCAAGCGGGGAACCTGGCCGTCTTTTCCGACCTGGCCGCTGGTTTTCGTCGTTCCTCATCTCTCGATGGGCGAGGCGGGCCCATTGACAAGTGTTAAGCTACAGGCTACAGTCTGGAAGTGAAGATACGGAGCTTCGTCCACAAAGGGCTGAAGGCACTCTACGCGGATGACGTAGCAAAAGGCGTTCCGCCTGATTCGGTAGACAAGCTCCGAAAAATGCTGGCGTTTCTCGATAACATGCAAAACCCTGAGGAATTACGTTCGCTCCCAGCATGGAAGGTCCACACATTAACCGGCGATCGCAGAGGAACATGGAGCCTCAGCGTTACCCGCAACCGCCGTTTGACCTTCAGCATCGACATCGGCGAGCGCGAAATCTGCGAAGTGAACCTGGAAGACTACCACTAGGACAACTAAAGGAGTAATGCCATGCCTATGAAGAACCCGCCCCATCCCGGAGGTTTCATCCGGACGGAAATCGTTCAGCCTGCGGGCCTATCGGTAACCGCGGCGGCTATCGCGCTTGGGGTTTCCCGGCCCGCGCTGTCCAGCCTGCTCAACCGCAAGGCCGACCTCTCCGGCGACATGGCGCTCCGCATTGAAAAAGCCTTTGGAGTGAATATGGACACGCTCATGCGTATGCAAGCGGCCTACGACATCGCCCAGACCCGCAAGCGCGAAAAGAAGATCCACGTTCGACGAGTTGTCCATCTGGCCGATGCTTCTCTGTGAAGCACGGCGCCGCCCAGGGAGGCGGCCCTACCGTTTCTTCAGCGGCTTCTCGGGATCGTACGTCACTGCCGCTTCGAACATCGAATCCGCCAGCTTCAAGTTGTAGCCGGCGGTGTTGATGAAGCGCTGTTGCGAAGTCTCTCCGTTGAAATAACGGGTGATGGAATGAGGCGTCCAGATTCCCTGCACCAGTTTGTAACTGTCGTAGACCTCGTCTTCGACATTCTTCTGTTTGTCCTTCGGATCGCGCCATGAATAGCTGATCTTGACCGGATAGTGCGTATTCAGGTCGAGGTAAACGCTCACCGAATCATCCTGGTTGTTGAGCAGCGTGACCCCTTCGCATTCCTTGCCACCGACGACCGACTGCCCCTCGTAGAACCAAGCCACATTCGGATCGCGGATCCACGCGCGGAACACCCATTCGAGTGAGTGCCGTCGGCGGCGGAGATAGTTCTCCAAATCCAGTTTGTCCTGCGCCGCCGTTCCCTTGTAGGTCATCTCGTAGCCTTTGTCGCCGTTGTGAATCAGGGCAAGATCGACCTTCTTGGACTTGACGCCGCCGATGTCAATTTCCCCTGGTATGACATGAATGTCTTTCAAGCGGAGGACTTCGAAACGGTCCTTGTCCGGATACTGGACGTAGTAGTTGTAGGGAATCCCGGTGCTGTTGGTGTGCCCGTGATAAAGCGGATAGTAGCGGCCCGTCTCACTCC
>Ga0074044_10004301_pt1 | contig 11850 bp, 6 predicted proteins | sample BogForMeECP23OM1_FD_94443 | JGI IMG/M metagenome (GOLD analysis project Ga0074044, IMG submission 94443) | Bog forest soil microbial communities from Calvert Island, British Columbia, Canada - Bog Forest MetaG ECP23OM1 | ecosystem: Environmental > Terrestrial > Soil > Wetlands ...
CGTTTGCAGCGCGCCAGTTCCCGGTCGAGTTGCAGGAATAGCGAGCGCGCATTGGGAAGTCCGGTCAGGTAATCGGTAACCGCCGAACTCTCCGCCTGCTCGTACTTCATCGCGTTCTCGATGGCCAGCGCCATCTTCGAACTTACCGCCAGCAGAATGCGCATGTGGTCCGAGGTGAAGAAATCCTTTTCCGCATGGTACAAGGCGACCACGCCGACCACGCCCTGCAGACCCTCAAGCGGCACCGCCAGCGCTGAATTCAGCGTACTGTACTTCGACGTATCGTTCAGATACCCGGGCTCGACCGATGGATTGCCATTCAGAATCGGCTTGAGGTTTTGCGCTACCCATCCCGAGAGCCCTTGCCCCATCGGAATGCGCAGCGACGCGAACAGCCGGAAGTTATCGCCATTCACATATTCCGGCACCAGTTCATCGCCGTGACGCACATAGATCGCAATCGCATCGTAGGGCATCGACCGGCGCAGCTTCACGGCAAACACCGACAGCGTTTCGTCCAGACTGAGCGATGCCCCCAGATCCTGGCTGAGTTCGAAAAGAGTTTGCGCTTCCTGGCGCGCCGCCGCGATCGAACCGAGGAAGCTCCGCTCCGGCGACTGCCGCCGTCCTTGTGCCTCGAACCCGGCTGCCGGCTTAATGGTCGGCTCACCCTTCCCGTCTTCGTCTCGATCTTTATCTTTGATTTCCGTCGACAATTTGTGCTTGCCCAGGCTGTCGGTGCGTTGATGGACCAACTGCTCCAGATCCACGTATTTTCGTTGCAGCACGTTGACCACTTGCGGATCAAAGGCCTTTCCCGATTGATCCACCAGCCGCGCCATCGCTTCCTGCAGCGGCAGCGCCCGCCGATATTGCCGATCCGAGGCCAGCGCATCCAGAAAATCCACTGCCGCCAGAATGCGCGCTCCTATCGGAATCTGCGTCCCCTTTAACCCCAGCGGATAGCCGGTCCCGTCGAACTTTTCGTGGTGCGCCCGCACGATAGGCACGACAGGGTACGGAAAGCGCACCCGCTCCAGAATTTCCGCTCCCACCAGCGGATGAATCTTCATCTTCTCGAACTCTTCCGGCGTCAGTCGCCCCGGTTTCGAGACGATGTGCTCGGGAATCGCCAGCTTTCCGATGTCATGAAGCAAGGCCGCGGCCTGCAGCGCGTCCATTCCCTCCTGGTCAATCTTGAGTTCCCTTGCCACTTCAACCGCATACACGCGGACTCTCTGCAGGTGGTCGTGCGTCGTCTGATCCTTGGCCTCGATGGCCAGCGCCAGAGCCTCGATGGTGCGCATGTGCAAGTCGGCCATCTCCTCCACATGCCTCTTCTCGTCTTCCAGTTTGCCCAGGTAAAGGCGATAGGACCGGTAGATCAGGTAGACGACCGGAAGCGTCAACAACGATGTCTGCCAGTCGGTAAAGCCGTGCAACCAGCTCATCATGCCGGCCACGCCCGCGCCCACTAGGTAGTACGGAAAGCTCCAGAAGTAGCACTCCGACCAGATCTTGCGAAGCGACCTTCGCTCCGTCAATGAGATGACCGCGGCCACCGGAAGCGTATTAGCGACGAAGTAAACCGACGCCGCCAGAAACAGCAGCGTGGACGGGTTCTTCACCGCGCGATGAAACAGCGAGTAGCGATACGCCGCGAAGGTCACCGCGATAGCGAGCGCGGTCGAGCAGACGTTAAACGCGACCTGAATCGGTATCGGACGGTCCCGGTCGAAGCACTGCACCACCACCGCCGCGCAGCCCAGCGCCATCGCCTCCGACAAGCTCAGTTCCAGCACACCCAGCAGCAGAAATAAAAAGTTCACCGACATCGTCCCGGTAATGCCAGGCAGGTTCACCTTGAGCCGCGAAGCGGCCAATGCAATTACCAGATAACAGAAAAATTTGAGCGGATTCTGGCTTCGGCCGTGCAATACCGAATAGGTCAGGACGGTCGTCCCGCAGATCACGACCACGGCAATAAAAAAGCGTGGCGCGGCGCTCATGTCCCTCCAGGATTGAGGGCGAGTTTTCATTTAGGACGCACTCCTGCCTCGGGAGCCGGGGTTACCATTCCCAAGCACAAATACACGTGAACACTCATTGATAGCAGGCGCCGGACGGGCAGGAAAGCATTCGAATAATTGGGGCAAAACTTCCGTAACAGGGGATGGTGACCCAGGCCAGCGCCTCGCCCCCTCCGAATCCCGGGAATACAGCTCTTAAGTCGTAGAAAATAAATATAGTACCAACGAAAAAGAACGTTGAACTTGTCGCTCCGCCGCATCGTATTAACGGGAAGGGTTGGTAGGTTTGACTTGCCCGAACCCACCGGCCTAACATTGGTGACTCTCTCCCAGGAGTGTTCCCAGAAATGATCGGCCAGAGCATGATCGGCCAGACCGTCTCCCACTACCGCGTCCTATCGCCGTTGGGCGGTGGAGGCATGGGCGTAGTCTACGAAGCCGAGGACATCAACCTGGGCCGCCATGTCGCGCTTAAATTCCTGCCTCCCGAAACCGAAAAAGATCCTCTGGCGCTCGACCGTTTTCAGCGCGAGGCGCGCGCCGCCTCCGCTCTGAACCACCCCAATATCTGCACCATCTACGAGGTTGGCGAGGAGGGCGGACGCCACTTCATCGCCATGGAGTTGCTGGAAGGCGAGACGCTCAAGAGCAGCATCCATCGCCAGCCCGCCAACCAACCCATGGACCTTGAGCAATTGCTCAATCTCGGCACGCAAATCGCCGACGCTCTCGACGCCGCCCACGCCAAGGGAATCATCCACCGCGACATCAAACCCGCCAACATTTTCGTGACCAGCCGCAACCAAGCCAAGATTCTCGATTTCGGATTGGCCAAGCGCACCGTCAATCCTTCCCCCCATTCCGCTGCCACCATCAGTTCCGCCGCCACGGTGGACGAACCGTTCCTCACCAGCCCCGGATCGACCGTCGGTACCGTCGCCTACATGTCTCCGGAGCAAGCGCGCGGCAAGGATCTCGACCCCCGTTCTGACCTGTTCAGCTTTGGCGCCGCGCTCTATGAGATGGCCACCGGCGCGGTGCCCTTCCGCGGTGACACCTCCGCCGTTATTTTCGACGCAATCCTCAACCGTCCCCCGGCCCCAGCTCTTCGCCTCAATCCTGATCTGCCTCCGCACTTCGAGGAAATTCTGAATAAGCTGCTCGAAAAAGACCGCGACCTGCGCTACCAGAGCGCCGCCGACGTGCGCTCCGACTTGAAGCGCCTGAAGCGCGACTCCGAATCGGGTACGATCTCGGCTGCAACTTCTTCCAGCACTTCCATCCGCCGCCCTGCAGTGCTGGACAAAAGCCGAAAGCTACCCTTATGGGTGATCCCGGCTCTGATCGTCGCGCTGGTCGCCGCCGGCATTGCCTTCGTGTTTCTAAAGCGCGGCCATGCGCTCACCGAAAAAGATTCGATCCTGATCACCGATTTCGTGAACACCACCGCCGACCCCGTCTTCGATGGCACCCTCAAGAAGGCGCTGGCCGTCGATCTCGGGCAGTCCCCGTATCTGAACGTCTTCCCCGATCAGAAGATCCGCCAGACCCTGCAGTTCATGGGCCGCACCCCCGGCGACCGCATCACCACCGATGTCGGCCGCGAAATCTGCCAGCGCGATGGCATTAAGGCCATGCTGAACGGAAGCATTGACAGCGTCGGAGGCCAGTTCGTTATCAGTCTGGAGGCAACCAATGCCGCTTCCGGCGATTCACTCGGACGCCAGCAAGCTCAGGCCGACAGAAAAGAAGATGTGCTGAATGCCCTGCACAGCGCCGCCACGAAACTGCGCGGACAACTCGGCGAGTCGTTGTCCATGGTGCAGAAATACGATATGCCTCTCTCCATGGCCACCACTTCATCGCTCGAAGCGCTGAAGGCACTCAGCTTGGGCGACGCCAAGCACAACATTGGTGACGAACTGGCTGCGGTTCCGAACTATCAGCACGCCATCGAGATCGATCCTAATTTCGCCATGGCCTACGCCCGACTCGGCACCATCTACAACAACCTTGGGCAGACCGAATCCTCGGAGCAAAACCGTCAGAAGGCTTTCGAACTTCGCGATCGCGCCAGCGAGCGCGAGAAACTCTACATCACCTCCCACTATTACGCCGACAGCGGCCAGCTCGACAAAGGCATTACCGCTTACGAACTCTATCGGCAAACTTATCCGCGGGATTCCATCCCCTTCAACAATCTGGCGGCCATCTATAACCAACTCGGACAATTCGACAACGCATTAGAGAACGCGAAGCGCTCCGTGGAGCTCGATCCCGACATGGCAAGCGGCTATGAGAATGTGGCCGTGGCTTATGCCGGACTGAACCGGACCGAGGAGGCACGCGCCACCATCAACGCCGCCCTCCAGCACAAGGCATCGGCTGCCGGCTTCCATCTGGAGCTGGCTGTGCTGGATTGGTGTGAAGGCAAAGATACCGACATGGAGAAGGAACTACAAAATGCCTCCGCGAGCCCCGACGGCGAAGCGAGCACTCTCGGATTCCGCGCAGGCATCGCCAGCACCCGCGGCCAAGTGCACCAGGCGCGGGATTTTGCGCGCCAGAACGGAGATGCTTTGGATCGCCTGCACCTGCAAGGCCGAGCCAATACGGAAGCTGAGCTCGCCGTCTTCGAAGCAGTCGTGGGAAATCACGCCGAAGCCAACAGCGAGGCCACCGACGCGCTCCGCTTATCCCGAACGGTTTCAGTGATGGGGAGTGCGGGCGCGACGTTCGCCATTATGCGCCAGGATCAGAAAGCGATCGCGCTGGCCGACGAAATCCAGCGTACCCATCCGAACGATAGCATGGCCGTGAACGTGACCGTCCCCATGATTCGTGCAGTCGTCGCCCTACGGCCCGCCAATTCCGCCAAAGGCGACCCGGCAAAGGCGATTGACTTCCTTAACACCGCCGCCCTGTACGCTCGCGCCAACGCCGGCGTTTTCTATGCCCGAGGCTTGGCCTACGAGCAGGCTGGACGTTACGCCGAAGCGCAGCAGGATCTCCAAAAGGCCCTGGACATGAAATCCCACAGCGGTCCCGACATAGCGTTCATTGCCGCTCAATTGGAGTTGGGCCGGCTGTTTCAGAAGCAGGGCGACACGCCCAAGGCCCGCATCGCCTATCAAAACTTTCTCGCCACCTGGAAGGACGCCGACCCGGACGTCCCGCTCCTCCACGAAGCCAAAGCCGAATACGCAAAACTACAGTAGGAATTGGGTGTGGGGGCGGGCGACCCCGCCCGCCCAGCCGGGCACGAACGCCCGACCCTCCACCCAATCAGCCTCAGAAGTGAAACCCAATCTCAGCGGTCAGCGCCCGCGGCGTCACATAGTGCGTCCCGCTGAAGGTCGAAAGAAAGTTATACAACGCCAGTTTGTTAGCCAGGTTAATTGCGGTAAGCGTAAGACTCCACTTGTAATGGTCGCCTTTGAACAGATTGTCGTCGCCCACCGAAGCATCGAACAAATTGCGCGACGCGATCCGCGCCGGGTTGCGATCGTCGTTCTGGGCATTGATCGCCGGGACCTTGATCAAGCTGGATCCGAATTGCGATGCCTGACACGTGGCCGAGGGCAGCGGGCTTGTCGGAGTCGCGTGCGCCCCATCGCAAGTGAACCCAGCTTGAAACTCCTGGTCGGCGCTCAAGGGGTTTCCGAAGGAATCACGCAAAAAGACGGCTGGCTGCCCGCCAACAGTAGTCGACTGCGGGCAATCGTTGCCGGCATTTACCCCGTAACACGGTGCATTACCGGCCACAAGTCCGCTGTCGTACCGCCAGTTGGCGCCGACCCATGGACCACGCTTCCAGGGCTGGTATTGCACATGCGTCGTCTGGTTGAACTTTTCGTCGTGGTCAATGCGGAACGGAAGGCCCGCGCTGGTCGACACCGTCGCCCCCGCGCCGCCGATCTGGGGTTGGAAAAAGCGCGCCGCCACGCTGGAGAAAACCATCTGCGCTGAAAATCCATGCAAATTCGGAACACTCAGCCGGCCTGCATATCCAGGAATCTTGGCGTTGTGCCATTCGATGGGAAATGTGATCGGAGTGTTCCCGAGCACGCTGAAATCGTAGCCGTTGTGAGTGTATTTCGTGATCCACTCGCCAGAAAAGACCAGATACCGTCCGAATGCCTGCTCGATGCCGGCATGAAATTCATTGCGAAAGCCAGGGCTCAAAGGGTTCGCCACCGGTGCGGAACAGGCCAGCAGCGGGTTCAAAACCGGGTTGCTGCATCCGATGCTGGATAGAATCAGATTCTCATTGAAAGGAGATTCCAGCGTGCGAGCGTACGAAACACGGAGAATCGTGCTCGTCTTCTTCACGTTGTATGAGATCCCGACACGAGGCTCGGCCTGGCTCGCTGCGGTAAGGCCGTTGTAAATGTCGCCACGCACGCCCAGGTTCATTGACCAGTGCCCCACAGTGATCGCGTCCTGAATGTAAAGCGCAAGCTCCTTCACGTCGGTGTGGCCGTTGAAGGTGTAATCGGTTCCGCCACGGGTTAAGTCGTAAGGAAGGAGGAGCGGATTGAAGTAAGGGTAAAAAACTGTGCCGGGCGCGTTCGCATTACCCGGAATGGGCGGATCCGTACCAGGACCAACATTTGGCTGGTTGGCGCCAGTGCATTGCGACGGGTCGGTGAAACCGGGAACAGGAACGTAAGGATCTGGGTTCAGTGCCGTCACCGTGGACGCAGTTATGCAAGGTGCGTTGTACGCGGGATCGACGATCCCGACCGTGTCATTCTCATCGAGAAACGTTTGCTCGTAGGTGACGCCAGCCTTGAGGTTGTTCACCCCTCTGACGTAGGAGATGTCAGACCGAATTCCCGTGTTGGTGAGCGTCCGGTTCTGGCCCACAGACTGCCGCTGAAGACTCGGTGGCCCGAGGTCTGCGAACGGATCGCTGCTTGGGTAATAGTTGTAGTCGTCGCGCCGTACGAATGCTCCCAAAGTGAATACGGAGTGTGTATTTACAAGCCGCGTCCATGAAGGGGCGACATTAAAGGTTCCAATCTTGGAGCGTTGATCGGCCGCTCCGACGGTAATCGCAGTGCCCGGAACTACGCCTCCATAGTTCTCCGCTCCCGGAAGAACTCCGTTCAGTCCGCTCCAGGCCGTCGCGTTTTCCGCGTCCAACGAATTCGGCGTCTGGAACCAGCTCCGGCTGTAGCTGAAGTTCAGGTGAATCGTGTCGGCGGGTGACAGTTGGAAGTCCACGCGGTCGAAAACATTCTCTGCATTGCCTTTGTCGTGGATCACCGCGAACTCCGGCCCGTCCAGGAAACGGCCGCCGTTCAATCCGCCGACCGAGATAAAGTTTCCCCAGTTCTTGCCCCCATAACCAACATCGGCTGACACCGTGGACGAGCCAAACGACCCGTACGAAGTGTTAATGCTGCCGTGGGGCGTGGTCATCCCCTGACCTGAACGGGTGGTCGCCACGATGACCACACTGGTCTTGCCCCCGTATTCCGCGGGCGGCGCACCCGATATCACTTCCATCGATTGAATCGAATCGACCGAAATCTGATTGGAAAACACTTTGCTGTGCTGGTCCGTATCCGGCTGATCGTCGATATTGAATGAATTCTCGGCGTGGTCGCCCAGCCCGTGGAGTTGGCCGTTGGAATCGGACGCGATGCCCGGCGTTTCCGCCCCAACCAGCGAACTCATCTGCGAAGACGCGCTTCCCAAAGGAACTTTGTCGAACAACTCCCTGTCGATGTCGGTGTGGGAGGTCGGGTCGTTCTCCACCAGGTCTCCCTTATCCTCGACCGTAACCGTGGTGGAGGAGGCATTGACTTGAAGACTGATCTGGACGATGGTGGGCACGGATGACCGGACCTGCACATCTTGTGCGGTCTGCGCGAATCCCGCGGCCGTCACCGTCATGTGATACGGATTAAACGGCACGTTCGGGAAAGTGAAATTCCCCTTACTGTCGGTGGTCGTGGTGCGGTCATAGCCGCTGACCGGGTTATGAATCTCGACGCTGGCATTCTCAACCACCGCGCCCGATGGATCCAGGATCGTCCCGTTAATCGCTCCCGAACTTCCGGCCGACTGCGCACTCGCAGTCCCGGCACTCAACACCGCAACAACGGCCACGATAGCCGCAGCCAACCGACTCTTGTATAACGATTGCATGAGTCCTCCAATAAAATGGTTCTGGAGCGAGTCCGATCAGATCACAGATCGAAGATCGCGGCCCTTTGGGAAATGCTTATTGCATCGGCGCGGAATCAGAACGCAGGTGGAGGACGAATAAACTGGGTGGTCACGGGACGGAAGATCGGGGAAACTTCGGCAACAAGACTCGCCAGGGCTGTGGTAGCCAAAATCGGCGCGGACGCAACCGTCTGCGTGCTAAGCCCGGCATGAGCGGTCGCGCAAATCGAACAGGTGTGGTGGGATGTGGTCGAGTTTTCGGAATGCGAGTGGGTAGCCTGCACCGTCCCCATCACGCACATCAGGGCGATGCAGAGCACACAAACAGCTCTGACCAATCCGCCCCGATCTGACGATGCCTTCAGCATGGTCTCCCCAAGTAACCCGTTTAGAGGTGTTCCCTTTAGACGATTCTACCGTTAGATGGTCATCCGTGGAAACCAGGCGCACGAAAAAGTAGGTTTCCCGCTACTCACCGGAACATGGCCTTCAGGGGCAATGCTGAGCGTCGTTTCCCGACGTTCGGTTCCCCTGTGGTCCCCGTGTTCTCTGTGGTTAAGAACTACCGGGGCGAGAACCAACAAAAGCACTATCATAGGCCTCGCCATTCTCCGACAATCGGAGCAATCGGGATTAACCTGCGACTAGGTTTGCCGCAGCGCCACCTGCGTCTTAATTTGATTTTTACTCCGGCGCCCGCGTCAAGCGCGCCCGGCGAAGTCAGGCTCAGGGAGAAGTATCTATGGCGTTACAAGTGATTCTGTATTTTGACGACCAGGCAGACGCGTTGCGCTTCGCCCTGGCCGCAGGTTCAGTCATGGCAGGAGACGGAACCCGCGCCACCGGCGACTTGCTCCAGGAAACGGCGCGAGTAACACGCATCCGGCTGGACGCCGCCAATAAGGGAAAATTCAAACCCAATCCTCCCGAACGCGTTGCGTGAACACGTCTCTGCCGGGCGCCTGAGGTGCGCACCGAATCACAACAACTGAGGCCCCTCGTAGCGCGCGCCCCGCATTAGAATGTCAGCTATGCCCATAGCTGAGCAGGCTTCATCCTCCACATCCACCGCGTTCGACCTTCCCTGGGTTCGCTCGCAATTCCCCGCGCTCGCCCAAACCATAAATGGTCACCCCGCCGTCTTCCTGGACGGCCCCGGAGGCACGCAGGTGCCGCAGCGTGTAATCGACGCCATCGCCGACTACCTGTCCCGCAATAACGCCAACAGCGGCGGCGCGTACCCCACCAGCCGCAACACCGACCGCATAATCGCGGACGCCCGCTCGGCAATGGACGATTTTCTGAATTGCGATGCCGATGAGATCGTTTTCGGCCCCAACATGACGACGCTCACTTACGCCATAAGCCGCGCCCTCGGCCGCGAACTCCACCCCGGAGACGAGATCGTTCTCACCCTCCTCGACCACGACGCGAACTTCTCTCCCTGGAAGGCGCTGGAAGAAAAAGGCGTTATCATCCGCACCGTGAAATTCAACGAAGCAGATTGCACGCTCGACATGCAAGACCTGGCGGCGCAAATTGGAGCCCGCACGCGCCTCGTGGCCGTAGGCTATGCGTCGAACGCGGTAGGCACGATCAACAACGTAGCCGAAGTAGTGCGCCTGGCGCGCCAAGCGGGAGCGCTGAGTTACATCGATGCCGTCCACTACGCTCCCCACGGACCGATTGACGTGCGCGCCCTGGACTGCGATTTTCTGGTCTGCTCGACCTACAAATTTTTCGGCCCGCACATGGGCGTACTCTACGCCAAGCGCGAACACCTGAAGCGGTTGCAGCCGTATAAAGTTCGCCCCAACACCGACAACATTCCGAACTGTTGGGAATGGGGAACGCTGAACCACGAGTGCATAGCAGGAATCAAAGCCTGCGTCGATTACTGGGAAGAACTCGGCCGACGCGCGAATCCAACGGTCACAACCCGTCGCGCCGCGATTCTCGGCGCGCACCAAGCCATTCATGAGCACGAGCGCAAGATGACGGCAAAGATGATCGCCGGCCTCTTAGCAATTCCCGGACTAAAGCTGTACGGCATCAGCGATCCGCAGCGTCTCGAAAATCGCTGCGCGACCTTCGTAGTCCGCATCGATCCGCACACGCCATTGGAGCTGGCAACAAAACTGGGCGAGCGCGGCTTCTTCACCTGGGACGGAAACTACTACGCCCTGAACCTGACCGAACAGTTAGACGTCGAGCGCCTGGGAGGATTCCTCCGCATAGGTCTCGCGCACTACAACACGATGGAGGAAGTGGAAAAGATGTTAGCGACGCTGCGAGACATTGTGAGCCGCTAGGGCTGCATTTCCTCCACGCTATCGCCGCGCCCCACCAACGCCAACTTCGCCAGCCCGACAAACAGTCCATGTTCGACGATGCCGGGAATATTGCTAAGCGCAAGCGCAAGCGCCCAAACGTCCGCGATCTGTCCAAAGCTGCAGTCAAGAATCTGATTGCCGTTGTCAGTGAGGTAAGGACTGCCATCAGGCTTGGTCCGCAATTTTGGCGTCGCGCCCAGCGCCACAATCTTCTTCTCGACCACGGCGCGCGCAAACGCAATTACCTCGACCGGCAAAGGGAACTTGCCGAGCGCGGGAACAATCTTCGCCGAGTCCGCAACCACGACCATCTTCCTGGACGCGGACGCGACCACCTTCTCCCGCAGCAGCGCGCCGCCGCCGCCTTTAATCAGGTTCAGATGAGGATCGACTTCGTCGGCGCCATCAATGGTGATGTCGATCTCCGGATGTTCGTCCAGCGAAGTCAGCGGAATGCCGACTGCGCGCGCCAGGTCAGCGGTTTGCACGGAAGTTGGGATTCCAACGATTTTCAGTCCCGCCTTCACACGCTCGCCCAGCGCGATAACCGCGAAATAGGCGGTCGAGCCGGTTCCGAGTCCAACAACGTTCCCGTCGCAAACCAATTTGGCGGCCGCGCGGCCAGCGGCTTCTTTTTCTGTTTCATTTGCCATGAGCCCGCTATTATTCCACAGCCTTCTGAATCAACCCAGCTACTCCCGCGATGTTCTTCACCAGATCCGCCGGAAAGCCGTGCCGCTGCTGCAGGTATTCCGGTGAATTGTAGGAGAGCCACACTTGACCCTGCTCGTCTTGCCATGCCAGCGCTTTCAGCGGAAGGTCAATCGCCAGCCTGGGTGCGGCAACCATCAAAGGCGTGCCACTCTTCGGACTGCCAAAAACCAGTAGCTGAGTCGGACGCATGGCCAGCCCAACCTTCTCTGCTTCACCGCTGTGGTCGATGAGCGCAAACACCGTCAAGGATTTCTCTTTGAGAATCGCCTGCAGCCGCGCCAGAGTCTCAGGCACGGAATAGCGACTGGGCACATCAATGATTCCGCGGTCCACGGGGGGGGTGCCTCCCATTTAAGATTTTGTCATCCCGAGCGAAGCGAGGGATCTGCAGTTCGCCGCAAGATGCAGATCCCTCGCTCCCGCTCGGGATGACAATTATAAGAGGTATCCCTCGCGCCGCAACCCACCGCCTGCTAGTTCAAAATCATCTTTCCCAATATTTCCTTAAGCAGCTTGGCGGCAACCGTAGCGGTGATTTGAGTATGGTCTTGCGCGGGATTGAATTCCACGATGTCGGCCCCGGCGATTTTCCC
>Ga0074044_10004302_pt1 | contig 11847 bp, 11 predicted proteins | sample BogForMeECP23OM1_FD_94443 | JGI IMG/M metagenome (GOLD analysis project Ga0074044, IMG submission 94443) | Bog forest soil microbial communities from Calvert Island, British Columbia, Canada - Bog Forest MetaG ECP23OM1 | ecosystem: Environmental > Terrestrial > Soil > Wetlands ...
ACATCGCGTCCCTGCCGGGGGATGTACGTGAATTCGTCGAATCCGTGCTCGCGGATTATTGGATCTATCAGATTCGCCTCGGCCGGCCGCCCGAAGGCCTGGGGGTGCTCGCCGCCGGTCGCTGGCCGCGCTATTTGCCGAGCATTCCGGCGGAAGCGCTTCTCCAGGAGAGCGCCGTCACCCGCTAGCGCCCTGCGCCCCGGGGCGGTCTCAAGGCGTCATGCCGACGACGGTGCCTTCCAGCGAGCTTACGGGGGCGCTGCGCAGGAATTCGGCATATTGCCGCATGAGCGTATCGAAGAGCGCGTCGGCGGTGAGCTCATAGCCCTCCTTGCTGAGGTGCACGTGATCCGCATAGGCGAGCGGCGGGCTGCGCGTGGCCCAGTCGTGGATGCCGCATTCTCCGCCCATCGGGCCTGACCAGTCCCAGAAGGCAGCACCGCTTGCTGCGGCGACGCGGCGCTGGACGTCGCGCACCACGGCGAGGCTCGGCGGCGGGGCCCAGCTGCAGGTACCACTCGCGGGCGTGCAGCTTGCGCGGCCTTGGCGCGCGCCGCAGGCAGCGGCGCGCCTGTTGCCGTCGGGGGGCCCGAGAACGAGGAGCGCCGCTCGCGGCGCCAGCGCGCGGAGTCGCCCGAGCTCGCCGGCAAATTCGCGTGCGTAGCGCTCGCGATCGAGATTGTCGTTCCACCCCTCGTTCGTGCCGAAGGCGACGATGATGAGGGAGGGCGCGCGCCATTGCAGCTCGAAGGCCATGGCCGTGCCATCCCAGCGGTCCAGTATCCCGACGGTCGTGCCGTTGATCCCATAGCTGTCAAAGACGATGCCCGGGCCGCGGCGCTCGAGCCCCCAGGCAAGGAGGTCGACGGGGCCGTCCCCGCGCACCGCGACCTCCATCCGCGCGGGACCGGGAGGCAACGGGAGGAGGAGGAGTGCGGCTTGAGGTGCCGACGCCGCCGTGGTGAGGGTGCGCGGCGGCAGGCCCGGCGCCCTCACCTCAAGCGAGCCGCCGCCCGGTTGCATGAGGGCCTCGAGCGCGGCGAGACCGCCGCCTGGCGTCCCCTCGTCGGCTTCGAGAGCCATGACCGCACCCGCTTGGTGCGCCTCGCTCCGAAAGCCGGTCATGCCGAAGGCAGCCGTGCTGCCGGCATCGAAGCTGCTGAGCGCAGTCCAACCCGCGCTTTGCGTGATCTTGACGAGTTGCGGGTGGTAAGCGCGGAAGGGCACGCCGGGCGGCAGCATGCCGCGCCCGGCCGAACCGAAGCGCGCTTGAAAGCGCGCGCGCAGGTGCGCGGTGAAGCTCTCGCCCGCAGTATGGCTGTCGCCGAATTGAATGATCGTTAGTGGCCCTTGGCCGCGTCCGTGCTCGAGCTCGGCGAGGCGACGGAAGAAAGGCGCCAGCGGCTCGGCGGCAGCGGGTGCCCCCGCACGTCCGGCTGGATTGTCGAGACCGGCGAGCGGCGGCGATAGAAACAACCCCGGCTCCGAGGGCTGGCGGGGGGGTGCTGCGTTGGAGCTCCCGACACCCTCGCGCGGCGTCGGCGCCGAGCAGCCATGGCAAGCGGCCAGCAGCAGAACTACCAGGGCGCAGCTGAAACGGCGCCTCCCGTTTTTGATCATGGCCGCCTCGCGATGCGCTCGTCGTGCACCGGCGCTGGATCGAGCGCCCATTCTCGCGCTATGAGCCAGCGCGCAGTCCGGCGCAGCTCGTCGTACGGCAGCGTGAGGCCGATGCGAGAGAGTGCCTCGTCATATTGCGCGACCTTGGGGCCAAAAAATTCGGCGAGGCCGTCGAACTCTAATCGCTCAGCCCAGGATGGCAGGCCGCGCGAGGCGAGGAGCGCCAAGACCACCGCACCCAAGGCGCAGGCGACGAAGCTTTGTCCGAAGGATGCGCTGTTGCGCCGCGCCTCCGCCGGAATCCCATCCGAGACGGCAGGCCTTGGCGAGGCGGGAGGGTGCCGTTGCATGGGGCGCTCAGAAGCGGAAATAGATAAAGGGTGCCACCGCCTCCGGCCCGAGCGCGTCGAGCGCTGCGACGAGCGCGCCGGCGAGCGCGCCCTCGGCCCAGACCGGAAGGCGTCCGAGCGCATTGGCGGTGCGCGGGAGCCAGCCCGGTGCCACGAACTGGCCGGCGAGCCCGAGGGCCGTGAGCGCCACCGGGAAAGGCTGTGCCTGCCGGAGCCCATCGGCCCAGCCCGAGGCCATGCCGCCAAGGTAGAGCCAGGCGACCTCGAAGCTCTCGGCACGGAAGAAAATCCAGCCGAGGCAAACGAAGTGGAAGACGGCGAGGGTAGCTGCGGCCTGCGCCAGGAGGCCGGCCGGACGGCGGCTGAGCCAGGGGCCCAGCGCGCGCTCGACGGCGAGGCCGACGCCGTGCAGGCCCCCCCACATGACGAACTTCCAGGCGGCCCCGTGCCACAAGCCGCCGAGCAGCATGGTGATCATGAGGTTGGCGTAGGTGCGCGCGCGTCCGCGCCGGTTGCCGCCAAGGGGCTTGTAGAGATAGTCGCGCAGCCAGCTGGAGAGCGAGATGTGCCAGCGTTGCCAGAATTCGCGCAGCCGCTGCGCGCGGTAGGGCTGGTTGAAGTTGATCGGGAAGCGGAAGCCCAGGAGCGCCGCGAGGCCGATCGCCATGTCGCTGTAGCCGCTGAAGTCGCAATAGATCTGCACCGCATAGGCATAGACGCCGAGCAGGAGGTCCGGGCCGCTATAGCTCGTCGGTGCGGCGAAGACCGGGTCCGCGAGCTCGCTCGCCAGATAGCTCGCGACGATCTGCTTCTTGAAGAGCCCCACGATGATGAGGACGAGGGCCGCGGCGAAGGGGACGGGCTCGCGCGAGGGCCGCGCGAGCTGGGGCAGAAAATAGGAGGCACGCACGATCGGCCCGGCTGCGAGCTGCGGGAAGAACGACATGTAGAGCAGCAGGTCGATGGGATTGGCGCAGACCTCCGCGTCGCCGCGATAGACGTCGACCAGATAGGAGATGCCGTGGAAGGTGTAGAAGGAAATGCCGACGGGGAGAATCACCTCGAGGAAGGGAAGCTCGTGCCGGAACCCGAGGCTCTGGGCGAGGTCGTTCGCCTGCGTCACGAAGAAGTCGCAATATTTGAAGAAGCCGAGGACGCCGAGGTGGAGGGCGACGGCAAAGGCGAGGATCGTCCTCCGCGCGCGCCGCCAAAGAGGTGCGGCAATCCCCCAGCCCGCCCCATAGGTGAGGAGCGAGCTGAAGGCGAGGAGGAAGCAGAAGCGCCAGTCCGCCTGCGCATAGAAGAAATAGCTCGCCGCGACCAAGCAGGCCTTCTTCGCCGTGAAACGCCTCTCGAGCGGCACCACTAGCGCCGCGATGACCAGGAAGAAGAGCAGGAACCCGAGGGTGGGGAAGAGCATCCGCTCAGCCCCCCGGTGCCCGGCGCGGTTGCCGCTCGCGATAGCGCTCATACTCCGCCATCAGTGTGGCAAAGAGGCGCTCGGCGCTGAGGCCGTAGCCCGAGACGTGCAAATGCACGTGGTCGGGCTGGGCCAGCGGCTCTGCGCGAAGCGCCCATTGATGCATGGCGCAGGGGCCGCCCATCGCGTGCGCCCAATCCCAGAAGAACCAGCCGTTCTTCTGCGCCGCTGCCCGCTCGTCCTTGAGCACGGCGCCGAGCTGCGGCGGCGGCGCCCAGACCACGGAGCGGCCCTTCCTTGCTGGGGATATGGGTACGTCGCTGCCGAGCGCCTTGGCGCCGGCGCTCACGTGCGGGACGCATTTGCCGCTTGCCCCGACGAACCGCGGATAGCGCCGGTTGATGCCGGGCGGGCCCACGACCAACACCGCCGCCCCCGGTGCTGTCTCGCTCAGCGCGCGTACGTGTGCCGCAAAGCTTTCCGCGTAGCCATCAAGATCCTCGGCGCTCATGAAGCTCTCGTTCGTGCCATAGGCGACGATGAGGAGGGCGGGTGCCTGGTGGGCGAATTCGAGGGCGAGGGAATTCGCGTCCCAGCGCCCCATGACGTCCGCGGTGGCGCCGATAATGCCGAAATTCTCGTAGAGCACGCCCGGCCCGCGGCGCTCGCTGCCCCACGAGAGCAGCCCGACGAGGCCATCCCCAACGGTGACGAGCGTAACCGCATGGCTGCGCTCCGGCGCCTTGATTTCGATCCAGCTGGGGGAAACGTGCTCGCCGGCCGTGGCGATGATCTGCTCCGGGCCGTCGTCCACGGAGGCCTTGAGCGTGCCGCCGTTGGGCCGCCGCAGCACCTCGAGGTAGACCCGATCGAAGCCCGCGTCCTCGCTCGAGGCGAGCGTCATGCGCTGGCCCGCCTCGGCGGTCTCCTGGCGGATTCCGGCCACGCCGAAGGGTCCCTCGGCCTGGGGATCCGCGCTGCGCACGCGCTGCCAGCCTGCCGATTGCTCGACGCTGACCAGCTCCGGGCGATAATATTTGTCGGCGATGCCGGGGGGCAGCAAGCCTCTGCCGGCAGCACCGAAGCGCTCCTGAAAAAGCTCGCGGAGCCGCCCGGAGAAAAAGTCGCCGGCGCTGTGGCTATCGCCGATCTGGACGATGGCGACAGGTGCCTTCGCCTTGCCCGACTGGAGTGCTGCGAGTGCTGCAAAGAGCGGGTCGAGCGGGCGCGCGGTCTTCCGTGGCACCTTGGTCGCCGCCGCTGCGGCAGTCCTCCCCTTGCTTTGCTCGGCGGCAGCCGCGCGCCCCGTGCCGACGCCGTTCTCGGGCACGCCGGCAAGCAGCAGGGCGGCGGCCAACGCCACGGCAAGTGTGACCGGACACCTCATGGCCGTGGTGCGGGGTTGGCTACGTGCTCGGCACGGTAGGATTCCATGAGAGGTTGCAATCGCTTGGCGATGAGATCGTAGCCGGCGGCGGTGAAATGGACCCCGTCGTCGGCGCGCAGCCGCGTCGTCTTGCCGTCCACGCCCTCGCCGTGCGCGGTGTAGTTTCCGTCGCTGTCGGTCGCGATGTCCGAGATCGGCACCCAGCGCGCACCTTCCGCCTGCGTGACCGTCTCGAGGACATTATTGAGGAAGGCGAGGTCCTCCGCATAGCTCGCGTCCCGTACGATGGGATTGCCGAGCCAGATAACGGTCATATTGGCACCGCGCAGAAGGTTGATGATGCGCTTGACTCGGCTCTCGTAGATCTTGCGGAAGCTTTCGCCGAGTGCCGTATCGATGACCCCCTTGATCCGGATCGGCGGCCGGTCGTTGGCGCCGAACATGACGACCGCGACATCCGCCTTCTCCGCGCTCACGAGCGCCTCGACCGCGGCCGGCCAGTCGTAGGTAGCCTTGAGCGTGATCCCCGTGCCGACTTTCGTCCGATCGAGCACGTGGAAGCGCCGGTCGCGCAAGAACAGGCGCTGCAGCGCGCCCGTGACTCCCTGAGCCTGGGAATCGCCGATGACCAGGATAGCGGTCGCGGCCGATTGGGGCGCTGCGGCCGCAAGGACGGCAGCGCACGATGCGAATTGCCACAAAAGAAGCATGGTCAGGCCGGCGGGCGCATGCAGAACGATGCGCCAGCCCGAGCGCGCGGTCGGAGCGAGAGCCATGGCCGGTTGCTATTTCTTCGCTTCGGTGAGCCAGAATTCGGAGCAGCTACAGCCGATTGCAAAACATTTACAGAAGAGCGCCTTGCATGGCAAGCCGCGACCCGCCAGGGACGCGAAGGGGGCGGCGCATTGGTGCCCTAGGCGGGCGAGACGCCCATTGCGCTTTGCGGGCGCAAGCAAGGAGGGGGAAACCGTCCGAGAACATAGCGAGACCGGAAGATTACAACGCCACAATGTCGCAGGGTCTCCGTACGATTCCGGCTTGACTGCGTCAACTAGCCGCATCTAGTCTCCCTTCAGCGGTGAGTTGAATAGGGATGGGCGTCGTCATAACAAGAAGGGCTGCCACAGAGTAGCTGATAAGTTGTAGAGGGCCGCCTCAAGCGGCCCTTTCTTTGCGCCCGCAAGGCCGGAAATCCCGTACGGCATGCATCGGCCGGCCATGAACGGCTCGGGCTTTTCCTATATTGTGGTGCTTCATCGCGGCGTGCGGCACTTGGCGCTGCCGAACCCTTGCCATGCTCAGTTGTGCGCGGCGGGGCGCTCAATTTCGAGGTGATGCCATGATCGATCCCAAGCACCTCAAGTTCGACACCTTGGCACTTCATGCCGGCCAGCGTCCCGATCCGGCCACGGGCGCGCGCGCCGTGCCGATCTACCAGACGACCTCCTATGTCTTCGAGGACGTGGACCACGCCGCCAGCCTCTTCAACCTTGAGCGCGTCGGCCACATCTACACGCGCATCTCGAACCCGACGACGGCGGTGCTCGAGGAGCGTATCGCAGCACTCGAGGGCGGGGTGGGTGCCATCTGTGCCGCGAGCGGCCAGGCCGCCCTCCATCTCGCCGTCGCCACCCTCATGGGCCAGGGCGGGCACATCGTCTCCTCGGCCTCGATCTACGGCGGCAGCCACAATCTCTTCCATCACACGCTCCCCCGCTTCGGCATCACCGCGACCTTCGTCGATCCGCGCGAGCCCGCCGCCTTCAAGGCGGCGATCCGGCCCACGACGCGGCTCGTCTTCGGCGAGACGCTCGGCAACCCCGGCCTCGAGGTGATGAATTTGCGCGAGATTGCGGCTATCGCGCACGATGCCGGCGTGCCGCTCCTGATCGACAATACCTTCGCCACCCCCTACCTCTGCCGGCCCTTCGAGTTCGATTGCGATATCGTCGTCCACTCGGCGACCAAGTTCCTGGGCGGCCATGGCGTCGCGATCGGGGGAGTCGTGGTCGACTCCGGTCGCTTCGATTGGGAGGCTTCGGGCAAGTTCCCCACCTTGAGCGAGCCCTACGCCGGCTACCACGGCCTCGACTTTGCCGAGGAGTTCGGCCCGCTCGCCTTCGTCATGCGCGCGCGCGCCGAAGGCTTGCGCGACTTCGGCGCCGCGATGAGCCCGCAGAATGCCTTCTACCTCCTGCAAGGGGTGGAGACGCTGCCCTTGCGCATGGAGCGCCATGTCGCGAACGCGCGCGTCGTGGCGCAATTCCTCGCCGCCGCACCCGAGGTCGAGTGGGTGAGCTATCCGGACCTGCCGAGCCATCCCGACCACAATCTCGCCAAGCACATTTTGCCGAAAGGGCCGGGTGCGATCATGAGCTTCGGCATCAAGGGCGGGCGCGCGGCCGGCCGGCGCTTCATCGAGGCGGCGCAACTTTTCTCCCACCTCGCGAACGTCGGCGATGCCAAGTCGCTCGTCATCCATCCCGCGAGCACGACGCACCAGCAGATGGATGCGGCCGCACTCAAGGCGGCAGGCGTCGGCGAGGAGCTCATCCGCCTCTCGGTCGGGCTCGAGGATGCGAACGACATCACGGACGACCTCGCCCAGGCGCTCAAGGCCTCGCAAAGGAGCTGAGCGCCATGGAGCTCGGCAGAGATGGCGGCACGGTGTTCGCGGCGACGGGGGGTGCCGCCTTCGAGCCCAAGCGGCCCGTCGTCGTCTTCCTGCACGGGGCCGGCATGGACCACTCGGTGTGGACGCTGCAGGCGCGCTATTTCGCGCACCACGGCAGAAGCGTGCTGGCGCTCGACCTGCCCGGCCACGGCCGCTCGCACGGCCCCCAACCGGCCAGCATCGAGGCTTATGCGGACTGGCTCGCCGCCCTCATCGCGGCGGCGGGGGTCGAGCGCGCGGCCCTCGTCGGGCACAGCATGGGAGCCCTCATCGCACTCGAGACCGCGGCACAGGCCCCCGAGCGCGTGCGGGCGCTGGCACTCCTCGGCGTCGCCGCGCGCATGCAAGTGCATCCCGATCTCTTGGCGGCGGCGGACCGCGGCGATCCCGCCGCGATCGAGCTCATCACCGCTTGGGCTTACGGCAAGCCCGCGCATCTCGGCGGCCACAAGGCGCCCGGCCTGTGGATGCTCGGCGGCGGAAGGCGCCTCTTGGAGCGCAGTCGCGCAGGCGTGCTCGCCCATGATCTCCACGCCTGCGATGCTTATGGCGGAGCGCTCGCCGCCGCCGCGCGCGTGAGCGCCCCCACGCTCTTCCTCTTGGGCGCGCTTGACCGCATGACCCCGCCCAAAGCCGCCGAGCCCCTTCTCGCGGCTCTGCGCGGAGCCAAGAGCGTCACCCTCCAAGGTGCCGGCCACATGATGATGGTCGAAAGCCCCGACGCCACGCTCGCGGCCTTGCGCGATTTTCTCTGAGCGGCGCCCGGCCCCTAGGCGTTGGCGCCGTGGAGGGCGTCGCACACCGCCGCCGTCACTTGGCGCGTCGTCGCGGTGCCGCCGAGATCGGGCGTATGGAAGCGAGGCTCGGCCGTCACCCGCTCGATCGCCGCGAGGAGACGTGCTGCGGCCTCGCGCTCGCCCAAATGCTCGAGCATGAGTGCCGCCGTCCAGAAGGAGGCGATGGGGTTGGCGATGCCTTTGCCGGTAATGTCGAATGCAGCACCATGGATCGGCTCGAACATCGAGGGGAAGCGGCGCTCCGGGTTGAGGTTCGCGGTCGGTGCGATGCCCAGGCTGCCGGCGAGGGCCGCCGCCAAATCGCTCAGGATGTCGGCGTGGAGGTTCGTCGCCACCACCACGTCGATCGTCTCGGGCTTCAAGACCATGCGCGTGGTCATGGCGTCGACGAGCTCCTTGTCCATGGCGACGGCGGGGAAGCTTCGAGCCACCTCGGCCGCGATCTCGTCCCACATCACCATGCCGTGGCGCTGGGCGTTCGACTTGGTGACCACGGTGAGACGCTTCCGCGCGCGGCGCTCGGCGAGGGCAAAGGCGAAGCGCATGATGCGCGCGACCCCGCTGCGCGTGAAGACCGCGGTCTCGGTCCCCACCTCCTCGGGCAAGCCGCGGTGGACGCGCCCGCCGCTCCCGGCGTACTCGCCCTCGCTGTTCTCGCGCACGATGACCCAGTCGAGCGTGGCGGCGCTCGCCTTGCGCAAGGGGCTCACGATACCGGGAAGGATGCGCGTCGGCCGCACGTTGGCGTATTGGTCGAAGCCCTGGCAGATCGGCAGCCGCAGGCCCCAAAGCGTCACATGGTCGGGGATGTCGGCAGCGCCCACCGCGCCGAAATAGATCGCATCGAAGCGCTCGAGCCGCGCGAGCGCGTCCGGCGCCATCATCGTACCCGTGCGCTTATAATAGGCCGAGCCCCAGGGGAATTCCTCGACCGTTAGGCGGAAGCCGCCGTCCCGCGCGGCCAACGCGCGCAGGACCTCGAGGCCGGCGGGGATCACCTCGCCGCCGATCCCGTCGCCGGGGATCGCCGCTATCCGATATTCGCGCATGGGCTCCGCCGCGTTACTTCGAATGATGGCTCTTCATAGTCGGATGGCGAGCGCTCCGCAGCAGAAATCGGCGCTAGTGTCGCGATTCGGAAGTTCGTCTCACTCGAAGATAGCCGTCATTGCGAGCGCAGCGAAGCAATCCAGGGCGCTTGGTGTGAAACTCCTCCTGGATTGCTTCGTTGCCCTTCGGGCGCCTCGCAATGACAAGTGTCTTCCTGCCACGTCGCTTTGGACTATTTGCGCCATCGCGGGCAAGGAAGCTCGTGGGTCGTTCCCCACGAGCGCAGCCAGCGGACGACCTTCGCATGGGGGATCACACGTCGCGCGGCCGCATCGGCCTCCGCCGCGACGTCATTGCTGGCCTCGTCGAGCGTTGACAGCGGTTCGCTAACGGGCTTCGTCATGACTGAAATATATTATAAGTCCGCGGAGCCTCACACCCAAAAAGCAAGAAGCCAGGGCTTGGCCCTGGCTTCCGCTTTCCGGGTCTCCGACTGCCGAGCGGTCAGGCGGCCTTGGCCTCGACCGACTTGGGCGCGGCCGAGATCTTGATCTCGCGCGGCTTCTGCTCCTCCGGGACCTCGCGCACGAGGTCGAGGTGGAGGAGGCCGTTCACGAGCTCGGCGCCCTTGACCTTGATGTGGTCGGCGAGCTCGAAGCGGCGCTGGAAGGCGCGCCGGGCGATGCCGCGATGGAGATACTCAACCCCCTCGGGCACCTCCTGGGCCTTGCCGGAGATGGTGACGCTGTTCTCCTGGCTCACGATGCTGATGTCGTCCTGGCCGAAGCCGGCGACCGCCATGGTGATGCGATAGCTGTCCTCGCCCGTCTTCTCGATGTTGTAGGGCGGATAGGAGAGTTGCGCCTCATCCACGCGCAACGCGGAGTCGAGGAGCTGCGACATACGGTCGAAGCCGACCGTCGAGCGGAAAAGCGGAGAGAGATCGAAGGTACGCATGGCTACACATCCTCCATTTGAGCAACATGTAGAAGAGCGGCCCACCCTGGGGTCGAGCCCGCTTGCTTCAAGGCTGGCCGGACCCCACGACTGGGCGTCCGGCAGCAAGAGCCATTTGGGGAGGATCGCCGGAGTTTCAAGAGGGGCGCCGTGATCTCGCGCGGCGGCCCCGAGGTGCGGGCGCTCGCCATGAAAAAGGGCGCCTTAGCTGCGCCCTCTCCTCGCGCCGTGCCGTCGAAGGCCTAGGTGGTCTTCAGGCCCATGCCCTTGAAACGCTTGTTGAATTTGGCGAGCTGGCCGCCCGTGTCGACGAGCCGGTGGACGCCGGTCCAGGCCGGATGGGTCTTGGGATCGATGTCGAGATGCAGCACCGCCCCCGGCTCGCCGTAGGTCGAGCGGGTCTTGAACTCGGTGCCGTCCGTCATCACGACGGAGATCTCGTGGTACTTCGGGTGGATGTCCTTCTTCATCGCTCTCGCTCCGCGCCTCTGAGCGCGGCTTATAGCCAAGGCCGGCCGGCAATGCAAGCTTGGCGGGGCGGCTCGCTCGGCCAAGATCGCTTCGTGATGTGGCAGAGGCTGATCGTATCCCGCGCCTTCGGCGGGCGATGCCGCGTGGAGCTAGGGAAGGGGCGCGGGAGAATTCGGAGCCGATGTGCACGCGGAATGTCAGGGGGTGCTACCGCTTCGCACCTCGGTAGATGCGGATGAGACGGCTCTTGAACATCTCCGGATCGTAGTCGACCGCCTTCCCGGCCTTCACGCGTGCCGCGGCCTGCTTGAGCGAAGTCAGCAATTTCCCACGCTCCTTGGCCGAGGGAACGGGGATCTCTTCCATGGTGGTCACGGGCACCATGGTGGTGCGACGACGGCTGTGTTTGGTCGCGGTTCTGTTTGCCATACTGTCGCTAGTGTCGCGACTCGGAAGTTCGTCTTACCCGGAGATAACCGTCATTGCGAGCGCAGCGAAGCAATCCAGCGCGCGTGGTGCGAAACTCTCTCTGGATTGCTTCGTTGCCCTTCGGGCGCCTCGCAATGACAAGTGTTTTCCTGATGTGGTGAATTTCAGAACCAGGCCACTAGCGCTGGGTCAGCTTGAGCTCGATGCGGCGGTTCTTGGCGTAGGCCGCCTCGTTCTCCGCCGCGTCGATGGGCTGGTATTCGCCGAAGCCGGCGGCCGAGAGATGCTCAGGTGGAATGCCGCTCGCGATGAGGAACTTCGCCACCGCCGTCGCGCGCGCGCTCGAGAGCTCCCAATTGGAGGGAAAGTGCCGAGTCGCGATCGGCCGCTTGTCGGTATAGCCGTCGACCTCGAGAATCCAATTTATCGCCGCGGGAATCTTGGGCGTGATGCCGGCAAGCGTCTGGGCGAGACGCTTGAGCGTCACTTGGCCCTGGGGATTGAGATCCGCGGACCCCGACGGGAACAATACCTCGGACTGGAAGACGAAGCGGTCGCCCACGATGCGGATTTCGGGACGGTTGCCGAGAATTTCGCGCAGCCGGCCGAAGAACTCGGAGCGATAGCGGGCAAGCTCCTCGACCTTGCTGGCAAGCGCTATGTTGAGGCGCTTGCCGAGGTCGGCGATCTGC
>Ga0074044_10004303_pt1 | contig 11844 bp, 12 predicted proteins | sample BogForMeECP23OM1_FD_94443 | JGI IMG/M metagenome (GOLD analysis project Ga0074044, IMG submission 94443) | Bog forest soil microbial communities from Calvert Island, British Columbia, Canada - Bog Forest MetaG ECP23OM1 | ecosystem: Environmental > Terrestrial > Soil > Wetlands ...
GGTGAACCAAACATGCCCGGTCCGCTCAATGTGAATCTCCTGCTCGGTCTGGTGGCCATCGTGGCCGTGGCCTCGACGGTTCTTTCCATGCTGGCCCTGGGATGGGTCACGCGGCGAGGCCGCAGCAGGGGGCTGCCCGAGCACACGCCGCCCGTGACCATCTTCAAGCCGCTCAAGGGTCTGGACGAGGAGCTGGAGGCGAATCTGCGCAGCTTCTTCCACCTCGACTACCCGGTGTACCAGTTGCTCTTCGGCGTTGCCGACGCGGGTGACCCCGCGATCGCGGTCGTCCAGAAACTGATGGGCGAGCATCCTGATCGCGATGCCCGGCTGGTCGTGGGGGCCCCGGCCTTCGGCCTGAACCCCAAGGTCGAGAACCTGGCGTCCCTGGATCGGTTCCGCAAGTACGACGTGATCCTGATTTCCGACTCCAACATCCGGGTCCGGCCGTCGTATCTGCGCGAGACGGCCAAGTATCTGGCCGAGCCGGGTGTCGGACTGGTCACGAACCTGTTCGCGGGTGTCGGCGAGACCCACTCCGGCGCCATCATGGAAAATCTCCAGCTCAATGGGTTCATCGCCGGGGGTATGGCGCTGGCGTCGGTTCTGCGGGTCACCTGCGTGGTCGGCAAATCCATGCTGATGCCGGTCAAGGCACTCCAGGCGATCGGCGGCTTCGCCCGGGTCCGCAACTTACTGGCCGAGGACCAGGTGATCGGCGTCCTGATCCGCAAGGCGGGATATTCCATCCGGCTGTCGCACCATGTGATCGACAACGTCAACCGCCGGCGCGGATTCAACTGGTTCCTGAACCGGCATTCGCGGTGGTACAAGATCCGCCGCCAGATGGCGCCTTACACCTTCATGTCCGAACCGATGGCCAACCTGGCGACGGTGGGCCTGGTCTGGGCGTTCTCGGGCGATTCAGGGATTGCCTGGGGCGGGCTGGCGGGTCTGGTCGGCATGGGCGTGGCACGCGACGCGCTCCAGACCCGATGGCTGAGCGGTCGGTTCCCCGAGCTGCGGAAACTGCTTTTTTCTCCCATCAAGGACGTCCTCCTGCTGCCGCTCTGGTTCGACGCGATCGTCAACACGCGCGTGCAGTGGCGGGGCCATCGATTCCACGTCGGCCGGCTGACCCGGCTGCGCCAGGCCCGCGTTCCCCGCGACGTCCGCCGCCGGGTGCGCCGGGTGAGGAAGTACCGCACCCAGCACGGCAACCCCGCCGCTGGCAACCAGGCCCCGAAAGACACCAGCAAGCTGCGCGACCTGGGCTCCCGGTTGCGGTTCTGGTCCGAGGATTCGCGGAATCCGCGGTACCCGAAAAAATCCTCTTGAATCTGGGCGGCGATCGCCGAATGATGGAATTCGATTCCTTTCGGCACCTGAGGCCCCCGGGGCGAAAGAGGTTTCTTGATGGAAGAAAACTCCGGCGCATCGGAATCCGATGCATCGCCAACCGACCCTTCCGACCCAGACCACTTCCTGTCTCGCGAGCCTGTTGGGGCTCGCTCCGTTGTCGTGGGCCCATCGGCGCCATGCTCTTTTCCCGCTGACCGAACCCGGACCGAGGCCACCTCTCGCCGCCTTGACCGCTCGCAGCTCTTCTGCCTTGGCCTGATCCTGACGGGCCTCGTCACCCTGGCACCCGAGTCGTTCGCCCTGGCCGAGGGCGCTGGGCTGGACCATGTCCGCAGCTCTGGAAAGCTCCGCTACGGCAGCGACATGGAAGGCGGAGGCCCGTACGCCTACCCCGACCCGAAGTCCCCGCGCGACGTCACGGGCTTCGAGGTCGAGCTCATGGCGATGCTGGCCAAGGACCTGGGCGCAGCGCCCGAGTTCTGCCAGGGACAGTGGGAGATGCTGCTGCAGTTGCTTGACCTGGGCCAGAGCGACATCGTCGTCAATGGCTACGAGTGGACCCCGCCGCGGGCACGCGCCTACCTGGCCACCCGGCCGTACTACGTCTATCAACTGCAATTGATGGTTCCCCGGGGCAGTCCCATCCACACCTGGGACGACCTGAAGCAGCCTCGCCCGGGCGGCGGCCGCTGGACGGTCGGTGTACTGGCCGGTTCGGCGGCAGACACGTTCACCGCCCTGGAGGGCGGCAAGAACGTCCGGGCAATCCAGTTCAGCGGTTCCACCGACGCCATGACCGCCGTGCAAAACGGCCAGTATGACGCGACCCTGCAAGACGTTCCCGCGGCGCGGTTCTACCTTGACCGGTTCCCCGGGCTCGAGCTGGCCGGCCCGCCTGAATCGCACGGCTACTACGTGATCTACACCAGGGCCAACGATCGGGCACTGCGTGACGCCCTGGACCAGGGACTGGCCCGGCTGATCGCCCGTGGAGACCTGCGCCGGCTGTACGAAAAATACGGCATCTGGAGCGAGGCCCAACGTGAGCTGGAAAAACTCACCGGCCCACCCGAAGTGATCTCGGGCCGGCAGGCGGAAGGCGGCTGGACCCTGGTGAGCCGGTACTGGTCGAGCCTGGTCGAAGCGGCCTGTGTCACCATCGCCCTGTCGCTCTGCTCGATGCCGCTGGCAATGCTCCTGGGGCTGGTGATCGCGATCGGCCGGATCTACGGGCCGATACCGGTGCGAGCCGTCCTGACCGGCTACGTGGAGCTGATTCGCGGCACGCCGCTGATGCTCCAGCTCTTCGTCCTCTTCTATCTGCTCAAGCTGAATCCCTGGGTGGCGGGAATCGGCGGGCTGGCCATCAATTACTCGGCCTACGAGGCTGAGATCTACCGCGCCGGCTTGCAGGCAATTCCCCAGGGCCAGATGGAAGCCGCGCTGGCCCTGGGAATGTCGCGCTGGATGGCCCTGCGGCGAGTGCTCATTCCCCAGGCGGTGCGAATCGTGATCCCTCCGGTCACCAACGACTTCATCGCCCTGTTCAAGGACACTTCCGTCTGCTCGGTCATCACCCTTATCGAGCTGACCAAGGAGTACTCGATCCTCGCCAACGGCACCGGCGGGGCGACCGAGTTCGCTCTGGCCGCGTCATTCCTGTACATGATGATGAGTTTACCTCTGTCCTGGTTCTCGCGGTGGTCTGAGAGGCGGCTGGGTACCCTGGGCGTGAAAGGGGGGGCGGTGGCATGAGCATGATCGAGGTGAACGACCTGGTCAAGTGGCACGGATCGATCGAGGTTCTGAAGGGAGTGAACCTCTCGGTCAGGCGCGGCGAGGTGGCGACGATCATCGGGCCTTCGGGCAGTGGCAAGAGCACCCTCCTGCGTTGCCTCAACGGGCTGGAGACATTCCAGGGGGGCTGTGTCACCATCGACGGCCTGCGGGTCGGCGCCCACGATGGAGCCGTCGAGCGAGCCAGAGTTCAGCGCCAGGTTTGCCTGCGGGTCGGCATGGTCTTCCAGAGCTTCAACCTGTTTCCGCATCGAACCGTGCTGCGGAACGTGATCGAGGGGCCCGTCTACGTGCTTGGCATCCATCCGGAACAGGCTGCGGAGCGCGCGCGCCGGCTGCTGGCGCGCGTTGGCATGTCGGAACGGCTGGATGCCCTGCCCCGGCAGCTTTCCGGCGGCCAGCAGCAGCGAGTGGCCATTGCCCGGGCCATGGCCATGGAGCCCCAGGTGATCCTGTTCGACGAGCCGACCAGCGCGCTCGACCCGCGCATGACCACCGAGGTCCTGGCGGTGATGACCGACCTGGCCGGCGACGGCCTGACCATGGTCGTCGTGACCCACGCCATGCACTTCGCCCGGCGGGTCTCGCAGACCGTGCACGTCTTCGGCGAAGGCCGGATCATTGAGTCCGGCCCCCCCGCCCAGATCTTCGAGGACCCCAGCCAGGAAGCGACCCGGACGCTGCTCTCCGAAGGCCTCGCGGCGTGAACGGAACAGATTGTGTTTACCTGGGCACGGAACCGGGAACCACGACCTGGAGGGGTTGCCCGGCGGGGAGTTGCTGAGGCGGGTTCACGTTTTCGCCCGCCTGAGCACCTGCGCCGGTGGCTGCCGACGTGGCGGTCGCCCACTTGACACGCTTGTCGGTACGGGCTCCGCCAGCCTGGCTCGGCTTGATCGGCTCCAGATCTCCCGCCTCCTCGGCAGCGGGGGCGTTTGCGGTCGTGATAAGCGATTGCCCTTCGGAAGCCTTCAAGGCGCTCACCAGACATTGCCACTTCTTGATGCCCGATTCCAGCTTGGCCAGGCGGGCCCGAAGCTGCTGGGCCTCGGCAGTCAGAGCTCTGAGATGATCCTCGGCTTCCTTCTGGCTCCGCTCCACGAACGACTGCGCCGATTGCTCGGGATCGTCGGTGGGTGGTGCCGGCTGGCTCTCGGGGAGAGTTCGAAGGCCAGCGGGTTCTGGCGCCGCTGATGCCTGTTGCGTTGGCGCAGGGATACCAAGGGCGGGCGAAGTAGACAGTGACTCTTCTTTGGCCGCGTGATGCTTTACGTCCGGGGGCAACGGGGGAGGCGGATTCGGAGACATATCAGCCTCGGGTGCGACCGGCAGGGGTGCCGGGACGTCGTTACTCTGCGCCTTGGGCGGTTCCGGCGCCGCCTTGGTCAGATCGTCGGGCTTCGTGGCGGCTGGTGGCGAAGCTGGCGGGTTCTGGCCACCGTTCTGTGCCTGGGTGGTCTTGGCCACCCACCCGACCATTCCCATCCAGCCGACCAGTCCCGCGATGCCGATCATGCGCACGATCCGTGTTGGCGTCATCATGACTCCATCCTCCGCTGATGGTTTGGGTGCTGTCCGAGCGAGTGCGTCCGATGCGTTTGGATCGCGAAGAGTGTAACGACCTTCCGCATTTCTTCCAGAGGTTTTTTTAATTTCGAAGGCTGGAAAGCGGTGCGGGGATGCGGCCGCCGTGACGGACGAAGGCCGTCGAGCCGCCCGCGGCGTGGACGGGAAGGATGGCAGTCTCGCCAAAGAGGCCGCCGAAGACGGCGCGGTCGCCAGCACTCTTACCGGGGACAGGAATGACTCGCACGGCGGTCGTCTTGTGGTTGATCACGCCGATGGCGACCTCGTCGGCGATCAGGGCGGCAAGAGTCTCGGCATCGGTCTCGCCCGGAACGGCGATCATATCCAGGCCGACCGAGCAGACGGCGGTCATGGCCTCGAGCTTGGCGAGCGTGAGGTCGCCGGCCTCGACCGCACGGGCCAGCGCGGCATCCTCGCTGACGGCCACGAACGCACCGGAGAGCCCACCGACACTCGATGACGCGAAGGATCCGCCCTTTTTTACGGCGTCGTTGAGCAGGGCCAGCGCCGCGGTCGAGCCGGGCGCTCCGATCCGGACGACGCCCATCGCCTGGAGAATCTCGCCGACGCTGTCGCCCACCTGCGGGGTTGGTGCCAGCGACAGGTCCACGATCCCGAAGCTGACCCCCAGCCGAGCGGCAACCTCGCGGCCGATCAGCTCACCCACCCGGGTGACCCGGAAGGCCGTGCTCTTGATCTCCTCGGCGATCTCGCCGAGCGTGGGCCCGGCGTGAGAGTGGGCGACCAGGTCCTCGACGGCCGCCTTGACCACTCCCGGTCCGCTGACTCCGATGTTGATCACGCAGTCGGGCTCGCCGGGACCGTGAAAGGCACCGGCCATGAACGGGTTGTCGCTGGGGGCGTTGGCGAAGATCACGAGCTTGGCGCAGCCGAAACCGTCGTGGTCCCTGGTCCGTTCGGCCGTTTCCTTGAGCACGTGCCCCAGGGCGAGAATGGCATCCATGTTGATTCCCGCCGCGGTCGTCCCCACGTTCACCGACGCGCAGACGCGCTCGGTCGTCGAGAGCACTTCGGGAAGCGAGGCGATCAGCCGGCGCTCTGCCTCGGTCCAGCCTTTCTGGACCAGCGCACTGAAGCCGCCGACCAGGTCCACCCCGACCTCAGCGGCCACCGCGTCGAGCGTCCGGGCGATGGCCAGGAGGCCCTCCGTCCGCTGGCCGGCGGCCACCCAGCCGATCGGGCTAACCGCGATCCGGCGGTTCACGATCGGGATGCCGTATCGCCCCTCGACCTCGCGGCAGACGGCGCGCAGCCGGCCGGAATAATGCACCAGACGCTCGCGGATCCGGTCGCACAACGTGGACAGATCCGGCGCGGCACAGGGCTGCAGGTCGATGCCCATGGTCACGGTGCGGACATCGAGCTTGTACTGGCGGATCATGCTGAGCGTGGCCAGAACGTCTTCAGTGCGATGCAAGGGCGTCTCCTTGAGTTCTGACGGCCGGCCCGACCCGGACGGGGCCCGGCTCGGTGGTCGCCAGAAAGATGTTCTCATGCTGGACGTAGGCCTCGATCTTGTTGTCCCGACCGCACCGCTCGAGCTCCGAGCGGATCGTCTCCGGCGTGAGGTCCTGGGGGATCATGGCCTCCATCACCATCGAGAACCGTGCGGCGTCAAGCCGTGCGTGCAGGTCAACGATGTTCACTCCGTGCGCGGCGAGGCAGCCGGCGATGCCGTGAATGATCCCCGGGGCGTCATCCCCCAGCACGGTCAGGATGAACAGTTCGCCCGACGGAACTGCCGGCTTGAGGCTCTCGTTCCTGACCTCGGTGACCAGGACCTGGGGGTCAAACCGCTTGCCCCGGTCAAGGATTGTGTCGGCGAGCTGGCTGGCCGAGTGCGTTACTGGAAATTCGACTTCGAGGATGATCGTGAATTAGCCGCGCATGACTGTCTGGCTGAGCTCGAGGATGTTTCCCCCCAGGTCCAGCAAGGCCCCAGTGACCGAGTAGACGATCCCCACACGGTCAGCGGCAGTGACTGAGATGATGTATTTAGGCATATTTCACGGAATCAATAGGATGAGGTGTCCGGAACCTTCATGGCCTATGGCAGGGTTGTCAATGTCCAGGACACTGCGTCTTGCACATTCTTTTCATCTGGCATCTGGCATCTGCCATCTGCCATCTGCCATTTGCCATCCGCCATCTGCCATCAGTTCTTAACGTTTTTCCGCGCCCGCCGCCACCGCCAGGGCAGCCCAGCCGGCCAGCATCGCGACACCGCCCAGCGGCGTGATTGCCCCCAGCCACTTCAGGCCGGTCACGGCCAGGAGGTAGAGGCTTCCAGAGAAGATCAGCGAGCCGATAAGCAGCGCCCAGCCGGCGACCGCGGCTGCGGTGCCCGACCGGCCCGACAGGATCAACGACCCCACGGCCAGCAGCGCCAGGGCACAGTACATCTGATAGTGCGCGGCGGTCTGGAAATTCGCCGCCTGTCCCAGCTCGGTCAGCCGATCTTTCAGGCCATGCGCTCCGAAGGCGCCCATGGCCACCGCCAGGAAGCCCCAAACGGCTCCGACCTGGAGCCAGAATCCGTCTTTCATCGTCGTCTCTCCAACTGTGGCGCCCGGGTGCCGCTGGCAAGCAAAAAAGGGGACCGGCCGGTTTAGATCACGACGCCGGTGACCGGCCGCACCGACGGCTGCCCGAGCATGATGGCCCGGGTCTCGGCGGCCAGGAAGAGCGAGCCGGTGACGCAGACCAGGGCCAGAGGGCCGGTCACGCGGCGGGCCAGATCGAGGGCTGCCGCCGGATCCTGCGTGATCCGCGCGGTTCGCCCGTCGATGGCGGCAATCGCCAGGGCGATGTCTTCCGGGGGGACAGACCGCGGGTTCTCCACGTACCGGGTCGCGATCAGGCTTTCGAACAAGGGAAGCAACGCTCGCAGTTGGCCTGGCAGGTCCTTGTCGCGAGTCGTGCCGAAGACCAGTGTCCGCGGCGACGCGGGGAAGCACGTCAAGAGCGTCGTGGCCAGCGCCTGGGCCGAGACCACGTTGTGGGCGCCGTCGATCATCACCCAGGGCGACTCGCCGAGCACCTCCACGCGCGCCGGCCAGCGCAGGTTCGAAAAGCCGCGGATGACCGCCTCGCGGTCGACCACAAGTGAGGGTTCGACCTCGGCCAGGAGGTCCAGCCCTGCCAGTGCGACCGCGGCGTTGTGCGCCTGGTGCGGGCCAAGCAAGGGGAGCTCGAGCGTGCCCCAGTCGGTCCGCCAGGTTTGCGCATGGACCTCGCAGGGAGTGGGGCGCACCAGCGGCTGCCGCGGCAGCAGGGTCTCGAAATCAAAGTCGATGCCCAGCTCGCGAAGCGAGCATCGCCGCTGGGCCGCGACGCGGGCGATCACCCGGCGCGGTTCGGCGTCACGCACCCCGCTGACCGCCGGTCGCGACCGCTTGAGGATTCCGGCTTTCTCGGTGGCGATTGCATCCAGGGTGCTGCCCAGTTGCCGGACGTGGTCGAAGGCGATGCTGGTGATGATCGAGAGTACGGGGTGAACCACGTTCGTCGAGTCGAGCCGCCCCCCCATGCCGACCTCGAGCACGACGGCCTGAACCTGCCGGCGGGCAAAATGCAAGAGCCCCATGGCCGTCGTGATCTCGAAGAAGGTCGGTCCCCGATAGTGCAGCAGGTGCGGATCGTCCAGCTCGAGCTTCTCGACGACCACCCGGACATCGTCCACCAGCTCGACCAGCTCGCGCGGCGAAGCCGGCCGGCCGTCGATGCAGAAGCGCTCCTCCAGGCGGTGCAGATGAGGCGAACAGTACAGTCCGGTACGTAGCCCGGAGGCCGTGAGCGCGGCCGCCATCATCGCGGCCGTCGAGCCTTTGCCTTTGGTCCCCGCAATGTGAATCACTCGCAGTCCGAGGTGAGGGTCACCCAGGCCCCTCAGGAGCCGTCGCATTCGCCCCAGCCGCAACTCGGTCGGAATCCTGGGCATTCCCACCCATTCGTAATTCAGGCGGCTGTACAGAAAGTCGAGGCGATCCTGGTATTCGTCGAGCATGGCAGTTGGGTCAGTTCCCTCTCCGCCGGCGCCGGTGACCCTCGTTGGCGCCGAGGGTCGCCAGCCCGGTTCGATGACGACCGGGGCCCGGGACAAGCTCAATCATTCACCGCGGACTCTGTGGCCGGGGAAGGCGACCCCAGTACCGACTCGATCCGGGCGCTCAACTCGGCGAGCGAGAGATCCTTGGTCCAGTAATCCACGACCCCCAGGGCAAAACCTTCAAGCCGCGTGTCGGAGTCACCTTGGTGCGAGAGGACAACGACCTTGAGCCCGACCCCGTGAGCGGCCCTGCTGAGATGTTCCAGCACTTCCAGGCCGTTCAAGATGGGCATCCAGATGTCCAGAAGCAGCAGATCGGGCCGGTAAGCCATCACGGCCGAGAGGGCCTCCGCGCCATCGGCCGCCTCCCAGACCCGATGACCGGCCCGGCGCAGCCACTGGGCGTAAAGGGCCCGCAAGTCGGTATCATCCTCGGCCAGCACGATGGTCGCTTCCACGTGGTTTCCTCACGCGACTTCCCGGCGGGCTTCACCCTGCTCGGGATTCGACTTCCGCAACCGCCTGGGTTCCCCGGGCCGTCCCAGCCCGAAAAGCTTAACCCAGCATAACCCGAAGCCCTCCCACTTGGCCATGGGAGCAGGAAGATGGTAGTGTCTCAGTTTGAACTGCGAAAAAAATTAGGTTCTTCCGGCTTTACAGTGGGTAAGAATTCACGCTTGATGACCATACTTGAGCATGCGTAGGGGAGCTCGCGCTGGTTCCAGGTGTCTCACCGCAAGGTCAAGTGCTCGGCTGCGGGGGCGTCATGAATCTGTGGGGGAGCTACAACCCCATCCTGTATCTCTACGACACGAAGACGCAGGCCCTCACCAACCTGACTAATCTGATCAACTCGACGACCTGGACGAATTCCACGCAACTCCCCATGGGTGAGATTCCGAACTGGTCTCTCAACTTGCCTTACGTCACTCAGCTCGACAACCAGGGCCGCATCCTGGTTTAAGCGGACCAGAGTTATTGGGGGATTGGGGGAACGCATACCCTGCTCCTGATTCCGCAGGGTGTGTCCGCAGATCCTATCCCGGTTCCCGAGCCCGAGAGCTGGGCCGTATTTGCGCCTCTGATAGGCGGCTGGATCGCTCACAAGCGGCTTCGCTCTCGCACTCGGTCTTGAAACGATCGGCCACCCTGCTGCGGTACGACATCACGATCAAACCTCGAGTCAGCGAGTGGCAGGTAAAGGGATTCCGGCCGTTCGCCGAAGACGAATCCGCAGGTGGGCGCCTGAGTCAGACGGGATGTCACTGCTCGCCGCCCTCAGGAAAACAGCTCCCCGATCGGCCGTGCGTCCTCGACAAGGACGAATGACTCGCCCGCGGCGGTTTGCAGGTATTGATCGGGCGAAATTCCCAGGCTGTGGTACATGGTGGCGAGCAATTCCTGTGGCGACACCGGTCGGCTTGCGGGAGCCTCGGCGTGGTGATCGCTGGCGCCGACCACTTGACCTCCGCGGACGCCTCCTCCGGCCAGTAGCGCGCTCCAGACGCCCGGCCAGTGGTCACGGCCGCCCACGGCGTTGAGCTTCGGGGTGCGGCCAAATTCGCCGGTCGCAACCACCATGGTCGAGTCCAGAAGACCGCTGGCTCCCAGGTCGTCCAGAAGCGTTGAGAGGGCCTGGTCGAGGGTCGGCAGAAGGTGCCCGGAGTAATCGTCGAGCGTGCTGAACGGAGCGGTGCCGTGGCAGTCCCAGGTGACCTTGTTGAAAACGGTCTCGAACATGTTCACGGTAACCAGGCGAACGCCCGCCTCAACCAGCCTTCGCGCCAGCAAGCAGCTCTGGCCAAACGTGTTTCGCCCTTAGGCGTCGCGCAGCGCGTCGCGTTCTTGGGCAAGCTGGAAGGCGGTGGTCATCGAGCGGCCGAGGAGAGGATTGGCCGCAGCGGTAAGGGCCTCGCCCGGTGCACCCCACTGGCTTGCTGCCCGGTCGAGAAAACGCCGCGCCCGATCCAGCGTGGACCGGGGATCCCATCCTGGCGAGGCCGGATCGCCGGCGAGGTGAAACGGTTCGTACGCGGCACCCAGCCAACCGGCTGATTGACCGTGCGGCACCTGGACTCCTGTGTTCTCGATCGGCCCGGGGATGATCACGAAGGGAGGCAATGGACTTTTGGTTTCGAGCAACCGCGACGCCACGGCTCCAATGTGCGGGTGCTCCTCGCCCGGCCGGCAAAGCCGCCCGGTTTGCAGAAGCTGATGCCCGGTCTCATGGATCGGCGCGGCCTCATGGTGAACCGAACGCACTAGCGCCAGGCGATCCGTCCGCGCGGCAAGACGGGGCAGATGCTCGCTGATCCGAACTCCGGGAACGCGGGTGGCAATCGAGCCGAAGGGGCCCCGGATCTCACGCGGTGCATCGGGCTTGGGGTCCCAGGTCTCGAGCTGGCTCGGTCCGCCCACCAGCATCAACAAGATGACCGCGCGGTCCCGCCGGCCATGATCGGTCGCGAGCGCGTTCAGATCGGCCAAGGAGAGGCCGAGCGAGCCCAAACCCACGCCCCCGACGCGCAAGAAGTCGCGCCGGCTAACACCGGTACAGGTTCTCACCATGCCCTGACTGATCGTGATCATCGTGGTTTGTCTCCGCTGGCCCCGCGAAACCCGCCGATCTCACCCCACCAACTGGCGTCTAACTTACCTGGGCAGTCGGGTTCGCGACAGGTGCCAGTCGGTTTTCCAGGTCCGTGTGGCGCTACTGCTTGCCGTTGGCTGGAGAGAAATAGGGGGGTTATTCCAGTTCTGTCGATTTTGAGAGTTTCAGGGGTTTTATCACGCTTGGGTCGACCTGATAAATTCGGTTTAACTCGGGCTTTGAGTTGATCCGATAAAATCGTGAAAACACTCCTTGAGCAAAGCAAGGGGACGCGCCCATTTCGGGACTTTGGGAAACCAACGGCCTTCGGTGAAGGCGTGGCTGAGGAGACCGGTATAGCGATGCGCCGAGTCAGGGAAACTTTCAGCTTCTGGTCCATTCTCGGGTTGCTTCTCTTCCCTGAATTGGGGTGGGGCCA
>Ga0074044_10004304_pt1 | contig 11841 bp, 6 predicted proteins | sample BogForMeECP23OM1_FD_94443 | JGI IMG/M metagenome (GOLD analysis project Ga0074044, IMG submission 94443) | Bog forest soil microbial communities from Calvert Island, British Columbia, Canada - Bog Forest MetaG ECP23OM1 | ecosystem: Environmental > Terrestrial > Soil > Wetlands ...
CGAGCGAAGCATTGAGCTCGTTGCACCATGCCCTCGGCTATATCGACACCGACTACTTTCTGGAAGTGCGCGGCAAGGGGAAAGACGAGACGCCCGACGCCGCAGCCGAGTTCCAATGCGATCCCTGGAAAAATCCCGCGTGCCAGGATTAGCGGCAGTAGCTCCACCTGGACCGTACGATAACCGCTCTGCCAGAACTCCCGCGGATCGCTGTTTTTCAGGCTAGTGAGGATGTACCGGTACGGATCCTCTTTCGCAAATTTCTCCCAGGACTCCTTCAGGCTTTCCTGTGCGTGATAGCGGTAATGCATCAACAATTCTCCAAATACGAGGCAAACGCGAAAGTGCCGGAGTTCCCGCCAGCCAGGCCGAGCAACTGGTGATACAGGGCCACGTGTTTGCGGGCGAAATTTTGCCAAGTAAACTGATTCGCTCTCCGCAAGCCTTCCTCGCGGAGCGACGAGCGCAGAGCGGCGGATTGCAAGAGCAGCTCGATTTGTTCCGCGAGCTCTTCGTGACTGGCCGGATCAAAATACAATGCGGCATCTCCGGCGACTTCCGGAAGACTGGCGGCGTTGGAGCACACAACGGGTGTGCCACATGCCATCGCTTCGAGAACGGGTAAGCCGAACCCTTCGGCGGTAGAGGGCATCACAAAGAGATCGGCGGCGGCGTAAAGTTTTGGCAAGAGCGCCGGTGAAACGTAGGGAACGAAAATGGTGGAGTCATGGATACGGAGCCGCGAGCATTCATCGAGAATCGATCGGTTCCACCGAGCATCCTGTCCGACGATCACCAGCGAATGGGCGAGTTTCTTACCGCGATGAAGTTGCGCAAAGGCGCGCAAGAGGGTGGTGACGTTTTTGTGCGGTTTCAAGTTCCCGACATACAGTAGAAAGGGTCGATCCGTGCCGAGCGCTTGTGCCGCAGTTTGAGATTCCTTATGGTTTCTATTTTGGCGGAACTGCGCACCGACGCCACAGTGGATCACGGAAATTTTGGAGCCTGGAATTCCAAGTGTTTCCATGATCTGGAGCTTCGAATGGTGCGAGACCGTGATGATTTGATCCGCCTTACGAGCCGCGGCATTTAACATCGGACGGGCGTACAGGATCGAGCTCAAGTTACGCCGGTATTCCGGAGAGCGAAGGTGAATCACGTCCATGATCGACACCACCAATGGTCCTCGATGGAGAAGAGGCACATTGAAATGCGGGACATGCAGAAGATCACATTTTTTCGCGGCGCGAGGGATCAGGATTTGCTCGAGCAGCGTGTAAATCGGCACGTCGACCACAGTAACGCGGGAACAAAGCGCCTTGACGCGTTCCACGTCCGCGCCCCTCGCAATGGCGCGAAACTCCAGACCGTCCGCCATCTGCCGCAGCGCTAGCAGGAGATTTTCCGTATAGGTTCCGATCCCCCCCACCAACCACCGCGCGTCGATTGCAACAATTTTGGTCATAGCCGATAAATCGTCCGAAAGATTCTCCAACTGCCCCGCACGATCCTTGCTTCAGGAAGAGACCGGATAGCCCACGTGCGCCGCGGGCGACGAGCGGCGCGACATCAGAATCCAGAACCCAAGCAACATTGCAGCTTCCCGAATGACAATGGCGGTGGCGATTCCAGAGGGACCGAATGCACGGCCCAGGAAGAAGTCCAGACCTATGGCGATCACCGCCGTGGCGGCAAACAAACCCGTGAAAACGGCCCTGTTGTTCATCGCGATGGCGAAATTTGTGTAAACAGCGTTCAGCAAGATGAAGGGGCAGGCCAACGCCATGACCGCGGCAAGGCTTCCGCTCTGGCCAAGGGACGGGCCAAAGAGAAACGGCATTACCTTCGGTGCGGCCAGAAAAGCCAATAGGGCACACGGTATCGTGGAGAATCCAAGCAGCCGGGCCCATCTTCTTACGTAGAGTCTGAGGTCGCCGACTGTCGCAGACAAGCGCACCATTTCCGGCAACAGCACACTTCCGAGTAGCCAAGCGGCCACGTAGACGACAAGGAGAATCGAGTTCGCGGCGGAAAAAGCTCCCAGTACGGACAATGGCACAAGGGTGGAAAGCACAACGGTGTCCGAACGGACGATAAGGTTGGCGAGCCCATAGGTTATGCCGAAGGGAGTGGACTTTCGCATGGCAGCCCAAAAATGAATGCGTGGGGGCAAGGTTGGGCGTAATCCCGCGCGACTTAAGACCAGCATGGTCGTTGCGAATTCGAAAAACTGCCCGGCCGTAAACCAGGCAAGTAGGGCAAAGATGGTCCACCCGCGCTGGAGGGCGATCCAAATCCCGGTCAACAAGAACAGGCTGTGAATAACCTGGATCACCCCGATGGCATTCGCCTTCGATAAGGACTTGAGAAGGGCCATCTGGAGTTGCGAATACGATTGCAGGACGGTGCGAATAGTCACCCAGATTCCAACGGCCCAAAGGAAAGGGCCAAGTCTTAAGCAGCCGGCGACCAGTGCGAGAAGCGCAACGGCGGTCGCGACGAGGATTGTCTTGGAGATGTACACTTGACCGACAATTTTGTTCCGGCCGAAGCGAATGCCACTCAGTTGGGTTATCGCGAAGATTTGCAAACCGTTATCCGCAAACATCATGAAGACAGTTACGACAGCAAGGGACGCGGCGTACGCGCCGAGAACGAATCCACCATAGGCGCGCGCGATGAAGAGCGCTGCAACAAAGCTGGCCGCCCGAACGGCAGCCTCGCCGCTGATGACGCTGACGATGCTTTCGAATACGGCTCTCATGGCAAACCCTGCGCAAACGTTTGCAGACGAAAATTCCGGGCACTCTCCGCGGATGACGGTTTCCTCATGTTGCAGGCACCGGGGGCGAATCGAGGATTCTGGAACGATGCTTGCCGGCCCAGGCAACCCCCAAGATCAAAAGCGCGCCCACCTTGAGCGATGCTGCGGCCTGCGTGCCGGCAAGGTAGATAAGGAAACAAACCCACACGAAACAGATCACGGCAACGTAGTTGCCGAATTCTGAATTGTGCTTTCCCGTGGCCTCCAATGACAGCTCGCACCATCCGACGGCCAAGCCCCAAAGGAAGCCGGCGACAATGGCGCCGAAGTAGCCGAAGTTTATGTACCCTTCGCCCAGAATCGTAAGCCGGAGTCCACCCGTTTCACCGGTCTGATCCAGACCGATGAGCTTTGTGCTGATCGCCCGTAAACTGTGGGTGCTGCTCCAATCGCTGGCGATGCTGGGAAAAGGAATCAAGGCCTGAGCGAAGGTGACACCCTGGAGAGTCTCGCCGTCGAGTAAGGAGAGGGTCCATCCCAGGTCGCGCACTTCGGGAAGCGCGGTGCTTGAGACCGTCAAGATCGCCCGGGGACCACTGTCGATGCCAAAGACTCCCAACAAGAAAATGCACTGAGAGAGGATGTAGAGGAACGTGGCACTTAAAACGACTTTGCGGGTGAAGCGATAGACATCCTTGCGTTCGATTCCCAGCAGAATTAGAAATGTCAGCGTAACTGCAAGAAGATTGGCGCGGCGAAGCGGCAGAAGAAGGGCCAGATAACCAACGACGGCCAGCAGGATACCAAACGGACGCGGCCGCTTAACCATGCGGATCAAAACAAACGGGAGAGACACGGTGAGGAGGTCCATGGCGCGATTCACAATCCACTCGTCGGTGGCGGATCCATTCAGAATGTCGCCGGTGATATACCGCATGAACGGCCATTTGGACGGATCCGACAGGAAATCAACGAAGCCAAGTTTCCAGTACGCAAAGAACATAAGAACAGAGCCGAAAAGGGCCATCAGGTAGAAGATTTTTTCAGCAATGTTTCTGTTAATGAGAATGGGAATTCCTGGAATCTGGGATGAGCTCCGGCCGTTCAACGTCCAGACGTAGCCCAGCCCCCCCGCGAAGAGCCCAATGCTGTTGATGAGCATTGCTTTTGCAAAAAAGACCTGCGCGTTGGAGCGGATGGAGGTGTGTTCGGTGGTTAGCCCAGCCAGGAGATAACCGAAGACAATGTGCGCGACAGCAAGGACAAAGAAAAGGCCACACAATGTCTGGATGGTTCCCCGGCGCCGCGAGTCAGCGCGGCGAACCATGAGGATCGTGCCGGCCAGAAGGCACACGCTCGTGGCAGCAAGAATCGCCGGGGTGTCCGGAGCCAAAATCCCGATGAGTGTCGCGAGAAGCATGGCGAGGATGCTGAGAGTAACGGTCATCTATTGCTTCGTTTCCGCGGGGGTCACTTCCCCGGCGAAGCGGTCCAGGAACCTCTTTGTTCGAGTGACGAGAGTGGAGCGCTGTTGTGTCAGGTAAGCGAGTGGGGGCTTTACGCTGGCCACCATCTGAAGGACAAGAAGCTTTCCCGGATCCTGGGTATCAATTTTTGTCCAGCCTTCCCTGGCAAGGATCCAAAGAACGCCCACGATGAGGGACAGAATGGTTCCGGTGGAAATAAGGAGAATGCGCGGCGGAAAAACTTTTTTCTCCGGGATGTCCGCGGGATCCAAAACCTTTACGCTGGGGACTTCTTTGGCTTCCTGAACTTTGGCTAATTCGTATTGCTGCGTGAGGGTTTCGAACACGGTTTCCTCCACTTTTGTGTGGCGGAACAGATCCGCATAAGTCACGCCGAGCAAAGGGAGTTTGCGAATGGAGGGATACAGCTGATCGCCGGGCGCGGTGGCGCTCGCTTCGGATTCGCCCGAGCCGCCCATTTTGCGAAGCTGGCTTTCCAATTCGTTCACGCGTGCCTGCATGGAACGAACACGAACGTTATTGTCGGTATATATCTGGCGAAGTCCCTGCAGTTCGGTCCGCGCGGCGATCAGTTGCCCCTCGAGGAGCGCGGCCGCTTCCACCATGGCTTTGCCTTGCTCCTTGATGTCGATCGCGCCATTCTTGCTGGAGAATTGGCTGAACTCTTTTTCCGCGGCTTCCAGCTCCGCTTTTACTTCGGAAAGGCGTTCTTCGAGGAAGACACGCTCGCGATGGGCAGAGGAGGTGTTGAGCTGGGTGACGACACTGTTCAACTGGGCGACATATTCCTGAGCCATGGCACTGGCACGCTTCGGGTCGTGATCGGTCACCTGTATCGTGAGGACGCCGCTCTTGCGATCGATGGAGATATCGGTGCGGCGCGTTAACTCTTTTCTGGCGTCGACCCAACGCCGTTCCCTGTAAACCTTGCGCAACTCGAATTTGTTGACGAGCTCGTCTTGAACGGTTCGGCTGAGGAGAACTTCAGCGAACAGATCGGCCGAAGTATTCATGCCCATAAGGCTGCTGCCCAGCGCGCCGAGGTTTGCGCCGATCCTGCCGGCCAGGGCCGCAGCCATGGCCAGGCCCTGCCCTTGTGGCGGGTCGGGAGGCATGAGACGGGTGGTTGACGCATAACGAGCGGGAATCAGAAATGCAAGGAGGAGAAAGGCAGCAGCGCCCCACAACATGAATTTCCCCAGGAGCTTTCGGTGCACCCAAAGATGCCCTGCACGCGCGATCCTGCGGTTGCGAACCTCCTTCTGACCCTGCCAGAGTCGACGCTCGAGGAATTGATCGGCACCGAGTTCAACCAGGGCTTCCGGAGCAGTCTTTGCCGCGCTTGAATTCATCGGGAGGGCTCCTGTGACTCCGAATTCGCCGGTGGAAGGCTATAAGAGGAGGAAGCGCTATGGTGGCGGGCCAATTGGGGATGGAATCCAATTTCGAGGGAGGCGACCAAATTGTTCCGAGAACCAGGAAAGAGCAGCGGAAAAGAGGAAATGTGCTCGAATTGCAGAAAGGTCTGCAGGAATAATCCGGAATGCGAGGTAAAGGCATAGCTGGCTCGATAATCCTGCCATTTGGCTCCGCCAGGAATGTAATCCTGAAGCACAGTGCTTTTCTTCCATGAAAAATCCAGCGTTCGGCGCGGCGAAATCCACAAACGCGTCCAGGCTTGCAGAGTAACGCCCTCGCGGCCAACGGTGTTGCCCAGCAAGTTGCCGTCATTGGTGTAGCCGTTGGGATACTCAAAGTTCCAATAGTTGAGATCACCGTGATTCTGAAACGACGCGCGGCCAGGCGTGGTGGAACTCGTGTACTCAAAATGCAGATCCCACTTGGGCAAAAGCGGCAGCCGTGGAAAATAGAGACCAGGGCGTAGAACGCTCTTTGTAAGATTTTGAAGGGGAACTTGATCGTCATCGTCTTCGAGTTCGCCGTAAAATGTGACGCGATCGTGCATCTTGGGAAGCCGCCAGGTCCATTCCACCGCGGTGCGCGAATCACCGGGGACGCTATCCTCTGCGGTATTCACACGGCCAAAGAAACTTTCGAAGAACTGACTTGTGGTCAACGGATGCCCGCTGCCTCCGATGAGGGTGGTCCGGCCGTAAGCAAACTCAAGAGAGCGAAAAGGTTTGAAGCTGATTTTCTGGCCATAAATCCAGGGTTGAGAAGATCCTAGTTGTCCCCCGATGCGCCCAAAAAACTGCTCCAGATGGAACGGCCCGAAAATCCTGGAAAGACCGGGGATCTCAAAAGGACTATCCGAAGAAATCCGCAACATCGGAAAGGGGGCAGCATTGTCGCTCAGCAGGAGCGAGCCGCCGGCGCCAGGCCCCCAGGAAAGGCTCTGATTGCCGAAGGAAACCTGCCATCCGCGCAAGTTGATGCCCGCATAGGCATCGAGAAGCTGGAATTGGTTGATGGGAGCGAGGGGCATATCGGGGGACGGAGCGGCTTTGTCGCTGCTGGCAATGAATTGAATTTCCGCGGGGGATAGCGCTGGGGCTCCAGGCGCGTGTTGGTACTCAGCGTTTAGATAAAAAAATAGGTTTCCGTAGGTCGCGCTGGCCGTAGCACCATCGATTAAATTGGTTCCCTGCTGGAATGGCCGACCGAAATCGTAGGCTAAGGTCTGCCCGAAGTGGTAACCGTTGGTGAGGACGGTGCCATCGGCGGTCAAGACGCGGGTGTATACGGAGTCGAGCTGGATGAAATTGTTGGCGATGGTAAAGGTCGCTTCTTCACGGGCAAATTCTTGATGCAAGGCGAGTACGAGCGAATGCGACTGTGAATCGATTGAAGCGTTTGGAGCGCGAACATTCGCAAGAAGCTCCTCGACTTCCTGGAGGAGATGCGCGCATCGTTCGCGGGACCAGGGTCGCGTGCCCTGATATCCGGAATTCAGATATCCAAGTGCGGCGAGCCGGTCGAAGGCGGAATACACCCAGCTATCGAGCGGCACATTGGGCGAACCGCGATACTGCGTGGGGCCAGACCCATCCCCGTGAACCAAGGTTCGGAACGGTTTCCAGGCCGAACCGCCGAGTTCCGGATTATGGTGATCGCGGTAAACATACTCGGAGACGAGCCAGCCAATTCCGCTGCCAAGGACGACGTCCGACGGAAAGTGTTGCTTCCCTCCCACGCTGGCGATACTGACGGTGGAGGCAAGCCCATAGGCGAGCAGCTTGGTCATCAGCCCTGGATACTCATGCGCCAGGATTCCTGCGGCCGCCCATGCCGCGGCCGAATGTTCGGACGGGAAGGAATTGCTTCCCTCAAAAAAATTGCCCTGACCGCTTCCCTGGTTGGGCCGCTCACGCCCGGCGACAAACTTAAGGCCCTCCGTGAAGGCCAAGCTGTCGAAAATCGCTTCGCCGGCAAGCAAACCGGTTTCGCGTTGATGCGGGTCACGCGAGTGCAGGCTCCAGAGGTACAGGCCGCCAGATGCAGCGCCAAGCGCCGTAACACCTCCGTTCCGGATGTCATTGAAGTGATTGAGGGTGTCCGGACTCGTGGAGAGGCTGTGGCTGAAACTCCTGTCTGTCAGGAGCAATCCGGTTGTGATTCCCGCGAGAGGGACGAGCCACTCGGCATCCGACCAGCGGAGCCGCGCCGGACTTGTCCAGATCTCTTTCTGATCCGATAGAAGTCTTTTACCTGGATTTTCGAAGGGCGACATTGGCTTCCGGAGCCAATCGTCATGCCATGGCTGGGTGGTTCTTGTGTGCGGATGCTGCGAGGTTTCGGTCGATGAGGAGCTACTCTGAGGAAGCACGGACTGTTCCTCCGCCTGCGGTTGGCGAGCCGCAGCCGCGAGACTCGTTGGTAACGTCGCATTCGTCAGGATGAACCCGGTCAACATAAGAATTTCTCTCATAGTCATTCGAAGGCTTCTCTCACGGCCGCAAATAAGCGGCCGCGAGTGCGATCGATGTCGCAACCTGCGCAGCCTGAATTAGCGGCGTCCAGTTGCGGCCTCCGATCCTGGGCGCTTTCTCCGGCACGATAATGGCGTCGCCCGGTAGGAGCGCGGCGCTCATTGAATCGCCAGACCAGATGCCTCCGTTGTTCTTGGCAGTCAGAACCGAGCCATTGGCACGAATGACGAACATCGCTTTCTTGTCCGCGAGTTGCGTCACGCCCCCCGCCTGCCCGAGGTACCATTTGGCGCTTCGATCAGGGACGAAACCGACGGCAGTGGGATTGAAAACTTGACCGTTTACCAGTACGTAGTTCGCTTTCTTCGGAACGGTAATGACATCGCCGTTGCGAAGTGGCGTGTCTGCCGCGGCCTTTTGGAAGGACTTGGAGTCCGGCGAGGTGTGAATCACGACCCGGCCGGCGGGCAGATATGTCTGGAGCTGGGTGAGCGTGGTTTCGGTCTGAGCGATGGCCGTAAGCTTGGCGTTTTTCTGATCCTCGTCATTTTCGGGCAAGACTTTGAGCTCTCTCTCCTGCGCTTTCACGCGTTCGACGAGTTCTAGCCGGGATTTCAACTCCAGGTCGCGGACTTCACGGCGGGTCAGGACGGTGCCGTACGGATAGGCGTCTGGAGTCAAACCTCCGGCTTTGGCTAAGACGGAAGCGAGCGATTCACCAGGCCGGATGCCGTACGTAGCGGGATGCATGATTTCGCCGCGAATGGTCACGCTGGCGCCAAGATTGTTCCAGCCCGGAGCTTGCCGGATGGTCAGCACATCTCCATTGCCAAGTACCGGATTGTCGGCGGGATTGCCGTTCATGGCCGCAGGAAGGTTGATAGCCGCGGTTGATGCCGGCGTATCCTGCGTCGGAGTTTCATTTTGATGTTCGAGAATCGCGTTCTGGGAATCGGCGCTGCGCTTCAACCCGCCGGCAACCAACACCAAGTCGGCGACGTGCATGTTTGAGGTAAGCGGATAGCGGCCAGGCTTGGCCACCTCGCCTTTCACGTAAACCGTGGGTGGCTCCACATTCGCGAGATTGCGGTGAACGATGAGGCGGTCTCGCGGTTCCAAGAGCAAGTTGTCCGCGGCGTTTCCGGCAAGCGCCTCCGATAAATTCACGCTCAGAATTTTCATGCTGCCGTCTTTGAAAGTGCGGAACAGTTGGGCGGAATCCAACGCTGCGCTGGAAGTAACACCACCCGCGAGATAAACGGCGTCGCGCAACTTCACCTGGCCGGATGTGGGATAAAGGCCGGGATTGCGGACTTCCCCGCCGACCCAGACAACGGGAGCGGGCTCGAAATCGAACTTGCTAAAAATGCGAACCGTGTCCAGCGGCTTGAGGCTGGGTGCCGTCGCGGGATTCAGCAGCGCCGCGGAAAGATCGAAACTTTCCACGGTTGGGCGAAAATCCGGCGGGTTCAGGCGGATGATCTCCGCATATTTACCGGCGGGTTCCGGAAGGAGATCGGAGTAAGAGGCGACCAAATCGCTGAACTTCATGCCTTCGCGATAGGAGTAGCGTCCGGGCCGAAGGACATGGCCCTGCAGATAAATGGCCTCATCGTTATAAGGCGCGATGGGAAATATGTGAATTCGATCGCCATCTTGCACTTGAAAATCGCCCAGCTTTGCCGAGGCGGCGTTAACGCCTTCCGCCGGAGACAAGTCGAGGCTGAACATGGTGCGCTTCTGGTGCGCGACAAGTCGCTCCACCTCGACATGTTGGAGCGCCGCGGCAGGGAGCACCCCTCCAGCAAGCTCCAGCGCATCTTCCAAGGTGGTTTCCCCACGCAATTCATAGATGGCAGGCCGACGAACCATTCCTTCGATGATGACTTGAGGACCCGCGGGTGGCACGAGCAAGGAATCGCCGCTTTCGAGGCGCTTCTGATCCGTGCCCACACCGCGGAGCAACAGGTCGTAGGCATCCACGACTTCGATGAGCTGCTTGCCGCGAAAATGTTTCAAGGAACGAAGCGAGCCGCGCTGGTTCACGCCTCCCGCAGCTACAAGCGCGTTGAGGGGCGACGAGAGCGAACTGATGTCATAGGCACCCGGTTCGGCCACTTCCCCGACGACATAAACGCGGATGGTGCGCAAACGCGAAAGAGAAACATCCGCGGAGCTGTCGCGATACTGCGAGCGCAAGGCCTGCTGCACGGTAAACTGAACGTCGCCGAGCGTTTTGCCACTCACGAGCAGCGGCCCTGCTTCGGGAAGGGAGATCCGTCCCTGGCGATCGACAACGCGCTGCATACGTTGGGAAACGCCGCCCCAGAGGTCAATCGCCAAGCTGTCCCCGGGGCCGACAACATAGTCTGGTCCGACAGGCAAATCCATGGGAACTAAGTCGGGATCGCGGAGCCCATTGCTCAGGATGTCGATTCCAAAACGCTCCGGAGCGCGGTCCCGCGCGGAGACTTGGACGTACAAATCGTAGAGCGCGGGAACATCCGCATAGGGATTCTTTTTGTGGACGATTGCGCCCTGAGAAGTGTCCCTCGAAGAATCGATGGGAATGGACCCACGGCTTCTACTTTCACCGTAAGGGTTCGGCCGCCTGGGCTCGGGCGCAGATGTGGGCCCACCGACGGTTTGCAATGAACCGAGATCCAGGCTCGCAACCGCATGGTTCTGGCTCTCGATTGCGTCCTCCATATCCAGCGAGGAACCCCGAGAAGTCTCACGATCGCGAGAAGCGGCTAAGGCAGCTAGGTGCATTGACTCGGAGGAATCGTCCAGACCCAACGTGGAGGATTCAGCGGGGCCGAGGTTTACTCCCGCACGCAAAAGCGGGGATGTGGTGGAACTGTCATCCGGATTCGGGGAACCTTGCGAATCGGAACGTGGACGGGGGGGAGTGTTGGACTCGCCGTTGCTCCGCAGCGATCGTTGCTTCTTGCTTTCCTTACAATCTTCATCCCGGCGCGGATCGCACGCCTCTGTTCGCTGGACCTTCGGCGGCACGTCCTCGTCGCCGGACCCTTTCAGGGATTCGGCGTCTTCCTGCGCCTCAATCTGCACCAGGCGGCGCGCGCGTTCCTTAAGAACGAGATCCTGTTGTTTCCCCAGTGCTGAATCTGGATTCACATTCGGCAGAAGGTACCCATAGCGCTGCAGAAGGCGCGTTGCAGTGGACCGAAAAATTATATCGTTATCCAACCGATCGAAAATGGCCTGGTCGGTCAAGTCCGCGTCATCGACGATCTGCCCCATGGAAGTAGCTTCTTTGGAGATCCATCGTTTCAATTCGACGAGGAGGCCAGGGTCCTTTGCAAGAACTTCCCGAATCTGTTGCGGCGCAGCAGCAACGCGATCCGAGTTTTCCTTGTCGAGCTCGAAGGTAGTGGACTTTACCGCAACCGGATCCGACCCGGGGTTGACTCGCTGGGACGTACTTTGTTGCGCGAACAACCCCCCACAGCAGATCAGCGCCGCGAGTCCGACCAGAACTGCACGGAGACCAAGATGCCGCACAAATTTCCTTCCTGTCTGGCCGGGCCCCATCACGAAAGATTCCTTCCCAGCTCATTCGTGCTACGAATGGCATTCAAAATTCCCTCGGGCGAGCACTCGATGTCGTTGGCGTGAATATCGAAGGAAGCCCAGTAACAAATGGTGCGATCCTTGAGCGATGCGACGGCAAGAA
>Ga0074044_10004305_pt1 | contig 11836 bp, 8 predicted proteins | sample BogForMeECP23OM1_FD_94443 | JGI IMG/M metagenome (GOLD analysis project Ga0074044, IMG submission 94443) | Bog forest soil microbial communities from Calvert Island, British Columbia, Canada - Bog Forest MetaG ECP23OM1 | ecosystem: Environmental > Terrestrial > Soil > Wetlands ...
CAGATTTGAAACTCTTCTCGACGACCCAGTCTTCAATGGACTTCAACTCCATCGGGTCGTATGCCGGATTCGTGCTGTGCAGGGTGAAGAAATAGATCTGGCCGACCGGACTCCAGTCCGTGCCCATTTGCGGCACCACGTTCGGCGGCAGTGTGACTTCGCTTAGCCGCTCCAAAACACGTTCGCGATTCCAGTCGTTATCCGATTCGTCGTCGAAGATCAGCTTGATGTCAGAGAGTCCGAAGAGCGAGAACGAACGCAGATGCACAACATGCGGAATACCGTTCATCACGATTTCGAGGGGAATCGTGACCTGCTGCTCGATTTGCTCCGCCGAAATCCCGGGCCATTGCGTGATGATCTCGACGTAGTTATCCGCCACGTCGGGATAGGCCTCGATGGGTAAGTTATGGAATGCAACCATGCCGCCCGCGAAAAGCAGCAGTGCAAGACCGAGCACGAGCAGGCGGTTGTCGAGAGCAAAATCAACGACTCGGCGAATCATCTATTGCTCCCTTATTGCTCCAATGTGTTTTGCAGTACCAGAGCATTCGAAACCACTCGATCTCCGGGTTTGATGCCTGAAACAACTTCCTGCAGGTTGCCGGGAAGCATTTTCCCCGTGACCACTTCCAGGCGTTTGAAATGGTCCGTGCTCTTTGGTACAGGCGTGTAAACCCATTCGCGATCATGCAAGTGCAGAATGGCGGTGGCCGGAACTGCTGCACGGGTCTCGGGCTCCTTCCCGTAGAAGGTGGCCGTCACGAACATCCCGACCCGCATCATTCCGGGGTTGGCGACTTCGAGGCGAACCTTCGCAGTCCGGATAGTGGGATCGAGAACGGGCAGGATATTGTCGACCCGCCCTTTGAAGACGCGCGTGGGATAGGCGCTCAAGTGGATATCCGCATACTCGCCGGGGCGCACCGCGTCGAGATCGTTTTCGTACACATCGCAGACGATCCAGACATAGGAAAGGTCAGAGATGGTGTAAGGATTCGGGGAGCCCAATCCCTGCACGCCCGATGCGTTGGTAACCTGCTGGTCGGTGATCACGCCCGATATGGGAGCGAAGATATCGACGATGCCCGATGGATGATCCTTATCAATGCCGAGAAGCCGCAACTGCTCGATGGAGGCATCCAGACCGGCTTTGGCGTTGTCGGCGGCGTCTTGCGCTTGTTCGAGAGCGCTTTTGGCGACCGCGCCCTTATCGTAAAGGACCTGCTGCCGTTCGAGCTGTTGTCGCGCCAGCAGATCATCGTTCACGGCCTTGCGATACGTCTGGTACGCTCCGGAAACATCGTTGCTCTGAACCCTGAGCAACAACTGGCCCTTCTTCACGGTGTCGCCCAGCCTGGCTTTGATTTCTACCACGCGTCCCGCGGCTAATGAGATTACGGGCACGGCGCGAGCAACATCAGGCTGCACCACGCCCGTGACATTCAGAGCCGGCGCCGCTTTATGCTCGATCGCCGTGACCAATGGGAACTTGTCGGGATGCTCGACCTTGAAGTTGTTGGCATCGAGGTCGGGCTCGACGGTTGCCGCAGGCGGCGCTTCGGCCTTCGGATCAGCCTTATTTTCGCCGCAGCCGGCGAGCACACTGAGTGCAACACAACAGACGGCCGCTATGAAAAACACCCCGCGGGACGACTGCCGCCGTCGAACCGATGCGGTTGGCGTTGCGTTTGTCATTGAATCACCTCACGCCCCACCGCGAGATTCAACTGACTCGCGGATATCAAATAAGAGCCAACCAGGTTCACGTAATTGAGTTGAACGCTGCGATAGTCGTTCTCCGCGCTCAGAAAGTCCAGCAAGGATGCGCCTCCATGCTGATAGGCAAACGTAACCGTCTCCCGGACGTGCACCGCCTGCTGCAAGTATTTCGCTTTGTAGGGCCGCAGCAAAATCACATTGCTGTTCAGCGTCGCGTAAGCGGAATCGACATCGCTGAATACCTGCGCCTGGGCCGCTTCCAGTAGCCTCTGGTTGCGATCGATGTCCAATTGCGTGCGCAGCTTCTCCCCTTGGTTCCTATCAAAGATGCGCAGCGGAATACTCACATTGAAGCCAATATATTGGTCGATGGGAGGGTTGCGGCCCACGTCAAAACCGAATGTCGGATCGGTCGATCCATTGGCGACGGCGAGTTTGTGGTCGGTCTTCGCCTTGTCGACCGCCTGCAGCGCTGCCCTCAGGTCAGGCCGCGTATCCACGGCAATCTTGCGGAAGTCGTCGAGCGGCGCGATTTGGTCGTTGAAGTCAAATGGCCCAGCTACGTCAAATTGTTCGACGGGCGTCCGGTCGTTCAGCAGCATCAACAGCTGAATCTTTTCGGTTCTGAGGTTGACCTCGGCGGTCTGCAGGTCCGATTCGAACTGAACCCGCTGCAACTCCAGGCGATCCAAATCGATTTGCGCAATATCGCCTGCCTTGTATCGTTCCCGGCTGATGTCGAGCACGTGGTCGTAATAGGCCAGATTTTCCCGGGCCACCTTCAGAACCGCCTTGGCCTGCAGGGTCCCGACGAAGGCGCCGCGCAAGCTGAACAAAAGATTTCTTTCCAGGTCGTCCTGGCTGGATATGGCGATAGCCGTCCCCTCTTTCGCGCTCTCCAGTCGTAATTCGCGCTTATGCTGGCGCTCATGCAGGTAGCTGGCGTTGGCGGTCGTCAACAGGGAGCCGAACGTACTGTGGGGCGGGCCGCCGTTGAACGGATCGATTTGATCGACATCGAACGCCAAAATCGGATTGGGACGCAGGTGGGCGGTAATTTCCGCAGCCTTGGATTCGTCAATGCTCAGTTTCCCCGCCAGCAGAGTGGGGTTGCGTTGCTCAAAACGCAGGCGGACCTGCTCCCATGTGAGGGCCTGCTGGGCCGACGCGCTGGCGGACGCTGCAGCCACGATCCCTATCCAAAGCCATAGCCGTAGCCATGCGTCCAGATTGACATGGTGAAACTTGAACATTACCCGCTCCGTGCACACTGGGAAAGCAGGATCGCCCCATGCGCGTGAATGCGAAAATCCTCGGGATTTTCCGAACTGAAAAAGTGAGACTGACTTCATAATTAAAGCGAAGTCGAAGGCTCGACAGGGGGAGCGCGGCCTGCGCGTACAGGGGTTGACAAAGACCTGATCGTCTGCGGCATGAACGCGACAACCGTGCCGATCTGCTCGAACGCCGGCATCAGCGCGGCGGAACTGGGCAGAATGGGCTGCGGAGAATGCGCCAGCGCATGAATTGTGCATGCGCAATGGCCGGGATGGCGGAGGCCGCGTTCCGACTCTTCCATCTCGGGCCGCATGGCGTGCAGGTCGTCACTGGCCGAGATCACGGGAAACAGAAGAATCAAGGCGCAGCCCAGAGCGCAAACGAAGATGAGCGGCCGTACCGCAGAACCTCTTGCTGGACTGCCCGAACCGGTCGATGAAGTCCTGCGCCGCCACAGCAGCCATGCGGGCAGCAGCAGCGAGAGCCAGCAGAGATTAAGAAAAAGCTCCATACAAAATACCCAGGTCCTGCAGACGAGACAGCATCCCCATAATCCCGCGCAACTGCCTCAAGATAATCAGGATAGCACACAGACCGCAAGTGACTTGCGTACCCGACCGAGGCTTGGCGGGGGCAAAGCCGCTACGGGCCCTGCGTGACCTGGAGAGGCTGCGGCGTTTGCAGTCTCTGGCGAAGGATGGCTCCCCGGGTCGGGATTTCAGCAATGGCATCGGCATGAATCACGTAGCCGCCGTGGGGCAGTGTGTTGCCAAAGGGAATCTTAAAGTTGGCCGTGCCGGCTTTCAGCGGGAAATGCTCGTAGCCGATGGCCGTTGCTCGCCCGTTGTCGGCCACGGCCACAATGACGACGGTCAGATCGAACGCGTCCTTGGAGCCATTGGAGACCTGCAGCGTCCCGTCAATCCGGTTGTCGCGGACCTTGGGAGGCTGCAGCCATTCGAGCAACAGAGAGGCAGTGACCACCACTTGAAACTCTTTGTTAATGCTGTGCGCGGGATTCCCGGAGTCTTCGACTTTCAAGGTCAGGGCGAAAGTGCCCGCCTTGGTGGGACGTCCAGCCAGCAGGCCCTCCGGCGTAAACGTGATTCCGTCTGGAAGATCGCCACCGGCCACACTCCAGACGTACGGGGGAACGCCACCGGTGGCATGGAGAAGACGGTGGAATTCCACGCCTGCGTCGAGCGGGGGCAGAACTGCGTCCGCCACGGCGAGTGGGAGAGGCTGCGCGGCCAGCAGCGTGCAGAAACAAAGCAGGATCGCAATGCGCCCGATAATTTTGCTCAGATCCATGGCAGCTCGTTTGATTTTACGCTGGGCACGGCGTAAAAGAACTGCACCATGTCTTATCGTATGTCGCGCGTTGTGCTTGGCTTCTTACTCGTCTGTTCGCTCGTGTGCCTGATGAGCGTGGACGCTCAGGCGCAGGCGCCAACTTCGTCCCAGCAGAAAACGAATAACGCTAACTCCAACGCTAACTCCAACTCCGAAGAGGCGGCAATTTTCGAACGAATCTTAAATCGTGCCCACTTTGAAAACGACGGGACCGAAGTGAGCGAGACCGAGGCCGTGGTTCGGATCCAGAGCCAGGCGGGCGTGGAAGAATTCGGCCAAATGGTGTTCGGATACTCATCGGCTACCGAGAAATTGGAAGTCGAGTATGTCCGCGTGCGCAAGCCGGATGGACAGGTAGTGGTAACGCCGGAGTCGACGGCGCAGGATTTCGCTCCCGATGTGCTCAAGGAAGCTCCGATGTACAGCGATTACCGGCAGCGACATATTTCCGTGGCCGCGCTGCAACCCGGAGACACGCTGGAATACCGCACGGTGACGCGCGTTCTCACGCCGCTGGCTGCGGGAAACTTCTGGTACGAATACACGTTTCCCAAGGGCGTTGCCGTCACGGAAGACCGGCTGGAGATTGACATTCCCAAATCGCGCGAAGTGAAGCTCAAGACGCCGAAGCGGAAGCCTGAGGTTCAAGACAACGGCGACCGGCGCGTTTACACCTGGGTGGTAAAGGATATCCAGCCGGACCGCGACAAGAATAAGGATAAAGATAAAGACGAAGCGGACGACGAGACCAGTCCCGACGTGCAGTTGACGACTTTCACCGACTGGGAACAGGTGGCGCACTGGTACGCAAAGTTGCAGGGCGAACGCATGACGGTGGACGACAGCGTGCGCAAAAAAGCAGACGAGCTCACCAAGGGAGCGGACACGCCGACGGAGAAGGCGCGGCGTCTCTACGATTTTGTGGCGCGGAATGTGCGTTACGTCAGCATCTCGCTCGGAGTCGGCCGCTATCAGCCGCACTCGGCTTCCGACGTTCTTCAGAATGGTTACGGAGATTGCAAAGACAAGCACACGTTGTTCTCCGCGCTGCTGCGGGCGGAGGGAATTCAGAGTTATCCGGTGCTGATCGACAGTTCGCGCCAGCTGGATGTGGACGTTCCTTCGCCGGCGCAGTTCGATCACGTGATCACGGCGGCGCGACTGGTAACGGGAACGGAGTTGACCTGGCTCGATACCACTCCTGAAGTCACGCCCTTTGGCCTGATTCTTTATCAGCTGCGAAACAAATTAGCCGTGCTGGCGTCGGATGACAGCGAGGCAGGCTTGCAGCGGACGCCGGCCGATTCTCCCATCAAGACTTTTATGCACTTTTCACTCGACGGCAAGTTCAGCGAGTTCGGCGCACTCGACGCGGCCCTCGAAGTCACCGCCCAGGGAGATCGCGATTGGCCGATGCGCACGAGTTTTCGCCGATTTTCGCAGGCGCAATGGAAGGACTTCGTCAAAGCCCTCTCTGCGAATTGGGGCTTGCCGGGTGACGTCGATGACGTTCGACTCGATCCCATCGAGGATACGAGCAAGCCTTTTCATCTGAAGTACCACCTGCATCAGGACCAGTATTTTGTAGTGCCCTCGGCAAGCGTGAATTTCCGTCCGATTCCGCCGCTGGGGATGCCGGCGATTCAAGCATCGGAAAAGAACACTGAGCCCTTGAAGATCGGCCCCACGGGCGAAATGGACTACCGGGTCCGCTTGCAGTTTCCCTCCAACTATGCGGTGCACGCTCCGACCCCGGTGAAAATGTCGCGCGATTACGGCGACTATTCATCGACCTATTCGCTGACCGTTTCCAAGAACGGAGAGATGCTGGAAGGCGAACGCAAACTGAACGTGAAGATGAATCAACTCGCGGCGGCACGGCGCGCCGACTACGAATCGTTTCGCAACGCCACGCAAAGCGATCAAGACCAGCTTCTGTCGTGCACCATCCTGACGCCGTCGGCGCAAGGGGCGCAGACGGCTTCAAAAATGGAAGGCAGTCCCGCGGAGCTGCATAAAGCGGGGATGAAAGCGCTGCAGAGCAAGGATTACCGCACCGCGATCGACCTGCTGAAGCGCGCGGTGGGCGCGGATGCCAGCATAAGAGACGGATGGTATGACCTGGGACTGGCCTACGCCGGAGCTAACAATCACGCGGAGGCGATCGCCGCCTTCCGCAAGCAGCTTGAGCTCGATCCAAATCACAGGCAAGCGAATGGCGACCTGGCGATGGAGTTGCAGCAAGCGGGAAGAAATGACGAGGCGATCGCGGCCTATCGCAAGCAGTTGGAGATGACGCCGTACGACAAAACGACGCTTAAGAATCTTGGCTTGCTGCTGGCGCAGTTGGGACGCGATACCGATGCGCGCAAGGAACTGGAAGCAGCCGCTGCGATTCCGCCGGAGGATCCGGAAACGAAAATGGCTCTGGCGCAGGTGTACACGCGATTAGGAGAAAAATCGCAAGCACAAGAGTTGATGAAAGGGCTGACGGGCAGTGCGGGTGCGGATTCCGGTCAGGATATTTTCGCTGCGGCATTGAAGAATGGCATTGATCCGACGCAAACCGAGAACGATGCGCAGCAGGTTCTCTACGATATTGGAGGACAGTTCGACTCGGGCGAGTTGGACCGACTGGGGCCGTCGGCGTTTTCGTCGATGCGACTGGTGGCGCTGGCGTGGGCGCGGATCGGATGGGCGAAATTTCAGCGCGGCGAAAACCTGGCGGCCATGCAGTTTCTAACGTCGGCCTGGCTGCTGAGCGAGTCAGGAACAGTCGCTAACCGCCTGGGACAGGTGCTCGATAAGCAAGGTCAAACGGAGAGAGCCCGTCATATGTATGCCCTGGCCGCGGCCGCAGGAGGAAGCGACAAGCAGGATTCGTGGGTGCGCTTGACGAAACTGGTGCCGGATCCAGTAAAGGCGGGGACCGATGTCTCCCAAGCAACGCTCGTGCTTATGCAGGCTCAGGCGGAGCTGGTGCAGGCGCGCACAGTGAAGCTGGGGCCTATAACAAGCAAGCCCGTTTCGGCGCGGTTCAACCTCGTGTTCGACAGCTCGCCGCGTCCGGAGCGTGCTGAATTTGTTGACGGTGACGAAAGCCTTCGTCCTGCTGCCGACCAACTGCGCGAGAAAGATTTCCCGGTAAGGTTTCCGGACGTGTCGTCAGTGAAGATCGTTCGCCGGGGATGGTTGCGTTGTGGCGGCTCAGGTTGCAGCATTGAGCTGCTGCCGATCGAGAAGGAGTCTTCTGGAACAACTGCAGGTTCGAAGTAGTTGATCGATTCCAGGAACGTCACATGCCCAAAACGCTGACAGTTTTGTTGCTGAGTCTCGTGCTTCGGGGATGCGGTTCGCAAGGGACGCAGCCACAGCAACAAACGCCTCCAACAACCTCGCCCAAGGCGCCCGACGAAAACGCTTCGGGGAAGTCGCAGGGGGCAGAAGGTGCAGTGGTGTTGCACGGCGACGAAGCGGAAATCATGGTTTTTCCGGTCTGTGGGGGCTCCATTGATAGGCCGACGGGTCGAAGGGAGTACTGCCCGATTAAAGTGGTCTATGAGTTACGAAGGAGTCTGTCCGAGGGAAGCTTGCAGGTTTTCGACGAGCTCACAGTGGAAGCGGAATACCCTCTGCCGGAGCTTTCGGCTGGAAAACACATCACTACACTTCCTCACAGCTTTTACTGGCCGGCAAGGGGAAACACATTGCCTGAAGAAAATTTGCCCGATCACATGATCTGGTTCAGCGTCGGTACTGTCCCAACTTCGTTATGGGATCGGGATCTCTGGGAAAACGATTCGGGCCATTCCGCCTATGACTACAAACCCGGGCCGCGAGGGGAAAATGTGGGGGATCCTCCCCCTGATGAAGCCGCCCCGTTTCGCGGAAACGATGTAGGCTTTAGTTCCATGAATATTCCAGCCAAACACAATCAGGAACTGCTGGACACGGGCGACTTGCCAGAAATCGAAATCCTCGGTGTCGGCTTCGATAACGGAACAAATGTGCAATTTTGGAAGCAGAACGACCGAAATCCTAACCGGGAGTATCCGACGCCGCTGCGCGATGTTCGCGTGGTCTCTACGGCATCCCATGATGAGTACGACGCGATTCCGGTGTTAAAGGCCGGACGATTCACTGTACCCAAGGCCATCTTCGAATATCCAAGTCACATTCGGATCGTAGGCAAATTGAGATAGTCAGACGCGTTGTTGCCCAATCGCATCCCCCTCGACGAGCGCGGTTCGACTCCGGAGAAAGTGGCGAGCGTCCGGGAGCAAGCCGGTTCCGATTTAAAAAATGTTCCGGAACCCCCAGAACAGGAAACCCGCCAGCATCATCGAAGCGGGCAGCGTCAGCACCCAGGCCATCGCCAGGTTGCGCACCGTCCCCCATTGCAGGCCGGAATGGTTCGCCGCCATGGTTCCCGCAATTCCAGATGACAACACATGCGTCGTACTTACCGGCAGTCCAAACCGGTCCGCCAGGCCGATTGTGAACATGGCAACGATCTCTGCCGACGCTCCCTGGCCGTAGGTGAGGTGGTCCTTGCCGATCTTCTCCCCGACCGTCACCACGATCCGCTTCCATCCGATCATCGTGCCCATTCCCAGCGCCAACGCTACCGCGACCTTCACCCAAGTCGGGATAAATCGCGTCGACGCGTCCACGTGCTTCTTGTAATTGCTCAGACCTTCCCAATCGCTCGCGCCGATCGGCGGTTGCCCGGTTTTCTTCATCAGCCGTAAAGCCTCGCTGGCGATGTACATATCATTTCGGAAGTTCCGTACCCGGTCGTTCGGAATCTTTGCCAACTCGCCAAACAGCGCGGTCTCATTGCCGATATCGCTCACCAGTTGCCGCAACGCCAGCATGGTGTTGGGAGTGAATTGCTTGGTGCGAATGTAATCCGTAACCTCTTCGCGGGCATCGCTGATCACCGCGTCCGGGCTGACATATTTAGACAGTATCCCAGCCGCCTGTTGCGAAACCGCAATGAAATCATCCGACTGCTGGCGCGTGATCGCGTGGTTCAAAGCATAAGCTGTGGGCACCGTGCCCACCAGAATCAGCATGATCAGACCCATGCCCTTCTGTCCGTCATTCGATCCATGCGCGAAACTCACTCCCGTGCAAGTCAGCACCAGCAGCGATCGAATCCAGAACGGCGGGGGCTCCGTTCCCACCGGAGCCTCGTACAGCGCCTTGTTCTTGATCACCGCCTTCATCAGCCACAGCAAGAGAAACGCACAGACAAATCCAACCAGCGGCGATAACAGCAGCGATTCCCCAATTTCTTTGGCTTTGCTCCAATCCACTCCGCTGGTGCCCGTCTTTGGAGACATTAGCTGATTCGCAATGCCCACTCCAATGATCGACCCGATCATGGTGTGCGAACTTGATGCCGGCAAGCCGAAATACCACGTGCCCAGATTCCAAATGATGGCAGCCACCAGCAACGCGAAAACCATCGCAAACCCAGCCTTGCTGCCCACCTGCAAAATCAGTTCCACCGGCAGCAAAGAGACGATACTGAAAGCCACCAGCCCGCTCGAGAGCAAAACGCCCAGAAAATTCCAGAACCCCGACCACACCACCGCAACGTGCGGCTCCAGAGAGTGCGTGTAGATCACCGTGGCCACCGCGTTCGCCGTGTCGTGAAATCCGTTGACAAACTCGAACCCCAGCGCCACCAGCAGCGCGATGCCCAGTAGAACGTAAGGCATGATCGATCCGCTATGCACGGTCGAGAGGTCGGTGAGCAGATGAAAGGCTGAGTAAATAATCCCGATAAGGAGCACTACTCCAAAACCCAACATCCCGATTTTCCCCGGACTTCGATTGAGCTTTGCTTCCATCACAGGCGTAAGTGTGGCCATATTCAAGAATCTCCTCTGTTCGCGAAAATGTTCGCCAAAAGTTTCTGGATTCGCGTCAAGTAACCCCACCCCAAATGAAGCGAAACTATACGGAAGAATTGTTACGCCAATGTGAATGCGCTGCGGAATGGCCGCAAGTTCCGATTGCGAGTGCCCGGCCGTGTGCTCCGCCCCTCGACGCATCCGCCTGGACTCCGATAATCTATTGAGTCTTGCAAGGATGAGTCTAGTAAGGGTGAGTTTGGTAATGGAGGTCCTGCCCATGCGGGAGGCCGTCGAACGACTGTGGCCCGAAATTCAGTGGATCAGCGACAAAAAGCTGCGGGAGCAGGTGACGCAAGCCTGGATTAAGGCCCTCGAGCGCAGTCCGCTGAAGCCGGATGACCTGAATAAGATTCCCTTTACGCTGCTGGTTCCGAATTGTCCGATCACTTTCATGGAGCATAAACGCTGCGTGGTGCATATTGCGCGGGATAGCGCGAAAGCGATGACGGACTTTATGGGCCGGGCGCTACCCATCGACGCCGACGTCGTCATTGCCGGCGCGATTCTGGCCGACGTCGGCAAGTTGCTGGAATATGAAATCGGTCCGGACGGGAAGAGCCGACAAAGTGAGCGCGGAGAAGCGTTGCGGCATCCGTTTACAGGAGTCGCGCTGGCGATGGAGTGCGGCGTGCCGGATGCAGTGTGCCACATCATCGCTGCCCACGCGGCCGAAGGCGATCTGGTAAAACGCACGACCGAAGCCTTCATCGTGCATCACGCCGATTTCATGGCGTTTCTGCCGTTTAAGAATTCGAAGAATGTGAAGGTGAAGTGATCGCGTGAAAGTTTTTTCTCAGAGTTCAATTGATAGGTTGAGGTGAAACCATTGTCCACGGGCACGCAAGGCTCCACCAAAGAAACCATCACCGCGGCCATGTCCTGCTGGGCTGCGGGACTTGAATACAAACACCTCTCGCAGGATGCCGTATACCAGGCCAAACGCTTCCTGCTCGATTCCGTGGGCTGTGCGCTCGGCGGATACCAGCAGCATGATGTGATCATCGCGCTCGAAGTGCTGAAAGAGATTGCCGGGCGCGGACCGGCGACCGTGATCGGCACGGGGCAGCGGATAGACGCAGTCTCGGCGTCGCTGGCGAATGCGCTGATGATCCGCTGCATGGATTACAACGACATTTACTGGAAGCAGGATCCGTCGCATCCCTCCGACATTTTTCCCGCTGCGATGGCCTGTTGCGAACGCGCCAAAAGCAATGGCAAGGAATTGATCGTTGGATTTGTACTGGGCCACGAGTTCGAAATGCGCTTATGCGAGGCGGCTTTCCCGGGCATTCGCGAGCGCGGCTGGCATCATGCGACGCTGACGGCGTTTGTTTCGCCGATCGTGGCGGGGCGCGCCCTCCATTTAAGTTGGGAAAAGATTCAGCATGCGATCGGAATTTCGGCTTCGCGGCATTGCACCATGGGCGCGGTAACTGCCGGCAAGCTCACAATGATGAAGAATACCGTCGATCCCATGGCCACGCAGAGTGGCGTTCTGGCGGCGCTGCTGGCCGAAAAGGGCTACAGCGGCCCCGAGCACGTGATCGACGGTAAGG
>Ga0074044_10004306_pt1 | contig 11832 bp, 6 predicted proteins | sample BogForMeECP23OM1_FD_94443 | JGI IMG/M metagenome (GOLD analysis project Ga0074044, IMG submission 94443) | Bog forest soil microbial communities from Calvert Island, British Columbia, Canada - Bog Forest MetaG ECP23OM1 | ecosystem: Environmental > Terrestrial > Soil > Wetlands ...
CGTAGGAGAAGGAGCGTACGGTATCTATGAGTTCACGAATACCCCCACCGGTGTGTCCACCAATCAGACCTTCTTCGCCGGTGGCTTGAGCGATGTCAGCGGCCTGGCCTTTGACGCCGGCGGCAATCTGTTCGCTGCGGCTGGCACCAGCGGCAAGGTTTACGAGCTCATCAATACGGGTGGAGTATTGTCGCCCATCCCAGTCCTCTTCGCCAGCGGCCTGGGCGACGTGGCCGGCCTGGCCATTTATATCGCGCCCGGCGTCCCGGTTCCGCCGCAGCTCAACATTGCCTACTTTGGTCCGACGACCTCCGTCATTGCGGGGCCCTTGCCCGCGTGCGTGGTGCTTGCCTGGCCATCCTCGGCGACCGGTTTTGTGCTGCAAACCAATGGCAGCTTGACCATGCCCAACTGGGCAAACTACGGGGGCACGGTGCAAGACAATCAAGGAACCAATAGCGTGACCATTGCACCGCTCACAGGAAATCTGTTCTTTCGCCTCGCCCATCCCTGAAACGCTGGAAGCAACACATCTGTCAACTTAAACCAAGCGTGGCCGCTCAGGCGGATACGGAACAACGGCAGTTTTTTCAGGGTGGCCGGGTCGGTGTTCATCGCCGGACTGTTCGTGCTGGCGGCGAAGGAGCTGGCCGCAGACAGTTCACGAGGTTTTTTCCGTCGGGACAACGGATTGACCGTTGAGACTTCCGCGAAAGCGCACTCTTTGGCTTTGATTTGGGCGGATATTGGCCTTGTCCGAAGTCGAAATATTTCAACAACTATTTCGTCGTTGGCATGGCGCAAAGAACCGCCGCTGAATCGCGCCACTGGCCGGGCTTGCAACAGGTGAACAAGAGCAAAAACGCGCTTGAACATAACCGGCGGTAATGGTTGAATCGAATCACACATGGGAAAGACGCAGATGAAACGCAAAAGCCTTATCCTTGTCGCAATCGTGGGAGTGATTGGCTTGGCTGGTTGCAAACCAAAAGAAACCACAATAGCCGGACAAGTTTTCATTGCCACTTCCGGTAGAGAGAATATCAGACTTGGGGCGGTGGAGGTGCTGTTAATTGAAAGACAACAGGTTACGAATTATTTGCAAAAAAGGCAGGCCATGATAGCCAGTGCCAATTTGGAGGCTCGCCAGAACGACATTGCCGATGCGGAATTTGACGTAAAAGCGTGGCAAAACAAGATCACCAATGCCGTGCAAAACGTCGAAGCGGCGCAAAAGCAGTTTGACCCAGTTAAAAAGGAATACGATCAATTCATGGCCACGCAACCCCTTTTGACAAACGCTGTTTATGTAAAATTAAAAAAGGATTTAGCCTTCCGAACCGGACTGATTCCAAGTAAGCAGCAAACCATAAATTTTGGGGAGGCAGAAGTAAACAAACCTTACTCGCCCCAAACATGGGTTCAAGATTACAACGGTGTCAACGGAACGAGTGGTCATTGGTCTGGTAGTAGTGAGGCGGAGCAGGAGGAACAAAAGCAGATTTACAGGAAACATGTGGCTGACGCCGAAAATGATCTGGCCAACACGTATGCACAAATCAACGCCGATCAACAGGCATTGGAAAAAATTCAGCAGGATGTAGATGAATTTCAGGCAAACAAACTTCACGACGCCGAATCGTTGTTGAATGCGGCCAAGTCACGCCTGACCCAGGCGCAATCAAGTTTAGCCGCTGCAAAATCGCATTTAGAAACTATCAAGAATAAGCCACCGTTCGTGCCAACTGTGGATTATTATTTTAATGATTTTGCACCCACAGTCGTAAAAAAAGCAGAAACCGACGCCGACGGCAACTTTTCACTTACTTACCCGTGCAACAAGCGTTTCACGATTTTTGCAAGAGCAGAACGCGCCACATTGTCAGAACACGAAAAGTATTTTTGGTTGATTGACGCTCCGGCCAAAATGGAAGCTGGGCGGGTTTTGCTGAATAACAACAACCTGATTGAAGTTGATCCGGACGGTTATAAGCCTAAACCACATTGACCAGAGTTGATGGTGCTATGACTCTGTCACGCTTGGACGCGACAAGTCCGGCGCATCATTTCTCCGCCGCAAAAACGCCGTAGCTGTGGGGCGGCAGATGAACGGTGAAGGACATGCAGTTTTCGCGGTCTTCCCGCCGCCGGCGCTCCTGATCCTGGACCGGCGTCTGGCCGGAAATCATTTCACCCGTGACCAGATTTTTCAGTTGAGTGAATTCTCCGGTTACAGAAACCGTCACGTCGGTTTCAACGGGCAAATACGATTCCACGATGCACGTGTGGTTGTCGTAGGCAAACAGGGCGACCTGGCTGGGGCCATCCAGTCGCAGGGGAAAGCCCCGCATCACGTAATTTTTGATCGCCGCCGTCACGGATGCCGGCAGGCGGTATAGGTCGCTGAAATTCTCCGGCATCGCCCAGATGTAAAGAATACCCTTGGAATAACGATCCATCAGCAGGAGCGGATAGCCCCCGCCGTTGGCCAGGGCGCGCACCAGCGCCCAGGCGTCGTTCGTGAGGAAATCAATTTCCGGGAACAGGACGTCGGAATTCGTCTCGTCGCCCAAGGCGCGTCCATTGCCGGCGCCAAAGCCGCTGGAATACTCATGCGCGAGCACCTTGTGGTCGGTGTATCGCACTTCGACGATGTCTTCGATGCCCTTGTGCTGGAGCGCGTGCAACAAGCCGGAGGTGATGACCACCGATTTGCCGGCGGTCAACTGCCCTTTGATTTTGGCGACGATGTCGGGGTCAAACCTGGCCGACTCGGTCAAGAGGACCAGGGTTGCGTTGGTCGGAAACTGCGGATACAGGTCAATCGGAATGCCGATCAGGCCGAGATAATTGTGCAGGAAATCCTCGCCGGTGGATTGATACGGTTTGTAGCTGGCGATGCCGATGGGGTTGCCGAGTTTGCCGAGGAACGGGTCCACCTGTTCCAGGGCGTAACCGGCGACGCGGGCGATGGTGGGTTCGGGCAATCCGGCCGGGGCGTTGGATGGGCAGGACTGCAACATCTGATTATAATCGAAGCTCGTGTGAACGCTTTGCCAGGCCTCGCGCTCGCCGGGGCGGACGGATTGCAGCATGGCCGCCCAATTGAACAGCATCATTTGCCGCGCCTTGGCGAACAGGGTGTCCCAAAGCTGCTCGGCGTAGCGGTCAAGGTAGCGGATGCTGAAGGTATCCACCCAGCCGCCGCCGTTGCCACCGGGTTTGATGTTTTCAAAGTAGCGGATGATGAGGTAGCTTTCGTATTGCTGCAAATGCTGGTCGGTGATGACCGGGTCGCGGGTTTCGGTGCCGGTGTAGATGCCGTCGAACAATTTCGGTTCCCGGTCGAGGTCATAGCCCAGGCCCTGGAAATGCTCGTACCAGTTGGGGAACTTGATGATGAGTTTGACCTTCGGGTTTACGGCCCGCGCCGGTTTGATGATGAGATTTTCCGCGGCTTCATCCATCAACTTCAGCCGGAATTGCGTCCAACTGTTCGTTCCCTTGGCGGCGATGTCCGAATCGTTCTTGGTGGTGACGAAAAAGAAATCGTCCTGGATGATTTCGTCGAAATGGCGCGCGGCCAGTTCGGTGGCCTGCTTGATGAACTCGCGGTCGGCGGGGTCGGTGTAGCAGAACGAGCGGAACTGGCCGGAGCCGCCGTCCGACAGCGCCATGCCGCCGGCGACGCGCACGCCGCGGTCGAGGAAGAATTTTTTGACCTGCTCCAGCAATGCGTCGCCGGCGAGGTTCCGGTCGCGCTGGACCTCGATATAGACCTTGTCCACCTTCAACTGGCGGCGGATGCGGTTCCAATCGTTGGTCAGGTTTTCCGGGTTTTCGAAACGCTGCACGACGCCGACGGGGATGTAGATGGCGACATCGAAGTTGGTGTAATTGCCGGCCCGGGCAATGCCCGGAAACAACAATGCCAGGGAGGGGATGAGTGCCGACAGAATGCGAGCCAGAGAATGAGAGGGTTTCATGGATTATTTCGGGATGGGAACCGGGTCGCCGCAGATGATGCCGCGGCCGCCGGTGGCGAAGTAAACACGCCCGTAAATGCGGGGGTCGCCGGTGACATGGCTGATGGAACCAAACTGGTGCTGATCGTCGTTGATGCGCACCCAGGTGGCTCCGGCGTCATCGGAGCGAAAGAGCCCCGGGATTTGTTCGATTTTTCCGGCCAGATACAACGCGGGAAAATCCCGGCCCGCCGCCGCCTTGCCGAAACCGAGCGCGTCCGCGCCGCCGACGTTGTTCAGCTTGGTGAAAGAGGCGCCGCCGTCCGTGGAGTGGTAAAGGCCGATGTTGCGGGAGCCGACCCACAGATCTCCCGGCAGACCCGGAGTGGCTGCCAACACGCCGCCGCCGCGACCGGCACCCTGCGAACTGGGGAGCGCCGCCGCAGTCGGTTCAAACGTTGCGGTCGAATTCGTGCTGGTCATCAGCTTGCCGACCTGGGCGTCGAACGCATGGAAGCGCGAAGCGTTGACCGGATCGGCGACGACACTGGCCCCGGAGGAAAGTCCCTCGCAATTGTTCCAGGTCATTCCACGGTTCGTGGTGAAGCTGGCCGAACCGCGTTGCAGCGCCCAAACAATGGTTCGGCCGTCGGCGCTCAAGGCAATCCTGCCTTGTCCACTACTTCCCCCCGGGGGATCACTCGCGAGGGCTTCCCAGTTTTTGCCGCCGTCTTCGGAGATAATGGCGTGCGTCGGCATGCTTCCGCCGCCGTTGCCGATGCGGACGATCAGTTCGGGTTTGTTGGCGGCAAACGCCAGGTCTCGCGTGCTCGACAATCGCGGCCCGGCGAAAGTCCCTTCCGCCGGGGAAACATCCACGTTGTCATGGCGGAAGCCGTCAATGTCGCCCACGCCGCTGATCAAATGGACGCCGGCGGGCGGACTGATCAAAGCCAGCGGCACCGTTTCTTCGAGTCCCTGGTCGAGGAAGCCCCAGTGCGTCGGCTTGCCGGAATCGGCTTTCGTGACATTGGTGCAGCACCAGATGCCAAAGCCGGTGGTGAAGAGCACCTGATCCGGGTTGAACGGGTTGATCACAATGGTGCCCATCCAGTGCGGAGATCGGGTCTGGGTGTAAGGGGCGCTGGAATGGTCCCATTGAGTGTTGTCATCCCAGAGCTGCACCCAGCTTGCGCCACCGTTGGTGCTGCGGAAAATTTCATCGTGCGGTTGCCAATGGGCGAAGGTGGTCGCCATGATGGTGGGCGGGTGCTGCGCGTCCACCGCGACGCAGCCGTAGCCGAACGGCTGGTCGGAATCCTTGGGCTTGACCGGCGTGATGTCCGTCCAGACGCCGTCTTTCGGGCTGAATTTCCAAACCGCGCCATCGCTCATCGCATTGGGTCCCGGCTCCCGGCCGTAGCTCAGATAAAACGTTCCGTCCGGTGACAGCACAAGGTGATTGGGGCGCAATCCCACCGGCTGGTTCACCACCGCCTCCCAGGTGACCCCGCCGTCGGTGCTGCAATAAAGATTGGTTTCCGTCGTGGACACCGCCGCGTAAAGCTGCGGCGTCGGACTGCCCGGCTTGCCGCTGGCGGGATCAAAAACGACGGCGATGATGCCGACCGGTTGATTGCCACCGAACCCCCCGCCGCGACGCTGGCCCGCGGCGTTGGTGGTTGTGGCGGAGGCGGCGGGTGGCGGTTGGTTGGAACCGATGTTTGGAAAACTTTCAACTTTCTGCCACGTCGCTCCACGATCAGCGCTTTTCCACAACCCATCCCGCCGCGAACCGAAGAAAAGGATGTCGCCCTGGTTGGGATCCACAGCGAGCCGTTCCCCGTTGAAACGGCCCTGCTCGTTGCCGCCCATCTTGAACGGCACGTCGGTTCGCTTGAACGTTCGGCCCTGATCTTCCGAGCGAAGGATCGCCGCATTACCCCGGCTGTAAGTGCCGGCGGCCAGATAAACGCGCTGGGGATTGTTCGGGTCCACGGCCAGGCTCTCGATGCCCGTGAGATTGACGTCTTCCGCGCTGATCCAGTCCGTGAGGGGGATCCAGCGCCGCGCCGAATCATCCCAGCGGTAAGCGCCGCCGACGTCGGTGCGCGCATACATCAAACCTTTTTGGCGGGGATGCGGAATGATGCCGGTGACGAAGCCGCCGCCGCCGATGACGACATTGCGCCAGGCGCAGGGTTCGGAAGGCAACGCTTGCGCTGGGAGCGACCCACGCAGGCCGGGCAGGACAAGCGCGACAACGCCGGTGATAATTCGTTTGTGAAGGTACATCCGAATCACTCCTTCCGGTCACTCGACATTTGCCGCCAGGCGAAGGTTCCAGGTTGCCTTCCCGCCGAACGGATCGTTTGCCAGTTTGAATGCACCACCGTCCTTGTTCAGCACCAGCTCAGGCAACAGATTGTCCGAGGGCAGACAAACCAGTCCTTTCGCCGTCGGGGAGTTTTTGGCGAAAACGACCAGGTCGAGTTTTGACCAGTCCAGTTGCAGGGTGGGTTGGGCGGGTTTGATTTGCGGCAGCACGGGGCCGTCGCGCACGAGCATCAACTCCCCGGAATTTTTCCGATATGGCGGGCCGCTTGTGATGCGGATCCGCACCGTTCGCGGCGGGACGAATTCGATGGAAAACGGGAGTGTGGGATTGGCGGCGTATTCGTTTTCTGGAAATTCGTTCGGGGCAACCGGTTTGACGACCGCCGGCATGTTATCGAACGCCTGCCGGGTGATGTATTGGGCGCGCTGCCAGGTGATTTTTCCCGTGCCGGTGGCCGGATCGAAGGCCGCGAGCCGGTCTGCCAGATAATATAGGTCGGAAAAATCCCGGAAATCGCCGCGGACATCCACCGGATCATTGAGCAACGGCGGGAGGGGATGGGCGGCTGCCAGCCGGCCGGCGGCGCCCGTTAAAATGCCCGCCACCAGGCAGGCAATCATCGGCATGGTATTTCGTCGGTTATTCATGACACAAATTGCGTCCATTCAGTCAATAATGGCCCGGCCCCGGTGTCAACGTCTTGTCATCAGAATCAACGACTCAACGGATTGGCCGTTTTGATAATCTTCCACCTGGAATGGAGCGAATGCGTCAATGCCACGGTCCGGCGTGCGGCTTTTGAAATTCAAGCCCGACAATTTGTCCTTGCGGATGTTCCGGTCAGAGAGACAACATTTAGTCATGCCGCGCCGAAATGCCCTGGTTTCTTCTTTTGGCCGGACCTTCCTGGCGTTGGTCTGGTGGTTCGGCTGGGGTGGATTTTTCGCGCCGGCTTTTGCGGCTCCCAATTATTTCATCCGCCCCTGGCAGTCCGAGGCGGGCCTGCCCCAAAACAAGGTGATGGCGGTGGTGCAGACGCATGACGGGTATTTGTGGGTGGGCACCTACAGCGGGCTGGCGCGATTTGACGGGGTGCGGTTCACGACTTTTGACGAAAACAACACGCCGGAGATACGCAGCAGCCGCGTGACCAGTTTGTTTGAAGCGGCGGACGGTACGCTCTGGATCGGGAATGAAAGCGGCCAGGTCACCCGATACCAGGACGGACGGTTTCAGGCCGTGCCGTTCCGCGCCGCGTGGGGCGGGGGCAAGATTTATGACATCGCATCCGATGAAGCCGGTGACATCTGGCTGCTAAACGAATCCGGCCAGCTAGCGCGCGTGAGAGACGGACTGGTCTTGACCCCGGAAGCCGGCACGGCGTCCAAACTGGTGGACATGACACGTTCGGCCAATGGAACGATTTGGGTCGCCAGGGACGGCCGGGTTTCGGTGCTCGAACACGGCCAGCTGCGTCCGCTCGAATTGAACGGAGCGGCGACCAATAATACTTACGTCATGGGAATCGGTGCCAGCCGCGACGGCGGACTTTGGGTAGCCAGCGACGGGCGCCTCCGGAAATGGAAGGAGGGCGAGTGGGCGCAGGATTTGGGGGAGGCTCCCTGGTTGTTGACGGCCCTGACCCGTTTGATGGAAACCCGGGATGGCATCCTGCTGGCGGGCACTTCGGAACACGGACTTTACCTGATTTTTCCCGGCAACGCTGAAAAATCGTTGCACCTCGATCATGCCAGCGGTTTTCCATCCGACTGGGTGATTTCCCTGTGTGAAGACCGGGAGGGAAATTATTGGACCGGCACCGGCGGCGGCGGGCTGGTGGTCCTCCGCCCAAACAACATTCAAACCATTGCGCCGCCGGACCTGTGGCAGGGCCGCGCGGTGTTGTCGGTGTGTCCCGACCGGAATGGCGCGTTGTGGGTGGGAACCGAGGGCGCGGGTTTGTATCGCTTTCAAGCCGACGCTTGGACCAATTTTGATTCCGCCCAGGGAATCCGCAATCCATACATCTGGTCGCTCGCAGAAGATAAACAAGGGCGATTATGGGTGGGTACCTGGGGCGGCGGGCTGTTCACGCAGAGCGGCGATCGTTTTGAATTTGCGCCGGGCATGGAAAACACCACGCCGCCGATGCCGGCCCTTTTGTCCGCGTGCGAGGGCGGCCTGTGGATTGGCACCGCCGCAGGTCTGTTACGATATGAGGCGGGCAAGCTCGCCTGGTTCACGGAGAACAACGGGCAGATGCTGCGCGATGTGCGTACGGTGGCCGAAGACAACCAGGGCGCCGTCTGGTTTGGCATGGCGGGGGGCGGCTTGGCCTGCCTGGAAAATAAAAGCATCCGGCAATTCCGGAAAACCGACGGCCTGTCGAGCGATTTCATTGAATGCCTGCACTTTGACGGGGAGGGCACACTTTGGATCGGGACCTTTGGCGGCGGGCTCTGCCGGTTCAAGCAGGGGCATTTTGCCGTAATCAATCGCGAGCAGGGATTGCCCAACAGCGTCATCGGCGACATCGAAGAGGACGGGCGGGGATTTTTTTGGATGAGTTCGCATGGCGGCATCATCCGGGCCAGCCAGGCGGAGTTGAACCGCTGCGCCGACGGAAAAACCAACGAGGTGCATTGCCTGACTTATGGCATCAATGACGGCCTGCCGACGCTCGAATGTTCGGAAGGGTTGCAGCCGGCGGGATGCCGGACGGCAGACGGCCGGCTGTGGTTTCCCACCAGCAAGGGGCTGGTGTCGGTGGATCCGCAAAACGTGGAAAAGAATTTCCTGCCGCCGCCGGTCGTGATTGAGGCCGTGCGGGTGGACGACCATTTGGTGGCCGGCACCACCAACGCCGGGCCGTTGAGAATTCCGCCGGGGCGCCACCGGGTTGACTTTCAATACACCGGTTTGAGTTTTGTGGCGCCGGAAAAGGTGCGTTTCAAATACCGCCTGGCGGGGCTGGACACCGAGTGGGTTGACTGGGGAACCAAGCGCATCGTCAATTACAATTACATTCCCCCGGGCAACTACACCTTTCGCGTCATCGCCTGCAACAACGACGACGTCTGGAACGACCAGGGAGCCGGCATCGCTTTCGACGTGCTGCCGTATTTCTGGCAGACCTTGTGGTTCCGGGTGCTGGCCCTGGCACTGACAATTGCCGCCAGCGGCGGTTTCGTCTGGTTCATCGCCCGGCGGCGGATGCGGCGCAAACTGGAGCGTCTGGAACAGCAGCGCGCCGTTGAACACGAGCGGGCCCGGATTGCGCATGACATTCATGACGACCTGGGCGCCCATCTGACGCGCATCACCATGCTCAGCGAGTCGGCGAGTGGGGAATTGGACAATCCGGCCCGGGCCGCCGCCGGGCTCAATCAGATTTACGACACGGCGCGCGAGTTGACGCGGGCGATGGATGAGATTGTCTGGGCGGTGAATCCGCGGCACGACACGCTGGAAAGCCTGGTGAATTACCTGGAAAAATTCGCCCAGGACCTGCTGGCCTCCGCCGGCATCCGTTGCCGCCTGGACATGCCCCTGCAATTTCCCGAATGGCGGTTGACGGCCAACGTCCGCCACAACCTTTTCCTGGCGTTCAAGGAAGTTTTGCACAACGTGGTGAAACATTCCGCCGCATCGGAAACTTACATCCGGCTGACAGCCGGAACCGATTCCTTCGAATTGATTGTTGAAGACAATGGCCGGGGATTCACACCGGAGACGGCAGGGGAGAATCCACCGGCCGGGTCAGGCCGTCTTTCCACTGGTAACGGTCTGGAAAACATCAGGTGCCGATTGGCGGAAATTCACGGACACTGCCATATTCGGTCGGCGCCGGGGCAAGGCACGAAGGTGATCTTCACCGTGCCACTCAAGATTTTTGCAACGTAGGGACCGCCAGGCGGGAAAATCGCGCCGGGCATGTCGTGATTATTGATGACATCCATTGCGATGAGAATTGGGGTATTAGTATACGATGTTATCAACGCGAAAAAGCCTTTTCCTAACCAGTTAGCAACGCCATATGTCACATCATTTTGCGAAGACCCGTCACGGCGGCAACTGGTTGCGCCACCTTTTAATCTGGGTATTCCTGCCTCAATTGGTGTCCGCGCTGCAACCCGCCGCCAATGCCCAAACCGCGCTGTTCACCACCTACAACGACTTTTCGCAATGGACCGCGAATGCTGGCTCCACAGTATCGGCCGATAACACATGGAGTTCCGATACCAGTACTATCAACGGCGCTGGCAATGCCACCGCGGCCGGCGCCACCGGCACCTCCGGCTCACTCTTGATCCAATGGGCCTCGATTGTGGGCAATTACAATGAAATAGCCGCCGCCCCCAGTGAGGGCGGGAATGCAGCGTTCCTGTCAGCCATAGATCCCGGCCAGAATGGAAGTGCAATTGCGGCTTCAGGTAATATTTATCTGGATTACTCGCTGCCAGACAACGAAGGCGGCAATTATTTCGATTTGGGTGTGCTCCTGCAGTACGCTGCGGACGGCTATTACCAGGCATTCTTTCCGAGTTCCACCACCGACTTGGGATACCAAGATGTCAATGGCGAGGAAGTTTATGAGGCGACGATTCCCTACACGATCACTGCCGGTCAGTTTAACGGATTCGGTTTTGGCATCATTTATAATTCCAATTATTCGCCAGCGTTGCCGTTTCACGTGGACGGTATCACCGTTTCAGCCGCTCATACCTCCACGCCCGGCCCGGCCAATGTTACCATTAATGCGACCAATGTAATTAACACGGTGCCGACCAATGCTTTCGGAATCTTCATGGCCGTCTGGGACACCTGGGGGGGCAGTACGCCTACCCAGCTTAAGAGGGCGGGCGTCACGGCCATGCGCTATCCGGGTGGTGGCTATGCGGATAATTACCATTGGAGCTCATATCTAATGACCCCCTTCGATGGCACGGCTGGCAGCTTGGGCTACCTGTCAGGGGCCACGGACATGGGGCATTTCATCCAATTGATGTCCAACGCGCAGGCGCAGGCGGTGATCTCGGTGGATTGGGGCTCCGGTTTTTTATGGAACGCGAACAAGACGGCGATGGCTATTCCCGGCACGAACGGCTCGCCGCAGGAAGCCGCGGCGTGGGTCGCCTATTGCAATTCCAGCACCAACATCTATGGCACCACGAATGATGTCACCATTGGGGTGGATGCCCTGGGCAATAATTGGCAAACGGCGGGTTATTGGGCAATGATACGCGCCGCCAGCCCGCTGGCCCAGAACGACGGCTACAATTTTCTACGCATCAATCACCCCGCGCCCGTCCACATCCAATATTGGGAGGTCGGCAACGAACCCTACGGTGACGCCTATTATAGCGCCGGCACCGACGGTTATGAGTGTGATTACGCCGTTCCCTATCCCTACACCACCTATCCCCGTTACAGCAACGCGCTTCTCTCCCCGGCGGCTTATGGTCAGGCGGTCAAGGCATTTTCGATAGCCATGAAGGCGGTTGATCCCACCATCAAGGTGGGGGCCTA
>Ga0074044_10004307_pt1 | contig 11832 bp, 11 predicted proteins | sample BogForMeECP23OM1_FD_94443 | JGI IMG/M metagenome (GOLD analysis project Ga0074044, IMG submission 94443) | Bog forest soil microbial communities from Calvert Island, British Columbia, Canada - Bog Forest MetaG ECP23OM1 | ecosystem: Environmental > Terrestrial > Soil > Wetlands ...
CAATACGGGCGCGTGTTCGTGGAGAGCCTGCCGAATTACAAGCGCACGACCGAAATGCGGGTGGTGGAGGAGTTTTTCGGAGTGGAAACTTAGGTCTGGCCGCACAACCCATTCCGACCCACTCTTCGCAAACTTTCGCTTTCCAAAACCCTGCCTTCGTTGGATAATTCTCCGCCATGCGCCAGGCCACCTGCTGCCAATGCGGGCTCACCACGACTGTCCGCTCCTTTTACAGCATGAATGGCAAGGTGTACTGCGAGCCCTGCGTTTGGAGGGCCGCGAAAGAAGCCGAGCAATCCGGCTTGCCAGCGAAATACGAGCCTCTGCCGGATAATTCCACCTGCAAGCGTTGCGGAGCCTATAGCGGCGACTCCAGCGATCATCCGATCGTCGGCAAGATACCGCTCTGCGCAAATTGCCGTTCGCAAATCTCGAACTGGCCTTATCCGAGCTGGCTGAAAATCAGTCTCGCCGTGGTGTTGGCCCTGCTCGTGGTCGCGCTCCTGAACGGACGCAAATATTTCCACGCCGGAAGAACCATGTACGTCGGCGAACGCCTCGTCGAAGAGAAGCATTACCAGCAGGCTCTCCCATATCTCAAGGAAACGCTCACGGTTGCGCCGGAATCCGACAAAGCCGTTTTGCTGGCGGCCAAGGCGGCCCTCGCCGTCGGCGACGTTGAAACGGCCGACAAAGCCATTGAGGGGCACGACGGCGGGCACTTCAGCGACGCTAACGATGAGCAATATCGGGACGTCAAGAACATGTGGGACCGCGCCTTGCAAGCCGTCAACCTGGCGCAAAAAGCTCAGAAACTGGGGGAGCAGGACGGGCACGCCGCCGAAGGGGCGACCATGATGCATCAGGCCGCTTCCACATATCCGGAGGCCGCATCGTTGGAGTTCGTGGCCGAAACCTTCGATGAAGGCGCGGCGTTTGAGGCGAAGGACTACGACAAGTTCCTCGCGATCGCGCAAAAGCAATGGCAACAGTTTCCCGCGTCCGGAACGGCGGCAGCCGTTTCCAGCGCGTGGGCTTGCAAATACGCGGTTACCGGCGACCCGGGCTTCCGCCAGCAGTCGGAACAGATGCTGGCGGTGTCGCAGCAAAAGACCAGCTCCGATCCCGCCGAACAGAAGACCTTTCAGGAATACGAAGATCGCATTGAATTTCGGCTTAAGAGCCGGCAGATCATCTCCAAGGCCGAGTACGACCGCAGATTTCGCAGCGGCCAATAAAGGCGGCGAACATGTTTTTTATTCCCGGTCCGATCATCGCGATAGTTACTTTTCCCGGCGTGATTGTGCACGAGGCTGCGCACCTCTTCTTCTGCAAGCTTTTCAAGTTGCCGGTCTATGACGTCTGTTTCCTGCGCTTTGGCAATCCGGCCGGCTATGTGATCCACGAGAAGACCGACAATTTCACTGCCAGCTTCTTCGTCAGCATGGGCCCGTTTTTTGGAAACACGCTGCTGTGCGTACTTTTCTGTACTGCGGCATTTCTTCCCGTGTGGGAATTGAAGGTTTTCGACCCACTGGCCTATTTTTTCTACTGGCTGGGCCTTTCCATCGGCATGCACGCGTTCCCTTCCACCGGAGACCTGTCGAATCTCTGGCAACTGGCCCCCGGCAAGGCCAAACAAGGAAACATTCTGGCGATCGTGAGCCTTCCCTTGATCGGCCTGCTCTACGTGTTGAACTTCGCCCGCGTGATCTGGGCCGATCTGGGCTATGGAATCGCCGTCGGCGTGCTGAGCCCGATCGCCGTGTTCCGGGCGTTGGCGCGCGCGTGACCCAGGCCGGAATCCCGAATAGAATATAGGGATGCGGTCGCGCTGGCCGACCTGCCGAGGAGTTTTCCAAGGAATCCATGTTCGAAGTCACCGTAGAAGATACGTTTGCCGCGGGCCACTACCTGCGCAACTACAAAGGGAAGTGCGAGAATCCGCACGGGCATAACTATAAGATCCGGGTTACGCTGGCGGGCGCGGAGCTCGACAAGGCTGGACTGCTGCTCGATTTTAAGGATCTGCGCGAAGTGATGAGGCACGTGATCGAGCGGCTGGATCACAAGATGATCAATGAAATCGAGCCGTTCACCGTGATCAATCCGTCGGCCGAGAACCTGGCGAAATATTTCTACGAAGAGTCGAACGCACGCCTGCAGCGCGCGACGAACGGGCGAGTGCGGATCAAAGACGTTACTGTCTTCGAAACTGACACGACAACGGCGAAATACAGCGAATAGGTGCGGACCGCTGCGTTTCCTGCTTGCCGCTACTCGGCGTGCTCCAATATTGCTCGCGAACTGAATCGCCGGCAGCTATTTTCCAATGCAGATTACTGAGATCTACAAGTCGTTGCAGGGCGAGTCGACGTTCGCGGGGCTGGCGTGTGTCTTCGTGCGGCTTACAGGGTGCAATCTGCGCTGCACCTGGTGCGACAGCGAGTACACCTTTCAGGGCGGGCACAGAATGACGATGGAAGAAGTCCGCGGCGAAGTTGTGCGGCTGAGCCCCGGCGGTGGTCTGGTGGAGATCACCGGCGGCGAACCGATGCTGCAGGAAAAAGAAGTTGTGCCGCTGATGCGGGGCTTGTTGGATGAGGCGTATACCGTTCTGCTGGAGACCAGCGGGGAGCGGCCGTTGGCGCGGGTTCCCGCCGGTGTAGTCAAGATTGTCGACGTGAAATGTCCGGACTCCGGCGAGGGCAACACGTTTCACATGCAGAATCTGGAGACGCTTGCCGCGCGCGACGAAATTAAATTCGTCTTGAGCAGCCGCGCCGATTACGAGTTTGCCCGCGATTTTGCAAAACGGCACAATCTAGCCGAGCGAGTAAACGCCGTGCTTTTTTCGCCAGCATTTCGTAAGGATGCTACCGGAGCGCGTGACAGCTCGCACTGCCTGCTCGATCCTCAGGAACTGGCCGAGTGGATACTCGCCGACGGCGTCCAGGCGAGGCTTGGGTTGCAACTGCACAAGTTCATCTGGGACCCGGCGGTCAAAGGAGTATAGGGAATGTCTCGTGCCATCGTCCTGCTCAGCGGGGGCATGGACTCCGCGGTCTGCGCCGCGCTTGCAGTTCGCGACCATGAAGCCGCGGCAGTGCATATCAGCTACGGCCAGCGCACCGAAGAGCGGGAGCGGACGTCGTTCCTGGCCATTTGCCAGAGGCTGCGCATCCGCGACAAGCTGATCGTCAGAAACGAGGCACTGCGAGCGATTGGCGGCTCCGCGCTTACTGACGACGGTATCGCGGTTCCCACCGCTGAAGCTGCCGGTCACGGCGTTCCCGTTACTTATGTGCCTTTTCGCAACGCGCATTTTCTGGCGGTGGCTGTGAGTTGGGCCGAGGTGCTGGGCGCGGAAAAGGTGTACATTGGGGCGGTCGAGCCGGACAGTTCCGGATATCCCGATTGCCGTCCTGCGTATTACAAGGCCTTCAACGAAGTGGTGAAGCAGGGAACGAAGGATGGGCGGATCGAGATCGTGACTCCGCTGATCGCCATGCGAAAGGCGGAGATCGTGCGCCTTGGCCTTGAATTGAATGCGCCCTTCGATTTAACTTGGTCGTGCTACAGTCGCGAGGATCAGGCCTGCGGCGTGTGCGCCAGCTGTGCGTTGCGGTTGCGCGCGTTTGAGGCTGCGGGAATGAAGGATCCGATTCCCTACGCGGCGAAGTAGAGTTGATGACGTTTGGATTCCGGATTGTTGTCAATTCGGTTGTTAAAGATTGGATTGGGCCGGGAGGCCAATATGAAGAAATATTTCGCAATTGTTTTGTTTGCGGTGCTGGCGGTGGGACTCTGTGTGCCTGCGGTCTTCGCGCAGGCTTCAGGAACGGTGAAAGGCGTGTGCAAGGATGCGCAGGGCAACCCTGTCGCCGACGGAGTCGTGGTCTGGAACAATATGGACAACGGCCAGAAGTATCCCCTGAAGACCAACAAGAAAGGCGAATACTTTTCGCTGGGGCTCACGCCCGGCAAGTACAACGTCATCCTGTATAAAAGCGCCGATGATCAAAAAGCCGGCAAGGAAATGGACCACGTGAATGGTTTCACGGTGCGATTGGATGAGAACAGTCTCGACTTCGACATCAAGAAGGAAACGGAGGGCGCTGCCAAAGGCCAGGGGCTTTCGCCGGAACAACAGAAGCAAATGGCGGAGATAAAGGAGAAGCAGGCCAAGGAGACCAACACCGTTAAAACCCTGAATGACAAGCTCAATGCGGCCAAGGTTGCGGCTGACGCCGGAGATTACGATACCGCTATCGCGGCGCTGACCGAAGCGAACCAGGTCGATCCATCGCGCGACCTGGTCTGGTTCAAACTGGGCGACTACTATCGCATGTCAGCAACCAAGCAGACAGATCCTGCCGAGAAGCAGAAGCGGTTGGACTCAGCCGTTGAGGCGTATCAGAAAGCTGTAGACCTTAAGAAAAATGCGACCAACGACAAAGATCCGAATGCGGCCAAGAATCTGGCTGCGTACTACAACAATCTGGCCGAGGCCTTCGCCAAGGCCGGCAAATTTGACGACGCGGTGAAGACCTATAATTTGTCGGCGCAAACCGATCCGAGTGCGGCGGCGCAGGCCTACTTCAACCTGGGTGCGGTTCTCACCAACGCCGGCAAGGCGGATGAGGCGGTTACCGCCTTCGACAAGTGCATCGCGGCGGACCCGACCCGGGCCGAGGCCTATTACCAGAAGGGCGTCAACCTGCTGGGTAAGGCGACGCTGCAGGGCGACAAGATGGTGGCCGTGCCGGGCACAGCCGAGGCTTTCCAGAAATATCTGGAACTGGTGCCCACGGGAGGACATTCAGAGGAAGCTAAGGCAATGCTGGCCAGCATCGGAGCTCCCATAGAAACCAGCTTCGGCACGAAGAAGAAAAAGTAAGTCTTTCTAGAGCAGACACTTACACCGAGTCTAACGATCCACTGAAGGGGGTGGCGCACAGGGCCGCCCCTTACTTCTTTGCGCCCCCGCCTGGTTACCAAGGACTATGTACTTGCTGTCCTTAGCGCCAGCCCCGCCGACAAGGTACAGTTAAGCATCTCCTTTTGTTCCCTTCTGTGGTGCGTGCGATTCAGCCTGTGAGGAGCGAATGGCAGCACCGACGATTGCGCCTATTTCTGTTGCATTAGAAGGTTTTTCGGGAACTGGCCGGGTCGCGACCCCCGCCCTGCTCGCGGCCATGCTGCGCGCGGCGGAGAAGATCAGCGACCTGGTTTTCTCCCCCGGCCGGCCGCCGCAGGTGCAGGTTTACGGGCAGATGATCCCGGTACAGGTGCCGGGTCTTAGCCTGCTGACGCCTGACGACACGCGTCACATTGCGGCCGACCTGATCGGCGACAATAAGACGGCGATCACAACTCTGCGCGAGCATGGGGCTTGCGACATTTCCTATGGTTTGCCGGGGATGGCCCGCTTCCGGGTGAACGTATTCATTCAGCGCGGCAGTTGCGCCGTGGTGATGCGAGTGATTCCTACGGCGATCCCTGACTTCGATTCGCTGCGGCTGCCGGAGCAGTTGTCTGACGTGACCCGCCTGCGCGACGGAATCGTTCTGGTGACTGGAGCGGCGGGCTCGGGCAAGTCTTCGACGCTGGCAGTTCTGCTCGATTGCATCAACCGCGAGAAGTATTACCACATCATTACGGTTGAAGATCCGATCGAATTCCTGCACAACCACAAGTGTTCGACGATTCACCAGCGCGAGTTGCACAGTGACACGCCGAGCTTTGCGCACGCTCTGCGCGCGGCGATGCGGCAGGCGCCGAAGGTGATTCTGGTCGGCGAAATGCGCGATCGCGAGACCATCGAAATTGTGCTCGAAGCGGCCGAGACCGGGCACCTCGTCTTCTCAAGTCTGAATACCATGGACGCGTCGAAGACGGTGGAGCGCGTGGTCAGTTCGTTTTCGCCGGCCGAGCAGCAGTCGGTGCGCGAGCGCTTCGCCAAGTCTTTCCGCTACATCATTTGCCAGCGGCTGATACCGAAGGCTGATCGCAGCGGACGGATTCCCGCGTTCGAAGTTCTCAAAGCCAATTCCCGCACGCGGGAATGCATCGAAAAAGGCGAGCGCGAGGATAAGACTCTGCTCGATGCCATCAAGGCGGGATCGTCCGAGGGCATGCAGCACTTCGACGGCGAAATCGCCGGGCTGGTGCGGGATCGCGTTGTGGATCTCGAGACTGGGCTGTCTTTCGCCAGCAACGCCGCCGGACTGGGGCAGGAACTCGCGCGCTGATCGCCGCTGCATAAGATCCAGGACGCGAGAACGCCTGCGCCACAAACTCGCGCCCATTCGCCACGGCTGCGTAGTCTGTTCGCCTCTGTCGTATCATTTGCTGCATGTCCGCCCCGCAGGTTCCTTCGACTGTTTTGAGTTTTGAAGATGCTCGTCGTGTGGTCGAAGAACAGGCGGCTAACATTTCAGTTCCGGCGACTGAATCGGTTGACTTACTCTCCGCGGCGGGCCGCGTTGTTGCTGAAGTTGTGCTTTCCGACCGCGACTTGCCGCCGTTTCCTCGCTCCACGCGCGACGGCTACGCCGTGCGCTCCGCTGACGTCGCTCAGGTTCCGGCCACTCTGAATGTTGTTGGCGAAATAAGAGCCGGCGAGAAGTTCGAAAGAATCCCGCGCATCTCAGCGGGACAGGCAGTTTCGATCATGACCGGCGCGCCGGTTCCAAATGGCGCCGACGCTGTGGTCATGGTCGAATACACTTCGCCTGACGGACAACGCGTCGAGATCAGCAGAAATGTTGGGCCCGGGGAGAACATTGTGCCGCGCGGCGCGGAGGCAAAGGAGGGAAGCGCGCTGCTGGTTCCGGGTTTGTGCCTCAACGACGCGGCTATCGCCCTCGCCGCCACCGCCGGAAAGTCGCACCTGATGGTTTACCGGCGTCCGCGGGTTGCGGTGCTCGCGACCGGCGACGAGATTGTGGACGTGAATGCCGTTCCGGAGCCGACACAGATTCGCAACTCAAACAGCTACTCGCTAGCCGCGCAGATTCGCGAGGCCGACGGCGAACCTGTTCTGCTGCCCGTCGCTCCCGACGAGCCGCGTGCACTGCGCCGGCTCATCGAGCAAGGGCTGGAGTCGGAGTTGCTGCTGCTGACTGGCGGAGTGTCGATGGGCCGCTACGACCTTGTAGAACAAGTGCTGGCGGAACTGCACGCCGAATTCTTTTTCACGGGAGCGAAAATCCAGCCGGGGCGTCCGGTAGTATTCGGCAAATGTGGGCTGGCCGACCGTGGAAGCTCGAAATATTTCTTTGGCCTGCCCGGGAACCCGGTTTCGACGATGGTGACTTTCGAGCTTTTTGCGCGGCCTGTGCTTGAGGCTCTGGCAGGGCAGGGTGCGCGAAAGCTGCGCTTTCTGCATGCGCGACTCAAATCTGAAATCCGCGTCAAGACGGGGCTGAGACGGTTTCTCCCCGCAATCCTCTCTGGCGAGTTCGAGGATTCGCAGGTTGAGCTTGTGCCCTGGCAAGGTTCGGGCGACATTGCCGCGACAGCCCGCGCGAACTGCTATCTCGTCGTCGCACCGGATTGCGGGCGGATCGCGGCGGGCGAGTGGGTTGCCATCATGATGCGGTAGAGAGGCCGTCGAGCTTCGCTCGGCCGGACAGCCGGGGGCGGCTGTCCCCACAAAGGCATCGGTGCAAATTGCTACGGCGTCATCGCCGGGTCGGCAATCGCCATCTTCTCTCCCGCCATGCCTCGCCCGCCATCCCGCAACCGCAATGCCCTCGCCCGCAATGTAAGATAGAGCTTTGGCATGGCGAAGAAGCTCTCCCATTACGATGGGGCGGGTCGGGCCCGGATGGTCGACGTTTCCGGCAAGTCGGCCACGAAACGCGAGGCTGAGGCCAGCGCATTTGTTGCGATGAAGCCTGCGGTGCTGGCGGCGCTGCCGAAAAATCCCAAGGGCGACGCGCTCGACGTGGCACGGCTGGCCGGCATCATGTCGGCCAAGCGCACTGCGGAGTTGATCCCAATGTGCCATCCGCTGCCGCTGGCGCTCGTTGATGTCGATGTGCGCCTGTGCGAAAATGGCGTCGCTATTACCTCAAAAGTAACCACCACGGCCGAGACCGGCGTGGAAATGGAGGCCCTGGTCGCGGCCACCGTTTCCGCGCTCACCGTTTACGATATGTGTAAGGGAATGGACAAGGGCATCGAGATTTCGCGAATCGTGTTGGAACGCAAGACCGGCGGAAAAAGCGGCGATTACCAGCGCGCGAAAAACGGACGCGCGAAGAATGGACAAGCGAAGAACCGTGGTTCCAAAGAATAGAACTCAATTGCATGGCTAATAACGTCAGGCTGCTCTTGGTGGACGACAATCCAATGGTGCTGGGCATGTTGCTGCAAGCTCTGGCGCCGCTGGCCGAGGTTGCGACTGCGTCCGACACTGCGGATGCGTTGTTGAAAGCCGTGGATAATCCTCCGGAGTTGCTGGTCTGCGATTACCGCATGCCGGGTATGGACGGACGCCAACTCGTCGAGCGGCTGAAGAGCCGCCCTGCCACAGCGAACTTTTCGACGGTGCTGATGGCGAACAAGGCCGACATTGCCGAGCGGCTTTCGCCGCAGGACGCCGCCGACGATTATCTGGAGAAGCCGTTTTTCCTTAAAGACGCCACCCGCCGCATCAAGCGCATGATCGACCGCATCGCCCTTGAGAAGATGGCGAAGACCGCGCCTTCCGACGGCGTAGTGCGCGGCAGTCTGGCGCAGATGAACGTTATCGATCTGATGCAGTCGCTCGAGATGGGGCGCAAGAGCTGTCAGCTTTCGCTGAGCAACGCCGGCGACAAGTGCGAAGTGTTTTTTCTCGAAGGTCAGGTCAAGCACGCAACTTACGGATCGCTGGTAGGAGACCCGGCCGTCTTCAAGGTGTTGCGCTGGACTGGTGGAAACTTCCAGCTCGACTTCGAAGGCAAGACCGACAAAGAGAGTACGCAGCTCAACACGCAGGGACTTCTCATGGAGGGTTTGCGGTTGCTCGACGAATCGCAGCGTGACGGAGGAGGCGATACCGAGTCCGCGGCCGCACCGGTCGCCGCGCAAGCCCCGTCCAGCGCCCCTTCCAGCCCGGCTTCGAGCTCGCCCCATGGCGGTCGAGAAAGAGAAGAAGAGGAAGATGTCCTCCTCGACAACTGAGGCGAAGACGACTGACCCGTCAGCTGCGCCGAGTCGCACCGCGGCAGTGGTCACGGTCAGCGACTCCTGCTCACGCGGTGAACGAGAAGATCTCTCCGGACCAGCCGTGGCGCAACTCCTGCAGAAACTTGGATTCTCGGTTACAGCGCACGAAGTTGTTCCTGACGAGTTGGTCCAGATTCAAAACACGCTCATTCAACTGGCTCGTGGAGTTCGTCTGGTTGTGACCACCGGAGGAACGGGAATCGCTGCGCGAGATGTTACGCCCGAAGCGACCGCGGCGGTTTGCGAGCGGCTGGTCGACGGCGTGGCTGAGAGAATGCGGAGTGAAGGCTTCAAAAAGACTCAATTTGCTGCATTGAGCCGCGGGATCTGCGGAGTGCGCGGGCAGGCGTTGATTCTCAACCTGCCGGGGAGTCCTGCTGGGGCAATTGAATCGCTTGAGGCCGTGGCTGGCTTGATTCCTCATGCGATTGAATTGTTGGGCGGGGAGACGGAGCATAGGTAGCCCGTGCGAAATGCGCTGCCGCGACAAGACCCGTCGCGCGGGCCAATGGGCCTATCCCCACGTGAGGATCGTGACTACTTGTCTTTTCCTGGGCCTACAACGGCGCGGCCTGGAAAAACTCCAGGCACCATCTTTTCGGAATCGATCAGCACAGTTCCCGCGACCAGGAGATAGTGAACTCCAACGCTTGGCTCCATCGGCTTTTCGAACGTGGCGCGATCGCCGACAGTTTGCGGATCGAAGACTACGATGTCGGCGTCAGCGCCTTCCTGTAAACGTCCTTTGTGGCGCGCCGAAGGAGTCGATCGCTCCAACATCTGCGCTGGCATGAGCGTCATCTTGCGCAGGGCTTCCATTAATGTCAACGTTTTTTTCTCGCGCACATATTGCGCCAGCACGCGGCAATAAGTGCCCGCGTTGCGGGGATGTCCTGGAGCTCCATCACTGGCGATCATGATCAGCGGATTCGGAATCACCGCATCCACGACTTCCTGCGTGTTGGCGAACACCAGCACCGACTGGTGCCCGCTCGAATTGTGCAGCTCTTCGAAGCGCGCTTTAGTCAGGTGCTCGCCGGTATCGGGCAGCACAAGACTGCTGTAATCGATGCCCAGCTTTTCGCGCCAGCCGGGATTGAACAGCGCGGAATTGATGGCGGTCATTCCGGCAATGTAGGGATACGCTTCGGTCGTGACGTCGAGGCCGCGGGTGCGCGCGCCAGCGACCAGCGAGAGACATTCGATAGAGTCGAGCAGGCAAGTGCTATTGATGTGAACGATGTGCAAAGGCGCGCCGGTAATCGCGGCCGCGCCGATTACTTCCTCCACCGATTCGACTGCGGAGCCGGGCTCGATGCGGCCGAAGCTGCGCATGTGGGTATAGACGGGCAATTTGCGCTCAGCAGCGACGCGGAACATATAGATCACCTCGAGCCGCGTGGCTCCCGGAGTGTATTGAATGCCCATGCCCACGCCGAGCGCGCCGGCGTCGAGTTCTTCGCGCAGACGCTGCTGAATGAGTACGATCTGATCGGGGCTGGCAGGTTCATTCGTGGCCGGACCACTTTTCGGCAGGATCTCCGGAATGCCAACTTTGGGATCAACAGCGCCAGAGTTCAGCGGCGCACCGAAGACGAGCGCCCGCGCCGCCGCGTGACTGGCCGTCGTACCGTAGTTGATCAGCGAGCGGCCTTCTTTCAGCTTCAGGAACTGCGCCACGTCGGGCGCGCCGATCTCCATCTCGAGCGCCGTGGTTACACCGTCGAACGCTTTGACGCGCTGGCTCTCGATTTCCTGTCCGTGCTGATGCAGGTCAATAAAGCCGGGAGCAACCACCAGCCCCGCGGCATGAATCAGACGGTATCCGTTTAACGATTCGCTGGAGATACGGGCAATCTTCCCGTTGCTGATACCGACGTTGCGGACTGCGTCGAGGTCGGTCTCAGGGTCGATGACCCTGCCGCCTTCGATCACAACGTCGTATTCCTGCGCCGCCAGGATCGTCGTCGCGAAGATCGTCGCGGAGAAAAAAAGAAAAAGAAACAGACCGAGAGAGTAAATCAGCTTGCGCATAGCGGCTCCAAAGCCAGCGATCATATCAGGACTCAAGCTGACACATTTTCATTTCGATCACGTACACTAATTTTTCCTTGAAAACCATTGGACACATTCTGGCTCGTTACAAGGCATGGATCTGGGGCCTGCTCTCGGTTCTGGGCGTGTGGGGCGTATTCGTGATTGCCTTCGCCGACAGCGCCCTGCTTGGAATGCCGGTCGACGCCATCGTCGCGACCTATGTATATAACGACCGCAAGCGCCTGCTGTTTTACGTCCTGATGGCATCGCTGGGGTCGGTGCTGGGCAGCATACCGCTCTACATTATTGGGTACCTCGGCGGCGAAAATGTTCTCCGAAAGCGCATTTCCGAGGAGCGCTTTCTCCGGATTCACCGCTCCTTCGAGCAGCACGAATTCTGGGCGCTGATGTTTCCCGCGATGTTGCCGCCGCCCATGCCGTTCAAGATTTTTGTGCTGGGCGCGGCGATTTTCGAGATGCGCTTTCGTGACTTTCTCGTCGCGATGTTTGCCGGCCGCTTCGTGCGCTTTCTACTGCTTTCGTTGCTGACGCTGTGGTTCGGGAAAGAGATTA
>Ga0074044_10004308_pt1 | contig 11831 bp, 11 predicted proteins | sample BogForMeECP23OM1_FD_94443 | JGI IMG/M metagenome (GOLD analysis project Ga0074044, IMG submission 94443) | Bog forest soil microbial communities from Calvert Island, British Columbia, Canada - Bog Forest MetaG ECP23OM1 | ecosystem: Environmental > Terrestrial > Soil > Wetlands ...
GTCTGGGTGACGAACTACAACGGCAACAGCGTGACCGAGCTTATCGGCGCGGCGCGCCTGGTGCTGACGCCGCTAGTCGCCTGCCTCACGCAATCGCCGCCCGCCGCGGTCTGCCTGCCGTAGCGCAATCAGCGAGCGAAAACCTTAACCACCAAACCACCGTGCTGCGGCCGGGAGTGTCAAAACGGAAATCCCAGCTTGGAGGCGTGTCAACCTGACCCTAATTCGAAATTAATTCCCCGCACGGATGACGCGATTGCGCTGCGCGGAAATGATCGTGCTCTCTCTAAGCGAGCGCTCTTATCGGCCCCTCGCCCGCGTACGCGAAGCGTCCGCCTGAAAAAGCGGGAGAGGGCAAGCGGCGCGGTGGTTGCGTTCTTTTTGCCAACCACCGTGACGCGCGGGTGAGGGTGCCGTGCTTGTCGCTACACCACTATTTTCGGATTGGGGCTAACCCTTTCCCTGAATGCGACGAGGAACCGAAACGGGTGGTGAAGATTATTTGATTCCGGAATAGACCGCGAAAATCAGGTTGCGATAGGCGAGCCCGACTTCGCTGAAGCCGGCGGCGCTCAGCCATTCGAGTTGCTGCCCGACGGTCGCGGCGCGATCCAGCTTCATTCGCTCGAGCGCCTGCCTGAGATCGTGCTCGCCGACGCCGATTTCCCGCGCGCGCCGAATCCATGAATCATGGTGGCGCTGCTCGCGTTCGGGAGTCTCGGCGCGCACGCGATCGGCGTTGACGAACAGGCCGCCCTGGTTGAGCGCCGCGTATGACTGCTCGAAGATCATCCGCTTCTTGTCGTCGGACAGGTGATTCAGCGAGAGCGCCGACAGGATCGCATCGTAGCGCCCGGTAATCCGCCCCTCGCCATAGTCGGCGATCTCGAAGCGGAAGCGGTCTCCCCCGAGGGCAAACCGCTCGCGCGCCTGCACCAGCATCTGCTCCGCCCCATCGACCATAGTGATTCGCGCGCGGGGATACCCGTAGGCGACGAATGCCGCGAGCAATCCGGTCCCCGCACCGAGGTCGAGGACCTCGATCTCGTCGTCACGGCCGAACGGGAGCGCGTCGATCGCCGCGCGATAGAGTTCATCGAAGCACGGGATCAGCTTCCGCCGTGCGCGATCGTAGGTGTCGGCCGTACGATCGAACAGCTGCTGTACGGAATCGGGCATAATGAGAACGATCAGTGTGCCACGCAGACCGAAGCGGTTCCACTGGCACCCCGCTATCAGGAGTTCCATGCCGGCAAGATCAGAATCGCAACAAGAGAAGCGCTGCGGGACTGCACTCTGACCGCGATTGCGGGCGATTCACTCCGCGACGATGCGGAATACGGGATAGCGCGCCGCCACCTTAGCGAACTCCGCGAGCGGCGCGTCACGGCTGAGGTCGAAGTGCGGGCGGGCGCCGGGCGCCCGTTGGAGATAGGCCTTGAGGATCGGTGCGCGCCGCGACGCCGGCACTTCCTCCAGCCTCACTTTTTCCGTTATTCCATGGCGGAGCACGGCGGCGCCCGCGCTCGCGCGCACGTTGCGCACCCAGTCGGCGTTCTCGCCCAACATCGACACCAGGTACCGTTCCGTGCCGACCTGCGCCACGACCAGCTGGGCCAGATAGGCCCTGCCGCTTCGCCGCCCTCTCGTTTCCAGGGCGACCAGCAGCGCCGGCAAAACTCCCAGCGCGGTTAGCCGCGCCTGTCCGGAGTTCAGACCTCTGGCGAGTGCGTTCGGCCTGCCGCCGGGATAGAAGAGCGCCCTGTACCACGAGTGCGGCAAGGTCCATGGCAGGGTGAAGAAAACCGCCACGGCCCCGAGTACGATCGCCCCCGCCACAAAGTACGCACTCATTGCTTGCCCGGCATCTTATTTCGGTGCGCCCTTCACGCACAGCATAGCCGAAGTGACGCCAGTACCCTGCCGCTGTCGGGGCGAGAGCGGACCGCGTTGTAAAGGACGCCTGCGTTTAGTTATAAGGATCATTGAAAGATCACGTTCGATTCCCGAGGATTCCGCGCGCGGAACCACACGAGGAGCAAGCGATGCAAAAACCCATCATTTCAGCCGATTCCCATATCACCGAGCCCGCCGGCACGTACGTGGATCGTATCGACCACAAGTACAAGGACACCGCGCCCCACATGGTGCGCGACGAAAAAATGGGCGACGTCTTCATCATCAAAGATATGGAACGCCCTCTCCAACTCGGCCTCACCGCCGCTGCCGGCAAGAGCGCCAAGGAACTGGCGATGGGCGGCGTCAAGTTCGAAGACATGCATCGCGGCGGATGGGACCCCAAGGCGCGTCTCGGCGATCAGGATCGCGACGGCGTCTCCGCGGAGGTCATCTATCCGACCGTCGGAATGCTGCTCTGCAACCATAAAGACTTCGACTACAAGAAGGCTTGCTTCGACGCTTACAACCTCTGGATCGCGGAATACTGCGCGGAGAATCCGGTGCGGCTCATCGGAACCGGGCAGACCGCGATGCGCTCGCCGGAAGAAGGCATCGAGGACCTACGCAAGATCAAGGAACTGGGGCTGAAAGGCGTGATGATGCCCGGTAATCCGCAGCTCGGCGACTACCACGAACCCATCTACGACGACTTCTATCGCGCGGCGATCGATCTCGACATGCCACTGAGCTTTCATATTCTCACCAGCAGCAGCGACAACTTCCGCTCGCGAGGCCCGCGGCTCAACAACTTTCTCGCGATTATCCGCGGATGCCAGGACATCATCGGAACGTTCGTCCTCGGCGGCGTTTTCGAGCGCCATCCCAAGCTCAAGGTCGTCTGCGTCGAAGCCGACGCCGGATGGGTCCCGCATTACATGTACCGGATGGATCACGCGTACGACCGGCATCGCTACTGGCTGCCCGCGGGCGCGCTCAGCAAGCTGCCGAGCGAATATTTCTTCGAGAACGTGTACACGACCTTCCAGGATGATTGGGTTGCTTTCAAGATGAAGGACATGTGCAATATTCGCCGCCTGATGTGGGCGAACGACTTCCCGCATAGCGATTCCACCTGGCCGTGGTCGCAGGAACTGCTGAAAAAGCACACCGCGAACTTGAGCGAGCAGGAAAAGAACTACATCCTGCACGACAACGTCTCGGAGCTGTACAAGCTGGCGATCTAGCTCGCTTCAGTCGCTCGATCGAAAGCCGGTGCGAGGAAATCCTCGCGCCGGCTTTTGTTTTCTGGAGGAAGAGACAGAACTAACCACCGCGGAAAAGAGTCCGCGCATCGATCGAGACTATCGACAAACAGAGTCCTTCTCCCCCCGGGAGAAGGTGGCGCGCTGCGCGCCGGATGAGGGTCGGTAGATTCATCGCGAATACTTGGGGGAAATGCGAGGGTCCCTCACCCGCCGCGCGATCTGCCAGGCATCCGCGCCGCACCCTCTCCCGCGTCCGCGCGATCGTCATCCTGAACGGAGGCTGCCGGAGTGAAGGATCTCGCGCGGCTGCCGCGCGTCAGACCACCTCACGTCCGGCCATACGCCCGGAGTACCTGTCGAGATCCTTCGGCCCCTGAGCGGAGTCGAACTGGCTCAGGGATGACATCAACGAGGCTTCGATTCGTCGCTTTTTGTTAAGCGAACTTCTAACTCAGGACCTGGGCAGGCGCTAAACATTATTAGACTTGGACGCGATGCGCGGGGGCGCCTACGATCTCGCCCATGGCCCACGAAACAGATGGCTGCCTTCGTTTAGTTCTACCCCTCTGGGGGAGATTACAAAGAGGAAAGCAGGCTGTGAAATCCTTTTTCAGCAGCCTGCAGGAGATTGTCGTCCCGGTTCATCCCGGCTCATCTCGCTAAGTCCCGGATTGCGTCGGATTGCCCCGGCATTTGCGTGAAGTACATACTCCCGAATTATTCTCCTCATCTCCGCGACGGATTTTCGCGGCTCGCGCCGACTAATGATCGGGATTTGCGGCAGGAGACTGGCGGCGGCGAGCAAGCATCGATGGCGAATGCGGCGGCATATGTAGCGCCCATGACGGATGACTCCATGCCGAAGCCCGTCGATGAGGCGCGGGAGCTGGAACGGCTTCGCCGTGGAGACCGCGATGCTGCCTCGCAGTTCTACGACCGCTATGCAGCGCGAATCCATCGCTTCCTCCTGCATGCGCTGGGAGCGGGCGCGCCGCGCCAGGACGCCGAGGATCTGATGCAGGAAACCTTCATCGCCGTGGCTGAGGCCCTGCCCTTTTTCCGCGGCGATTCCACGTTGTTCACGTTCGCCTGCGCGATTGCGCATCGCAAGGCGCTGTCTTTCATTCGGACCAGCGCGCGGCGCGCGCGAATAGCCTCGACCATGGACGCGCCAATCGACGACGCGATCGAGGCGCCATCGGGCGATGAGCATCTGCGGCGCGCATTTGTCGCTCTGAAATCCGACTACCGCGAAGTCCTGCACCTCAAATACGACGGAGAGGCGACAACCGGGGAGATCGCCGCGATCCTGCAGATCACCGAACACGCCGTTGAATCGAGACTCAAGCGAGCGCGCGACGCGCTCAGGAAGCTGATGGAGAAAGATCGATGAACCCGCACGATGATGATGCCGCGATCGGCGCTCGGCTCCGCGATGCCGCGCGCAACACCCCGATGCCGCCGGACGGTGCCCTGCGCGAGCGATTCGCATCGCGCCTCCGCGACGTCGCATCGCGGCCCGATGCGGTGCCGATTGAGTTCGACGGCAACAAAATCGAAGCGCGCCGGGGCGGCACTCTCCTCGGTGCAGCACTGAAAAATCGCGCGCGCCTGATGCATCTGTGCGGGGCGCGGACGCTCTGCGCCACCTGCCGCGTAAAGGTGACCGCGGGCGCCCAAAATCTTACCCCGATGAGCACGAAGGAACGCCTTTCGCTTCGCTACCATCTTTCGATGAGTGCGCGGACCCGGCTTGCATGTCAGGCACGCGTCGAAGGGCCGGTCGAAGTCGAGTCTGTCTTCCCGCTTTGCGGCGATCTGAGTGAATAGAGGAAACTGGCGATGTCGTGGCCATTGAAATTACGCGCGATGAGTTTCGTAATCGGTATCGGTGTGGTCGTCGCGGAAGTCGCGGTCGTGGCGATACCAGTGGGAGTGGCGCTGTGGATCGGAGGATTCGCCGGCGCCGCGCGAATCGCCCAGGCCGAAGCAGCCATCGCACTCGCCGTCGCGTTCGCGATCATCATTCCGGCACATATTCGCCCGACCAGAATCGTCGGCTCAGGGCAAGGCGCATCCCGATGAACCGAAAGATTCCGGGCTGGATTTCCATGGCATTGTGGATTTTCGCCGCGCTCTACCTGGCGAACGGAATCGAGATGTTTTTCTTTCCGTCGGCATGGTTCTTCCGGCTCGTGCCGGGTGTCCCCGAGACGGGGCCTTTCAATGCGCATCTGGTCGCTGACAGTGGGACGTTTTACCTGGGGCTCGCGGCCGGACTGATGTTCGCGGCGCTCGATGCCCATCGGCATGCGGTCGCGGTCATGATCGCTGCCGTCGCGAGCCTGATGCATGCGATTCTGCATATCTACTCGCACGAAGCGGGACTGCTCTCCTATCAGCACATAACGACTGAGATTGTTGGTATCTACATTCCGACCATCGTTTTGTGCGTGCTCGCATTTATCCTGATGCGGCCCGTGCGCGAACCCGCTCGCGCGGCGCTTCGGACGGCGCACGAGTCTCGGTCGTGAGAATCAGAGGCCTGGACACGAGGCGCGATGGACGATTCGATGGCTCTACGGTGCGCTGAAGCGCCAGTTCGGCAAAATGCTGACACCATACACAGTGATGGCGTATCGGCCGCCGGTCGCCTTCGCGTTCCTGGTCGCCAACCTTTGCATTGAGTTCTCAAAGGGCATTCCAAACTCGCTCAAACGAATCGTATGTTTGCGCGCCGCACAGCTAATCGGATGCCCCTTCTGAATGGACATCAACTCTGCCGGCGGCAGACAGATGGGACTCAGTTTCGAGAAACTCGGCGCCATCGCCGAATATCAGACGAGCGATATGTTCACGCCAGCCGAAGAAGCTGCGCTCCGCTATACCGATGAGATGTGCCGGTTATCAGTAGACGTTCCCGACGAGGTATTCGACGAGTTGCGGCGCCATTTCAATGATGCCGAAATCGTCGAGCTGACCGCCACGATCGCGCTGGAGAATTTTCGCGCGCGCTTCAACCGCGCCCTGCAGGTCCCCGCCGACGGACTCTGCCCGCTGCCATCCAACCATCCGGCCCTGAAAGCCGCAGCGAAGACGAGCTGACGATCGCACGTCTTTTCCGAGGAGCGGCGGGCGGGCCGCTCCAGCAGATGACAAGGAGCGAGCACAGGCTGGAAGCCTGTGCCACACGGAAAAGAGAGAGACCGAAACTGCCTTTTCCTCGCCTGTCCGCGGCCTGATAGGATTAGCCGTTGCAATCCTGAACGCACGGTCAGGAAACGAGCGTTCATAGGGGCATACTCCGCCGATACGTAACTTTTTCGCTCGGCGCGGAGTTATGTCCTTCGAAAACGGCGCGATGCGGATCCGATCGGACTCTGGCAGTTGAAAGGCATTATCCACTTGAAGCTTCGATGGATAGCTCGCGCTGCGATCGGCGCTCTGGCACTGGCGATACTCGCGGGATGTTCCCGAGGGTCCAGTCAGGCGGGATTCGGCGAGCGCGAAGCGGTGCCGGTGCTGGTCGCCAAGGCGGAACAGAAAACGGTCGCGACCCGCATTCACGCGATCGGCCGCGTCGAAGCCTACTCGACCGTCGAGATCAAAGCGCAGATCAGCGGCGAAATTACCGAGGTAAATTTCAAGGAAGGCGAGGACGTCAAAAAAGGCGACCTGCTGTTCACAATCGACCCGCGCCCTTTCGAGGCCGCCCTGCTGCAAGCCAAGGCTTCTCTTGCGAAAGATGAAGCGGAGGAAGTGCAGGCGGCGGCCGACGAGCAGCGATACGCACAATTGCTGAAGCAGAGTGTCGGCTCGCAGCAGCAATACGATCTGGCTCATGCGAACGCCGAGGCCGACCGGGCGACGGTCGCCGCCGACAAAGCCGCCGTGCAAACCGCTGAACTCAATCTTGCCTACACGACGATCCACGCGCCGATTGACGGCCGGACTGGCAATCTGCTCGTTCATGCGGGAAATCTCGTGAAGGCGAACGCGGACACTGGGATGATCATGATCAATCAGGTCAAACCGGTCTACGTCGATTTCTCAATTCCCGAGCAGCGGCTGCCTGACGTGCGCCGCTACATGGCGGACCGCGAGCTGATGGTCGATACGACGATTCCCGGACAGCAGGGTCTGATCGAGAGCGGAAATCTCACCTTCGTCGATAATGCCGTGGACACCAAAACGGGAACGATCGAACTGAAGGGCATTTTCACCAACCAGGACAACAAGCTCTGGCCCGGGCAGTTCGTCGAGGCAACGCTGATACTCGATCAGCGCCCAAACACCGTCGTCGTTCCGTCGCAGGCGATTCAGACCGGCGTTGATGGCTCTTACGTGTTCGTGGTCGACAAGCAGATGAAGGTCCAGAGTCGTCCCGTCGTTCTCGGCGAGAACTACGATGGCCAGACGATCGTGGAGAGCGGCCTCAAATCGGGCGAGACGGTCGTGACCGACGGGCAGTTGCGCCTTGTGCCGGGAGCCAGCGTGACAATCAAAAGCGGACTCGATCAGAGTCCCGGAGTCACGTCGTGAACGTCGCGGAACTTTTCATTAAGCGACCGGTAATGACGACGCTGTGCTCGGTGGCGATCGTCCTGTTCGGATTGATGGCGTACCGGCTGCTGCCGGTGAGCGATCTGCCGAACGTCGATTTTCCGACTATCCAGGTGCATGCATCGCTGCCAGGCGCGAACCCGGAGACGATGGCGTCCTCGATCGCGACTCCGCTCGAAAAGGAGTTCACGACCATCGCCGGTTTGGACTCTATGACCTCGACGAGCATCCAGGGGTCGACCTCGATCACGCTGCAGTTCACTCTTTCGCGCAACATCGATGCGGCCGCGCAGGACGTGCAGTCCTCGATCACCGCAACGCTTTCGCAATTGCCCCAGGGAATGCCGAGTCCGCCGACGTTTTTCAAGGTCAACCCTGCCGACTCGCCGATTCTGTATCTTTCGCTCAGCTCGACAACGATGCGGATATCGCAGGTCGACGAGTACGCGGAGACCTACCTGGCCGAGCGCATCTCGATGGTGAGCGGCGTCGCCCAGGTGGAGGTGTACGGCGCGCAGAAGTATGCGGTGCGTATCCAGCTCGATCCGAAAAAACTCGCCTCGCGGGGAATCGGTATCGATGAGGTCTCGCAGGCGGTCCAGAGCGCCAACGTCGATATTCCGACCGGCACGCTCTACGGCAAACATAGGGCATTCACGGTCCAGACCCAGGGCCAGCTCACCAGCGCGGCGGCGTATCGTCCGCTCGTAGTCGCATATCGCAACGGCGCGCCGGTGCGGCTCGAAGAGCTGGGCCGCGTGCTCGACGGCGTTCAGAACGACAAGAGCGCCAACTGGTCCAACGGCGTGCCAGCCGTCGTACTTGCGGTGCAGCGCCAGCCCGGCACCAACACGGTCGAGGTGGTGGACAACGTCAAGAAGCTGTTACCGAGCTTCAACGCGCAAGTCCCCGCCGCGATGCACATCGACATCCTGGGCGACCGCTCCGACACTATCCGCGCATCGGTCAACGACGTTCAGTTCACGCTGCTGTTGACCGTGTGCCTGGTCGTGCTGGTCATCTTTCTGTTCCTGCGCAATCTGTCCGCGACCGTGATTCCGAGCCTGGCGCTGCCGATGTCGATTCTGGGCACGTTCGCCGTCATGTGGGCACTGAATTACTCGCTCGACAATCTCTCGCTGATGGCGATAACGCTCGCGGTCGGCTTCGTCGTCGACGACGCGATCGTGATGCTCGAAAACGTCGTGCGCCACATGGAGATGGGGAAGGATGCGTTCACGGCGGCGCTCGATGGGGCGCGCGAGATCGGCTTCACGATAGTGTCGATGACGCTGTCGCTCGCCGCGGTGTTCATCCCGGTGCTGTTCATGGGCGGCATCCTGGGCAGGCTGCTGCACGAGTTCGCCGTGACCATCGGCGCATCGATTCTCGTGTCAGGATTCGTGTCGCTGACCCTTACGCCGATGCTCTGCTCGCGCTTTCTGAAACCGCCCAAGAGCGAGCGCCACGGCCATCTCTACGCCGTGACCGAGCATTACTTCGATGTGATGCTCGATCTCTATCAGCGCAGCCTCGGCTGGGTAATGCGCCATCGCCGCCAGACGATGATCTTCTCGGGCCTGATACTGCTGGCGACCCTTTACCTGTTCTACACGATTCCGAAGGGCTTTCTGCCCAGCGAGGACAACGACCAGGTCATCATTTTCACGCAGGCCGCGCAGGGAATTTCCTTCGACGCGATGGTTCAGCATCAGCTCGCCGAAGTGAATCTGCTGAAGCACGATCCGAACATCCGGCGCTTTTTTGCGGGTGTCGGGACGGGAGGCCCGGGCGGATCGACCAACTCGGGAATCTTGTTCATCCATCTCGCGCCGCGATCTGAGCGCAAACTGTCCGCCGATCAACTGATCGCGAAGTGGCGGCCAATTGTGAACTCCGTGCCCGGCCTGCGGGCGTTCCTGCAGAACCCGCCGCCGATTCAGTTGGGCGCGCAATATACGCGATCGATGTATCAAATGACGCTACAGAGCCCGAACACCGCCACTCTGTATAAGTACGCGCCGATACTCGAAGCAAGAATGCGCCAGCTCAAGGACTTGCGCGGCGTGAACAGCGACTTGCAAGTCGAAAATCCGCAGGTCACGGTCGATATCGATCGCGACAAGGCGCAGGTGCTTGGACTTTCGGCGCAAGCGATCGAGGACGCCTTGTACACGGCCTACGGCGCCCGCCAGATTTCCACCATTTATGCGCCCAACAACGAATACTGGGTGATGATGGAAGTCGAGCCCGAGTATCAACTCGACCCCTCGACGCTCTCGCTGCTTTACGTGCGATCCAAAACCGGCGATCTGGTTCCGCTCGACACCGTCGTCAAGTTCACGGCGTCGATAGGCCCGCTGCAAATCAATCACTTCGGACAATTGCCGTCCGCGACGATATCGTTCGACGTCGCTCCCGGCGCTTCGCTGGGCAAGGCACTGGCCGAGGTCAAGCGGCTTTCAGCGAACACATTGCCCGACACCATTACCGCCGGCTTCCAGGGTACGGCGCAGGCGTTCGAGAGTTCCCTGAGCAACCTCGGGATGCTGCTGGTGATGACGATTCTCGTCATCTATCTGGTGCTCGGCATCCTCTACGAGAGCTTCATCCATCCGATAACGATCCTCTCCGGACTTCCGTCGGCGGGCTTCGGCGCGCTGCTGACGCTCTGGATGTTCGGCATGGAGCTCGACCTGTTCGCGTTTGTGGGCGTGATCATGCTCGTGGGACTGGTGAAGAAGAACGCGATCATGATGATCGATTTCGCGCTCGACGCGCAGCGCACCGAAGGGAAGAGCCCTGCTGAAGCGATCTTCGAGGGCGCGATCATCCGCTTCCGCCCTATCATGATGACCACGGCGGCCGCCCTGATGGGAACGCTGCCGATCGCGCTGGGAATCGGCTCGGGCGCGGAATCGCGCCGGCCGCTGGGAGTGGCGGTCGTCGGCGGCCTGTTCTTTTCGCAGTTCCTGACGCTCTACATCACGCCGGTTTTCTACACCTACATGGAGTCGTTCATGGAGCGATACCAAGCGTGGCGCGCCGGCGAGCTGTACGTTCCAAGGGAAGCGCCGACACTCAATGGCGGCGAAAGCGAAGCTGACCGCCGCCGCCTCGCGTCATAGAAAAAAAGAGCCGTAGTTCACTACTCCGAGCGAGAACCCTTCTTCAGTAGGGCCGGCGGCTCGCCGGCCTGACACCGGCGGCGGACAACCACCGGCCGTGATCTACGAACATATCGCTGAGGCGGGCGGTACCTCTCGCCGCTACTCGGAGAAAAACGTACAGGCGGACGCGGCGCTTGAAGATTGCCGAGCCACGCAGCATTCTGACGCCATAGAGGTAGAGCATCATGCCAACATTCGAACGCGGCGGAGTTTCTCTTTACTACGAGGAGTATGGCTCCGGTTACCCGATTCTGCTGTTCGCACCAGGCGGGATGCGCTCTAGTATCGAGTTCTGGAGCAAGAGTCCGTTCGATCCGACGAAGGAACTCGCGGGCGACTTCCGGGTCATCGCGATGGATCAGCGCAACGCCGCCAAGTCGCGTGGACCGCTGTCGGCGAGCGACGGATGGCACACCTACACGAGCGACCATCTCGCGCTGCTTGACCATCTGAAGATCGATCGATGCCACGTGATCGGCGGATGCATCGGCGGGTCATACAGTCTCGGAATAATTCAGGCAGCGCCGAAGCGGATCACTGCTGCGGTTCTGCAAAACCCGATCGGGCTCTCACCGAAGAATCGCGAGATGTTTTACGCGATGTTCGACGGATGGGCCGAGACGCTCAAGCCGTCACATCCGGAGATCAATGCATCAGGCTTGCGCGAGTTTCGCGACCGGATGTACGGGACGGACTTCGTCTTCAACGTATCGCGCGACTTCGTGCGATCGGTCAAAACGCCGCTGCTGATCCTGATGGGCAGCGACGATTACCACCCTACCCCGACGTCGGAGGAAATCGCGTCGCTCGCACCGAACGCGACGCTAGTCCGCGACTGGAAAACGCCGGACTTGATTCCGCAGACGGTCAAGCGCGTGCGCGAATTCCTGAAATCGCACACGCCGCACTGACCCGCTCCGTCATTCCGAGCACA
>Ga0074044_10004309_pt1 | contig 11830 bp, 7 predicted proteins | sample BogForMeECP23OM1_FD_94443 | JGI IMG/M metagenome (GOLD analysis project Ga0074044, IMG submission 94443) | Bog forest soil microbial communities from Calvert Island, British Columbia, Canada - Bog Forest MetaG ECP23OM1 | ecosystem: Environmental > Terrestrial > Soil > Wetlands ...
AGCATCGTCGAGACGCGCAACACCACAGGCTTTTCCTGCGCTGCTGCAGACGATGCGAGCAAAAGCGCTGCAACTACCGTCCGCCAAATCGTCATCACGCCCCCTCTCGAATCAGACGCTGATCGAGCTACGCGCATGGGCAAACGAATGCCGTATACTATACGAGGTCAGGTCACCCCAATGGCGGCAAAACGACACGAGAGGATGGCTAGGGTTAACGAGGTTATGATTCGAGTGCGAGTCCGGCGGCTCAAGGGCGGAGTTTATCTGGCCACCAGCCCCGACGTTCCTGGACTTGTTGCTGAAGGCCGCAGCATTGCGGAATCCGTCGAAATTTCTCAGCGACTCACTCGCCAGATGGTGGAAGTCTGGCTCGAACACGGAGATCCGTTGCCTCCCGTGTTTGCGAAGGCTCGCCGTGCCCCCCGAGAACTCCTGGTGCCCGTCGGCATGCCCTAATGGGCCGACTGTCCGGTTTCCGCTACCGGGAAGTCACACGCAAGCTTCGCGTCTTTGGATACAGTTTTAATCGTCCCGGTGCAGGGAGCCATGAGATCTGGCGGCACTCCCTCACGGGCCGGCTCGTGATTCTCTCCCGCCACTCCGGGGACTTCCCGGAAGGTACCCTCCGGGCAATCCTCCGAGAAGCGGGAATCTCCGTTGAAGATTTTCTAAGAGCCTGAGTCCAGCGTCTATTCTTTCGCCGTGGGATAACCGTTCTCGTTCCAGGCTTTCCAGCCGCCGTCCATGGAGACGGCGTTGGTGTAGCCCATCTGGCGGAGGGCATCGGCGGCCAGTGCGGAGCGATAGCCGCCGCCGCAGTAGAGGATGACTTCCGCGTTCGTGTCGGGGATGGTTTTCTCGACGTCGCGCTCGATCACGCCTTTGCCGAGGTGAAGGGCGCCGGGGATGCGGCCGCGGGCGACTTCGTTGTCTTCGCGGACGTCCACGAGAACGAGGCGCTCGCCTTTGTCGAGGCGCTTCTTGACTTCCTGGACGTTGGTCTCGCGGATGCGGGACTTGGCTTCGTTGACGAGCTTCAGAAATCGGTTGGTGTGCTGCATGGCGGTTTCCTCCGGAAAGCGGCAGGCGCGTCAGGATACCACGTGACGCCGCGCGCGGGCCGGCCCGCGCGGCGCTGCCGGCTTACGGCTTCGGCGCCGGCTTATCTCCCGCCTTTGGCTTGGCGAGGGAGCGAAGATAGTTGATGACGTTCCATTTCTTTTCGTCCGGGGTGCGATCGCCTTCGGCCGGCATCTTGTCTTTCCCTTTTGTCAGGATGTAGAAGAGCTCGCCGTCGGTGAATTTGGCGAGCGACTCGGGCTGGCGGTAGTCCGCAATCTTCAGCTCCATTTGTACGGCGAGATCACCCTTGCCGTCGCCGTCCTTCCCGTGGCACATGGCGCACTGGGAAGAATAAAATTTTCCCCCCGCAGCGATGGACCCTTCCGTGGGCTTCACGGGATTGGCGAGCTTCGCGTCTTCGGCAGGAATCGTATATGCCTCGGGCAGGCGGGAGTCTTTCGGCTTGACCGCCTCGGGCTTCTGCTGCCCGGCGCCCGCCGAGAGCGCGAGGAAAACCGCTGCAGTGATGAGAACGGGCTTCATGGGTTTGACCCCCCTGGTGAGCGAATCAGCGCGCAAGTACAGGACCCCGTGGCGAATTCTACTCCATATCCCGCCAGTTGGGGCCGGCCTTGAGGTCCACGACGAGCGGGACGCGGAGCGGATGGACTTGCTCCATGGCTTGTCTGACCAGGGCGCGAAGAGCGGGAAGCCCCGCGCGGGGGACTTCGAAGAGCAGTTCATCGTGGACCTGGAGAATCATGCGGGCCCCGAGCTTCGGGCCGGCCAGTTGACGGTCAATGTCAATCATGGCGAGCTTGATCAAATCCGCCGCGGTGCCCTGGAGCGGCGTGTTCAGCGCGATGCGTTCGCCGAGCGCGCGCATGGCCCCCTGGGGCGACTGAATCTCCGGCACGGGACGGACGCGGCCGAAGAGCGTGCGGGTGAAGCCGGTCTTGCGCACCTCCTCGAGGTGGCGGTCGAGATACTCCTTCACACCGCGGTAGCGCGCGAAATAGGCGGCGATGAATTTCGCCGCTTCGCCCCTTTCGATGCCGAGCTGCCGGGCCAGTCCGAACGCGGAAAGCCCGTAGATAATGCCGAAATTGACGGCCTTGGCCGAGCGGCGGTGCTCCGCCGTCTGCGCCAGCGGCCCGACGCCGAATACTTCTTCCGCGGTGCGCGCGTGAATATCCTGGCCGCGCTGGAAGGCTTCCAGGAGCACGGGATCTTCGGAAAAATGCGCGAGGAGACGCAGCTCGATCTGCGAGTAATCGGCGGAGAGAAGTACGCAGCCTTTTTCGGCCACGAAGGCGGCGCGAATCTGGCGGCCGGATTCGCTGCGCACGGGGATGTTCTGGAGGTTGGGGCTCAAGGAGCTGAGGCGCCCGGTGGCCGTGCCCGTCTGGCTGAGCCTGGTGTGAAGCCGGCCGTCGGCGGGACTGATGAGCCGGGGCAGGGCGTCCACGTAGGTGGACTTGAGCTTCGCGGCCTCGCGGTATTCGAGGATTTTTGCGGGAAGCGGATGCTTGGCGGCAAGTTCTTCAAGCACGTCGGCGGCGGTGGAGCGAGCGCCCGTCTTTGCGGATTTGCGCGGCGCGGGCAGGTTCAGTTTGTCGAACAGCACCTCGGCGAGCTGCTGAGGCGAGTTGATGTTAATGGGCGCGCCGGCCATCGCGTGGATTTCCTTTTCGCGGCCGGCAATCTCCTCCTCGAGCGCGCGGGACATGACCGCGAGCGCGTCCGGATCAATGCGCACGCCGGCGCGCTCCATCCGGGCGAGCACCGGGGCGATCGGGAGATCAATCCGTTCGTAAGTTTCGAGCAGGCCCTGCTTCTCCACTTCGGCGCGCAATTGCGGCGCGAGCCGGAAGAGCCATGAGGCATTTTCCGCGGGGGAGGGTGAGGGCTGCGCGTTCAGATGGCGAGCCGCCACCTCGTCCAAGCCGTGCTTCGAGGTGGTGGGACGCAACAGGTAGGAATACAGCCGCACGGCGTGGCGCACCCCGGCGAGACCGCCTTCGGGCGCCATGATCAGCTCGACCAGCTTCGGGTCGTGCACGATTTTCGGCCGCGCTCCGTCGGCAAGCCAATCGTCGAGCGTCGCGCGCATTTTCCCCTTTGCGTCCAATTCGAGCGTGGCGGAAATATCCGGCGCGGCGGAGAGCGCCATCGGACCGGGCCGGCTGCCGAAGCCGGGCTCTTCGTCCTCCTCGGCCCCCTCGGGGGAAAGGGACTCGACCCAAAAGGCGACTTCCTGCGCGGCGGGATCGCGAGCCAAGAACTTCTGAAGGACCTCTGGGGTAGCCAGGCTCTCGGCGGCGGGCGTCGCGGCCGGCGCCAGCGGCGGGGAGAGCTCGCGCAGCAGCGAGCCGAATCCGAAATCCGCGTAGAGCGCGCGCAGCGCGGCCGCATCCGGGGGCATGGGCGCGAGAGATGCGAGGTCGAGCTCCAGCGGGGCTTGCGTTTCGATGGCGGCGAGTTTTTTGGACAGCACCACCATGTCGCGGGAATTCTCCAGCGCCTCGCGGTAGCGCTTGCCGGGGACTTCCGCGGCATGGTCGAGCGCCGCTTCCGCCGAGCCGAACTTGCGGATCAGCTCGCGCGCGCCCTTTTCGCCGATGCCCTTAGCGCCGGGAATGTTGTCGATCGAATCGCCCATGAGCGCCATGACGTCGGGGACGCGGTCGGGCGGCACCCCCATGAGTTCTTCGACTTTCTTCTCGTCGGCGAGCAGGTCGCCTTTACCCGGATTCAGGACGCGGATGCGGCCACCGCCCGGCAGGTGGTCGCGCACGAGCTGGAGCATGTCTTTATCCGCCGTCACGATAAACACGTCGAGCCCGCGCTCGCCGGCCTGGCGGCTGAGCGTGCCGATCACGTCGTCCGCCTCGTAGCCCTCGCGTTCGACAACCGGCAGGCGCATGGCTTCGCACAGACGCCGCACCATGGGGAGCTGAACCACGAGATCCTCCGGCATGGGCGGGCGCTGGGCCTTGTATTCCTTGTAGAGTTCGTCGCGGAAAGTAGGCGCGGCCAGATCGAAGACCACCGCGAGATAGTCGGGCGACCATTCCTTTTCCAGCTTCCGCAGCATGTTCGCGAAAACGTACGGAACCTTGGTGGGCAGCCCGCTGGGGCTGCGCAGGCGTTCCATGGGCGCGTAGAACGCCCGGAAGACGAAGCCCATTGCATCCACGAGGAACAGCCGCTTGGGAGAGGTCGCTGGCATCAGGCGCCGGAGAAAAAGAGAAGCCGGGAGTATAGCACCCGGCCATCGTGGGAGGTCTTGAGGGTGGCGCGCGGGTTCGCAGGCCGAGTTTTCGAACTGCCTGGCTGCGGGCCAATCATAAAACAGCCACGGAGAGAGCCTCTAGAATGTTGTAAAATAGCCACAGTCCCAAATGCCTCCTGAAATGCCATCACTATGCTATTTATTATCAATCACTTACGGAGGCCTCTTTGGTGACTCAGTTGCAGATCCAAATTGAGCGCATGCCTTTTCAAACGACGATCATTCGAGAAGTCACTGTTGCCGGAATCGGACTTCACACGGCCGTATCGGGTAATTTGCGGCTTGTGCCCGCGCCTGCCGACACCGGCATCGTTTTCCGCCGGACGGATTTCGACAATTTTCCGATCGAAGCGCGGGTGGGAAACGTGGCGCGGGTAAGTTACGCCACCAGCCTGATGAAGAAGGGCGTGCTCATCTCGACGACCGAGCACCTGCTGGCGGCGCTCTATTCCTGCGGCGTGGACAACTGCTACGTGGATCTGGACGCGATCGAGGTGCCCATCCTGGACGGGTCGGCGCAGCCGTTCATTGAAATGCTGGGGCGCGCGGGGATTCGCACGCTGCGGCGCCGGCGGCGCTACCTCCGCGTGGTGAAGCCCCTGGAATTCAGCGACGCGGGCCGGAAGATCGGAATTTATCCGGCGGACGAGTTCCGCGTGCAGTGCTTTATTGATTTTCCGCATCCGGCGATCGGTTGCCAACAAGTGGACGTGCAGGTGAACCGCGAAACGTTCAGCCACCTGCTGGCGCCGGCGCGCACCTTCGGCTTCGAAAGGGATTTCGCCGGGATGCGGAAGATGGGACTGATCCGCGGGGGCTCGTACGAAAACGCGCTGGTGCTTTCCGACGATGCCGTGGTGAACGGCCCGCTGCGCTTCGCGGACGAGTTCGGGCGGCACAAAACGCTGGACCTGATCGGGGACCTGGCGCTGGTGGGGCGACCGCTGCGAGCCCTGGTGGTGGCGCACCGCGCGGGGCACGCGCTGCACACGCAGCTCGTGATGCGGCTGCTGGCCGATCCCTCGCTGTGGACGGAGACGATGGAGGAAACCCCAGCGCGCTCGCGGCATGTCTCGACTGTTGCCGCGGCTGCCCCTGCGGATTAGCGGCAGGCGACTGAAATTCACCGCGCAAGCATTTCCTCACCGTTTTGAGACACCCATCTTTCCAAATCCTCCCTCTGAAGGGACAATAGGAGCCTCATGCCGAGCCGAGCAGCAGCCCTGGGCGAATTCTCCGCGGTGATCTTGGCGGCCGGGAAAGGCACGCGCCTGCGCTCGTCGCTGGCCAAGGTGCTGCATCGCGCGGGCGGGCGCACGCTGGTGGAGCACGTGGTGCGCGCCTGCCTGCCGCTCGGCGCGCGCGAAATTGTGGTGATCGTGGGCCATCAGCCGGACGCGGTGGGCGCCTGCGTGACGCCGCTGGGCGCGCACACCGTCCTCCAGGAGCCGCAGAACGGCACGGGCCACGCGTTGCGGGCGGCGCGGCGGAAGCTCAACCGGCGCGCGAAATACGCGCTGGTGCTGCCGGGCGATGCGCCGCTCATCGGCACGGAAACGCTGGAGCGGCTGGCGCGGGCGCATGTGGAGGGCGGGGCCGCGGCCACGGTGCTCACCGCCGCCCTCGCCGATCCCACCGGCTACGGCCGCATCGTGCGAAAATCGGACAACAGTGTGGCGCGCATCGTGGAAGAGAAGGCGGCCACGGCGGAGGAGCAGGCCATCCAGGAGATCAATTCGGGCTTTTACGCCTTCTCGCTCGAGGCGCTGTGGCCGTGCCTCGGGGCGCTGCGTCCGGAGAACGTCCATCGAGAGCTGTACCTGACCGATGTGGTTGCGCTGCTCAACGAACGCGGCCAGCGCGTGCTGGCGGAGACGGCGGGGGACGCGCAGGAAGTGCTGGGCTGCAACACGCGCGCGGAACTCGCGGAAGTGGACCGCATCTTCCGCGACCGCAAGCGGCGCGCGCTGATGGATGCAGGCGTGACGATTTTCCTGCCGGAGACGGTGGTGATCGATCCCGAGGTGCGCATCGGGCCGGATACCGTGGTCGAGCCGTGCGTGCACCTGCTGGGCAGCACGCGCATCGGCGCAAACTGCACGGTGCGAACGGGCAGCGTGCTCACCGACACGGTGCTGGAAGACGGAGCGACCGTGCTGGAACATTCCGTGATTGCGGCAAGCCGCCTGCGCGCGGGGGCTAGGGTCGGACCCTTCTCGCGGCTGCGCCCCGGCGCGGACATCGGCCGCGGCGCCCGCGTGGGAAATTTCGTGGAAGTGAAGAAGTCGCGTCTGGGTGAGGGCGCGAAGGCGCAGCACCTGGCATATCTGGGAGACGCTTCGATCGGCCGCGGGACGAATATCGGCGCGGGCACGATCACCTGCAACTACGACGGGGTGCAAAAGAACCGCACGGTCATCGGCGCGCAAGTGTTTATCGGCAGCAATTCGGCGCTGGTGGCGCCGGTGCGCGTGGGCGACCGCGCCTATGTGGCCGCGGGCTCGACGATTACGGAAAACGTGCCGGCAGACGGGCTGGGTATCGCGCGCGGGCGGCAGGTGAACAAGAAAGGCTGGGCCGCGGCGCGGCGGCGGGAAGTGGGGGCTGGGGCGCGGCCAAAGCAGACTGCTCCACCGAAAAAGAGTTCTCGCAAAGGCGCAAAGGGAAGAAGAGCGCGCAAAGGCTAATATGGGAAAGGCGAAGCAGGCAGACCGGGCTAAGCAGAACAAGCTCCTACTCGCGGAGCTGAGGAGACAAATTGCCATAGGTACTCGACAGGCAGACAGGGGCGAGTTCCTCGACGGTGAGATGGTCTTCAAGCGTCTCTTGGAGAAAAGCCGAAAATAGGGGCAGAAATTAAGGCGAAAGCCCGCTTCGTGACGATCGTGTGTTGCTCAGTGCCCTGGAAGAACGCGAGCCCGTGGTAGAATTCGAAAGGGGGAAATCCACGATGAAGTTCGGCGTCGTCGTGTTTCCGGGATCGAACTGCGACCACGATACCCACCATGCGCTGGGCGCGGTGCTGGGCCAGCCGGTGGAATTCATCTGGCATCAATCGGAAGAGGTGGCCGGATTCGACGCCATCATTCTGCCGGGCGGGTTTGCTTACGGCGACTACCTGCGCACGGGAGCGATCGCGCGGTTTTCTCCAGTGATGCGCGCGGTCACGAAATTCGCGAATTCGGGCGGGCTGGTGCTGGGGATCTGCAACGGGTTTCAGGTGCTGCTGGAGAGCGGCCTGCTCCCCGGCGCGGTGCTGCGCAACGCGGGGCTACGGTTCGTGTGCCGGCACGTGTACATCCGCGTGGAACGGACGGACACGGCGTTCACGCTCGCGGCGCGGCCCGGGCAGGTGCTGAAAATTCCCATCGCACACTCCGACGGAAGCTACTTCTGCGACGATGCGACGCTGGGCGAACTCGAGCGGAACGGGCAGATCCTGTTCCGTTACGTGACGCCGGATGGCCGCGAGGCGCCGGAAGGGAATCCCAATGGCGCGCGGGTGAACATCGCCGGGGTGATCAACCGCGAAGGCAACGTCGCGGGGCTGATGCCGCATCCAGAGCGCGCCGCCGAGGCTGCGCTGGGCTCCGACGACGGGCTGGTGATTTTCCGCTCCCTGATCGAAACGCTGACGCGCCGGGCTCCCGCGCCTGCTACCGTTTCCGTGGCCGAGCGCGTTTCGGCGTGACGCCGCCATCCCGGCGGCGATTTGTGGCCAGCCCAGGCTTCCTGAAAGTTCTCGCAGGGGATAGACTCACCGCGATGATGTGGACAGGCGTCGGTCGAACGCCCGGGTTACGCCCATGATCGATACCGAAATCAAAGTGACGCCGGAGATTGCCGCGGAACACGGCCTGACCGCGGAGGAATACGCGCGCGTCCGGAAGATTCTGGGGCGCGAGCCCAACATTACCGAGCTGGGAATTTTTTCGGTGATGTGGAGCGAACACTGTTCGTATAAATCGAGCAAAGTGCATCTGAAACGTCTGCCGACCAAGGGCCCGCAGGTGGTGCAGGGACCGGGGGAGAACGCCGGCGTGGTGGACATCGGCGGCGGGTGGGTGGCGGCGTTCAAAATCGAGTCGCACAACCATCCGAGTTTCGTCGAGCCGTTCCAGGGCGCGGCCACGGGCGTGGGCGGGATCCTGCGCGACATCTTCACCATGGGCGCGCGGCCGATCGCCGTGCTCGATTCGCTGCGCTTCGGGCCGATTGCCGAGGGCCAGGGCGCGACGCCGGAAGAAGTGGCGCGGAACCGCCGGATCGTGGACGGCGTAGTGCGGGGCATCGGCTTCTACGGCAACTGCTTCGGCGTGCCGACGGTGGGCGGCGAAGTGGGATTCGAGCCGTGCTACTCGGCGAATCCGCTGGTGAACGCGCTGGCCCTGGGCGTGGCGCGGCGCGACGAGCTGTTCTTCGCGAAGGCGCGCGGCGAAGGGAACCCGGTGATTTACGTGGGCGCAAAGACGGGGCGCGACGGCATCCACGGCGCGTCCCTGCTGGCGTCGGCGGAATTCACGGAAGAATCGCAACAGAAGCGGCCCAACGTGCAGGTGGGCGACCCCTTCCTGGAAAAACTTCTGCTCGAGGCCTGCCTGGAAGCCATGCGCACCGGCGCGGTGGTGGCCATTCAGGACATGGGCGCGGCGGGGCTCACCTGCTCGACCTGCGAGATGGCTTCGCGCGGGGCCACGGGAATCGAAATTGACCTGGCGCGAGTCCCGCAGCGCGAGACGGGCATGTCGCCATACGAAATCATGCTCTCGGAATCGCAGGAGCGCATGCTGCTGGTGGCGGAACGCGGGCGCGAGGAGGAAGTGCTGCGCGTATTCCGGAAATGGGAGTTGGACGCGGTGGTGATCGGGCGCGTGACTTCCGACGGAATGCTGCGCGTTTTGGATCACGGCCGCGTGGCCGCGGAAATCCCCGCGCACCCGCTGGCGGAAGAGGGCCCGGTGTATGCGCGGCCGCTGGCGCCGCCGGCTCGCACGGGGCGCGAGGAGAGGCTCGCGGCGTTCGCTCCGGAAGGGGCGAATCTCACCGCGAATTTCGCGAAGTTGCTGGCCGCGCCGGCCATCGCTTCCAAACGCTGGATCGTGCAGCAGTACGACCACATGGTGCGGACGAACACGGTGGTGGCGCCGGGCGCAGGCGACGCGGCGGTGGTGCGCGTGAAGGAAACCGGCTGCGGTCTGGCGCTGGCCGTGGACGGGAACGGGCGGTGGTGCCGGCTCGATCCGCGGCTGGGCGCCATGCACGCGGTGGCGGAGGCGGCGCGCAACGTGGCCTGCGTGGGCGCGCGGCCGCTGGCCGCGACCAACTGCCTCAATTTCGGCAATCCGGAAAAGCCGGAGATCATGTGGCAATTCAGCGAAGTGATTGACGGCCTGGGCGAGGCCTGCCGCGCGCTCGGAGTGCCCATCACCGGCGGAAATGTGAGCTTCTACAACGAAACGCTGGGCCGCGGGATTTATCCCACGCCGACGGTGGGCGTGCTGGGCCTGATGGAGGATGATTCCCGCGCGGTGAGCATGGGTTTTCGCGCGGCCGGCGACTCGATTTTGCTGCTGGACGGGCGGGCGGCAACCGAAAACGGGGGCGATGGTTTGCGGCGGGAGTTTTCTTCCAGCGAGTACGCGCGCACGATGCATGGGATCGTTGCGGGAACGCCGCCGGCGATTGACCTGGCGGCGGAAAAACGCCTGGTGGACGCGCTGGTGGCGCTGGCCGGCGGAGGACTGCTGCACTCCGCGCACGATCTAAGCGATGGCGGGCTGGCGGTGGCGCTGGCGGAGAGCGGGTTTGCCTCGTTTTTTGGAACCGAGGCGCTTGGCGCCGACGTGGCGCTGGAAGGTGCGGCGCCCGCGGAGTGGGCGCTGTTCGGCGAACGGGGCGCCCGCGCCATGGTCACAGCGGCGCCGGGCGCGCTTGCCGCCATCGAGCGCATTGCGGCACAATATGGGCTGGGCCTGCGCACGCTCGGCACCGTCACCCAGGCGATCATCCGCATTCGATACAACGGCAGGGAGGTTGTGGTTTCTCCGGTGGAATCCCTGCGGACGTCCTGGGCGGAGTCTCTCGAAAAGATGCTGGCGGCCCATTGAGCCACGGCCCGTTGAGCCACGGATTGTACAGCTCTGTGCATTTACGCGACGATCGCCTGCACGACCACTGCGGGGTGGTGGGTGTGTACGGCCACCCGGAAGCCAGCAAACTCGCCTATCTGAGCCTCTACTCGCTGCAGCACCGCGGGCAGGAATCCGCGGGCATCACCTCGACCGACGGCAAAGACCTGTACAGCCACCGGCGCATGGGCCTGGTCTCCGAGATTTTTACAGGGGACGTGCTCGAGCGGTTGCCGGGTGACGCGGCGATGGGGCACACGCGCTACTCCACGGCGGGCGACACGTCGCTGAACAATGCGCAGCCGATCGTGAGCGACTGCAACCGCGGCAAACTGGCCGTGGCCCATAACGGCAACCTGACGAACGCCAACGACCTGCGGCGAAAGCTGGAGCACAAAGGTTCGATTTTCCAGACCACCAGCGACACGGAAGTGATCGTGCACCTGGCGGCGCGGAGCACGGCGCGGAACCTGCCGGGAGCGCTGGCGGACGCGCTGCACCAGGTGGAGGGCGCGTATTCCCTGGTGCTGCTGACGCGGGACGAGCTGTACGCGATCCGCGACCCGCGGGGTTTCCGGCCCCTGGCGCTGGGACGGCTGGAGGGCGCGTGGGTGGTGGCCTCGGAGACCTGCGCGTTCGACCTGATCGGCGCGGAATACGTGCGCGACATCGAGCCGGGAGAGATGCTGCGAGTCTCGCGGAGCGGCCACGAATCCATCCATTTTGCCGCGGAGAAGCCGCAGCAGCACTGCATCTTCGAGCACGTCTATTTTTCGCGTCCGGACAGCCTGGTGTTCGGCCGGTCGGTGCAACTGAGCCGGGAGAAGCTGGGGCGGTGGCTGGCGCGGGAGCATCCGGCGGAAGCGGACATGGTGGTGCCGGTGCCGGATTCGGGAGTGCCCGCGGCCATCGGCTACGCGCTGGAGTCGGGCATCCCTTTCCAGATGGCGCTCATCCGAAACCATTACGTGGGGCGCACGTTCATCGAGCCGCGGCAATCCATCCGGGACTTCGGCGTGAAGCTGAAACTGAACCCGGTGCGGCGGCTGCTGGAAGGAAAACGCGTGGTGCTGGTGGATGATTCGATCGTGCGCGGGACCACCAGCCGGAAGATCGTGCGCATCGTGCGGGAGGCGGGCGCGGTGGAGGTGCACCTGCGCATCAGTTGCCCGCCCACGATTTCGCCTTGCTACTACGGCGTGGACACGCCGACGCGCGAGGAATTGATTGCCTCACAGCATTCCGTGGAGGAGATCCGCCAGTACACCGGGGCGGACTCGCTCGGGTATCTGACCATGGAGCACCTGCGCGAATCGGTGGGCGACACCGAAGGGAAGTTCTG